>Ga0206131_10000120_pt1 | contig 105312 bp, 98 predicted proteins | sample Helgoland_Spring_FD_148636 | JGI IMG/M metagenome (GOLD analysis project Ga0206131, IMG submission 148636) | Pelagic subsurface seawater microbial communities from Kabeltonne, Helgoland, North Sea - Helgoland_Spring_Bloom_20160517_1 | ecosystem: Environmental > Aquatic > Marine > Epipelagic ... | reverse complement strand
GGCGATCCCGCGGCGCTGGCGACCTTCGGGTCGGTGTTGATGATCGACCTGGTGCTGGCTGGCGACAATGCGATCGTCGTCGGTGCGCTCGCCGCGGGGCTGCCGAGCGAACAGCGGCGCAAGGTGATCCTGATCGGGATCGGCGCGGCGCTGGTGCTGCGGATCTTCTTCGCGCTGCTCGTCACCTGGCTGATGGGGGTCGTCGGACTGATCTTCGCGGGCGGGTTGCTGCTGCTCTGGGTCAGCTGGAAATTCTGGCGTGAAATCCGTGAGGGCGGGGATCAGGGCGCGGGCGGCGCCGCGGGTCTTGGCCGGGCGCGCAGCTTCGCGGGCGCCGCCTGGGCGGTCGCGGTCGCCGATGTCTCGATGAGCCTCGACAACGTCCTCGCGGTTGCGGGCGCGGCGCGCGAACATCCCGGCATCCTCGTCGTCGGGCTGTTGCTGTCGGTGGCGCTGATGGGGTTGGCGGCGAACCTGATCGCGAAGATCATCGATCGCTATCGCTGGATCGCCTATATCGGGCTGGTCGTCATTCTGATCGTCGCGGGCCGGATGATCTATGAAGGGCTCGTCGGCTCCGACGACACGCTGGGGCTGCTGACGCTGTTCGGGTGATCGATGGGCGGGGGACGCCGGTCGTGCCCCCCGCCCTGATCGCCAGCATGATCGTCAGCCAAGATGCTCGGCGAAGAACGCCATCGTCCGGTCGTCGGCCTGCTGTGCCGATTCAGGTGAGCGCCGGTCGCCGAACTCGGTCGCGAACCCATGGTCTTCGCCCGCATAATCATACAGCGTGACCTTGGGGTGATCGTTGAGCCCCTCGTGCATCTTAGCCTGCGTCGCCTTGTCGACGAAATGATCCTCGTCGGGAATGTGGAGCATCAACGGGTTGGCGATCGCGTGCTTTTCGCCGAGCAAACCGTCGATCCCGACCGCATAATAGCCGACGCTGGCATCGATGTCGGTTCGTGCCGCGGTCATATAGGCAAGTCGACCGCCGAGACAGTAGCCGACCACGCCGACCCTGGCGGCAAGACCGGTGCCCGACTGCCCATCGTTGAGCATCGTCCGTGCGGTACGGATCGTCGCTTCGATATCGCGGACCCCGCGGTCCTGATCGAATTTGCCCATCAGCTCGAGCGCGCGCTGCATTTCGGGCTCGATATCGGGGTCGAGCTCGATCCCCGGCTTCATCTGATAGAAGAGATCGGGCGCAACGGCGAGATAGCCCGCCTCCGCCAACGTATCGCATTTGCGGCGAATACCTGCATTCACGCCGAAGATTTCCTGGATGACGACGATCGCCGCCTTGGGGGTGCCCGCGGGCTCGGCGACATAGGCATCGAACGATGCGCCACCGTCGAGCGCGGTGATGGTCACGGTCTTGGTCATAGCGAAAATCCTTGTTCGTGATCGAGCAGCCATTGTTTGGTCGATGGCCCGTTACCCGCGGAATACGCGCCAAGCACGCGATTGGCTCCCAACACGCGGTGACACGGGACGATGATCGGCAGCGGGTTGCGCGCGCATGCCTGGCCCAGCGCGCGCGGGCTCGACCCGATCCGATGCGCGATCGCGCCATAGCTGGCGACGTCGCCATAGCCGATATCGACGATCGCCTGGCGCAGGACCTGCCCCCGCGGGGTGGTCGGCGGCGCCAGCGGCAGGTCGAAGCCGCGGCGCTCCCCGGCGAAATAGGCCTCGATCTGGTCGGCGGCAGCGCGCAGCAGGGGATGGTCCGACGCGACGACCGCGTCGTCCCCGATCCTGATCGCGGCGATCGTGTCGCCATCGGTCTCGATCCGGATGGTGCCGAGCGGCGTCGGAATCGAACCGGTCTCGCGCAGGGTCATCGGGTCGGCTATGCACGTCGCTGGTGCTGCGCTCAAGGGAGGACGCAATGAAGGTCAATGTCGAGGTCGATTGCACCCCTGAAGAGGCGCGCCGGGCGATGGGGTTGCCCGATCTGACCCCCATCCACGATCGTTATGTCGCGATGATGCTCGAAACGATGGAGGGCGGGGTCAAGCCCGAGATGCTCGAATCGATGTTGCGCAACTGGGCGCCGATGGGGGAGGCGAGCCTGTCGATGTGGCGGCGGCTGTTCGATGCGGGCACGGGCAAGTCGACCGATTGATCGCCGAATGACGACGATCGTTGCGGTGTCGAGCGGGCGCCCGCCCGCCGCCATCGCGATCCTCCGGGTCAGCGGACCACAGGCGTTGGCGGCGGTAACCGCGCTCGTCGGCACCTTGCCCGCGCCACGCCAGGCGAAGGTTCGCGCGATACGCAGCGCGACTGGCGCGTTGCTCGATCGCGCGCTCGTCCTCGTCTTTCCTGGCCCCGCCTCGGCAACGGGTGAGGATCTGGTCGAGCTGCACTGCCATGGCGGGCGGGCGGTCATCGACGCGGTCGAACGGGCCGTGCTGACCCACCCCGATGTCCGCCGGGCGGAGCCGGGGGAGTTCACCCGGCGCGCGTTGATCCATGGACGGATCGATCTGGCCGAGGCGCAGGGGTTGGCGGACCTGCTGGCGGCGGACACCGAACGCCAGCGGATCGCCGCGATCGCGACCGCGGAGGGGCGGGTAAGCAGCGCGGTGCGCGGGTGGATGGCCGAGCTTGCGATGCTCGCCGCACGGGTCGAGGCGATGCTCGATTTCTCAGACGAGGACGATGTCGGCGACGATGGCGTCGGTGACGACGCGGTCGCCGCGATCCGTCGGGCGATGGCCAGCCTCGCCGACCGGATCGACGCCGTGCTGGCGGTGCCCCCGGTCGAGCGGTTGCGCGATGGTGTTCGGGTCGTGCTCGCGGGGCGGCCCAATAGCGGCAAGTCGACCCTCATCAACGCGCTGGCCGAGCGGGATGTCGCGATCGTCACCCCGATGGCGGGCACGACCCGCGACCGGATCGAGGCGCCGGTGACGCGGTCGGGGATCCCCTTCGTCCTGACCGACACCGCCGGTCTGACCGAGACGGACGATATGGTCGAGCAGATCGGCGTCGGACGCGCCCGCGACGCGATTGCGACCGCGGATATCCTGCTCTGGCTCGACGACGAGATTCCGCCACGACCCGATGCGCTATGGATATATCCGCGCGCCGACGCGCCGGGTCGATCGGCCGAAAGCGGCAATCGGCGGATCAGCATCGCGAGAAGCGACCCGTCCTCGATCGATCGACTATGGTCGATCATCACCGATCGCGCGCAATTGCTGATCCCGCGCGAGGATGACATCACGCTCGACCGGCGCCAGCACGATGCCTGTGCCGACGCGCGGCACGCGCTCACCGATCCGCCGGTCGACCCCCTCCTGATCGGTGAGGAGCTACGGCGGGCGAGTGGACGGCTCGCGGCGATCCTGGGGATCGATGCGACCGAGGCGATGCTCGATTCGCTGTTCGGCCAATTCTGCATCGGCAAGTGATGTTCCACGTGGAACAATTTTGACCCGGACGCCGCCGGGCGATAGCGCACGTGCATGTTTGACGTAATCGTAATCGGCGGCGGTCATGCCGGGACCGAAGCCGCCGCCGCCGCGGCGCGCACCGGCGCGCGCACCGCGCTGGTGACCGCGTCCGCCAGCACGATCGGGGCGATGTCGTGCAACCCGGCGATCGGAGGATTGGGCAAGGGCCATATCGTCCGCGAAGTCGATGCGTTCGACGGGGTGATGGCCCGGGCCGCCGATCGCGCCGCGATCCATTATCGCATGCTTAACCGCAGCAAGGGCGCCGCAGTCCACGGCCCGCGCGTCCAGGCGGATCGCCGTCGCTATGCCGCGGCGGTTCAGGATATCCTGGGGGCGACCCGCAATCTGACGATCGTCGAAGCTGACGTCGATGCGTTGGCGCTCGACGGCGATCGCATCCGCGGGGTCGTGCTGTCCGACGGATCGATCATCGCGGGCCGCACGGTGGTCCTCGCGACGGGGACGTTCCTGGGGGCGACCCTGTTCCGCGGCGATGAACGGTTCGAGGGCGGACGGATCGGGGAACGTCCCGCGAAGCCGCTCGCGGCGCAATTGCGCGCGATCGATCTGCCGATGGATCGGCTGAAGACCGGTACGCCCCCGCGGCTTAACGGTCGGACGATCGACTGGGCGCGGCTCGACGAGCAACCCTCGGATACCGACCATTGGACGATGTCACCCCTCGAACGGCGCCACCTGCCGCAGGTAAGCTGTGCGATCACCCGCACCAACGACGCGACGCATGATGCGATTCGCAGCGGGCTCGACCGGTCACCGCTGTTCACCGGTGCGATCGAGGCGGCGGGGCCGCGCTATTGCCCCTCGATTGAGGATAAGGTCAGCCGGTTCGGCGATCGCGACGGGCACCAGATATTCCTCGAACCCGAGGGGCTCGACGATCCGCTGATCTACCCCAATGGCCTGTCGACCTCCTTGCCGACCGATATTCAGGCGGCGATGTTGCGGAGCATTCCGGGCCTCGAGCGGGCGACGATCGTCGTGCCGGGCTATGCGGTCGAATATGATTATATCGATCCGCGCGCGCTCGATGCTACCCTGGGGCTGCGCGCGATGGCCGGACTGTTCTGCGCGGGACAGATCAACGGCACAACCGGCTATGAAGAAGCGGCGGGGCAGGGGCTTATCGCCGGGCTGAACGCGGCCGCCCTGGCGCGCGATGCCGATCCGGTGATCCTCGACCGCGCGACGAGCTACATCGGCGTGATGATCGACGACCTGACGCTGCAGGGGGTGACCGAACCCTATCGGATGCTGACCGCCCGCGCCGAATTTCGCCTGTCCTTGCGTGCCGACAATGCCGAAACCCGACTGGGGGAGATCGCACAATCCGCGGGATGCGTCGGGGACGAGCGCCGAGCGCATCAGCGGGCGCGTGACGCCGACCGCGCATCGATCCGGGCCGCGATGGAAACCTCGATCACCGCATCGATGTTGGCGGCGCGCGGTATCGCCGTCGCGCAGGATGGTGCGCGCCGGTCGGTCTTCGATTGGCTTCGGCTCCCGCACATCGGCTGGGCCGATCTCGCGGCGGTCGACGCCGATCGCTGGCCCGCGGCATTGGTGGCGGAAGTCGTCGAAGACGCGCGCTATGCGCCCTATCTCGATCGGCAGGCCGATGAGATCGCCCGGATGCGCCGCGATGAAGCGATCGCGCTTCCCGACAGCCTCGCATTCGAAGAGATCGCGGGGCTGTCGAACGAGATGCTCGATCGCCTCGCGCGCGCGCGCCCGACCTCGCTCGCCGCGGCGGCACGGATCCGGGGGATCACTCCCGCGGCGCTGTCCGCCATCTACCTCCACGTGCAACGCCGGGCGGCATGACCGAAGGCGAGGCCAAGCGATGGTTTGCCGAGCATTGGCCAAGCGATCGGGTCGCCAAGGTCGATCAATTCCTGACGATGGTTGCCGCGGAGAATGACCGGCAAAATCTCGTGGCGCCCTCCACGATCACGTCGCTCTGGTCGCGCCATGCAGTCGACTCCGCCCAACTGATCGCGCTGGCCGACGATCAGGGCGATTGGCTCGATGTCGGAACGGGCGGCGGCTTCCCCGGTATGATCGTCGCCATTCTCCGCGACGCCCCAATGATCATGGTTGAGCCACGACGGCGCCGCGTCGAGTTCCTGGAGCAGGCGGTCACCGACCTGAACCTCGGAAACGCGATCGTGAAGGGCACCAAGGTCGAGCAGGTGACGGCCAAAGCATCGGTGATTTCGGCGCGCGCGGTCGCATCGGTCGAAAAGCTTTTGCAAGCGACCGCGCATTGCGCCACACCGTCAACACGCTGGATTCTGCCGCGCGGGCGGCTCGACGGCGAACAGCTCACCGAACTCCGGCAGCAGCAGCGAGGCAAGATGTTTCACGTGGAACATAGTCTGACCGACCCGGAATCGTCGATCCTCATCGTCGAGACGCGGCGATGAACTGCATCGCGGTGGCCAATCAGAAGGGCGGCGTCGGCAAGACGACGAGCGCGATCAACCTCGCGACCGCACTCGCGGCAACGGGCAAGCGCGTCCTGCTGCTCGATCTCGATCCCCAGGGCAATGCCTCGACCGGGGTCGGGATCGGCCACGCCCAGCGGCTGCGGTCGAGCTATCACGTGCTGATCGGGGAGGCGACGCTGGCCCAGGCGGTCGTCCCGACGAAAGTCCCCCGGCTGGACCTGTTGCCCGCGACGGTCGATCTGTCGGGTGCGGAGATCGAACTCGTCGAATTCGAAGGGCGGACGCATCGGCTCGATACCGCCCTGCGCGCGGCGGGGGGGCGGTGGGATATCGTCCTGATCGATTGCCCGCCATCGCTGGGACTGCTGACGATCAACGCGATGGTCGCCGCCGATTCGCTGCTCGTGCCGCTCCAATGCGAATTCTTCGCGCTCGAAGGACTGTCGCAATTGCTGACCACGGTCGAACGGATCCGCGAACGTTTCAATCCGGGGCTGTCGATCCTGGGGGTCGCGCTGACGATGTACGACCGGCGCAATCGCCTGACCGACCAGGTGTCGAACGACGTGCGCGCCGTGCTCGGGCGGGTGGTGTTCGAAACGGTGATCCCGCGCAACGTCCGCCTGTCGGAGGCGCCGAGCCATGGCCTGCCCGCGCTGATCTACGACCATCGCTGCTCCGGGTCCGAAGCCTATATCGCGCTCGCCCGTGAAATGATCGCGCGGCTGCCCAAGACCGAAGCGGTCGCGGCATGAGCGATGCCAAACGCGGTCGGCCCGGGCTGGGGCGGGGGCTCAGCGCATTGCTCGGCGAAATCGCCAGCGAGGCGCCGATCAGCGCGGGGTCGTCCGCGCCCCCCGGCGTCCGGATGTTGTCGGTCAGCGCGATGTCGCCGCACCCCGACCAGCCGCGCCGCCATTTCGACGACGATCTGCTCGACGAGCTCGCCGCCTCAATCGCGTCGCGCGGGCTGATCCAGCCGATCGTCGTCCGCCCGCACGGCCATGATTACCAGATCGTCGCGGGGGAACGCCGGTGGCGCGCCGCACAGCGCGCGCGGTTGCACGAAGTTCCCGTGGTCATCCGCGAACTCGACGATGCCGAAACGCTCGAAATCGCGCTGATCGAGAATATCCAGCGTCAGGATCTCAACGCGATCGAAGAGGCGCAGGCGTATCAGCGGCTCGCGGGCGAATATGGCCACACGCAGGAGGCGCTCGCCAAGATCGTCCATAAATCGCGCAGCCACGTCGCCAATCTGTTGCGGCTGCTCGATCTGCCCGCGTCGGTGCAGGCGCGGGTGTCCGACGGGACGCTCCAAATGGGCCACGCGCGCGCCTTGCTCGGTGCCCGTGATGTCGAAATGCTCGCCGAACAGGTCGTCGAACAGTCGCTTTCGGTGCGCGAAACCGAAAAACTGGCGCGCGGGGCGAAGAAGCCGCGGGCCGAGGGGGGAGGGGGCCGCACTGGTGCCCCGACGCCACCATCGGCGCCCGACGCCGATATCGCCGCGCTCGAACGGCAATTGTCCGATCTGCTCGGGCTGGGGATCAAGATCAATCACCATGGCGATGGCGGGTCGCTGACGATTGCCTATTCGTCGCTCGATCAGCTCGACATGGTGTGCCAGCGGCTGACCGGCGAGACGATCTAGCCGCGGCGTTCGATCGCGCGGGTGATCGCGACGACTTCGTGATCCGCCAGCACGCCGCCCGCATTCGCGCTGGCCATGATCGCGCGTTCGGCGCCGCGCACCCGGTCGAGCGCGCGCGTCAGCATCGCGGGCGACCAGCGCCGCACCGCGCGCGACGTCGCCGCTTCCTCGCGGAAAAAGACGCGGTGGCGTTTCATCACCGCGCCGATCTCATCGCCGCGATCGACGTCGGCACGCATTTCAGCGAGCGCGATCAGCCGCCGCGCGACCTGTCGCAACCAGGGGATCGGGGACACCCCCGCCTCGTCCAGCCGCCCCAGTTCATGACCCAGCGCCGCGGTCTCGCCATCGATGATCGCCGCGACCAGCCGCGTCATTTCGGCATCGCCCAGATCGGCGCCGACCGCATCGAGCGCGGCATCGTCGAGGTCGGCGGGCCGGTCCGGCGCGGCGTCGAGATACAGCGCCAGCTTCGTGATTTCCTGCGCCATCACCGCTCGGTCGCCACCCGCCGCGGCGACCAACCGGCGCGCGGCATCGCCGACGGGGCGCAACCCGGCATCGCGCGCCAGCGTGACCGCGATCTTCTCGGCCTCTTGCGCGCTAGGCTCGTAACAGGCGATCGTCAGCGCGAGCGGTGATTCATTCGCCAGTTTCAGGATCTTGGCGGTCGACTTGATCGTCGGGGCCAGCGCGATCACCGGATTGCCGGCCTGGTCGGCGGACAGCAGCGCCCCGAACGCGTCGAGGCATTCCTCGCCCGCGGGCGACACCCGGATATAGCGCGCGCCGCCGAACAGCGACAGCGACGCGGCCTCGTCGCTCAGCCGCGCAGGGTCGCTGCGGAGCGTAGATCCGTCCAGGTCGATGCGTTCGGCTTCCGCCCCGAACGCCGCTGCGAGCCGGGTGGCGAGGTCTGCTGCGGTCGATCCGTCGGGGCCATGGAACAGGAACAGGCGGCACCGGGGCGATGGCCGATCGACCGCGGCGCGGATGTCGCGGGGATTTGCCTTCACGGTGTCGGCGTCGTCGCCGCTCCGCCGGGGGCAGGCGTCCGTCGCCGCGCATACATCGCCAACCGCGCGACGATCTGGTCCGCGACGATCCCCGACAGGCGTTCGAGCGCGGTATTCTCCGCCGCGATCGTCGCATATTCGGACCCGACGACATCGATCCCCGCATCCGATCCCGCGGTCGCATCGAGCAGGACACCGCCGTTGCTGAGGTCGACCAACTGATAGCGCGCGCGCAGCGTCCGCCGTTCCCGCGCGACGCTGTCGTCGCGCCGCACACCCAGCCCGGCGATCGCATCGTCGAGCTTCACGTCGAGCCGATAGCGGCTGCCCTCGCCCCCGTTCAGCCGATCGCGCAGCGCATTGGCCATCAGCCACCCCGATTTCCCCGCGATCGGGGTTACCTGCACCTCGGTCAGCGCGGTCGCGATCGATCCCGCGCCGCCACCCGCATAGAGCGGATGCAGCGCACAGCCACTGATCAGCAACAGCGGCGCGAGGAAGAACAGCCGCGTCATGCGACGATGTTCACGAGACGGTCGACCACGACGATGACCTTCTTGGGTGTCGCGCCATCGAGCAATCGCACGATCTTGTCGCTCGCCAGCGCCGCCGCCTCGACCTCCTCGCGCGGCGTCCCCTTCGCCATCGTCAGCGTATCGCGCAGCTTGCCGTTGACCTGGACCGCGATCGTGACTTCATCCTCGACCAGCAACGCCGGATCGACGATCGGCCACGCCGCATCGGCGATCAGCCCGACCCCGCCGCTCATCGCCCAGAGCTCCTCGGCTAGATGCGGGACCATCGGCGCTACCAGCAGCATCAACGCGCGAACCGCCGCCGCGCGATCGTCGGTCGATGGCGCCTTTTCGATCGCAGAAGTCAGGCTGTACAGCCGCGCGACCGCCTTGTTGAACTGCAACGCCTCGATATCGCGCGCCACCGCATCGATGGTCCGATGCACCAGCTTGCGCAGCGCGACATCCTCACCGCTCGGCGCAGCCGCAACGTCGCTCAGCAGCCGCCACAGCCGCTGGACGAAGCGCCACGATCCCTCGATCCCCGCCTCGGACCAGGGCAGGTCGCGCTCCGGGGGGGAATCGGAGAGCATGAACCACCGCACCGCGTCCGCGCCGTACCGGTCGACGATCCCGGTCGGATCGACGGTGTTCTTCTTCGATTTCGACATCTTCTCGACGCGGCCGACCGCGACCGGCTGACCGGTCTCGATCTCGATGCCGTCGCGGATGTCGTCGGGGGCCAGCCAGCGGTTATCCGCCGACTTGTATGTCTCGTGCGTCACCATCCCCTGCGTGAACAGCCCGGTGAATGGCTCGGCGATGTCGAGCAGCCCGATATGCTTCAGCGCGCGCGTCCAGAAGCGCGCGTAGAGCAGGTGCAGGATCGCATGTTCGACCCCGCCGATATATTGGCCGACCGGCAACCAGCGTTCGGCGACCGCCCGGTCGAACGGGCGGTCCTTGGGCTGGCTGGCGAAGCGGATGAAATACCAGGACGAATCGGCGAAGGTGTCGAGCGTGTCCGTCTCGCGCACCGCCGCGCCGCCGCAGGACGGGCAGGCGACGTGCTTCCACGTCGGGTGCCGGTCGAGCGGGTTGCCGGGGATGTCGAAGCTGACGTCCTCGGGCAGGATGACGGGCAGCTGATCCTTGGGCACGGGCACCGCGCCGCACGCATCGCAATGGATGATCGGGATCGGGGTGCCCCAATAGCGCTGGCGACTGATCCCCCAGTCGCGCAGCCGATAGACGGTCGACCCGCTGCCCCAGCCACCGGCCTCGGCGCGGGTGATGACCGCGCGCTTGGCGCCCTCGATATCCATCCCGTCGAGGAAATGCGAATTCACCAGCGTGCCGGGGCCGGTATAGGCCTCGGTCCCGTCGAACCGCGGGTCGGTCGTGTCGCCGTCCGACACCACGCGGCGGATCGGCAGGCTATATTTGGTCGCGAAGTCGAAATCGCGCTGGTCGTGCGCGGGCACGCCGAACACCGCGCCGGTCCCATAGTCCATCAACACGAAATTGGCGATGTAGACGGGTAATTTGATCGTGTTATCAAGGGGATGCGTTGCGGTCAGCCCGGTATCATAGCCCAGTTTCTCCTGGGTTTCGATCTCGGCAGCGGTCGTGCCCCCGCGCTTGCACAGCTCGACGAACGCAGCGGCGTTGGCGTGACCTTGTGTGACCTTCCGCGCGATCGGATGGTCCGCCGCGACCGCGACGAAGCTCGCGCCGAAGATCGTATCGGGCCGCGTCGTGAACACCTCGACGGTGTCGCCATCGGACAGCGCGAAGCGGAACGTCAGCCCCTGGCTCTTGCCGATCCAGTTTTCCTGCATCAGCCGAACCTTGTCGGGCCACGCGTCGAGTTTGCCGAGGCCGTCGAGCAGCTCGTCGGCGAAGTCGGTGATCTTCAGGAACCACTGGTTCAGCTTGCGCTTCTCGACCAGCGCGCCCGATCGCCAGCCACGCCCGTCGATCACCTGTTCGTTGGCGAGCACGGTCATGTCGACCGGGTCCCAGTTGACCGACGATTCCTTGCGATAGACCAGCCCCGCCGCGAGCATGTCGAGGAACAGCGCCTGTTCGTGGCCGTAATAATCGGGTTCGCACGTCGCGAGCTCGCGCGACCAGTCGAGCGCGAAGCCCAGCCGTTTCAGCTGCGCCTTCATCGTCGCGATGTTGTCGCGGGTCCAGCCACCGGGGTGGACGCCCTTTTCCATCGCCGCATTCTCGGCGGGCATGCCGAACGCGTCCCACCCCATCGGGTGGAGCACCTCATAGCCACGCATCCGCCGGAACCGCGCCAGCACGTCGCCCATCGTATAGTTGCGGACGTGCCCCATGTGGATCTTCCCCGATGGATAGGGGAACATCTCGAGGACGTAGCTGTGCGGCTTGTCGCTGTCGTCGCGGGCCGCGAAGGTCTGGCGGTCGTCCCACACCCGTTGCCAGGCGGCATCCGCCTTCAGCGCGTTGAAGCGCGATGCCATCGATGATTAACCCGCGATCGACGCACGGCGCAGGTCGCGCGCCTTGGTCAGGATGATATCTTCCAGCTTCTGCGTCGTCGCGGCCTGGACGGGCGAGGACACCCACTGGCCGCCGCGGTTCACCTCGCGCAGCGCGGCGACGCGCACCGCATCGGCGCGCAGGTCCTGGTCGAGGATCGACACGGTCACCTTCATCCGTTCGGTCGGCACCTGCGGGTTCACATACCAGTCGGTCACGATCACCCCACCGTTCGAATCGGTCTGGAGCAGCGGCATGAACGACAGCGTGTCGAGGCTGGCGCGCCACAAATAGGCATTGACGCCGATCGTCGTCACCTTCGACGCGGCGAGATCCGCCTTGGCGACGGCATTGCCGCCACGGCCACCACAGGCGGCAAGCGGCAGCGCGACGATGGCGACCATGAGGGCGGTACGCAACGGGCGGATCATGGGCGGTGGTTCCTGCAGGAAAGGGATGACACCCGCTCTACAGGCGGGCCGTTCGCGCCGCAAGGCGGGCGCGAGCCGACGAATCTGTGTGCTGGGGGCAACAGTCGGTGGAAAACATGCACCCAGGACGACGAAGCGGGGCTTGGCGTGGGCCGGATTCATGATAGGCGCGTTTGTCGGTCAAGTCGAAGGAACGATCGTTGATCAAGGGGCGGGCCATTGCTGGAATAGTCGTCGGGGCGATGATCGCCGCCGCGGCTATCGGCGCGCCTGCCGCCGGTGCCCTCGAACGCCGATCGTCGGCGCGCGGCCCCGACGCCCCCGCCCAGCGCCTGACCGGGACGTTCACCCCCGCCGCGGCCGACCCGCGACTCGCCGCGGTGTTCGCGCGTGGCGGCCTTGGCGCCAACGAATTCCGCTTCACCCCCGCCGAATCGCGCCGCGACAAGCGGGCGGTCACCGTCGCGGTGCGGGCGCGCTCGACCCAGAATGCGCTCGCCGTCGCGGACAGCCGGACGGGGTCGGACATGTCGACCTCGGTCGGGATCGCGCCGATCGCCTATAATCTCGGCGTCGCGGTCGGCTGGAAGAAGTTCGCGGTGTCGGGCAGCATGTCGCACGTCGACCTGGGGCTCCAGCCCGGCAGCCGCGATGCCGCCGATGTCGCGGTCTCGTACAGCGCCGGTCGTGCATCGAGCCGGTTGATGGCGGCGGCGGATCGTCCGTTGCCCGGCGCGAACAAGCTGGTCGAAACCCCCGACAGCTATTCGGTCGATCTGTCGAGTTCCTATTCGCTGACCCGCAATCTCGAAGTGACCGCGGGTGTCCGCTATCGGTCGGATCGCGAACGCATCGCGCGGGTCGAGGACGATCGGCGTGACAGCCAGGCCGCCTATATCGGGACGGCGTTCCGCTTCTAACCCGCTCCGTCGTCGCAGAACGCGTCGATCCCCGCCCAGCCATCGAATCCCAGATGCGCGATTCGTCGCCAGCGGCGGGGGGTCATCCCGCCCAGCGCGATCGTCGCCGCCGACAGCCCGCGGGTGATCGCTGCCGCCTTCATCGGACCCAGCGCGGGTGCGCGGGGATGCGACCGGGTGGCATGGACGGGGGATACGAACAGATAGCGTGCGTGGCGTCGCGCGATCGCCTCGCGCCGACTGTGCGCCGCCGCGGTCGTCGGGCGGCGCCCATTGTGGGTCCCGTGTGCACCAAGCATCGGCCCGACCGCCACGACGAAAAGCCGCCGCGCGGTGCCGATCCGTCGCACCCTCAGCCACAAGCGATACCGTTCGCGCGGCGGGGTCGCATGATGGCGGAACACGACGCCCGCCCCCGGCGGCAGCCGCCGCAGCGCCCGCCACAGCGCGTCGCCCATCCGCTCGTCGGTCATCAGCCAGGGGTTTCGCGCGCGCATCGGCCCGCTATAGCGGCGCCCATGACCGAGCACAGTGATTTGACCGCGATCGAGGCGCGGATCGCCGCCGCCGCCGCGCTGGCGGGGCGCAAGCCCGCTGACGTGACGCTGATTGCGGTATCGAAAACGCATCCCGCCGACCGGATCGAACCGTTGCTGGCGGCGGGGCACCGTGATTTCGGCGAAAATCGCGTCGCCGAGGCGCAGGAAAAATGGTCGGCGTTGCGCGACCGCTATCCCGACGCGCGGCTCCACCTGATCGGTCAGCTACAATCGAACAAGGCCGCCGACGCGGTGGCGATCGCCGATGCGATCCACGCGGTCGACCGGTCGTCGCTCATCGGTGCGCTGGCGCGGGCGATGGATGCCGCCGATCGACGTCCCATCTGTTTCATCCAGGTGAACATCGGCGACGAACCGCAAAAGGGCGGATGCGCGATCGGCGATCTGCCCGCGCTGCTGGCGGAGGCGCGGACGGCGGCGCTGCCCGTGGCCGGGCTGATGTGCCTGCCGCCCGCGGACGTCGAGCCTGCGCCCTATTTCGCGCTGCTCGCGAAACTGGCGCGGGATGAAGGGCTGGCGGGGCTGAGCATGGGGATGTCGGCGGATTTCGACACCGCGGTGACGATCGGCGCGACGCATGTCCGGGTCGGTAGCGCGCTCTTCGGGGACCGCGGATGACGCCCGGCGCGCTGCTCTTCGATTTCGACGGCGTGCTGGTCGACAGCGAATATGTCGGTAACAAGCAACTCGCCGAATGGCTGACCGCCAACGGCCATCCGATCAGTCCCGCCGAATCGATGGCCAGTTTCATGGGCTATTCGGGGCTAGATTTCCTGGCGCGGATCGAAGCGTTCATCGCGCGCCCGATTCCCGACAGTTTCCACGCCGCGCGCGCGGACGAGGACGAACGGGTGATGGCCGCGGGGATCGATGCGGTCGGCGGGGCGGTCGATTTCGTCCGCTCGCTCGATCCCGCGCTGCCGCGCGCGATCGTCTCGTCCAGCTCGACCCGCTGGATCCGGCGGCATCTCGATCACATCGGGCTCGCCGACGCGTTCGGGGACCATGTCTACAGCGGGCGCGAACATGTCGACCGCGGCAAGCCCGCGCCCGACCTGTATCTCCATGCGGCGCGCCAGCTGGGGGTCGCAATCGACCGGTGCGCGATCATCGAGGATTCGCCGGTCGGGGCCACGGGGGCGGTGGCATCGGGGGGCTATGTCATCGGGTTGACCGCGGGAACGCATTGCGCCCCCGATCATGCCGACCGCCTGCGCGCGATCGGCGTCGATGCGGTCGCGGGTGACTTTGCCGCGGTCGCCCGCCTGCTGCGATAGGAATCAGCGGCGGCGGATCACCAGCTGCGACACCCCGGCGATCAGGTCATAGGGGATGGCCAGCGCCTCACGCGCGCGCATCCGGCGCAGGTAGCGACCACTACCGGCATGATCGACCGCCAGCCCGCGGCACCGCACGCCCGCCAGCGCGAAGAGCATCCTGACCCGCGGCTGATGATAGCGATCGGTACAGGCGACCGCGCCGCGATAGCCATGCGCTTTCGCGAACGCCGCCGCCGCGCGGACCTGTTGCAACGTGTCGCCGCTGGCCTCGTCGAGGTGGAGGCGGTCGGGATCGATCGCGGTGCCGATCAGCCGCGCCATCACCGATGCCTCCGACGCGCCATGCTCGCCGACCCCGCCGGTGCAGAACAGGTCGGCGTGCGGATAGCGCCGCGCTGCCGCGACCGCATAGGCGATCCGGTGCGCCAGCGCGGGGCTGGGCAGCCCGGTCGGCCTGACCGCCGCGCCGAACACGACGATCAGCCATCGGTCAGAGCTGATGGCCCGTCCGATCGCGTTTGGTCGCCAGATAACGGGCGTTGTGCGGGTTGGGGGGCAGCGCATGGGCGACCCGCTCGACGACCGCGACCCCCGCCGCGTCCAGCCCGGCGACCTTGGCGGGATTGTTGGTCAACAGCCGGACCCGGCGTTGCCCCAACAGATCGAGCATCCGCGCCGCCACCCCGAAATCGCGCGCATCGATCGCGAACCCCAGCCGCGTATTGGCATCGACCGTGTCGAATCCCTGATCCTGCAGCGCATAGGCGCGCAGCTTGTTGACCAGCCCGATCCCACGCCCTTCCTGGCGCAGATACAGCAGGATGCCCCAGCCGCTCGTCTGGATCGCGCGGATCGCGGCGTGGAGCTGTGGCCCGCAATCGCATTTCAGGCTGCCGAGCACGTCGCCGGTCAGGCATTCGCTGTGCAGCCGTACCAGCGGCGGTTCGCCCGTCGGCTGGCCGATGAGCAACGCGATATGCTCGTCGGCGCTTTCGGGGGAGCGGAAGGCGACGATTTCGGTGTCGTCGGCCTGTTCGATCGGCAGTCGCGCGCGCGTGGCGATCGTCAGCCGAACCGGGTCTTCGTGCGCGGCGATGTCATCGATCGCGATCCGGTCGTCGGTCGCGGCATCGCCCACGAAGAACGCGGGCAGCAGGCCGGCGATTCGCGCCAGTCGCAAGGCCGCCGCGGCCGCGGGCGCCGCATCCCCCAGCGCGATCGACTTGAACGGCCCCTTCATCGGGGTCGCCAGATCGAACTGCGGGTCGGCAAGCGCGGTCGCGGCGGCGAAATCGATCCAGGGCGCGCGGTCGATCAACACCGGCATATCGGGTTCCGCCGCGTCGATCTGGTTCATCAGGTTCAGCGTCGCCGCTCGTCCCGCGCTGATCAGCACGGGCGCGCGCCCGACCGGGTCGAACGTCGACAGCCGCGCCGCATCGGCGGTTTCCACGGGCAAGAGCGTCAGGTCGCCGATCCCGATCGCCCAGCCACGGCGCAGCGCGTCGATCGCGCGCGCAGTCGCCCGCGCGCCGCGATCGTTCGGCACCGTGTCGGTCAAAAATCGAACTCGGTGACGATCGGCACATGGTCCGACGGTTTCAGCCAGCTGCGGCAATCCTCATGGACCCGGTGCGCGGTCGCCTGTGCCGCGACATCGCGGGTCGCCCACATGTGATCGAGCCGCCGCCCGCGATCCGACGCCGCCCAATCCTTCGCGCGATAGCTCCACCAAGTGTGCAGCCGCGCGGGCGCCGGGTGGAAATGCCGCCCCAGATCGACCCAGTCGCCCGCCGCCTGCAGCGCATCGAGCGCCGCGACCTCGATCGGCGTGTGACTGACCACGCCGAGCAACTGCTTGTGGCCCCAGACATCGGACGGCAGCGGCGCGATGTTGAAATCCCCGGTCAGGATCGTCGGCCCGGCCAAGGTGGCGGACCAGCGCGTCATCCGGTCGATGAAATCAAGCTTCTGCCCGAATTTGGGATTCTCGTCGCGATCGGGAATGTCGCCGCCCGCGGGAACATAGACATTTTCCAGCCGCACGCCGTTCGGCAATTTGACGCCGACGTGCCGCGCCTCGCGGTTCGCCTGCCAGTCCAGCCGGTCGTCCTCGACGATCGGCACCCGGCTGATGATCGCGACGCCGTGATGCATCCGCTGGCCGTGGATGATCGTGTGGCGATACCCGAGCTTCTTGAACGGATCGAACGGGAAATCCTGATCGACCACCTTGGTTTCCTGCAGGCACAGGATGTCGGGCTCCACCTCGCGCAGGAAGCGGGCGACGATGTCGATCCTGAACCGGACCGAATTGATGTTCCACGATGCGATCTTCACCCGCGATCAGGTAGGAAGTTTGGGGGCTGACGTCACCCCTTCGCTACTCCCTCTCCGCCGCGTCCCCTCCGTCGTGCCGCGCCGACACGGAAAGGCCCCCGCTCCGGGGGCATGGAGCGAGGGCCGACCTGGCGTTCGTCACGCAGGCGGGAAATGGGTCGATCGGGCAACAGGGGGAAAAATCCCGGAAAGCCCCACATCCGCAAGACCGTCTCTAGGCGTCTCAACCTGTCGCGCGGATGAATGAAACGATGACAAATCGTTCAGTTTTCTCTTTTATCGGCGCCCGGCTTTCTTGCGCGGATCGTTCCACCGGAACATGTTGTCGCCGACCGGCGCGCCGTATTTCTGTTTCGACAGGCGGATCGTCGTGCGATTATTCTGGCTGTCGAGCGCGACCCATCCCTGCAGCAGCAATCCCGCCGGCCCGCTGGCATCGCGCGCGAAGACCAGGGTGATCCGGCCATATTCGGGATGTTTGGGATCGTTCGCCTCGACCGAGATGATCCGGTCGTCATATCCCGGCATCACCTTCGCATAGCGCGCGATATCGCGTGACGGATCGAGCAGGACGCCGAGCGGCGAATTCTTGATCGGCCAGCGCTGCACTTGGTTGACCGAATAATCGATGAAGGTCAGCGCGCCGCCCTCCGCCACGATCAGGATCGGTACGCCCTTTTCATATTGAAACCGGACCTTCCCCGGCTGTTTCAGCGTCAGCACGCCGGTCAGCACCTTGCCGTTGCGATCGGCCTGGCTGAAATCGGCGGTCATCGTGTTGATCGATTGCAGATGGCGCTGGACCGCGGCGAGATCGGTCGCGGGCGAGGCGACGACCGGTGCTGCGGTGGCGACAAGGGCAAGCGGCGCGGCGAGCGCCCGGAGGTAATGGGATGTCATGGCTGTCCTGTTCGCATCAAGGCGTTGAATAACCGCTGAACTGGGCGTTCATCGCCGCGGTTCCACGATCAGATCGCATGCCCCTCGGTATCGCGCAGCACTTCGCGTCGCCCGACATGGTCGGGGCGACCGACGATCCCGTCCTTCTCCATCCGTTCGATCAACCGCGCGGCGGAGTTATAGCCGATCCGCAATTGCCGCTGGAGCCACGATGTCGACGCCTTCTGGCTTTCGCACACCAGCTGGATGGCGTTGCGATATTGCTGGTCCTCCGCCGAATCCTCGCCCGTCGGCGATCCTTCGAGCGTGAAGCCGTCCTCGGGCTCTTCGGTGACCGAACTGATGTAATCGGGGGTCCCCTGCGCGCGCCAATGGTCCGCGACCGCGCGGACCTCGTCGTCGCTGACGAATGGGCCGTGGACGCGGACGATGCCCTTGCCGCCGGGCATGTAGAGCATGTCGCCCTTGCCCAGCAGCTGTTCGGCGCCCTGTTCGCCCAGGATGGTGCGCGAATCGATCTTGCTGGTGACGTGGAAACTGATCCGGGTCGGCAGGTTCGCCTTGATGACGCCGGTGATGACGTCGACGCTGGGGCGCTGCGTCGCCATGATCAGGTGGATCCCCGCCGCGCGCGCCTTTTGCGCCAGCCGCTGGATCAGGAATTCGACTTCCTTGCCCGCGGTCATCATCAGGTCGGCGAGTTCGTCGACGATCACCACGATCTGCGGCAGGGGTTCGTAATCGAGCGGTTCTTCCTCATAGACGGGCTGCCCCGTCTCGGGATGATAGCCGGTCTGCACCCGCCGCCCCAGCCGTTGCCCCTTCGCCTTGGCGGCGCGAACCTTGTCGTTGAAGCCCGCCAGGCTGCGCACGCCGACCGACGACATCTGGCGATACCGGTCCTCCATCTGCTCGACCGCCCATTTCAGCGCGCGCACCGCCTTGGCCGGGTCGGTGACGACGGGCGACAGCAGATGCGGGATATCGTCGTACATGCTCAGTTCGAGCATCTTGGGATCGATCATGATCATCCGGCACTGATCGGGCGTCAGCCGATACAATAGCGACAGGATCATGCAGTTCAGCCCGACCGACTTGCCCGATCCGGTCGTGCCCGCGACCAGTAGATGCGGCATCGGCGCCAGATCGGCGATGACGGGATCGCCCGCGATGTTCTTGCCCAGGATGATCGGCAGCTGCGCCGACTGATCCTCGAACGTCTGGCTCGCGACCAATTCGTGGAGCGCCACCGTCTCGCGCTTCGCGTTCGGCAGTTCGATCCCGATCACGGTACGCCCCGGGATCGTCGCGACCCGCGCGGAAATCGCGGACATGTTGCGCGCGATATCGTCCGCCAGCGCGATGACGCGGCTGGCCTTGATCCCGCTTTCGGGGTCGAGTTCGTACATTGTCACGACGGGGCCGGGGCGGACCTCGGTGATCGACCCCTTGACCTTGAAATCGTCGAGCACGTTTTCGAGCAGGCGCGCATTGCGTTCCAGCGCCGCCTTGTCGACCGACCCCTTGGGAATCGGGGGCGGTGGGGCGAGCAGGTCGAGCCCGGGCAGCTTATAGCTGTGGCCGAGGTCGAGCTGCGCCTGCGTCGGTTTCGTCTTCGCGACCGACGGCGCCAGCGTCCGGTCGGCGATCACCGGGGCGGGCCGCGGATCGGGCGCGGCGACCGCGCGCGGCATGCTGACGGCCTTGCGCGTCAGCGTCAGGGCCGCCGCGTCGCCATGATCGTCGTCATCGCGATCGTCGGCGGGTAGCAACGCCTCCTCGTACGCCGCCGCGGGTCCGCCGCGCCGCCGCCACGTCCGCTCGCCCAGCGCCAGTTCCAGGCTGCGGGCCCAGATGACGATGCCGCCGACCGCCGCCGCGATCCCGATCCCGCGCAGGCCCCATAGCGTGACCTGCGGCTGGTCGGCGAAGGCCAGCGCCCAACCCGCGGTGCGCGACAGGCTCAACCCGATCACCCCGCCCCAGCCCGCGGGCAGCGCCAGCACCGCCGAATCGGACACGATCGACAGCGCGGTCGCGATCAGGACGATACCGATCGCGGCGTTGCGGAGCATCCGTACCCAGCGCCCGGCGGGCTGGTCGCGCCACAGCCGCGATGCGACGATCGGCCCGATCGGCAGCAGCAGCGCGATCACCGGGCCGACCAGCGACAGCGCCAGATCGGCGAACCACGCCCCCGGCGGGCCGACCAGATTCCGGACGTCGCCACCCGCGGCGGTGTTGAGCGACGGATCGGCGGGATGATAGCTCGCCAGCGCGAGCGCCATCAGCAGCGTGGCGAGAAACAGCGCGATCGCGGCGATCAGCGCGCCGCCGCGCACCGCGCCCGCCTTCACCGTTTCCCGCCAGAGCCCCGTGTCGCGGGCTTGCGCGCGACTAGCCATGTCCTGTTCCCCGCTTGTACCCGTCGTCGATCGCCACCGACATCCTCCCTGGCGACTCCGGCGTCAAGGCGGTGGCGCCGCCGCCTGTCGGTCAGCGCCGTTGGCAGCGTCGTTTTGCGGGCGTAGAGAGGCGGGATGGACACAGATGTCATCATTCTGGGCGGCGGGCTGGTCGGTTCGACGCTCGCGCTGGCGCTCGATGCGCACGGGCTCACCTCGGTCGTCGTCGACCCCGCCGATCCGGCGACGATGCTGGCGCCCGGCTTCGACGGTCGCGCCTCCGCGGTCGCCAGCGCCAGCGGGCGGATGCTCGATGCGATCGGGGTGGGCAGCCGGTTGGCGGGGCAGGGCTGCGCGATCCGCCACATCCGCGTCAGCGACGGGCTGGCGCCGGGCAAGCTCGATTTCATCCCCGACGCCGACGATGGCGCGCTCGGCACGATGTATGAAAACAAATTGCTGCGCACCGCGCTGTTCGACACCGCAAGCGCCGCGACCCATGTCGACCTGCGGATGACGACGCGCGCCGTCGCGGTCGACCGGTCGAACCATGGCGTCACCGTCACGCTCGATTCGGGCGATGTCGTCCGCGCGCCGTTGCTGGTCGCGGCGGAGGGGCGCAATTCGCCCACCCGCACCGCGGCGGGGATCACCGTCGCGCGCTGGCACTATGATCATGCCGCGATCATCGGCGCGTTCCATCATGCCGAAGATCACGGGAATACCGCGTTCGAGATCTTCTATCCCGCCGGGCCGTTCGCGCTGCTGCCGCTGCCCGACGATGCGATCGGGCACCGGTCCGCGATCGTGTGGACGGTCAAATCCGCCGATGCGGCGGGCATGCTGAAACTGGGCGACCGCGGCTTCCTGGCCGAGGCCGACAAGCGGATGGGCGGGTTTCTGGGCGATTTGTCCGCCGCCAGCCCGCGCGCCAGCTATCCGCTCGGGTTTCACCACGCCGCGCGGATCGTCGATCAACGGCTCGCGCTGGTCGGCGATGCGGCGCACGGTATCCACCCGATCGCGGGGCAGGGCCTGAACCTGGGCTTTCGCGATGTCGCCGCGCTGGCCGAGGTGCTGGTCGAGGGCAAGCGGGTCGGGCTCGACCTGGGCGATGCGGCGTTGCTCGCGCGCTACCAGCGCTGGCGCAGTCTCGACACGTTCATGGTCGCCGCCGCCACCGACACGCTGACGCGATTGTTCGGCATTCCCGGCAAGGCCGCCAGCGCGATACGCCGGTTCGGAATCAGTGCCGTCGATCGCATCCCGCCGCTCAAGGACCGGTTCATGGCCGAAGCGCGGGGCGAAAGCGGCGATCTGCCCAAGCTGTTGCAAGGCATGACGGTATAGCCAGCCGCCGGTCGGGCGTTGTCAGAGGAACGACGTCGCGCGTTTGAGGACCAGCCCGCAGATCTGCGTCTTCACCCGCCCCTTGAGCGTGTCGAGCGACAGCGCCGACGATCCGGTCTGGAGCGTCCCCGCCTGACCCGCCGCATAGCCCGGTGACGTCGCGACGCCACTCTGCCCGGTCAGCTTGCCGAGGATCGATCCCGCTGATGCCGAAGACACCAGCTTGTTCTTGAGACAATAGCCCAGCAATCCCGCCGCATTGCCCGCGCTGGCGGAGGCGACGCCCGGGATCGCGCCACCCATTGCCGACCCGATCGATCCGAGATTTCCCCAGGGGGCCGCCGCAGCGGGGGGCGTGGTCGATACCGGCGGCGTGGTCGTCGTTTGCGGGGCCCCCGCAACGGGAGCGGCGATGAGGCCCAGCAGGCCAACGGCGGCGGCAATGGTCGTGGTCATGGCGTTACCTTCGATCGTGATGGGCCCCCAACGCACGGCGACGCCCGCTGGCTCCGATCAATCCAGCCGCCGTGCCGCCTCGACCAGCATGACGGGAACGCCCTCGCGGATCGGAAAGGCGAGACCCGCGGCGTCGGACACCAGTTCCTGCGCCGCCTCGTCATAGCGCAACGGCTGGCGCGTCACCGGGCAGACCAATTTGGCCAGCAACCACGGATCGACGGTCATGCCGCAGCCCTCACTGCAACGTCACCCGCTCGTCGCCATCGTGGCGCCCGAAGAACTGCATCAGCTGAATGATGAGTTCGGCGCGCTCTTCGAGATCGGGTGCCTCGAGCAACGCCTGTTTGGCGGCGGTGTCGAACGGTGCGATCTGCGCGATGCCGTTGACCAGGCTTTCGTCGTCGAGCTGGCCGACCGCATCCCAGTCGACCGCATAGCCCTGCGCATCGGCGAATCGCCGCGATTCGAGTTCGAGCGAGGATCGCCGCCCGAGCGACAGCGTGTCCCCGTCGCGCAGCGGGATCAGCTCCGCCTCGACCTGGCGGAACGCGGTCGCGGGATCGAGTTCGCGCACGATGCGGAACAGCGACACGCCCTCGAGGATCAGATTGTACCGGCCATCGTCCAGCGCCTCGACCTCGATGATCCGCCCGACGCAGCCGACATCGTACAGCGCAGGCCGGTCGCCACCGCCATGGGGCTGGATCATCCCGATCCGCCGGTCGCGTGCCATCGCATCGCTGACGAGCGCGCGATACCGCGGTTCGAAGATGTGCAGCGGCAAATGCATCCCCGGAAACAGCAGCGCGCCGGGAAGGGGAAAGACCGACAGGCGCGTCGTCTCGCTCATCCGAACAGGATCGCCGACAGGCGCCGCCGCTGCGCCGACACCCACGGATCCTCCAGCCCGACTGCTTCGAACAGCTGGAGCAATTGCGTCCGCGCCGCGCCATCGTCCCACGCGCGATCCGCCGCAATGATGTGGAGCAGGTGATCCGCCGCCGCATCGCGGTTGCCCGCCGCCATCTGCGCATTGGCCAGCGCGAACCGGCGCGCGTGGTCGTCGGGTGCGGCCTCGACCTCCGCGATCAGCCCCGACAGATCCTCGACCGGCACCGCCGACTGCGCCAGCGCCAGCGTCGCCTTCGCGCGGTCGATCCCCGCATCCTTCAACCCCGGCGGCAGCGCATCGATCGCGGCCTGCGCGTCCTCGTCCCGCCCCGCGGCGACCAGCGCGCGGATACGCCCCGACAGCACCTGCGGATGCTCGGGTGCCATCTCGATCAGCTGGTCGAACAGCGCCACCGCACGATCGGGGTCGTCGCCCGCCAATATCTCCTCGCCCATCGCCAGCAGCGGCTCCAGCTCCGCCTCCGCGCTCGCGGCGGGCGACGGGATCGGCAATTGCTTCAGCAACTGGTCCAGCGTCACGCGCAGCTGCGATTCGGTGCGCGCGCTGGTCAGGTCGGCGACCAGCTGCCCCTGGAACATCGCATAGACGGTCGGGATCGATTTGATCTGGAATTGCGCGGCGATGAACTGGTTCTTGTCGGTATCGATCTTGGCGAGCACGACCCCCTTGTCGGCATAATCCGCCGCCACCTTTTCCAGCGTCGGGCCGAGCGCCTTGCACGGGCCGCACCATTCGGCCCAGAAATCGATGATGACGAGGCTGGTCATCGACGGTTCGACGACATCGCGCCGGAAAGTCTCGACGGCGTCCTTTTCGGCGGGTGACATGCCTAACGTGGCCAAAGCGCGCTCCTGTTCGGTTCTGCGCCCTATCTGGGGCCGATGACCGGTTAATGAAAGTCCCGCGATTTGGGCATGATCCTGACATCGCGCGGATGGCGCCCGCGCGGATCGCGGCTGGCGATCGGTTTGGGGCGGATCACCTCGTCGACCGGGCTCAGCGGCGGATCGGTGCGGTAATCCGACGACAGGCGCCGCAATTCGCCGGTGCGATCATCGGCGCGCTTGGTCATCAGGTGGACGACGCCCTCTTCGCTCCGCTGGATCACCCCCTCCAGCACGATCAGTCGCGATGCCATCACCGCGCGGCGGTTCTCCTCGAAATCGCGCGCCCACATCAGGGCGTTGGTGATCCCGGTCTCATCCTCGATCGTCACGAAGATCGCATTGCCCTTGCCCGGACGCTGGCGGACCAGCACGACGCCCGCGACCCGCGCGCGCGCGCCGTCACGCGCCGCGGCGACCTCGGCGCTCGACATCACGCCTTCGTGCGCGAACAACGGGCGCAGGAACCGCATCGGGTGATCCTTCAGCGACAATCGCGTCGTCTGGTAATCGGCGGCGACCTGTTCGGATCGCGGCATCGCGGGCAACTGCGCATCGGGTTCCTCGCCCAGTTCGGGGGCATCGGCGGCGGCGAACAGCGGCAATTGCCGCGGCGGGGTGCGGCGCACGTCCCACGCCGCGGTGCGCCGGTCGCGATCGATCGACCCGAACGCATCGGCATCGGCGAGCAGGCGCAGCGCGCGGGGCGGCAATTGCGCGCGGGCGGCGAGACTTTCGATCGAGACGAAGCGCGCATCGCCCCGCGCCGCGACCAGCGCGCTCGCCCAGTCTTCGCGAAACCCGTCGATCTGGCGAAACCCCAGCCGGATCGCGAGCGGCGCCCCCTCCAGCCGATTGTCCCAGACGCTCATGTTGATATCGATCGGGCGGACGTCGACGTCATGCTCGATCGCATCGCGAACCAGCTGGGCGGGCGCATAGAAGCCCATCGGCTGCGAATTCAGGATCGCCGCGCCGAACACCGCGGGATAAAAGCATTTGATCCACGACGAGACATAGACCAGCCGCGCGAAACTGAGCGCATGGCTTTCGGGAAAGCCATAGCTGCCGAACCCCTGGATCTGCTGGTAACAGCGCCGGGCGAAGTCTTCGGTATAGCCGCGCCGGGTCATCCCCTCGACCAGCTTGCGTTCGAAATTCTCCATCCCGCCGACATTGCGGAACGTCGCCATCGCGCGGCGCAGCTGGTTCGCCTCGTTCCCGGTGAACTTGGCCGCGACGATCGCCAGTTTCATCGCCTGTTCCTGGAACAGCGGCACACCATAGGTGTGTTGCAACAGCTGGCGCAGTTCGTCGGGGGGGCCGTGGCGCGGGTCGGGGGAGGGAAACTCCACCGCCTCCTTGCCCGCGCGCCGCCTGAGATAGGGGTGGACCATGTCGCCCTCGATCGGACCCGGACGGACGATCGCGACCTGGACGACCAGGTCGTAGAGTTTGCGCGGTTTCAGCCGCGGTAACATGTTTATCTGCGCGCGGCTTTCGACCTGGAACACCCCGATGCTGTCGCCCTTGCACAGCATGTCGTAGACCGCGGGATGTTCGGCGGTCGCGATCGTGTCGAGCGCATGGTCGCCCAGCCCGTGGTCGCGCATCAGGTCGAACGCCTTGCGGATGCACGTCAGCATCCCGAGCGCCAGGATATCGACCTTCATCAGCCCGAGCGCGTCGATATCGTCCTTGTCCCATTCGATGAACGTCCGGTCGGCCATCGCGCCGTTGTGGATCGGCACCATCTCGTCGAGCTGCCCCTGCGTCAGGATATAGCCGCCGACATGCTGCGACAGGTGGCGCGGGAATTCGAGCAATTGGCCGACCATGTCGATCAACTGCGCGATCGCGGGGTTGTCGGCATCGAACCCCGTCTCGCGCATCCGTTTCTCCTCGAACCGGCTGGCGAAGCTGCCCCAGACGGTGCTGGTCAGCCGCTGCGTCACGTCCTCGCTCAGCCCCAGCGCCTTGCCGACCTCGCGCACCGTGCTCTTGGGGCGATAATGGATGACGGTGGCGGCGATCGCGGCCCGGTCGCGGCCATAGCGGCGATAGATATATTGCATCACCTCCTCGCGCCGTTCGTGTTCGAAATCGACGTCGATGTCGGGGGGCTCGTCGCGTTCGGCGCTGACGAAGCGTGAAAACAGCAGGTCGTATCTCATCGGATCGACCGAGGTGATCCCGAGCAGGAAGCAGACAACCGAATTGGCCGCCGATCCGCGCCCCTGACACAGGATCGGCGGGTCGCACGATCGCGCGAAGCGGACGATGTCGTGGACGGTCAGGAAATAATAGGCGTATCGGCGATCGCGGATCAGCGCGAATTCCTCGTTGAGCAGGTCCATCATCCTGTCGGGCACCCGGTCGCCGGTGTCGGTGCCATAGCGATCGAGCGCGATCCACCACACCAGATGTTCCAGCCAGTCCTGCGCGGTCCAGCCGTCGGGGATCGGTTCGTGCGGATATTCGTACCGCAGCTGGTCGAGGTCGAAGTGGATTCGCGCGATCAGTTCGGTCGCGTTCGTCACCGCCTCGGGCCGATCGCGGAACAGCCGCGCCATCTCGCCCGCCTCCTTCAGATGGCGTTCGCCGTTCGCGGCGAGCACCCGGCCTGCGCGCTGGATCGTCAGCCCTTCGCGGATACAGGTGACGATATCGTGGAGCGGGCGCGCCTCGCTATCCGCGTAGAGCGCATCGGCGGTCGCGAGCAACGGGACCCCCGCGGCATCGGCGATCGCGGCCAGCCTCGCCAGTTGCCGCCGGTCGCGCCCGGCGCGGGGCATCGTCACCCCCAGCCACACCGCGCCCGGCGCGGCGCGCGTCAGGATCGCCAGCGTCGCCGACAACGAGGCATCGGCCCGGTGGGGTGGCGGCAGGCCATGATCGACCGGCATGGCGGCACGCGCGCTCGATGTCGGCAGCGCGATCAGCAGCAGGTCGCGGGCATGGTCGACCAGATCGTCGATCCCCAGCAGGCACCCGCCCTTCGCCGCGCGCCGGTTGCCCAGCGTCAGCAGCCGCGTCAGCTGCCCCCAGCCGGTTCGCGTGGCGGGATAGGCGACCACGTCGGGCGTCCCGTCCGCGAACACGATCCGCGCCCCCACGACCAGCCGGAACGCGACCGGCGGCATCCGCTGTCCCAGCAACCCCAGCCGCGCCTTCTTCAGCGCCGCATGCGCGCGCACCACGCCTGCCACCGTATTGCGATCGGCGATCCCGAGACCCGTCAGCCCCAGTGCGACCGCCTGCGCGACCATGTCGGCGGGGTGGCTCGCACCGTCGAGGAACGAAAAATTGGTCGCGGCGACCAGTTCGGCGAAATCGGTCACGCCGCGCCACTCACGCGAACAACCCGTGGAGATACCAGGCGGGTGCCTCGGTTTCCGAATAGAGGCCATGGCGGAAAATCCAGAACCGGCGACCGCGGCGGTCCTCGACGCGGAAATAATCGCGGGTCGGGATCGGCGCGTCGTGGCGCCGCCACCATTCGCCCGCGATCCGTTCGGGGCCTTCGGCACGCGCGACGTCGTGGACGGTGCGCCGCCAGCGGAACCGGCGCGGCGGGCCGTCGGGCACCTCGGCCATCATCGATTCGATCCGTTGCGGGGGATCGAACAGATAGATCGGGCGCAGTGGCGGCTCCCCCGGTTCGGGGATGGGCCACGCATCGACCGGCGCGGGCGCGGCGGCGGGTAGCATCAATTCGGCCTGTTCGGGGATGTGGCTGTCACGCGGCGCGAACCGACGGACGCGCGCCCGCCCCAACCGCGTCGACAGCTGGTCGATCAGCGCCGCGACCTCCCCCTCCCGGCTGCGCCCGCCCTCCAGCTTCAACTGCGTGGCGTCGATCCGTTCGGCGAGCACGACGTCGAGCCGCATCAGGTCATAGCCATAGCCGGGGTCGAGCGGGTCGGCGAGCGTCTCGATCCGTTCGCGGAAGAGCCGCATCAACAGCGCGACATCGCGCGTCGGCTGCCCGGTTTCGATACGCAGCGACTGCACCTCGCCATCGGTGCGGAACAATCGCACTTCCCACCGGCGCCCCCCTTCATGGCGGCGTTCCAGCGCCTCGACCGCCTCCCCCGCCAGGTCGGCCAGGATCGCCAGCGCGTAATCGCTGCGCGCGACGGGTTCGGCAAAGCGGCGTTCGGCGACGATCGGGTCGGTCGTGCGCCGCGCGACGACGGGGGCGTGCGCCTCGCCCGCCAGCCGCCGCACCGCCATCGCCGCCGCTTCGCCGAATCGCGCCGCCAGGCCCGCCATCGGCCGGTTCATCACGTCGCCGACGGTCTTCAGCCCCGCGCGCGCCAGCGCTACGGCGGCCTCTTCGTCCAGCCCCAGCGCCGCGACCGGCAGCCGCCGCACCGCGCGGCGTTCGTCGGGGGCAGGCGCGCCGGCATAGCGGGCCAGCGCGTGGGCGATATCGGGCGTATCGCCGAACGCATGGCGGACCAGGATACCGCGCCGCGCCATCCGCGCCTCGACATCGGCGGCCAGCGGGCGCTCGCCCTCGAATTCATGGGTGCAGCCCGCGATATCGAGGATCAGCGCATCGGGCGGCATCACCGCCACGGTCGGGGTGTAGCGCGTGCACCCCGCCGCAAGCCGTTCGAGCCAGTCGAGATCGGCATGCGGATCGGCGGGATAGGCGACCAGTTCCGGCACCCGCGCGCGCGCATCCGCCAGCGTCAGCCCCGCCTCGATCCCCAGCCGCGCGGCGGCCAAATCGACCGCCGCGATGCGAACCGCATTGCCGATCGTGTCGGTAAAGGCGACCGGGGGGTCATCCTGCCCGACGAACAGATGCGCGCGGGTGGTGCGCAACCGCTCGATCGGCAACCAGGGGAAGACCAGCGCCAGATAGCGGCGGGGCACCGCTCTGGTCGCGGGGGTCGGTCGGTTCGAAGCGATGGGCATCTCGGTTCCATTCCACGTGCCAGCGGGCGCCCGCGGGGCCGCCCCGCTGGCGCAGCAAGTCGACGGTAAAGGCGGGCGGGCCCGGGGCACCCGCGGCCAGCGATCGCGACGGATGCGCGGCGATGCCCCAGCGAGTCGCGGCGGCGCTGGGGGTGGGATCGGTGCCGATCCGCAAGGCGGCGATCGTCACCCCCGATCGTTCCGCCGCCAGCATCAGCCGCCGCGTCGCGGTCAGGTCGAACCGCGGCGACCGGCCCCGGCATTCGACGATCAACATCCCCAGCCCCGCGCACCGGGCCGCATCGGCCCCGGCACGCAGCAGCGCCGCCTCGTCCGCGACCACGCCGACGATCAGGGTCGCAGGCGGCAGGCCCAGATCGTTGAGGCCGCCACCATGGATCCGCCCGCCCTTGCGCTCGGCCTCCTCGGTGCGCAGCCACATGATCGGCACCGCGCCCGCCGCCAGCGCCGCCGCCAGCGTGAAGCCGATGGCGGCGGGCGCGTCATCGGCGTCCGCCGCATAGATGTCGTGCAGCTTGCCCGCCTCCAGTCCCTGGCGGCACCACAGATCGACGGGCCGCACCGTTTCTGTCCGCAGGTCGACCGCGGCGATCCGGCGCAACGATTCGACGAGGAGGGGCGACTCGGGCATTTTGTTCCTATAATGTTCTATTTAGGGGGCCGCCAGCGATGAATCGGCGGGCGTAGCGATCAAGGGGCTTGCGGACCCGCTAGGCCGATGCTAGTGGCCGCGCCTCACCCGCCCCCTGCATCCGCGCAGTGGGCATGGCGCCAGAGCGGGCGTAGCTCAGGGGTAGAGCACAACCTTGCCAAGGTTGGGGTCGAGGGTTCGAATCCCTTCGCCCGCTCCAGCGACTTTGCGGGAAACGGATAACATCCGCTCCGCAGCGGATAGAAGAGCGATCGTGAACAGCGGTTGTTCGAAAACAGATAATAAGCGGTTGCTGTTAGAGCATCATCGGATCAGCGCTGTGCCGGACGCTAACGTGTTGAACCTTGACCCGCTACCAACGCGGGTAAGTCAGCGTCGTATAGGTCGTGATCCAGAGCATCGTGGATACGCTGCGCAGCCAAAGAAGTAGCGGTTAGGTGACGATCCGGCACGAGCCCACCGTTTCACCATGCCTCTACCGCAGAGCGGACAGAGGGGGCCTTTCGCTTTCTTGCCTATGCTGTTTGACTTGGCGACAACTGTATCGGGCTTGGTGCTCCATCCTCTTGGAACCTCGAGACCCAAATGGCGTAATTCGGCCTTAGCCCGATTGACTGATTTGACGGCTGCTTCAATAAGTGGGTCGCGAACCTGAGTTAGTTTAACGACATCATCCAACGCACGGTCGAGCTTGCCGGCCTTTCGGATTAGAGTCTGTTTAATGGCGGCAGCGCCTTCTCGGGCCTTCTCGCGGATCGTTGTCGACGCCTGCTCAAGCGCCACTGGATCAACGACGATTCGGCGATCGAAGTCCGCCCGCATGCCGTCCCGCCAAATGATCAAATTGATGGTCACCTGTTCGCCAATGGCGGGAATGCGCTCGAGCGCCGTCCTGTGGATATCAGCCGCCGACACGATGCCGACCGCTGCGAGTGTCGCCAACCGTCGTCTGCCGACGCCCGCTATCGCCGCGTCCGAGAGGAGTACACGCTTCAGTTCGTTCTCGATCTGCTGCTCGCGAAGCCCCGCTTCAACCTGTGCCAGTGTAATAGATCCTTGTTGCGTGGCACGCTGTAGAAGCAGGAAATCGTCGGCAAGCAGAGCCGCCGCCTTGTTGGCCGCCCATGCGCCAATGCGGCCGCGCCAGCTGTCGAGCACACTGTCCATCCCGTCGCGCGCGCGTTGATAGCTGCGAAGACATTCGTCGGGAGACCGCGGACGGCCGTCTTCTGCAAACACCGGGACATTCATCATTTCATGCTGCAGGCGGTGTTCCAACCCGGCGGGCGTCGCCGCTTCGCCAGCCTCATTACGCGCCCGGTCGAGCACCCGCTCGACGGCAGGAATTTCAAGGCGCGCGCGTGCTATGGGTTCAGTGCGTTCCGCCAGACTTCCAGCGCCAAAGACGGGAGCGTTGGTCAGCCGTTCCACACGACACCAAGGGCAGGGGGAAGCTGCGCTATGATAATGCCGACTGTCTCGGTCACACTTCGTCAGCGACTTCTCGAGTCGGTCGAGTTCCTCGAACCACTCTTCGGGGGAAGGCCGCCCCCGGGATAGGAAGAACGCTCGTTCGAAAAGAGTGCGTACACCCAGCGGTAGATCGGACAGCAGAAGCGCGCCAGGTGGCGGAGCTAAGCGGACGCGACGGATGCGGGAGTAGGCGAACATGCTCTCCGCGATGGCTTCTGGGAGCGCCATGTCCCTGCCCGTTGGCACCCCCGCATGGGGATGCCTGCCGAGAAACAACAGCTGGAAGATCACGACGGCGAGTCCGAAGGAGTCGTGGTCCATCGTCCTCTTAATACCGTCAAGGCGCTGACCCTGCAATTCGGGTGGTGTGAATTCCTGGACGCCAACGCGGCAGTAATGGTCGTCCCATTGGAAGCTGTCGGCGTCGATCACCGCAACCACCGCGCGCTTGGACACGAGAATACCGGAGCCATTTACGTCGCCGATGATGGCGCCCGCCGCATGGATCCTGGAGAATACTCTGGCGACGTTCGCGGCGGTCCGGACGAGGAACCGCCAGTCAGCGCCCGGAAACGTCCTCCGGCGAGATGCCGGCGCATACAATTCGTGGATCGGCTGGCAGCCTTGGACAAGGTTCATTGTGAAGCCCGCGAACTTTCTTCCAGGCCCGAAAGCTACCTCGACCGGAAATGCCACGTGCGGACACGAGAGGGTGAGCTTCGCACAGACCATGGAACGCACCTTGGCTTCGCGCGCTGGATCGGGATCCTCATATATCTTGAGCGCCCTAGCTGTCCCGTCAGCCAGTGCGAAGACCTCGCCCTCGCCGCCCCGACCCACCGAGTAGTCCAGCGCCAGGGGACCGTCGACGCTGTAGAACTTGTTCCTCACCGCCTGCATGCCGCGAGCACGAGTGTCTTGTCGTCATCGGTCCGCGCGTTCACGGATTCGGAACCAAGGTATCTGGCCAACCGCGCGCAAAGCGGGCGGTCGACCCCGCGCCCATCAGCCGCGAGGGGGCGGAACATCGCGTCGAAGAATCCTGGGTGGGGCGACCCGGTCGTAAAGTCGAGCGCCAAGCGCTCGAGTCCGTCCGTCATCACCGCAAGGCGGTCGATGCGCGTTAGGTGCACGGCTACACGCAACCTGGGTTCGCCGTCATCCGTCAGGAAGTAGGTGGTGGACGCATACTCGCCCTGCTCGGGCCAGCTAAGCGGATACCAGGCGCTGGTCGCATGGTCGCGCGCGACAACCGCCCCGTCGCCTATGTGCGCCGTTAACGTCGCGGTGCCGTCCGAGATCGCCATCACTACCGTGGTGGCGAAGTCGCGCGCCGCCCGACCGCGTTTTGCCGCGGCGATCAAGATGCGCAGGCGCGCGAGGAGGATCCACTGGGCAACGTCGGTAGCCTCCGGCAACCGGGCGTGGATCTGCAGCCACGATCGGGCTGACGACGCCAGCGTCCATGCCGCGACCGCCGCACCCTGTCTGCCGGAGGATGCGCTGCCTGCGCCGTCGCAGGCGACGACCGTCAGGAACCTGCGTCCCGTGGTCGGGCCCGCGATCCTGAAGGCGTCCTGCCGACGCTCCATGCGGGCTTCGTGCGAGGTGCCGCGTCGCGACGCCGCGGCCCATGTCCATTCCGCCACCGCTCAGTCGATCATCGCCCAGCCGCCGGGCGCGGCGGGATTGATCAACAGGACGGTGTCCCCGGGATTGGAACGTGAGACCGATCGAAGTGAGCTCGAGAGCCAATGGAAGAGGGAGCCGAACGACAGCCCCTTGAGACGCAGCGGCTCGCGGACCGAAAGTTCCCCGAGCATATCCATATCAGCTTCGGCAACGCCTACGGCATAGAACGCCAACTGCTTTCGTTGCTCGCCATGGGACACTGCCCGTGCAGCATTCTTCCACTTGTCGGTTGCCGCACCGTCGGTGATCATGAACACCCAAGGTCGGAAATATGGTATGCCGGACTCGCGGTATTGCGCCTTGCGTGCCTGGAGAAGGTCTAGCCCCCGCTCGATGGCCTCGCCGATGGGTGTCCCACCCTCGGCTTCCAGCACCGGAGGCTGGAACGTGTCGACTGTGCCGAACTGGCACACGACCTCGACGGGGCCGAACGTCACCACTGCGAGCTCCACGCGCTTAGCGGCGAGCCGGTCCTCCATGAGTTCGGCTCGGAATGCCGCCAAGCCTTCGTTCAGTTCGGCGATCGCCGCGCCCTTCATCGAACCGGACGTGTCCAGCAGCAGCAGACACGGGCAGCGAGGCTCCGCGTTGTCGGCAAACTCAACCTCGCCGAAAACCTTCTGATCTTCTTCCATGACGTCGTGCTCCATTCGAGTTCGGATCCGCCGCGCGCCCTCCATGCGGCTCCTCTTCCATGTCGCATCGCGCCTTGACGGCCGCGAATGATTCCGAGGGCCGAATTGTCTCTTCCGCGGGCCACTTTCCCGCAAGAACACCACTGGCCGTTGGCGGCGCGGCGATCGGCTATGTTGTCCGGTTCAACGGAAGAGTTCGGGGACCAACCGATGGACGTCGGCGCGGCGCCATCCGAACGGATGCGCCGGTTCGCATCCGCTATCCTGGAGCATGCGGCGGACGGTCTTCTCTGTAAGGCCTGACCTGGCCATAACTTCGGGGGCCGTGATCACCGTCGCGGCCAACGGCTCCAGGATTTCCTTCGGTATGAGCCACGATCTCCCGGTGGAGGTTGCAGATCCCCGCAGTTGGGCAAGGTGCTGATTGACGTGTCGGGACGCGTTCAGCATCTCCAAAGCATCCTTCTGGACGTATTCGGCCGGACCCATGCCCGGTGCCATCGATCGGATCAGGCCGATGGCCTCAGGCGCGATGCTGATTGCCAACTTGCCGTCCTGACCCAGATCGGCCGCGTGCCGCAGTCTGCCGTCTAGCAGCATCGAGAAAACCGTTGACCATGGTTTGGGACCGCCGCCCCATCCGCGCATGGCGAGACCGATCTGGATGCAGGCTTCACGGTCCATCGTTGCGCCGGCGACGATACGTTGCTTCAGGTCGGAAAGATCCGCCGCCACGATGATGGCTCCGCCATAGTGGCGGTCGAACCACATGTGCCGGCGGAGCGGCAGGATCGACTCATTGAGCAACTGATCCAGACCGTAGATCGGCAAGGCCAGTTCCACGGCCGCGCGGTGCCGGCCGATGCGCTGGCGGCGTTCGGATGCGAGCCGGCCGATCTCCTCGCGCTTCAGGCCCCATCCTATGCGCCCCGTCCGGATGCACAGGGTGGCTTCGAAGCAGCCTTCCGAACGCGCTTCGGCGACCTGGGTCTCGGTCGCGCCGAGTGCGCGGGCAGTCTGCTTCGTCCCGAGCAGCCGGTCGGGCTCGTTGAACGGCGATGCTGCGCAGGAACTGGTCTAGATCCTTCGGCTGGTGATGGCCATGGATCGCAACTTGCTCGAGCCAGACCTGGAGTGGAGATCTGCCCCCGAGCGCGTCGGAGGGCTGGGTGTGGTAGGTCTGGATGGCCTCGTCGAGCATCGTCCTGAACTGATCGACGGTGACGACGACGTGCTTGCGTGGATCGTAGCCGAACCGCCGCATCTGCGCGATCGGCAACGTAAGCGAGGGTATCTCCTTGATGTAGCCCTGGACGGTCTGGATCGCGCGCTCGACTTTGCCCTTGTGCGTCGGCTCCTTCTCGCCCGCGACGCGGACTGAGTGTGCCAAGTCACCGCCGGCGTCTTCGACGGCCCGGGCAATGTTCTGGAGCGCATTATCGTAGAGCACCTCCCCCGTGACATAGCCGTAGAGGTCCCGCAGTTCCGGGAACTCGTCCGCAAGGAAAGCGGGGACAGGCTTCGGGATCGCGGTGTGCGCGAGCGCCCGCATCCAGGTTGCCCGGCTCGGGTTCTCCAACGAGACGTCCCACCCCGGGAAGACGTTGGTGAACACGTCGAAGGTGAACACGCCCGCCGCCGGGCCGACAGGAACACGGTTGACGGCGTCGATGAGGAACCACTTCGGCAGCGGTGTGTCGTCCTGTTGGACGATTTGGAGGTAGCGGACAGGCTCCTGCGCGTGTACGCATGCTGCCATCCTTCGTCGAAGGCCTCGTAGATGGCCGCAATGACGGCCGAGTTGCGATCGACTGCCGTCAAATCGAAGCACCCCGCTGGATAGGTGAAGGCAACGTTCAGCGCGAATTGCCACTCCAGGAGCAGAAGTTGCGGCACGGTTGCGGCGATCGCATAGGGAAGCGGCGTGATGCGGCGCAGAAGAACATGCTGGCCGAGCTCCCTATCCCATCCAGCGACCTCAAGCCGTCCCTCGACCCAGGTTGCGATTACCCTGCGCTTCGGAAGTTTGACCGGCAGCGTCGCCACGACGTCCGTCCCGTCCGCAATCGCCGTCGCTGCAACCCGGGCGGCGGCGGCGCGCTCGTAGTTCGTGAGGTGGTTAATGAAATTAGGTGAGGCATCCATTCTAACGCCACTCCGATAATGAGACCACTCCGATAATGAGAATAGCGTGATCGACTATCTTGCCCGACTACGACGGTAGATTAGAGCAATCTGCAGCGCCGTGACTACGATCCACCGCCTCATCCGAACGCCTGCCGCAGCTGCGGTCCCCTCAGCATCGATCGCCTCATATTTCCTTCACTAAGCTACAAGCCGCCGACCGCTCAAGCGGCGAGAAGCTCGTCAGCCGCCCGAAGAACTCGTAGTGGATACGGTCGGCGCGTACGCCCGCCGCCGGCAGACCTGACACGAACGTCCGCAGAAACGCCTTCGGTCCGCATAGGTAAACGTCGGCGGGGTGGACCGGCGTGTTCCGCAGCAGCCACTCGACCGTCACGAACCCGTCGGCGCCGTGTCACGCCGACGGCGTCCGTCGCCGTCGGCTTGCGGTAGAACGTCGCCACGCTGATGCCGCCATGCGCCGCCGCGAGCGATCGGACGTGCGCGTTTATAGCGTGCGACGCGCTGCTTACAGTGCCGTGCACATAGTGGCTATCGCCCTGATGAAGCCGGCGGCGGGGCGTTCTCCACTTGACGAGCCGCGAGGTCGGCGACGGCGCGCTGCTCGGCGGCCGCGATCAGCGCGGCCTTGGCGGCGTTGGCCCCGCCGCGCTTCGGTTGCGGCAGGGCACCCATCGTGTCCTTGCGGGTAAGTGCGCGGGCGCGTCTTTTTCGGCGACTGCGCCTGGCGCTTCCGGCTTGGCAGCAGGCTGGCTATTGTAGCGTTAAGCAAGGTTCCCGCTTCGTATCGCAAAAGCGAAAGTCTCCTTCGACGAAAAGCAGCGAGCTCGGCGTGCTGCACGTCACTTTGACGCTGTGCGATATCGATGAATTCATCGGTATTTTTAACTTTTCAAACGACGTGCCGATCGCATGTGACTGCGAAAGCGCCACGGCTGCGACATTGCACCGAGCGGACGAGCCACGTAAAACGCAAAGACCGGGGATCGGAACCGAATTTTAGCGGTGAGGCGCACGGATGGCATCGGTAATGCCACTGACAGATTCGCGATTCGTCCCGGTATGCGCTATTATCGCCGGACGAGGATTCGGTGACCATGTTAAGCGCGCATGATAGAGCGTATTACGAAAACCGTGTCGAGGCAGAGCTCGATATAGCTCAACGCTCTGCCGATCCTTGTGCGGTCAAGTCTCATTACGATTTGGCAAATCTTTATCTCGCTATACTTTATGATTCCGGGGGTGAGCGCCCTGCACTGGCAGCTTTAGATGATCAATTCGCGAGCAATTCGCTCGCGGATGTTCGAAAGCCAGTGATTTGTTCATAGGGTTGCCGGATGCTGTTAACTGTTGCTGAAAAAAGAGCAAGTTCATTATGCCGACAGATGTTGGGGCAAGAACGGCCGAGCTGCGAACGCTGATCGCGAAAGCGCTAACCCTCGCAGTTGAGCTAAATTTGGCAGCGGTGGCCATTCGATTGGAACAGGCTCGGTTAGTATTCGCTAATCCGCCGCCGTCAAAGCGATCAGAATGACTAATTTCAAACGCTTGGCGTGCAAGGAGATTACCGAATTGAAATCGCTTTCATCAGAGTTTCGTGAACGAACGCGGCATCGCTGACGACATAAGTGATCGAGGCGAGCGTATGACCCGGTGACAGCATGACCTGAGCGTCTAGCGTGCCGATTCGAAAACGTTCGCCATCCGCGAACAACCGGTCCCACTGGATGCCGTCGACAGGAAGATCGGGCATGCAATAGATATCCTGCCACAGCTTCTGCACTTCCACGACCTTGGCCCGATCGCGGTTCTGCCGCCTCTTTTACCGGCTAGGTACGGGCAGCTGAGAAGTGATCGGCGTGTGGGTGTGTGTCGAGCACCCTTTCGACCGCAAGCCCTTTCTTACGCACATACTCCAGGATAAGATCGGCGTTGCGGGTCGCGGTCGCACCGGCGCGCCGATCAAAATTCAAGACCGGGTCGATGATCGCTGCCGTGTTCGTGGTGCTGTTGATGACAACATATTGGAAGCTGCCAGTGCTTTCGTCATGGAGCGACGCAACGGTCATGCCACCGTGCTCATACTCGATCATGTTTTCGCCCTCTCGCTCTGTTAGCTTTCGGCCCGCGCCCGCGCGAACAACCGGTCGAAATCACTTGCTTCGATCGCGCCCATCGCCAGCATGCGTCCGGCAAGAAAGCCTGGGGTGCCGGCTAAGCCGATCGAATAGGCCTCTCGGCCGTTCGCCCGCAGGCGTGCCGCGACAGCCTGTGCATGCGCAGCAAGCCAGGTCGTCGCGCGCAGCCAGTCCCCGCCAGCGCCGGTGACAATGTCCCTCAGCATGTCGTCGTCGATCAAACGACTGTCGGTCATCAGCTGGCGATGAACGGCCGGGTAGATGCCCTGTTCGGCACAGGCGAGCGCAACGCTCGCGGCGCGTTCGGACGGCGGACCGAAGATCGGCCAGTCCTTGTAGATGACCCGAACCTTGCCATCGCGTCGCACCGCCTTTTCCAATGCGGGGAAGGCGTGACGACAGGCCGGGCAACGATAATCGGTGAACACGGCAAGTCGCAGCGTGGCATTGGCAGGGCCGTATTCAGGCGAACCGCTGCCCGCCAGAATCAGGTCAGCGGTCGGACCAACATCGCGACCGATCGGCGCTGTGCGTCGCAGCACCTGTCCGACTGCCCAGCCAGTCACGACGACAGCTCCAAGCCCGACCGCCTGCCTGCGATTGAGTGGCCCTGGCATCTTCAGCGCGCCTGAGGCTTGCTGCGCGCCGTTGCGACAAGCCGGCGTAGCGTCGGCAGGTCGACCGCGCCGGCCACCACTTGCGAGCCGACGATCAGCGCCGGTGTTCCGTTGAACCCGATCGCTTGAGCGATGGCGTTGGTGCGTGCGAGAAGCGCATCAATTTCTGCGCCGCGCGCCTTCAGATCGCGTTGCAGACGTGGCCAGTCCACCTTGGCTTTCGCGGCAGCGGCCTTGATCCCGGCACTGTCGAGCCGTGCCGGCGAGGTCAGCAACGCCTCATGAAAGGCGGCATGTTTGCCCTGCCACTGGCTTGCGACCGCAGCCCGTGCGGCTTCCCGGGATGCAGGGCCAAAGATCGGCCAGTCACGATAGACGATCCGTACCTTCGGATCGGCCGCGACAAGCGCGTTCAGCACCGGCTCCATTCGCCGGCAATAGGGGCAATTATAGTCGGAAAATTCAACGACGGTGACGTCATAGGCTTGGCCGACACGCTTCGGAGCAACGGGATCGTCTACGACCGCCTTGCGCGACAGATCGGGTTGCTGTGCGACTGCTGGCATTGTCGGCACGGCGACGGCGAGCAACGCCAGAAAGCTGCGAGAGAGAAGGTTGCGTCGGTTCATCGGTGTTTCCTTGCCATATCGATCCCATCAGCGAGGGCGGCGCGTGACAGCTCGCCAAGCTGGAGCTGCACGATCGTTCCGTCCGCAGCGACGAAGGCGGTTGCGGGATAACCAGCCACTTCGAGGGCTTGGGAAAGCCCACGGGCAGGATCGAGCGCGACATTGCTCACGCCGATGCCTTCACGGGTAAGAAATCCGGTGACGATTGCTGGAGCTTCACCCTGATCTGCGAGCAGGATCGGCACACGCCGATTGCGCGTTGCCGCGGCGTCAAGCATCGGCAGCTCGCGCCGGCACGGCCCGCACCATGTTGCCCATAGATTGACGACGAAGGGGCGGCCTCGGAAACGTTCAAGCGGGAGAGGAGCGCCGGACGGCGTTGTCAACGTTATATGATAGGGGAAGGGGCCGTAGGTCACGGGCGGGATAAGCGCCTGGAGCGTGAACCACAGGCCACCCGCTATCGCCAATGCCCCCCAGCCCACCGCCAAGGCGCGTGTTCGGCCAAGCTGGAAGGCCAGCATCGCGGCAGCACCAATGATGCCGGCGATGGCGGAGAATCCGCCCTGCCAGACGGCGAAAATGGATAGGGGCGCTTCGACATAGCTCGCCCAATGTGCCGCGACATAGCCGATCCGCGCCGCCACCAGTCCAGCGACGATGGCACTGGTTGCGACCGTCGACACTCGCGGGAAGCGGAACCGCCCTGCCACGGTCGTGAGCCCAAGGAACACGGCGACGCATAGCACCGCCAGTCCGCGGTCGACCGCAATCATAAGCGGTCCGATGGCAATCGCGCTTCCCATCAAAGAAACGCGCCTGCGCGCTTCCAGAGCATGTAAGCCGCCACGACGAAGATCAGCACCGTAAAGACGGTGATATGCCGCCATCCTTGTCGACGATGCCGGGCGCGATGAAGACATCGTCGGCCATGGCGAAGGTGACCCCGATGGACTCGTTCGAGAGAAATAGGGGCCGCCGCCAGTTTGAGCGGAGCCCCTGCGCCACGATATGGGGATACTCGCGATACAGAGTCATGGGGTCTTTTATCTTCTTTGCCGATTCAACACCTCCCTCCGAGAGATTGCTTGATGCTTCTTTTTCATCTGTATCTTTGGCAGCTCGTAAGGTTCGTTAAGCTGACGCAGTCAGGGGTCAGCCGAGGGCGCGACGAAGCAGATCGATCGTCATTCCGCGCGCGGTAGGGATCAGAGCTTTCATTTGATCGCGGTGCATCAGGCGTTCGATCACGCTGCGTGCCGCGTCGGCGTCGAATCTTTCCGTTGCTGAGAGTGCCATGGCACACTTCTCACTGCCGCATTGTTGCATCGCATCTAAGACATACGCGTCGCCTTTTGCATGGACGACTGCTGCCACGTCGAACATGTCTCGCGGCTGTAGGGTGCCGCCTCGATAGAAGATCTTTTTTGCAACGATTTCGGCAGGAGTCTCGAGCTTGACCAAAACGTTACGGATCACGGTGGTTGAGTTTGGTAGGTTGGTTATGTCGGCACACGATATGAAGTCGATTTCTCCAACGTCATGATAGATAAGTTTGATCATGCGTGTCCCGTCCGCCTCGTAGTCGTCGGGCGGGAGGGTGAGGGTGTATTCCTGCGTCAGGGGATTGAGGTAGGGCAGAACCTGCACGTCGTCGACGAACAGGTCCACGTCGTGGCTTTCGCGATGATCAATCTGGAGCATCAGCGCGGTGCCCCCGCCGAAGCTCCAAAGGAAGCGCCCGCCGATCGTTTGTTCCGCTCTTTCAATGAGGGAGATCGCGGCGTCGAACAAGACGTACCAACGGCTAAGCTGGTTCATGCCTAACGCTTCAAGTAGCGAGTGCTAGATCGAATCCCGACTTTGCTGCGAAAGCGCTAGCGACTTTATGAACCTTGCCTTCGTCCACGCCCATTTTCTGTATGAAGGCTTTCTGCAGGAAGGGCTTTACCTCGGAAAAGAAGGCGAAGACCGATGCATCGAACGTGATTGCGCTCTTGGGATCGACGATCTTGGCGGCAAGCTGATGCACGGAGAGTTCCGCCCCGTAAGGGGCGTTGACGGTGGTCAGCACTTTCTTCGCTACGTTAATCATCATGGACCTTGCCGGACATTCCGTGGACTAGATGCGATATATGCGTTTTACGTTGACGAAACAAGAACGGATCGGGAGGTGGACCGTTCCGAACTGCTAAGCCATCGATCGACTTATTATCTAGGGAGCCAGCCGGACAACGACCGGCACCAGCATTGCGATAGCTGCGACAAAGCTAAGGAACCCTGCGAAGCGGACCTGCCCAGATTCGCCATGCTGCCAGACGAAAACGCTCGCTAGCAGCATCCCGAACGAAAATGCGATGAGGATCAGGCAGCTCGCAAGGCTTAACTGAATTGTAGTTTCTGTCATGTCTCTTTTCACCCATGCAACCTCTTACATCTGACGATTTCATCAAAATCCTCATCTCCATCGCGGTCGCCGCGATTGGGTTCGTTACCTTCTACCTAGCAGTCCGCCGTTTCCGAATGGAGCGGGCGATCCTGGCAGTGAGGCCGTTCCGCATTGTTTCAGGAATGCTGGAGATCTCGATTGAAAACGTTGGTGGCCGCGCGGCTCTGGATGTTGCCTTAAGCTCAGGAGACGAAAGTTACGCGCACGATGCAATCAGGGTTGGAGATGTGGTGGTTGCCCGGATTCAAAAGGGGCTTGCGGTAACTTCAATAAACCTGACCTTCAGAGATGCCGACAATTGGCGTCGAAACATCGCACGGGAAGTCGAATGGAATGGTAATCAGCCTACGTTAAAGCCGCGCACGGTCCCAAGGTTTTGGAAGCGGCGCCCGCGGTGCTAGGTATTGGAAGTGCGGATTGACGTGTAATTCAGATCCGCAAGGCTGCCTGCAGACTACCGTTTAACTGGAAATACAAACACTGGTTATCGACGAGCAGCGATACGGGGGTGCGATCGACGATGCTCAACCGGAATTATTCGTCACGGGGGTCTGGAACGCCTGTCGCGGGAATATCTTGCGCAGTTCCGATTAACGCAACTCGTCGGCGAACTCGCGTGCCACTACCCCGATGTCGGCGCATATCCGGTCCGAACTCACCCCCATAGTTTGAGCGCCATCAGGATTGACTGCTTCTGCTGCGCTTCAATGCGGTAGATGGCCGATTGATAGCCCGCCGTAGGCTGACTGGTCGCTTCCTGATGGAGCGTCATCACACTGTCCAACGCAAGTGTTCGCTTGTTCATCGCCAGCGCGTTGATCAGAGCGGTGGCCCTGATTAGGGCTCGAGGGGATTCCAAGCACGATTCGAAGGAGCGTTTGGCAGGGCATTGCCGGGTAGCATGTGCCCAATGCCGTTCTGCGAGGAGGCACTGTCCGGATCGAAGACGGGCTGAGAAGCGACGTAGAGGGCAACCAATGGGTTGGTGGTCCAGTCTAGAAGGACGGCTGGAATGCCGTAATGCTGCGCAAGCACCAGCCATTACAGATCCGTTTCCGACCAATCGGCAAAGCGTGCGGCGGCCTGCTTCCAATAGTGCAGTTGCTCGACGGTCCATAGATATCAGCGCTAATCGGCACGGTTCTGTCAGCGATAAATAGCACGTTGCGGTGCGGCGGCCGATTCCGGGAATCGATCAGGGAACGGACATGCGAACAGCTTCCCGAAACCCGTCGAGGACGCAGAGACGGAAAGCAACAGGTATAGCTATAGTCGGGCCTATTCGAGTGCCGCTCAACAGCTAATGCGATTATGAAGATTTAGATCGGTCTGTCAGATCGCAGTAGCGGCGAGCGTCAGCACACTTCCATTCCGAATATATGGCACGCCGGTCTGCTGAAACATCGTCGCGATCGCACTCGCGGGATCGGAGACGCCGGTGTCAATCATAGACGTCACGACGGCGACCGCCTCGGCATTCCCGGAGACCGCAGCGAAGCGGGTCAGCCAGTCCGCGCCTCCCAGTAGCCGGTCGGATCGATGCTCTTCCATGAGCGGTCGGATGAAGTCGAAGTAATCCCGTCCTCCCTTCTTTTTCTGAGCGCTGGCCGCCGCAAGCGCGAAGGTCGCGCCACAGGCATAGAAGGCGCGGCTTTCATGCCGATCGCCGGCGCTGGCGACGGGCTTGGTGGAGGACTTGATGCAGTCCTGAACCGCGTGCTGAAGCTCGGTCAGCGCGTAGTCGTGATCCGTGGCGGCCAGCAGCGTAAACGCCATCATCTCGGCACCGCCTTCGGTGATCCAGGCTTCCGACGGCTTCCGATAGGCGATGCCTGACGTACCCAGCCAGAAATGGGCCATTTCATGTGCGATGAACCAACGTGTTCGTCGCGCGGCACGGTCGTTCCGTTCGAGTAGCCCTTCCCCCTCGAAGTTGAATACGATCTGCCCCGGCCGAACACCACCGTCGTTGATAACCTTTCCCGGTGTCGATCCACGCCAGCCCATCAACAATAACGGCAGGCGTGGATCGCTGCGGTTGCCCAGCCGCGAAGCATAGGTTTCGACGACGTGCGGCGCGAAGCCGGCAACATCAACCTTCAGCCACTCCGGCAGAGCGGGATCAGCCAGCATCGCCACGCCGCCCCTTTCCTCGATCTTGCTCGTACCGAAAACGACGTACGTCTTGCCTCCGGTCAAGACGGGATCGCTCTGTTGGCGACCTTGGGCGAAAACTGGTCCGCTGACATCGTGAAACCGGACCGCCGTGGGCATTCCGCCAAGATCTTTAACCGACAGTCCAGCTTCCTTGAGGCCGATAGCGTTCAGATCTTCGCTGGGGATCACGTCGAATTGATCGGAATACAGCGCGATCGCACCGTTGCTGAAGGCCACGGCCGGATCGTACTCTCGGTCGAGCGTGGCACTGGTGGGCGTAAATACAATCCGGACCTCCAGCGGCACGAAGGCGCCGTTTGTAGGAACAAGGACATCATACGCTCCGCGACGCTCGATTCGAGCGCCGGGTGTCACGACGCGCCAAGCGCGCTCCCGCCAAGGCTCTTGGTTCGCCGATACAGGTTGTGAAACGGGAAAGAGCCACACGCCGCTTTTCCGATTAAGACGATACTCGACCCGCCATTCGTTGCCGGTGCGGGTCACTGTCGCCGCAGCAGGCTTATCAGAGACCTTGACGGTAGCCGGTGCGGCCTGCGCCAGCATTGCAATTACCAATGTCAGCATTTACATTTCCCTCGGAACCCGGCAGTGAAAAGCAATTACTGCTGTATGGATCATGAACGAAGATTGGTTTGACCCGGGGCTATCTAACGAAAGTCATGGGAGACGGGGCGATGAGGATGGCGTGTGCATCAGCGATCGTGTCGTTGGCTGTAAGTAGGCCAGCGGTCACAGCGGCAATCAGGCCACTCGCCGCAATCGTTCGACTGATCGCTACAGCCAAGACGCCAGCGCTTACCCGCCCGACCCCGACGACTGTTCCTGCCATGATCCGATCGCGAAGAAGCGTAATGCCCAAGATAGCGGCCGCGATCGAGGTTGTTGCCTCATAAAAGCCTGACAGAGCCTCGCATGTTATTGCGATGAACTTGCGGGGCTATGTTCCGCGCGGCAGAAAGCGCGGGCTTCGTATGTGCGGAATAGTACTAGTTGAAAGGTCATGCCCAGCCCGCCGGCAGCGAGAAGCCAAGACACAAGGTTAATCGTCGGAAGGGGTTTGACCAGGATACCGGGGCAAGAGTAACCGTCCCGACCGTGCTTCAACAGGTTAGCCGCAGCCGTTCGGTGAATGATTCTATTTCGGATGGAGTAGATTACCATGCCCGACGGCTGAACACCAGAACCCGGAATTGGTGAAGTCGTGAACTCTAGGCTAATCGGTTACAGTAGATATGCGGGTGTGCGTCGCCCAGAGGATCAGTTCGTCGCGCACCCCTGGCGAAACGCGTCATGCGGATCGCCGGGGGCTTTCACCATCGATCAAGTACGACCGGAATGGCCGTCTTTCTGCAACATTAATCAGGGTGATATCAGGTTGTGACCCTCTGACCCGCAATGTAGCTTTTGCAGTGCAAGTTTCGCAACGGGAAGCACGTTCGACGATAGCCCCCGGCTTTTCGTTGGAGTTATAGGTTTAACCAGTCACACTTTGTCCGGAGCAAGCTTGCCGTTGCGTAGCAAGCATCGCCAGCTTCGCGACGCAAAGGCCCTTTTATCGTAAGGAAACTGAGTAATGGCCAAAGTATACAATACTCCCTCAGACGTAGCCGCCGACGACGATCAGGTAAATATAGACGGCCCGAACGGCGTCGCGGTTTCGTTAACGCCGGAGGCAGCATTGAAGACCATCACGAGGATCGACGAGGCGGCACTGGAGGCGCTGATTTCGAAGCATAGCGATGCGACTAGATCAAATGCCCGCGACATTCCGCCGGAAAATGGCAAGCGAGCTTCGATCGATGAGCTAACTGGCGAGGTTCATGGCAGCGGCGTCGGTGCAGGCGGCGGTAGTTCGGGCGAAGACTTCGATTCAGATGCGGCGAGCGGAGACGGGGCGGCAGGAGACCTCGGCTCCGGTGCCCCGGTACGCTCACGGCTCCACCTTCGGAACTAAAGCGGTTGCTCTCCGCTCCGTCTGACACTGCACTCGCTCCCGATTGCAGTGTCAGACAAGGAATGTCAGCATCGCGCTATGATCCGTAGGCTCGCCGACGAAACCGTCTTATGCGAATGGACTGACTTGGGTTTGCTCGCGGAATATCAAAAGATATTGGTGAGCCGGGGAAGCATGGGCTAATATTGCGGTATTGATATTTGTCGGCGAAGTCGCGAGCTGGGTGACGTGAGAGCAGAGACGTCGGCTTGATCGACGCAGTGGGAACCAGCCTTCGCCTTTAACACCGCCAAAAATTGCGGTTATCCTGCAAAAAACACCGTGCCCGTATTGCAATTTGAGGACAGGTTAGCGCGTAGTGCACCAGTTCTTGCCGCGACGGCAGCAGGGACCGGCCCGCCTGGTCGCTTACATGGCTGGCGGGCCGACATAAGCGCACCAACTGCTATGCGCCCATAACTTGCGCATAGAGCCCGGCCGAAAATTGAGTTGAGCGATTTCAGTGGCTTGTGATTCACCGGGGTTTGCGAAGCCCACGAGGATGACATGGGCTGGACCAAAACCGCTCGGCGCGAGCATGACAGAAGCGGGCTGCGCTATGCAAGCGACTGCACCGATGAAGAATGGGCTGTCATCCGGCCGTTATTGAGGCGGACCTCCAAGCTGGGACGGCCGCGCAAGCACAAGGCGCGGACCTTGTGGGATGCGATCCAGTATATCGCTGCGACGGGATGCCAATGGGCGCAGCTGCCCAAGGACTTCCCACCGTTTACGAGCGTGCAGTATCATTTCTACCGGATGCGCGACAACGGCCTGCTCGATGTCATTAACGCGGTGCTGGTGGCATGGGTGCGCGTATCGGAAGGTCGCTCACCGGCACCGACCGCGGGCGTCATCGATAGCCAATCGGTGAAGACCACCGAGGCGGGAGGGCCTCGCGGATACGACGCTGGCAAGAAGATCAAAGGGCGCAAACGCCACATCGTGACCGATACGCTTGGCAACATGCTGGAAGGCACGGTGCATGGTGCCGATGTTCAGGACCGCGACGGGGCTCCGGGCCTGATCGAGCGGTCCTGCGACGCGTATCCCACCCTTACCAGGCTGTTCGCCGATGGCAATTATGCCGGGCAGAAACTCGAAGCGGCAGTCGCACACTTTAATCGGCTGACAATCGAAATCATCAGACGGTCCGACCTGGCGGGCTTTGTCATTCTGCCCCGCCGCTGGGTCGTCAAACGCACCCTGGCGTGGTGTTGTTGACCCCTAAAGGCCTGACAGGGCCTCGCAGGTTTTCGCGATGAACTCGCGGGGTGATCGATAGCGCAAAGCGCGGTGCGGATGCACGTCGTTATAATGGGCGAACCAGCTGGGCAGCTGTTCGATAACCGTCCTTGCATCGGGCCTTGGGTTCACGCGGACGTAGTCGCGCTTCAACGTGCGGACGAACGCCTCCGCCATGCCGTTGGATTGCGGGCTGCTGACCGGCGTGGTGCGCGGGATCAGCCCGATGTCGCGGGCGAACGCGCGGGTATCGCGTGCGGTGTAGCAGCTGCCGTTATCGGTGAGCCACTCGATCGGCTCGGGCACGCGGTTCACTTGTCCGTAGCGGTGCTCGACGGTGGTAACCATCAGGTCCCGGACATCCTCCGCAGTAATGCCGCCCGTCGTTGCGACATGCCCCATTGCCTCCCGATCGCAGCAGTCGAGCGCGAAGGCGACGCGCACCTTCTCGCCATTGTCGCAAGCGATCTCCAGTCCGTCGGAACACCAGCGTGTGTTGCGCTGATCGACGGCGACGCGGCCGTCATGGCGACGTTCCTCGCGACGTTCGCCGTCCGGCTGGAGCAGCAGGCCGTGCACCTTCATAACGCGGTATACACGCTTGGGATTGGGGCTGGCGGACCCGCTTGCCTCGGCCTGGCGGCGCAGCAGGGCGTGGACGCGACGATAGCCGTAGGTGGGAAGATCGGCGACGAGCGCGCGGATATCGGCGACCAGATCGGCATCCGGCAACGGCGGCCGCCCCCGTGGTCGTGGCGGTGGTCGATTGCGCATCGCGGACAGATGCGGGCGAGCCATGCCGAGCGCCTCTGCAACCGCGCTCACAGACCATCCCCGGGCAACGAGGTCGAGCGCAACAACAGTTTTTTTGGGCCTGCGGCCCGGGACACGGCCTCGCGGAGCAGCTCGTTCTCCATGGCCTTCTTGCCGAGCAGCCGATGCAACTCGCGAACCTGCGCCTCGAGCGCGCGGTACTCGGAGGCTGGCACCACTTCTTCGCCAGCGCCTGCCGCCGTCAGCGCGCCCTGTGTCATCAAGCGCCGCCAGGTGAAGATCTGATTGCCGCCGATGCCGTGCCGACGAGCAACGAGCGACACGCTCATACCCGGCAGATACGTCTCCTCGACGATCCGGACTTTCTCCTCCGGTGTCCATCGCCTCCGGCGCTGAACACCGGAGAGAATCTCGCCATCATTGTAACGCCTGGTCGTACCGTCAGTCATATGCCTCACTCTTATCCAAGAGCGGGGCCCTGTCAGGTCATTTAGGGGGCCACATCACGTGGCTCAACCGGTGTCAACGCCTTGCCAAGGACTGGGAAGTCTCCATCGCGTCGTCCGAGGCCTGGATGCTCATCTCATCCATCAGGCGAATGACCCGCCGTATAGCCAAGCTCGAATTATGACGCGGGCTCGTGGATACCGACCGGCCCTTAATTTACAACCAGACTACAATCGTCGGCAAGATATCATCTTATCGCGATAATTATAAAACTAGCCGAATGTCTAGTCTACGCCGATGAGAGGTCAATCAATGACGTATCGTATTTTACGGCGCGGTGGATCGTCGTTTTTAAGCTATTTAGCTGTCGAGTTCGAATGGAGTGCGCACCAAGTGATGAATTCGGCAAGTGGCTTTGGTGGCCAGTAGCCGTCATCGCTGATCACTCTGCCGTCCAAAGGGGCGCTCCGCGGCAGTTGGGAACCACCGCAAGGCATGTTGAGCCAAGGTTATTGTTCAGAGGTCAGCACGTTGATGCATCGATCGAGCCACTAGGCCCTGCCTCCCGTCGCAAGAGGGGCAGGCAATCGGTTCGAAGGAATGAAGAAGGAACAGCACGGCGACCGTCGTCGAAACCGTGCTTCGGACCGTCAGTAGGCCATGCGCCGAGTGCCGCGTTGCAGATAAAACGCGGAGAAACTGTGCCACCGCCATTGCTGACCGAAATGGCGGTGGACACGACATCGCGCTAACTATCTTTCGGACGGTCCGGTGGGAAGGACGTCGCTCCGTGCAATGAGTGATCGCCGTTCCGGCGAGCAGTGAGCCGCGCGGCCCAGGCCGTAATAGCCGGCAGCACTAGCAGCGTCAGCGCCGTCGAGGTGATGAGCCCGCCAATGACGACGGTCGCCAGCGGCCGTTGCACTTCTGCGCCTGTGCCGGTCGCGAGCGCCATCGGCACGAAACCGAGGCTGGCAACCAGCGCCGTCATCAGCACCGGTCGTACCCGTTCCATAGCGCCATCAATAATCGCCTTGTCGTCGTCCTCCCCGTTCTCGCGATGCTTACGGATCGCGCCCATCATCACGAGCCCATTGAGGACCGCGACACCGGACAACGCGATGAAGCCGACCGCCGCCGTAATAGAGAACGGGATGCCTCGGAGCAGTAACGCGAACACGCCGCCTGCCAGCGCCATCGGAACCGCGGAGAAAACAATTGCCGCGGGCATCAAGCCGCCGAGCGCCATGTAGAGCAGTGCGTAGATCGCCAGGAAGCAGATCGGCACGACGATCATCAGGCGTAGCCTAGCCGATTGCAGGCTCTCAAATGTGCCGCCCCAGCCCGTGTACATACCTGCGGGAAAAGTCATCTGGTCAATTTTTGCCTGCGCGTCCTGGACGAAGCCGCCGAGGTCGCGACCGCGCACGTTGACCTGGACAATAACCATGCGCTTGCCGTTTTCGCGGCTGATCTGATTTAGCCCCTGGGTGTAGCTGAACCGTGCAACCTCGCGCAACGGGATGGAGCGAGCGGATTGCCCCGCGGCCGTTGGCAGCATCACCGGGATCGCGCCCAGCGTTTCCAGATCGTCGCGCTGCGCATCGGGCAGGCGAACCACCACTGCGAATCGGCGGTCTCCTTCGAACAACAGCCCCGCTTGGCGCCCCCCGAGAGCGGACGACATCGTATTTGCGACTTCCTCTACCGACAGGCCATAGCGAGCCACCGCCTGCCGGTCGATCTGGACGTCGAAGGTCGGTGCACCAGAGGTCTGTTCGGTGCTCACGTCACCGGCACCGGGGATAGCCCGGACCGCCGCGGCGATGCGCCGCGCCTGCACGCTCATCGCGTCGAGGTCGTCGCCGTACAGTTTGATCGCAACGTCGGCTCGGACGCCCGCGATCAGCTCGTTGAACCGCATCTGGATCGGCTGCTGGATTTCCGTCCGATTGCCGATGAGAGACTTCATTCGCTCCTCAATGCGACGGATGATGTCCTCGTTGCTCTTCACATCGTCGGGCCACTCGTCCTTATTCTTGGGGATGACGTAAGTGTCCGAAGCGTTTGGCGGCATCGGGTCGGTGCCAAGGTCGGCGTTGCCATTCTTGGAGAAGACCAGTGCCACTTCCGGCAATGTCTTTAGCGCGTCCTCGATCCGCAGCTGCATCTCGGTCGACTGGTCGATCGATGCCGAGGGCACGCGGAAGTTCGTGACGGTGATGTCGCCTTCGTTGAGTTGCGGCATGAACTCCTCGCCCAAGGCGCCAAATGCCAGTGCCGCCGCCGCGAACACGCCAATGCCGCCCAAGATGAAGGGCATCGGTCGCGCTACCGCCTGACGCAGTACGGGAGCGTAGTGCTCCTTAAACCAGCGGATCGGCTTCACCTCTGTTTCGCTTACGCGGCCTTTGACGACGATCGCGATCATTGCCGGCACGAATGTCAGCGACAGTACGAAGGCTGACGCAAGCGCCAGCATCAAAGTGGTCGCCATCGGCGCGAAGGTTTTGCCCTCCACGCCCTGGAAAGTTAGCAAGGGCACGAAGACGAGGAAGATGATGAGCTGACCATAGACAGTCGGTCGGATCATCTCCTGCGCGGCAAGCGTCGTTTCCTCCATCCGCTCGTCGTGGGTGAGCAGCCTGTTTTCATGCTCCTGCCGTTCAGAGAGTCGCCGCAGCGCATTCTCGACGATGATGACCGCGCCGTCGACGATCAGCCCGAAATCGAGCGCGCCAAGGCTCATCAGGTTGCCCGACACGCCAAGCCCATTCATGCCCGCCGCGGTCATGAGCATGGTTACGGGGATGACGGCCGCGGTAATCAGCGCGGCGCGAATGTTGCCGAGCAGCAGGAACAGGACGACAATGACCAGCAGCGCGCCTTCAATCAGGTTCTTTTCAACCGTCTCGATCGTCGCGTTCACCAGTTTCGAGCGGTTATAGACCGGCTCCGCGAACACGTCGGGCGGCAGCGTTTTGTTGATCTCGGCGAGCTTGTCTGCGACGGTAGTCGCTACGATGCGGCTGTTTTCTCCGACGCGCATGAGCACCGTCGATATGACGGCCTCCGAGCCCATGCGGCTCCCAGAACCGGTGCGAACCGCGCCTCCGATGACAACCTGGCCGACATCCTTGACCCGCACAGGGATGCCGTTGCGAGTTGCGACGGCCGCTTCCTGAATGTCCTCAATCGATTTCAGCCGCGCGTCGGCACGAACAAGGAAGCTCTCCCCGGCACGCCGGACGTAGTTCGATCCCGCCGACAGATTGGCGCGCTCCATGGCATCCGCCAGCTCTGTGATCGAGAGACCGTAGGAGGCGAGCGCATTAAGGTCGGGTTCGATCAGATATTGTTTGACGTAGCCGCCGTTGGAATCCACCCCGGCGACGCCATCGACGTTGCGCATTTGCGGGCGGATGATCCAGTCCTGCACTGTGCGCAGGTAGGCTGCCTTTGACAGTTTGGTGGCCAGGCGCTCACCCTCGGGCGTCAGGTAGCTACCGTCCGACTGCCATCCTGGTTTGCCATCAACACGCTTCTGTTCCTTACCCTCCGGATGGCGAAAGGCAACCGAGTAGAAAAAGATCTCGCCGAGTCCGGTGCTGAGCGGACCAAGGTTTGGCTGCACGCCGGCAGGCAGGCTGTCCTTCGCCTGCGCCAGGCGCTCCGCGACCTGTTGGCGCGCGAAGTAGATGTCAGTCGCGTCGGTAAATACCGCCGTCACCTGGCTGAAGCCGTTGCGTGAGATCGAGCGCGTCATATCAAGGCCGGAAATACCGGCAAGCGCGGTTTCGACCGGGAATGTGACCTGCTTTTCGATGTCGACCGGCCCCAGCGTCGGCACGAAGGCGCTAATCTGGACCTGCCGGTTGGTGACGTCGGGCACCGCATCGATCGGCAGCTTGGTGATTTGCCATGCCCCGAAGCCGATCACGAGCAGCGTCAGGAAAGTTACCAGCCATCGCATCCGGACCGAAAGCGAGAGGATGCGCGCGATCATTCCGCCGTCTCCTTTTCGATCTCGGCTTTGAGAAGGAAAGCGTTAACGGTCGCGATTGGTGTGTCGGCGGAAAGCCCGCCGAGGATCGAGACCATGCCGCTCGACCGGCTGCCGATCTGGACCGGCTGCGCGCGAAATCCGCCACGTGTCCTCACGAAGACAACGCTCTGCCCGCCGAGCGTCTGAACCGCATCCTGCGGGACGATCACGCCATTGCGCACAACGCCCCCGCTGGCAAAGATGCGTGCCTGAACAAGCTGCCCGGGAATGAGCGAACTGGTTACGGCTGTGGGCGTCACGACAACCGTTGCGGTACGTGATCGTGGATCGACAACGCCAGTTGAGGAGCGAACGCGTCCCTCGACAGTCTGGCCCGCGCTGGAAGACATCTCGACACGATCGCCTGAACGAATTCTGGAGGTATCGGCGGGGGGCACGCTCGCGGTGATCTGGAGCCGGCGCGGATCGGCGATACGCAGCAGCTCTGTCTCTGCCGCCACGAATTGGCCGAGTGCTGCGCTCGCGTTCGTCACCCGACCTGAAATGGGGCTGACAACGGAAACCGAGCGTCCGTCACTGGCGACACGGGCCGCACTCGCCGCAGCACGGGCGCGTTGAGCGTCAGCTTGGGCGACAATAAGGTTGGCCTGAGCAGTCTCGTAGTCAGCACGCGGGCTGACCCCCTGACCGAGTAGCGTGCGCTCACGCGCAAGCTGTCGGGTTGCCAGCGTGACGCGCGCTGCAGCGGCCGTGCGATCCGCCACTATCTGCGAAGCTTCCTGGCTTTCGACCATTGCGACCGTCTCGCCTGCGCGAACGGAATCGCCAATCCGCACAAAGATGCGTGTGACTGTGCCGGGTGCTCGCGCGGTCAGGACAGCTTCAGCATCTGGCGTCGCCTCAACAGTGGCTGATGCCAAGATAGCGGCGTCCAGGCCGCCGGCGTTGGCTGGCCCCACAGTGATGCGCGACGCGGCGATTGCATCTTGCGAGATTTCGACGGCGTTCGTGGGCTTCGGGGTCGACGCAGCCTCGCTATTTGCGGGCACTGGCAAACGCAAAGGCGATTGCGTAACGCGCGCGAACCCAAAACCGAGCGTGGCAGCGGCTGTGAGGCCAAGGGCGGCTCCGATATAAAGACGATTTCTAGGGGTCATTGGACCGGTTCTCCGGTGATGGTAAGGCCAGCGAAGCGAGCTAGATTGGCGCGGGCGTCGAGACGGGCGGCAGCAGCGTTGAGAATGACGCCGCGCGTCACCCCGAGATTGTGGCGAGCCGCCAGCAACTCGATCAGCGGCGACTTGCCAGCTTCGTAGGCGAGGCGTGCAAGTCGGTAGCCCTCCTCGGCCGTTGCCATTGCGCGATCGGCGGCAAGCGCCCGTTGGTCAGCAGCCTCGACAAGCGCGAGCGCGGCTCGCGAGCCTGCCTCGGCATCGAGCCGCGCCGCAGCGGCACGCGCGTCGGCACCTTGGAGTTCGGCGCGCGCCGCGGCGATGTTGCCCCGATTGCGGTCGAAGAGGGGAAGAGGCACCGCAATTCCCGCGACCACCGCCGGTCCGCTCGCTACGCGCAGTTGGCGAACGCCTAGCTGCGCGCTGATGTTGGGGATAGCAAGCCGTTGCTGGACGGCCACCGCCTTAGCTGCGGCCTCCCGCTCCGCCTCCGCCACGCGCACCGTTGTTGCCTGCATGGGGTCGATGGGCCCAGTGACGGGCTTAGCCGTTAGCCGATTTAGCAGCGATTCCGAAACGCCTGTGTACGGCGTTGGGACGCCAGCCAACGCCGACAGCCGCGCCAGTGCCACTGTCTTTTGTGCCCGTGCTGTCTCGAGGTCGGCTTTAAGCGTGTTCAGTTCGGTTTCGGCCTGAACCTGCCGAAGTCTCGCCTCTTTACCGGCGCCGACCAGCGCGCGCGCGACCTTGAGGTCGACGGCCGCCTCCTCGACTTCATCTTCCGCGAGCCCGATCCGCCGGTCGGCTATTTCCGCGCCGGCATAGGCTCGTGCCAGTTCGGTTGCATAGGTTAGCCGACCATCGATCCCTCGCGCCCGTGCAGCGATAATACCCGCCTCACCCGCTGCGATCCTGGCTGACCGCTTGCCGCCCAACTCTATCGGCAGATCAAATTGAAACGTTGTCTGTTGCTGACTTGCGGCGTTTTGGTCGCGGTCTCCAGCAAAATTCTCTGCGTAGACACTGACGACCGGATTAGGTCGCGCGCGCGCCTGATCGGCGAGGCCTTGCGCGCGCGCCAGATCGGCATTCAACGCCATCACGTGCGGCGTGTCGCGCGCCTGGTTCAACAGTTGTGCGAAAGGTGGCGCGGTCTGTGACCACGCCGCGCCCGCGGGCAACAGCGCCGCGAGCGTACCGATCAGCGCATCCGTGCGCTGACGGCGAAATTGGCCGTTCATGTTCCATGATCCTCCTGAGATGAGCCTGTAGCGCGCACGCGCCACCGCGGATCATCCCTTAGGAGGTCTCAGCAGAGCGGATGGGTCATGACCGCCCTGGATAATCGGTGCGACGGTTGCCCAAGCCGGTCTCGTCATCGCCACAGCCGCCGGTAGCAAAGACTGCGTTGCGGTTAGCCATTCGCCATTTGCATGCGCCAATACATGGATCGGACCGTCAGTATCTTGCTGCCCGGACTCCTCATGCGAATGCTCTGCAAATGAAGCGTGTCCGGGCGCATGTTCATGGACCGCCGCGCTATGCCAGCCCGACAGCACGCTTAGAGCGAGCATCGCCGTAAGTGCCATCATGGCACCAAACAACGCGAAGCGAGGACGGTTGAGGGTCACGACTTCATCCTACGGTGCGAACCGATAAGCGACAAGCCATCACCCTGCGGGCCATTTGGGATGCCGGCGGTCGATGACATACGGGTGCTGCTTACCGGCTGCGTGGGCCAAGTGATGCGGATCATCTGCGGCGAGATCGCGATGTTCGTGCAAGACTACATCAGGATCGCTGGCGGGCCACAACCGTAAGGCTGCGACAACACCGATGGCAGACAACAGTGCCATTCCAGCAAAAGCCGCGGACATGCTGATACGTGCGCCTAGTAGCCCAACGAGTGGATAGCAGATTAGCCAACACACGTGACTCAGCGCGAATTGCGCGGCGAACAAGGCAGGCCGGTCGTCGGCGTTCGTCGACCGACGGAGTAACCGCCCCGATGGCGTGACGCTCGCCGAATAGGCAATACCCATGACGAGCCATCCCGCTAGCAGCACGTGCCAGTAATTAGGTCCCGGCGGCATCGTGGTGGCAATCACTGCTAGGGCGGCAAGCGCTAAGGTCAGCGCAGCCGCAGCGATCATCATCACCGTTCGGTCGGCAATGTGGTCGAGGAGTCGCGGAAGGATTAGCGCGGCGCTGATCGAACCACCTCCGAAGGCCGCAAGCGTTAGCGCGACATCCCTTTGGCTAAGTCCGATATCCTTTACGATGACAACGGTATTCACGATGACCATCGCGCTTGCGGCTGCGGCCGATAGGGTCAGCGCTAACAGACCCCGCAGTCGCGGGGTCTTCAGATAGATGCGCATGCCCCGCGTCGTCTTGTCATAGATGCCACCCTGATCCTCGACGGGAGCCGCCGTGGGTAACATAGTGGATACGACGAGCAATCCCGACGCGACAAAGCCAATGGCGGTGCCCGAAAAGAGCCAATGGTAGCTCATAACGGTGAGCAGGCCGGCCGCCAGAACAGGGCTTGTCAAGTTTTCCATGTCGTAGGCTAGCCGCGAAAGCGACAGCGCGCGGGTGTAGTCGCGTTCCTTCGGCAGCACGTCAGGAATTGTTGCTTGGAAAGTCGGCGTAAATGCTGCGGAAGCCGACTGAAGGACGAAGATCAGGGCATAGATCTGCCAGACCTGGTTCACGAAAGGAAGGCAGAGCGCCACCGCTGCGCGGATCACATCCATCGACACGAGCAGCGCCCGGCGCGGCACGCGATTAGCGAATGCGCCGGCGACAGGCGCGACACCGATATAGGCGACCATTTTGATGGCGAGCGCAGTGCCTAGCACTATTCCGGCATCGCCGCCCGCTATGTCATAGGCGAGCAGGCTCAGGGCGACAGTGGCGAGACCCGTTCCGATCAGCGCGATGATTTGCGCGAGGAAAAGATGACGATACGTCCGGTTGGCAAGAATGCTGAGCACAGGGCCCACTATCCCCCCTGGGGGATCGTGTCCATCCCCCGCAGGGGATACTCGACGCGTCAGGTCGTAGATCCTACATAGGAGTATGGCTCACAACGCTCACACCAGTCACCCCGCGATCATCAAGCGCCTCAATCGGGCGGCGGGTCACTTGCGCAGTATCGTCGGCATGATTGAGGAAGAGCGGCCGTGTGTCGACTTGGCGCAGCAACTTCAGGCTGTTGAAAATGCCGTCGCCAGTGCCAAGCGTGCGCTTATTAATGATCACATCGACCATTGCCTTCTTCACGCCGAAGAAGGCCAAGGGCCGCAGCACGCAATAGACCAGTTTCGGGCGATCTCGAAATATTGGTGACCCCAGGCCAGCTGGTTTTCCTGCGCTCGGAAAGTTTTTTATTGTGACTGCGGCGTAAAAACGCTTTCGCGCGCGCTCCTTGCGTATATGAAGTGAGCTTCTTCATAGCCGAGTTGCCTGGCTAGGCTCAACACTTGGGGCTTGAACCGGTTAACGATTTCTTTGAAGATCGCCCATGCGGTTTCCTTGGTCGTAAGGTCGATGCCTTCGTTCGTGAGGCGGTCGTACGCCTGATCAAACCAGGGACGCAGCATTTCGGTATCGAAACCGCAAGATTCTTTAGAAATCTGCATCATATCGACAACCTCGCAAATCAACCGCGTTCCAGCCGCATCGAGGCTGATCAGTCCACGTGATTGAAGAAGCGAAGCGTTAGAGATCGGGGCGAGGGATGCCTTGGCCAGCGCGACAAGCATCAGGACATGATCAGCGATCCTAACCATCGATAACGAGGGATCGCGCCGACGGTAGTAATGGGCAAGCGGATAGGAATAATGGGTTTGCAGGAGCGATGAAACCATTCCTGACAACGTGTGCAAAGCTGAACCAGCATCAGCGGCCGGCGTCCCGCCGGGACACAGGCCAGCGAGCGCGACGGCAGGATCGTCGGTTCTGGCCGTATCCGCATGCAGCAGAAGCGCCAGCGTGTCGCGTTCGTTCACGGCCGAATAGATGTTTAAGGTATAGCTGACCGCCAGCGTGAAGACCGCGAAGCCGGTGCAGGCCTCGCTAACCGCCAGCAGCTTTGCCGTCGACGTCTGAGGAACGAGATCACCCAATCCCAATGTCGAAAAATTGAAGCCGCTGAAATAAAGGGCAGTGCTAAAATCAGTGGCGGTCCAACCGCTGCTTGCGACGATCTGCGATCCCAGCATTGGCTGATAGATGAGCGCGAAACCAAGAATTGCCGTTACCACCCATGTCGATACGATTAACACCAGCAAGACCGGCCCGGCGAACCCCATGATGCGTCCACCGGCCCCGGCGTGCTTGTCCGCCCAGCGGAATGACATCCAGACGGTGCGATTGATGAGGGGTGAGACAATACCGCCCCCCGCCCGTGCCAGGAGGATTGTTCCGAACAAGTCACCGAGAACGAGCGCGACAATTAAACCGCCCGCGATGGGGTAAATTATCATGCTATGTCCCAATGTATTTTTGAACTCAAAGCCACAGCATGGGGGGATCGTAATTAATTATACGACGGCCCGAAGTGCGGCGACAAAAGGTCTTATGGAAAGCTGCATCCAGCGGTGAATGGAGGTAAACGTCCATCGGAGCGACAACCTAATCGTGTCATGAAGGCTGATATAGCAGCGCATAGAAAGCTACGATCGTTCAACCTTGACGGGAATAGATTTGGATGCTGGTGTTTTAGACAAGGTGTCATGATGGCTGATAGGCATCAGGACGTTGCATTCCGGATAATAGCTGGCGAGCGTCCCGCGCGGAAGCTTATACGCCGTGAGCGTGAGCCCGCCGAGGCGCCGATCCTGGCCGTCGTCCACATCGGTCACCAGTGTCACAGTCTGCCCGTCGGTCAGCCCCGCCTCGGCAATATCCTCCGGACACATCAACAGGATATCGCGTGAACCCTCCAGTCCGCGCAGCCGATCCGAATAGCCATAGATTGTCGTATTGAACTGATCGTTCGACCGCAGGGTGATCAGACGATAGCGGCCAGGCGCATCCTGGAAGCCTAGCGACGTGAGTTGGCCCGGCGTGGTAAACACCGCCTTGCCCTCAGGCGTCTTCCAGATACGTTCGTGCGCGCCGTTGCCCCGGTAGAAGCCGCCTGCATCGTACATCCGCAGATTATAGTCGCGGAAATCGTCTGGATAGGTCTTTTCGATCAAGTCGCGCACAAGACTGTAGTCGCCGGTCCAGTCGTCCCATTTGAGACCGGGCAGTGGCGGCACTGCCGCCTTTGCGATGCCCGTCACGATGGCGAGCTCACTTTTCAGCATGTCAGACGGCGGGTCGCGATAGCCGATTGAGCCGTTGATCATCGAAAAGCTGTCCTCGGTCGTCACGGTCTGGTTGCCGGTGGTCTGTTCGTCGGCTTCAAACCGGCCAAGGCAGGGGAGAATATAAGCCAGTTTTGCGGGGAAAAGGTGGCTTCGGTTGAGCTTGGTTGACACCATCACGCTCAGTTCCTGCGCGGCCCACGCCTTTTCCATCCGTTCCTGATCGGGCACCGCGCGCAACAGGTTGCCGCCAAGCGACACGAACGCCTTCACCGTGCCATCGAACAGTCCCTCGACCGCTTCGACGATGTTGACCCCATCCTTCGTCGGCGGGTCGAAGCCGAACAGTTGCTTCAGCTTGTCGAGCGGCACCAGCTTGACCTTTTCGGCGATGCCGACGGTGCGCTGACCCTGCACATTGCTATGCCCGCGCACCGGGCAGCAGCCCGCGCCGGGTCGCCCGATATTGCCGCGGAGCAGCAGCAGGTTGACGAGCATCGCGATATTGAGCGCGCCATGGGTGTGCTGCGTCAGGCCCATGCCATAGACGCCGATGACCTTTTCGGCGGCGATGTATACGTTGGCCGCATCGCGTAGCGCCGCTTCGGTCAGACCCGATTCCTGTTCGATCTCGGACCAGGTCGCGTCGCGGCAGGACTGGATGAATTCGTCGAAGCCGGTGGTATGCTGTTCGACGAACTTGTGGTCGATCACCTCAGGCTTGCCGGCCGCCTGTGCCGCGTCGTCAGCCGCAACAACGACTTTGCACAATCCCAGGATCGCGGCGACGTCGCCGCCCGCTTTCAGCTGATGATATTGATCGGAGATCTTGGTCTCCTTGCCGGTCAGCATCGCGGTCGGGCTTTGCGGATCAACGAACGAGACGAGGCCCTGCTCGATGACCGGATTGAATGTCACGATCTTGCCGCCGCGATCCTTGCAGTCCTTGAGCGGGTGAAGAAACCGCGGGCTGTTCGTGCCGGGGTTCTGACCGAAAAAGAAGAACGCGTCTGTTTTGTTGAGATCGTCCCACACGATTGTGCCGACGGGCGATCCGATGACCTTGGTCAGGCCGACCGACGTCGTTTCGTGGCACATGTTCGAGCTTTGTGGCAGATTGTTGTTGCCATAGGCACGTGCAAGCAGCGCGTAGAGATACGATGCTTCGAGCCCCGCATGACCAGAGGCGTAGAAGACCGCGCTGTCTTTCGGGACCGCTTTGAGCGCCGCACCGATCCCGGCAAATGCGTCGTCCCAGCTGACCTCTTCGTAGCGATCGGTCTGCGCATTGTACCGCATCGGATGGGTCAGCCGCCCGGTCTTTTCGAGGTCGTGGTCCTTCCATTCGCGCAGCGCGGTGACGGTGTGAGCGTCGCTTTTCCAGAATTCAGGTGTGCAGCGCGCGGATGTCAGTTCCCACATCGTCGCCTTGGCGCCATTTTCGCAAAATTCGAATGCCGAATAATTGGCGGGCTTCGGCCATGCGCAGGACACGCACATGACGCCCTTCGGCTTGTTCATGCGACCAAGGCTCCGCGTCACGGCTGGCGAAGTCCATGTTTCGCCGTAGATGCGCGTCATGCCCTTCATCGATCCCCAGCCACCCGCCGGCCCTGAAGCATGCGGGAGATTGTTTTCATCGTGAGATTTGGTCATCGTATGAGAACCTCTGCAATTGCGACGTGGCTCGCAGGAACCGTTAAACAGGATTATGCACCGGTCATATCTGGGAGGCTACCCCATAGGAACCCGGCATCGCATTGATCCGAGCGCATCCTGACGTGCTTCTAGAGATAACACGTATGAACCAATCGTACTGGGCTCAGCCCTCCATCCTTCTGTGTCAAACGGCACCCTGCCGAAGCAAACGCCACCTTTTTCTAGAGTTCGATAAACGCCTGGAATGACCGCTCACGACGGTGGTTGATTTTGGATATGTGCCGCACGCTCAACTAGATCGATCATGTGCTTGGCCGCCTGAAGCGTGAGCGGATGCTGCGAAGAACCGGTCTGTGGCGATATGAGTTCCGCCATTTCGCGCGCCGTCTGAGCCTGTCGATCTGACCCTTCCGCAAGGACAGCGATGAGCAGGTTCTCGAGCGCGATGACCCTGATACGCAGCTGCACCAGTTCCGTATTGGTCAATTCGGGGACTTCCGCGAGCGACACGTGCGGCTCAGATGCCATAGCGCCCCCTTCGTCGTCCCATCTTGAGAGCGCCCGTCGACGGAATTCGGCGGGTCCCATGTGAGAATTGGTATCAATCATTGGGTATTCCTTCGCTAAACGGCATTAATGGCATGGCTTCGATCATCGGTAACTCGACGTGCTCGCAAACATTCGTGGCACTCGACCGCATCTTGTCCATCCTCTCTGCCCTGTTTCCCGGTTCCGGGTAATCGGAGGGCATCGCGATTGATCGAGAAACGTTTCTCACGTGCTGGACAGCCCGGTGCCAACGGCCGCGCGGTTTTTCCCCATCATCCTCGCGCAACCATTGTGATATGGGAAAACGGTCCAAGCAACAGCTGAGCCAACAAGCCTAACGCCAGGACCGCCAGTCCGGCCAAGGCTGTGCTAACACCACTCACGCTGTCCAAGACATCCACGTGTCCCTTCGATGGTTCGAAACAGACAGTGCGTACGATACGAAGATAGTAAAATAGCGAGGCAACGGTGTTCACGATAGCGATGACTGCCAGCCACCCGTAACCACCATCCACGACCGCGATGAACAGCGTCAACTTGCCGACGAATCCGGCAAACGGGGGAATGCCGACGAGCGACAACAGGGCGATGATCAGAACCAGCGATGCCCAAGGTTTCGTTTTGGCGAGACCGGCATAATCCTCAATATTGGTTCGACCGCGCAGGTAAGTGACGACTGCAAACGCGGCGAGGGTGCCGACCGCATATCCAGTGAGGAACATGAGGAGGGCGGGCAGTGCCTTCGGTGTGATGCCGATCACGACAATCGCCATCATCGCGTAGCCCGACTGCGATACCGACGACCAGCCTAGCAGCCGGCGGACGTCGCCCTGCCATAATGCACCCAGGTTGCCGAGCGTCATGGTGACAACGGCAAGGCCGGCGATCGATGGTCTTAGATCGACTACGTCTACGGGGAACAACACTACGAGACGAGCCAAAGCGATCGCGCCGCCGATCTTGGGAACGACCATGAGAAAAGCCGCAGCGGGCGCGGGGGCGCCTTCCGCAACGTCGGGCATCCACATATGCATGGGTGCCGCGCCCATCTTGAAAATCACCCCGACGATGGTCAGCCCGATCCCCAAGATCAGAAGTGGCGATGGCGCACCGCCACCTGCCAGCATTCTCGCGATCGACGCATAGCTGGTGGTACCCAGCATGCCGTAAAGAAGCGTAATTCCGATCATCAACAGCGTGTTCGCGAAGCCGCCGATCAGAAAGTATTTCATGCCCGCCTCTACCGAAATAGACCAATCTCGATGGTAGGCCGCGATGCAATAGCCGGTGATCGACGAAAGCAGGATCGCGATGGCGACTTCCAGAAGGTCAGCCGCGCCTGCCAGCAGCATCGTCCCCGCAGCCGATAGGAGGAGCAAGCTGTAAAACTCGCCATGCCGTCGATCAGAGCTAAGCCAGCGAGGGATGAGCGGAAGAACGAGCGCGGTGGATCCTAGGATTAGAAGCCGTCCCCAGATTGTGAGACCGTCCAGCGCCCAGGTTCCCGAGAAGCTTAGCGTCGGCGTTGCGCCCAGCTGGCGAACGCACAGGATTGTTGCGATTGTGATACCAGTCGCGGCGGGCAAAATCGCCATCCATTGCCGTTGGTGACGCACGAATGCCGAAAGCATCAATCCCGCGACGCTTGCGAGGATGAGCGCGATCTCCGGACCGACATCGCCGATCGGCATCATCCGAGCGGTCCGGCTGTGATGGCGGCAGCGGCAGCGTGGATCGGCGCAAGCAGCCAGCGCGGATAGACCCCGATCACAACAACGAGCGTCAGCAATACGCCGACAATGGCATATTCAGATGGAGTCAGGTCCGAGAATAATCGGCGGTCGGCAGGAAGTTCGCCAAAAAAAACGCGCTGGACCATTGTCAGGAACAGGGCAGCGGTGATCAGGATACCGATCAACCCCAGCCCGGCGAACCATGGGTAAACCGCAAAGGTCCCTGCGAAGACTTGGAACTCAGCCACGAACCCGGCCAGTCCGGGCAATCCAAGACTGGCAAAGGCCGCCAGGATGAATAGTGCCGTCAGTTTTGGCGCAACCCCCGCGATGCCGCCATAGGCGTCGAGCTGATACGTCTTGGCACGTCTCCAGAAAATGCCGGTCATCAAAAACAGTGAGCCGGTGATGAGCCCGTGCGCCACCATTTCGACGACGGCGCCGGTAAGCGCCAACTGTCGTGCGCCCTCGCTGCCGAAGAACAGCGATCCTGCCGCGGCGATCCCCAGCACCGCATAGCCCATGTGATTGATCGAAGTGTAGGCAATGCGCCGCTTCATGTCGGCCTGTCCCAGCGCGACAAACGCGCCCCACAGGATCGATGCTACCGCGAAAGCCCCAAGAATCGGCGCGTAACGGGCAAACGTCTCGGGCATCATCGACATCGGGATCCGAATCAGTCCGTAGGTGCCCATCTTTAGCAGCACCCCGGCGAGAATGGCGGATGCCGGCGCAGGTGCGTTGACGTGCGCGGGCGGCAGCCAGGTGTGCAACGGGAACAGCGGCGTCTTGATCGCGAACCCGAACAGGAACCCAAAGAGAGTGAGTCCCGCTGCCCAGCCCCCCGCGCCATAAGGATGCCGCGTGATCAGGACACGCATGTCGAATGTCAGCGGTCCATCGCCAGCCAACACCAGCGCGATGATCGCCAGCAGGATCGCGAGTGATCCCACGAAGGTGTAGAGAAAGAACTTGAGCGCTGCTGATTGGGCTTCGCCGTGGCCCCAACGGCTGATCAGGAAGAACATGCCCACCAAGCTGAGGTCAAAGAATACGTAGAAAAGCAGCAGGTCGAGCACGAGGAACACCGCAAGCGACACTGACTCGAGGAACAGCAGCCAGGCGTAATATTGGCGCGAGCGATCATCAAGTTCGATCGGCCAAGCGATCGAGGCAGCAAAGACAAGCGCACTCATCGTTGCGATAACGAGCGAGATCCCGTCGACGCCAACCCGCCAGCCAACGCCAAGCGTTGGGATCCAGGCAAAGTCCTCAACCGCCTGAAAGGCCGGGGCGTCCGGTGAGGTATCGAATCCCATCCACACGACGATCAGCACGATCAACGGCAAGAGCGCGGTCGCCAGCGCGGCAAGCCGCGTGGCCTGTCGATTCGCAGGCGGCGCAAACGCGAGGATAACCGCGCCGATCAATGGAATGAGAATGGCAAGTGTCAGCATGTCAGAGCCCCAGCAGCAGGAGCGCGACAACGCCGACGATGCCGCCGACGATGATCACGTAATAATGGTGCGTCATGCCCGTTTGAAGACGGACGGATTGCTGTCCTCCGGTTGCGACCAGACGAGCGGCGTAAGTCGGTAGGCCATCGGTCATTGCCTCGCCGATGCCAGAGCCAAGACAGGAAAGTTGTCGAGAAATCCACGCCGTCCAAGCTACGCCTGCATCAACGATCCGGGCGTCGGCAAGCGTTACGAGCGTTGACACCGTCTGGCCGAACCATGCTGTGCAGGTCACGCCGGTGTCGACAATCCGGTCATCGGCACGTGCTGCCAGTGTGGATAGCAGGAGGATCGGACGGACAAGGCTGGCATCGACTAGGCGCGGAAGACCTAGCCAGTCCGCGACCATAGCGGCCCTTCCCGCTGTCCCCAGGTCGCGTCGTCGTGCCGCAGCGTCGCCGAGGACCAGCCCGACAACGACTAGGGCCAACGATGCCCCGATCTCCCATAACTGCCCATCCGGTAACGCTCCGCCGAGCTGATGGCTCAAACCAGTGTGGACGCCGCCAAGCCAAAGCGCGCCAAGCGCGATGCTGCCAATAGCCAGCAGCGCTGGCATGGCTTTTTCGACCGGGGCAGGGAAATAACTGGTGATGTTTTCGTCTTTTACGATACCGAATGACAGGAGGTGGAAGCGCGCTGCATAGGCTGCGCTAAGCATACCAGCCAGCATGACGAGAATCGCCAGAAGTGCGCTGTGCGATCCAGCTGCGCTGACGATTTGCTCCTTGGTCCAGCCGGCGCCCAGAGGGGGCACCCCAGCCAGCGCCAACGCGCCGATTGCGCTGGCACCGGCGATCATCGGCATCAGGGCCCCAAAACCCATGTGCCGCAATTGATAGTCACCCGCTCGCTCGCCAGCAATTCCGGCGACGAGGAAGAGCAATGATTTGAAAAGGGCATGCGCCACGAGATGGAACAGCGCGACAAGCGGGAAGCCCGCGCCGGTCGCAACGAACATCAGCCCGTAATGCGCGGAGGTAGATGCTGCCAGCAGCTTCTTCGCATGCGGCTGCACCAGTGCGACGAGGCCGCCAGTCAGCGCCGTCGCCAGCCCAATTCCGATCACGACCGGCCCGAACCAAGCGACCGGAGCCAGCATGGGCTGCAGTCGCAGCAGCAAATAGGCGCCCGCTGCCACCATGGTGGCAGCGTGGAGCAACGCTGATACCGACGTGGGGCCCGCCATCGCGCGAAACAGCCAGGGTGCGAACGGCACCTGACCCGACTTGGCTGCAGCAGAAACGGTAACGCCCGCCGCGGCCAGCGCCAGATATCCTGAAGAAAGTTGCGACAGTCCGGCGAACGCAAACGAGCCGCTGCCTGCAAATACAGCCATCGCCGAGACGAACAGACCAAGGTCGCCCAGGCGCGTTGCGATAAACGCGTAGATCGCTGACTCCCCTGCCTCAGCGTCTCGCCATTGATGACCGATCAGCGCCCAGGAGCACGCCCCCACGGCCTCCCAACCGATCAGCACCGTCAGGAAGTCGTCAGCGATCAGCAGCAACTCCATGCCGGCCACAAACAGGACGAGCAGCCCGATCAGGCGCCGAAGCCCGCAACTGTCCTCGTGCGCCGAGGCGTAGGCAATCACCGCGGCTGCCACGATGGGAACCAACATCGCCACGAGTGCGGACATCGGGGTGAGCGTCGCGGTCAGTCGCAATGGACCGCCCCATTCGATTATAGAGGCCGAACGGCTGCCGTTAGCGATCATCGCTGCTGCCAATGTTGCGAGACAGGTCGTGCTCGATGCGCCCGCAAACCAGCTGCGATGGATAGGTCCGATTAGCAGAATCAGCCCTCCGATCAGCGGTATTAGGAAGAGAAGCCACACAATCATTGCTTGAGCGTCCCGATACCTTCGATCGTATCGGCTTGGCGACGCCGATAGACGGCAGTTACGAGCGCGAAACCCACCGCCATCTCGACTGCCATGACTGCCATTACCACGATCGCGAGGAGCTGACCCTTGGGGGAACCGCCGGTACCTAACGCCCAGAAACCGATGACCGCGAGCAACACGCCGTTGAGCATGAGTTCGAACCCCATCATGAGCATCACGAACGACTGCTGCGAGAGCGCACCGTATAATCCAATGCCGATCAGCGCCGCTGCAAGGATGAGAACGGCCATGAGTGTCATACGCCGTGATTCCCGTGAGCGTCGACGTTGCCATCGTTTGACTTATTGTCGTCCTGTTCGGCGTCAGGAACACGACCCGCAGGGGCACCATCCCGGTCGAGCCCGGGTGGTCGCGATCCTTCGTCCGACGGCCCGAAGCGGCCGCTGCGCGCCGACATGACTACCGTTGCGATCATTGCGGCGAGCAAGGTTACGCCTGCGGACTCGAATATCAGCATTGAGGGGCCCAGCAATTCGATACCCAGATCGTGAATCACGGGCGTGCCGGGATGTAATTCCCTGGTCGGCAAGTCGGTCATTACGATTGCGATTGTTAGCCCTACAAACGTGGCAACACCCGCGCCGATCGCCAGTCGGTTCTGGTGCACCATCATCATCGGATTGAGCCCGGCCGGGTTCATCATGAAAGCGACCATGAAGAGTGCCATCACCATCATCTCGACCGCCATCATGAAAATGGTGGCGACGCCGATATAGGGGGCGGCCAGTAGTAGCATGATGCTTGCGACGGCGATGAACGATACCAGCAGCAGGAAGCTCGCACGAACCATGCTGTCGGTCACGAACACGCGCCAGCCCGCCAAGATAGCGACTGCCGCGAGCAAGACGAAGGCCAAGTCGACTATCGTCATGGTAGCGCTTCAAGGCCGGCGATCACCAGATCGATGAACGATAGCGGCAGCAGCACGGTCCACAGCATGGTCATCATCCGGGGGGCAGGCATGCGGGCAAGCCCACGGCCAAGCACAACCATCAAGAGGAGAACGAACCCGGTTTTGACGGCAAGCCAGATAGGTCCGGGCAACCACGGCCCCAGATAGCCTCCAAGAAAAGCCGTAGCGGCCATCGCCGCGACCGCGGTTGTCATAGCGAGGCGCGCCACCTGCCACCCCAGACGTGCGCGTCCAGAGATCTCGGCGGACGTGCCGGTTGCGAGGTCGGCACTGTCGGCATAGTCGAACGGTCCCCTCAGGCCGAGTGTCAGTCCGAGCAGAAGAAACAGGGGCAGCCCTAACGGCTGACGGACGACGTTCCACAAGGGTGTCTGTGCTTCAACTATTGCAGTAACTGAAAGCGACTGTGCGGGAAGCGTCGTGCCGATCAGCACGAACATGCTAAGCAACATGGCGGGGAGCGCGATCGCAGCAAAGCGGTATCCGCCCATCAACGGCAGTATTGAGTTTGGGGACCAGCCGTGAAGAAATACGAGTATGATCGTCAGCGCTTCGCACGAACCCCACAGCACAACCCCAGCGTCGAGATTGGCCACGGCAATCCCAGGCGCAAACGGAACCACTGTCATTCCAGCGACTGCAACGACGAACCAGCCTACCGGCGCGATGATCTGGTTCGCGCTGTCCGGGCGCTCGGTCGTGACGGATTGCTGTGCGAACAGCCGTGCTGCCTCACCAAGCGGCGCAAGCAGAGCATAGCGTAGGCCTCGATCCGGGACTCGCTCGATTACGGCCAGAAATGCGACGCCGGAAAGCAGCAGAATAAAGACGGCAGCGATCGCCATCAATGGTGGCCCATATGGTTTTGGTGCGGCACCGGTTTTTTGGTCACCGCCGCCCTGTCATCGCCGGTCGGCGTAACGGGCGCGATTGTCTCCAACAGTCGTGGCGAGAGGCTGGCGACGACGAGCATTGCTTCCTGCCACTCCAGGCCACGCATCATATCGATTAGTAATGGCGCCGAGTCTGGCATTGATGACGGCGAGCCCGACAATACCTCCCGCAAGCGAGTTCGCACGTCGCTTGCGCCAATCTGTCCCAATCCCGGAGGAACCGCGAAAAAGGCACCCGCACGCCGCGCAGCCGCGTAGAGACTGTCCGTTGGAACGTCTGTCATCTGCACGACGCTCCGGCATCGACGCGCCAGCCCCGCCAATCCGACCAGTTCAAGAAGCCTCGAAGCTTGCCAGAGCGATGTCTCCCTCGCCGGCATTTCTTCCTGATAGGCCGACGTCAGGATCCTTGCGGTCTGAATAACATCCCCCTGGAGGACAAGTTCGAGCGACAGCCCCGGCGGTAACATCGGAGCAAACGGTCCGACGGAGATCGTCATTGCATCGAGGTCAAGCCCATCGCGCAGATCCTCGTCGGTCATCGCCATCGGCCGACCATAAGGAACGCCCCCCATCATGCCCTTTCCGCCCTGGCCATGATCGCCTTTTCCCATCCAGGCATTAGGCGGTTGATCGGGAAGCCAGTCAGCCTCGGTCGTCCGCGTCCCGGCGCGTAAATCTGCGTCGAGCTGGCGCAACGCTACCGTTGCGTCATCGCCGCGCTCCTCAACCGGGTCGGCCGCGTCACAGAGCGGTGGCGAGCTACACCATAGCGTGGCGCGTGGATGCGGGAGCTGATCGTGCAGCTGCCGCAGCGCGGGCCGGTCCCCGTCTCGAATGTCGCCGCAAACCAACATGATCGAGGCGTGTCTTGCGCTGGAAACCAAGGTCAGCGCCGGATCGAGCCGGAGCCGTTCGATCGCTCGCAAACCGCCCTTGCCGATAACAGGATAGACCGGGACCGGCGCCCATGACTGGATGCGCTGCAGAATGCTCATTGCCAACGAAAGACGCCCTCGCGCCATGCATAGACGATCCCGACCGAAAGGATCGAGAGAAACATCGCCATCTCGCCGAGTGCTTTGACCCCTTCCTCGACATAGACGACCGCCCAAGGGTACATGAACATCATCTCCATCTCGAACGCGATGAAGAGCAACGTCATGGGGTAGTAGCGCAGATGGAAACGTTGCCAAGCGTGGGTTGTCTGCGAGCCGCCGCCGAGAAACGGTCTCCGCTGCGGCCATCTGATGGGAATCGGGCGTAGTCCGCCGACAAGAGCCAACCCCAACCCTGCGGCGATCACCAGAGTGACAACGATACTACCCAGATCATTCACAGATCTTTGCCCCCCAAAAACTTTATCACGGTCATCGTTGATGTAATGGTCGACACATCATAACCGCAATCGTGGTCAGCAGTCGCAGATTATGCCACTTAGTGAGACGCTCGCCTTCAAGCTTTCGTTTTCTGGCGTCATCTTCTGTTCACATGACCAGCATCCAGATCGCCATGGCCATCATCATGAGATTTTCGGTTAGCGACACAAAACCGAGTGGTACATTCGAGCTGCCCCCGACACATGCGCATTTTAGCTCACGCTTTTGGACATAGACCGCGTAGAAAACCGACACAGCGCCGATCGTACCGATAAAGAGCGCGACAGGGATCGAAATCCAGTCGAAGACGCGCGCGATCATCAAAACACCTGCCAGCGCTTCGCCGAACGGATAGAGATAGGCATAGGGCACCCAGCGCTTTGCCAGCAGATCATAGCCCAGGAACATTGTCGCAAAGCCATCCACGTCGCGCAGCTTCTGAATGGCAAGAATGCACATCGAGAAGGCGATGAACCATTCGCCCGCGCGTATCGTCAGGAGCGCTCCGGAGAGCGCCCAGCTTCCAGCAAGCGCCATCAGCGCTGCGACGGCGAAAATCGCGATGATCGGCTTATAGGTAATAGCGTCCGGGTCCTTGACCGGTTTGCCGAGGAAGCGGCGCGTGTCGTCATAGCCGCCGATCCGTTTGTCACCGATGAAGGTCTGCGGCGTGGTCTTTACGCCATGCTCAGCCTTGAACGCATCGGTTTCCTCCCGCGTTGTCAGCCAATGGTCTTCGACCTCATAGCCCTCATGCTCAAGCAGCCATTTGGACTTGAGGCCATAGGGACAAATGTGTTTGTCCATCACCATGCGATACAAGTCGGCAGACTTCGGATCGGCGGATTTGATGTCGGTATGAGCGTTCATCGTTTTACCTTTTCGAAGAGATCAACAAGTTCATTGAACTTTTCACGCTGACTATCAGCTTCGCCAGATGCGATTGCCTCGTTAACGCAAGTTGCAGCGTGATCCTTCAGTATACCGCTCTCTACCCGCGCCAATGCGGCCTTGACCGCTTGTATCTGGTTCAGTGTGTCGATGCAGTAGCGTTCGTCCCGAACCATCTGAGCTATTCCGCGGACTTGACCCTCGATACGCGAGAGACGATTCAAGGTTTTAGATTTATCAGTCAAATTCGTTTTGATCCAGGGCGATACCATACAGGGGTATATGGTATCGCCATCGGAGTGGCGCAAGTCATCCGCCGGTCGTCTGAATGCTGCGGCGAATGCCGCGCTGTATTCTATCATTAACGCGTATTACCCGGCGTAGTTTTTAAGGTGCGCCGAAGCTGGTCGCATCGCGCGACGAGAACGGCGTCCGATTTTCTATCGGCAGCGCACGCCGTTTTCATTTCAGGCAACGTATGACCTTCGATCCCGCGGGTGCCATAACCTCGCACACCAGGCTCGATCGGGGCAGGAGGCGACTTCGCCTTGGACTGATCGGCGACGATCGTGGGTAATTGTGGCCCCTGCTGCTGCGTCTCGGATGGCATCGACATTTGCATCTCCGCGTTTACAGAGCTGCTTAATGCGACGCAGGCACATATGGTCCCAAGCCAGAATTGGAGTCTCATCTATCTAATCCTTAAAACCAGGTGCGCAGACCAACCAACGCTCGAACGTCGCTCGTCGATGAGCCATCCTGCCGCTTCAGGTCGGCGGTTTTCCCGAAAAATTGCTGGTATGAGACGCCAACATAGGGAGCGAACTTACGGCTCACCTCGTATCGCAAGCGTAAGCCGCTATCGATATCCGACAAGCCAGAGCCAACGCCGCGCGCTCGCTCTGATTTCGTGTACCAGTTGGTTTCGAGCTGAGGCTGCAGCATCAATCGCTGCGTAAAGCGGAAGTCCCAAGATGCGTTGGTTTTAAACGCAAAGCGTTCGCTGGTGCTTGCATAAGCCGTCGCTTCCACATTGAAGAAGCCAACCGCCAAGCCTTGGATGCCAGCCGCTAGCCACGCTCGGCCCGGTGCGGAGTCCAAATCGTAGCGAACGCCGGCTTGAAGGTTGTAGAAGCGTGATATCGGGCGGTCGTAAAGCAGTTCATGGTCACCGTCGCTGACCTTCTTCTTTCCGTCCGCATTATACCTCGCTTCGGTCTTTACCCACAACTTGTTGTAATCATTGCCGATCCAACCTTGGCCCTCCCAGCGGAGATAGGCGTCGTCGCCAATACGCCCTTCCAATTGATTGAAGATCCCATGGACGTAAATACGGTCATCTTCGATTGGGTTGCCATAGGGAGCGGCGCCATCCAGCATCCTGTTATTAAGCACAGGGGCATCCGCCTGTGTGTCTGGCGGCCCAGCAGGAACGTTTTGGGCAATTGCGGGCGTAGCGTCCAGAGTCCTGTCGTCAGCGCTTGCGACAGCAGGGAAAAGGACCATCGTGCAGAACGACGCCGCTAACAGAGCGCGGCTCATATTACAGTCTCCGCTGGAAGGACGCGTATGGTTCGGAACATGCCTGCCTCGAAGTGATAGAGTATATGGCAGTGGAGCGGCCACTGACCGGTTGCGACGGGGGTCACCAGCATCGAAATCGTTTCGGCAGGCTGAACATTAATCGTGTGCAGATACGGACGATGATCGCCTTGCCCGTTCTCGAGTTCCATCCACATCCCGTGAAGATGGATCGGATGGCTCATCATCGTATCGTTGATCATGGTCAGTCTAAACCGTTCGCCCAACTTGACGTCAATCGGGCCAACCTCGGTGAATTTCTTGCCGTTAAACCCCCAGATAAAACGATACATATTACCTGTCAGGCGCAGGATCAGTTCGCGGGTGGGTTCGCGGCTATCAATGCTTGGGTTGACGGAGCGTAGGTCGTTCTTGGTCAAAACCCGGCGGCCGAGGTGGTTGAGGCCTGAGCCCGGCGACCCTTTGCGGTCTATGAGCATCTTGGCGACGAACTGCTGCTCGATCCCAGGCTTTGCCTTGGCCTCTGGCGGACGCTTCTGCGTCGGTAGATGACCAACCAGGAGCGATTTGTCTTCGACAATGTCGATGGCGCTTTTTCCATCAAATCCGCCGAGACGCGATCGCTTCTTATCGGAGGCGTCGACTTGGTCGGGCATCATCATCGTCATGCCCATGTCCGCCATCCCGCGCATGGGGCGGTCATCCATCATCGGGACCGGAGCAACCAAGCCTGGACGCGGCGTGAGCGTGGCCCGGGCATAGCCTGTGCGGGCCAGGTCCTGCGCAAACAGGGTATAGGCTTTGTCTTCGGTTGGCTCGACGATCACGTCATAGGTTTCGGCAACGCCTATGCGGAACTCGTCGACTTCGACGGGGACAACGTTGTTTCCATGCACGTGAACGACGCTCATCTTGAGGCCGGGAATGCGCACATCGAAGTATGTTGCAGCGGAGGCATTGATGATGCGCAGGCGCACGCGCTCGCCAGGGCGGAACAGCCCCGTCCAGTTTGCGGTGGGCGGAAAACCGTTGACGAGATAAGTGTAGATGATGCCCGATGGCGCTTGGAGGCCCGTTGGGTCCATCCGCATCTTTGACCAGCGGAAACGTTCGGCGATCGTAGCACCGAGCCCATTTTTTTTGATGTCCGCGATGTCGGTCTCGAGCGTGCGCTTTTTGAAATTATAGTATCCGCTGTCCTGCTTGAAGTTACTGGCGACTACCTTTGGATCGCCATCCATCCAATCACTTAGCACAATGATGTGTTCGCGGTCCGACTGGATATGGTCTTCGCCATCGGGATCGATGATTAGGGCGCCATAGGCGCCCTTCTGCTCCTGGTATCCCATGTGGCTGTGGTACCAATACGTCCCGCTTTGCAGCACCGGAAAGCGGTAATGGTAACTCCCGCCCGGCTCGATGCCGGGAAACTCCAGCCCCGGCACCCCGTCCATGTCGTTGGGTAGGATGATCCCGTGCCAATGGAAACCGGTCAGGTCGGGCATCTCGTTCTTGAGATGAATGTTGACGACATCGCCCTGACGCCAGCGCAGCACTGGCCCCGGGACGCCGCCGTTGATCGCATTCGCCCAGCTCTTGCGGCCAGTGATGTTGATCGGCTGGCGGGTGACAGAAAGGTTGAATTCCGTGCCGGTGAGGACCTTGGGTTCGCGAAAATCCGAAGCGGCCCACGCGTTGCTCGATCCAAAGCCCAGCGCCGCCGTCGCGCCCAGCATCGCGGTTCCCTGAACAAAGCGACGGCGATCAACATTTGATGACAGAAGAGGTGTGGCGTCCGCGCCAGCCTGTTCGACCATTAGCTCAAAATCCTTCTTCATTGGAGGACGCTACCTCCGACGGTATTTAAGAAGACACCGGTTAGGGCGCTCATAGGGAGCTACGTGCTGAGAGCGGTTACCCCTCAAAAATTATTTGCTCCGGTGAGCGCTGCTATCGCCAGCGCTCCGCCCGCTTGCTCCCCCTTCCACGATCAGGTTACGTGGCACTTCTTCCAGAACTCGTGATCCGGAATGCGTCAAACTTATGCAGCTACCAGCTTCATCACATGTGGACTTCGCCGACCATGATGCGCTTGTCCGACGTTTGATCACGCGCTGGCGGGACGATCCGAGCGCGACGTATCGGAGCTGGTTTTTGTGGGATGACCGGCTGAAGAACTTCCGGTCGATCCGGCGTGGTATCGGCCAGGTTGTTGGCGAGATCGAACGCGGAACGTTCGGCGTCGCGTATCGCGGCTCATCGCTTGAGACGGTCGTTCATTCGGTTGCCGAACAGCGACAGATATTCAAAGGCGCCGATCACGCGTTTCTGTGGAAACCCAAGCTGCGGATTCCGGATATCTATGAAAGCCCTGAAAACCAGCGGGCATTCGGCCGGCTGCTCGACGCCTGCTCGTGCTGCGATACGCCAGAAGAGATCATCGGCCATATCCACGCCATCGACCGCCAGAAGATCAAGGGGCTTGGGCCGGCGGTCGCTAATCTGTTGTATTTTCTTCATCCAACGCTGGTGCCACCCTTCAACACCGCGATCGTGAAGGGCTACAACGCATTGACCGGTGCTAACGTGAAGCTTGGAAGCTGGGAGCATTTTCTTGCGATGCGCACCGGCGTCCTTGACCTGAACGACCGCCACCGCGATCTGCTGTCGAACGACTTGGGGGCGATCGGTGGGCTGCTGTTCGATGTCGGATCGGGTCGTTATCCCGCACCCCCGCTAGATAAGAGCGGGGCGTCGCTTGCGACTTGGGCTGAACGGCTTGAGGCCGCCCGCGAGGAAGCGCGCACGCTCAGCAAGGCGGCCATGGCGCAGGGGGAAAGCGAGCGCACGCATAGCGAGATCCAGGCGTGGCTTCGAGATCTGGGACTGGCGCTTGGCTATGACGTGTGGATTGCCGCGAACGATCGCAGCCGCTCGTTCGGGGGCGCGCCGTTGGGCCAGGGATGCCTCGAGCGCCTGCCCGATACGATCGCGACGTCCAAAGGTGCCGACTCCATCCGTCTGATCGACGTGCTGTGGCTTGAGAAGGGCGGCGAACACGTCGCCGCGGCGTTCGAGGTGGAGCATTCGACCTCGATCTATTCGGGCATCGTCAGGATGCTCGACTTGGCCTTGAGCGGCAGCGAACTACACGCGACCGCAGGGCTATTCCTAGTTGCGCCCGATGCGCGCGAGGCGGACGTTCGCGCGCAGTTGCAGCGGCCCGCGTTCAGTCGGGTCGCCGACCTCGATATATCCTACCTTCCCTACGGCGAGCTGGAAAGGAACCGCGAGGCCATCGCGCGGTTCGGATCGGGGCTGAAAGCGATCAAGGCGGTGTCCAGCAGGCTCGCCTGAAACGTCCACCTCGGGGGTTGGTGCCGGGAGCCGCGTGTATCCTCTAGCAGTAGCGGAAAGCTGCTGTGACGATGCCCTCCCAGGCTTCCTGGCTAGACACCGTGCTCGTCGGGTGGTTCGTGCTGGCCACGATTTCGGTCGCTCACGTCGCGTGAGATGCTTTTACCGGCAACCCCGAGCTGCGGGTGATGAAATGGGGGTGTCTGCTGGTCACGCTCTATGGCGGTCCGATCATGGCCGCTGCCTATGTCATGTCCTGCCAGGCGCGAGCAAACGAGCGGCATGAGAACTTCGTTCGGCCGCTCTGGAAATTAGGCGGTCGGCTCGGCCATTCATTGCAGGGAGGGCGACGTGACCGGCGTGATTGCCGCTGCCGCGATCACCACGGCGCTTGGCCTGCCGAGGAATTTCTCCGGGAACGAGCGCGACCGTTCTGCAGATTATCGCGATCACGGTGCTCACGCTTCTCATTCTCTTGGCGGGGATCGTCGTTGCGACGAATACGGCCGCTGGACCAAGTAGCAACGGATCCGAGCGCGATTGTAGCATCCCTGCTACAGGAGATGGCAATGACAGGAGCGTTCGTCGCGCTGGGTTCACTGCAGCAAGCGCGCGGCGACCTTGGTGAACCGTGACGCGATTTCGTCGCGACCTCTATGACGGCCGTTGGTGACGACTTGGACTCCGCGCCGCCAGACCGCGTCGATGACAGGACCCCCGCCAGCGAAGATCCAGTGATCCAACGTCCGATCGCCGCAAGCGCAGCCCGATAGGGCAACCAGATCGGCGGCATGCCCCAATGCAATACCAGCCGGGTGTCCGACCGCCCTCCCGCCGCCTGCGGTTGCACCGTCGAACAAGGTTCGTCCTGTCGACGCCCCTGTCGTCGTCAACACGTTGCGGCGAAGCAGCGACAGACGTTGTCCGTACTCCAATAACTGCAACTCCTGACCTGCGTCGATCCTGATGTTGGAATCGCTTCCGATGCCGAACACGCCGCCAGCAGCGAGGAATGCCTTAGCTGGAAAGATGCCGTCGCCGAGATTGGCTTCAGTGATGGGACATAGGCCGACAACGGCACCCCGTGCGGCAATCGCTGTGAGTTCCTCCGGGTCGATATGCGTGGCGTGGACAAGGCACCAGCGCGCATCGACCGCCGCATGATCCATCAGCCACGCGACCGGACGCTGACCGGACCACTCGACGCAATCCGCGACTTCCTTCTGCTGTTCGGCGATGTGTATGTGGATCGGCGCGTCCGGCGCCATCGCCGCGAGCGCCGCCAACTGCTCTGGCATAACGGCGCGCAACGAATGCGGCGCGACGCCCACCGTCCCATCGGGCAGCCCGCCGACGGCATGTCTGCTGGCCTCGAGAAGGTTCGCAAAGCCGTCCATGTTGTTCACGAATCTTCGTTGACCGGCTTCTGGCGCCTTCCCGCCAAAGCCCGCATGCGCGTAGAAGACCGGCAGCAGTGTCAAGGCGATTCCGGTCTCCTCGGCGGCGCTCGCGACGGCAACCGCCATTGCCGCAGGATCATCGTAGGGCTCGCCCGAAGGCTGGTGATGAAGATAATGAAACTCGGCCACGCGGGTGAAGCCCGCTTCGAGCATCTCCACGAACGCCATCGCGGTTATCACAGCGACGTCATCCGGAGTGAGAGCGCCGACCAGTCGGTACATGACGTCGCGCCATCCCCAGAAATCATCATTATCGGACGCGCCGCGGACCTCTGCCATCCCTCTGATCGATCGTTGGAAGGCGTGACTATGCACGTTGACAAGTCCCGGTAGAGCCGTGACGAAGCGCGCGTCATGGCCCTGTGGGGCCACGTTCCGCTCGATGGTGGCGATCCGGCCACCGACGATGCCGACCCGAACCGCGACGGCCCAACCATTCGGCAGCAACGCCTGTTCGAACCAAATGGTTTGCGATCTTATTTCCATGGAAGCTGGACTATATTCCGCCGACGTGCTGTTGTATATACAGGTTTTGGGGATAACGAGTGCGCTGCGATACTCTCTGGTTCAACGCGCGGCTCGCGACGATGGCGGGCAACGGGCTGGGCATCGTCGAGGACGGCATGATTGCCGCGATCTGTGACCGGGTCGCTTATGCCGGGCCTGCCAGCGACGCCCCGGACTTCACGCCTGACCGCGACGTGGATTGCGACGGACGCTGGGTGACCCCTGGTCTGATCGACTGCCACACGCATCTCGTCCATGCCGGCAACCGCGCGGGGGAATTCGCGGCGCGACTGGCAGGGGCAAGCTATGAGGAGATCGCGCGGGCCGGTGGCGGCATCGTCTCGACGATGCGCGCGACGCGGTTGGCGAGCGAAGACCAGCTTGTCGCCGAGACGCTCCCGCGCCTCGATGCGCTGATCGCCGAGGGGGTGACAACGGTCGAGGTCAAATCGGGCTATGGCCTGACGCCCGAACACGAAGCCAAGATGCTGCGCGCCGCGCGCCGATTGGGGCAGGTGCGCGACGTGGGCGTCGCAACGACGTTCCTCGGCGCGCACGCGCTGCCGCCCGAATTCCACGGTGATGAGGATAGTTATATCGAGAGCGTCTGCGCCCAGATTCCGTCGCTCGCCGCCGCCGGTCTGGCCGATGCCGTCGATGCGTTTTGCGAAGGAATCGGCTTTTCGGCCGCACAGGTCGATCGCGTGTTCGCGGCAGCGCGCGGGGCGGGCCTGCCGGTGAAGCTGCATGCCGAGCAATTGTCGTCGCTCGGCGGCGCCTCGCTCGCCGCCCGCCACGCCGCACTGTCGGCGGACCATCTCGAACATGCCACCGATGCCGATGTGGCGGCGATGGCGGCGGCAGGCACGGTCGCGGTGCTGCTCCCCGGCGCGTATTACTTTATGCGCGAGAAGAAGCTGCCGCCGATTGCGGCGCTGCGCGCGGCGGGCGTGCCGATCGCGCTGGCGACCGATTGTAATCCCGGCACCTCGCCGCTGACCTCGCCGTTGCTCGTGCTCAACATGGCCGCGACGTTGTTCCGGCTGACCGTGGGCGAAGCGTTGCGCGGGCTGACCGTCAACGCCGCGCGCGCGCTCGGCCTGCACGACCGGATCGGCACGCTGGAGCGCGGCAAAGCCTGCAACTTGGCGATCTGGGACGTCTCCGACCTTGCCGAACTGGTCTACCGGATCGGTTTCAATCCCCTTCACTCCCGCATCAGGAACGGTCGATGATCCTTCGTCCCGGCGCCGTCGGCTATGACCTATGGCTCGCCATCTATCGTGGGGAGGCTCCGACGCTCGACCCGGCGTGCACCGATGCGATCGCCGCCAGTGCCGCCGCCGTCGCGCGAATCGTCGCAAAAGGCGACCCGGTCTACGGCATCAACACCGGCTTCGGGAAACTGGCCAGTGTCCGCATCGACGCGGACGATCTCACAACGCTTCAGCGCAACATCGTGCTCAGCCACGCTGCCGGCGTCGGCGAGGCGATGCCGGTGCCGATCGCACGGCTGATGATCGCGCTGAAGCTGGCCAGCCTCGCCCAAGGGGCATCGGGCGTTCAGCCGGCGACGGTGGCGCTGCTCGAGGTTATGCTGGCGAAGGGACTGACGCCGGTCGTTCCCGCGCAAGGGTCGGTCGGTGCGAGTGGCGATCTCGCCCCGCTCGCGCACATGACCGCGGCGATGATCGGTGTCGGTGAGATGATCGTCAGCGACCGCGTCGTTCCCGCGACGCAGGCGCTGGCCGACGCCGGTCTCGAACCGCTGACGCTGGGTCCGAAAGAGGGGCTCGCGCTGCTCAACGGTACGCAGTTCAGCACCGCTTATGCGCTCGCCGGTCTGTTTGAGGCGGAACGGCTGTACCGATCCGCCCTGGTCACCGGCATCGTCTCGACCGAGGCGGCGAGGGGGTCCGATGCACCGTTCGATGACCGCATACACGCGTTACGCGGGCATCGCGGGCAGATCGACACTGCAGACGCGCTGCGCGCGATGATGCGGGATTCTGCGATTCGTGCATCGCACCGCGAGGATGATGTCCGCGTGCAGGATCCCTATTGCCTGCGCTGCCAGCCGCAGGTGATGGGCGCGATCCTCGATCTGTTGCGGCAGGCGGCGGGGACCCTGATCACCGAATCAAACGGGGTCAGCGACAATCCCTTGATCTTCCCGGGGGAGGATGGAGCGGGCGACGAGGCGTTGTCGGGTGGGAATTTTCATGCCGAGCCGGTCGCCTTTGCCGCCGATATGATCGCGATGGCCCTGTGCGAGATCGGCAGCCTGTCCGAACGCCGCATCGCGATGCTGGTCGATCCGGCCTTGTCCGGGCTTCCCGCCTTTCTTACCCCCCGGCCGGGGCTCAATTCCGGCTTCATGATCCCGCAGGTGACCGCGGCCGCCTTGGTTAGCGAAAACAAGCAGCGCGCCTATCCCGCATCGGTCGATTCGATCCCGACCTCCGCCAATCAGGAGGATCACGTCTCGATGGCGGCGCACGGCGCGCGGCGGCTGATCGCAATGGCGACGAATGTCGATTTGGTGTTGGGCATTGAACTGCTCGCCGGAGTGCAGGGGTGCGAGTTCCACGCCCCGCTGACCTCCAGCGCTCCGGTCGAACGCGTCCGCGCGCTGTTGCGCGCGCGCGTCCTTACGCTCGAAGACGATCGGCATATGGCTCCCGATATGGCGGCGGCGACCGCTCTGGTCGTCGGCGGCGCGTTGCTCGAACAGGTTGGGTCGCTTCCCGGGCTCGCGGCATGAGTGCCGACTGGCTGCACGTCGCGCGCTCGGATACGCCGCTGATACTCGCCTTGCCGCATGGCGGTACGCGACTGCCGGTCGGTGGCTTTCGCTCGGACTGGTGGGCGCGGCGAGATGCCGACTGGCACATCGCGGACCTCTATGCCGGGCTCGTTGATGCCACGATTGTCGCAACGTACATTTCGCGCAGCGTGATCGACGTGAACCGCGATCCCTCGGGTGCGTCGCTCTACCCCGGACAGGCCACGACGGACCTGTGCCCGACGATTACGTTCGACGGCGATCCGCTCTATGACGGCGCGGAGCCTGCCCCGGGCGAGATCGTGCGCCGGCGGTGGCTTTATTTCGATCCCTATCACGCAGCGCTCGCCAGAGAGATCGCGCGGCTGCGAGCACGGCACGACCGGGTCGTCGTGTATGACTGCCACTCGATCCGCAGCCGCGTGCCCCGCCTGTTCGACGGCGATCTGCCGGAACTTAATATCGGCACGCATGGCGGGACGACCTGCGCGACGGAATTGCGCGACGCGGTGACTGAAATCGCTGCGGCATCGGGGCATAGCCATGTGATTGATGGGCGCTTTCGCGGCGGGTGGACAACGCGACACTATGGTCGCCCCGACACCGGGGTCCATGCGATCCAGATGGAAACTGCGATACGCGCCTATCTGCGCGAACCGGCCGGTCCCGTGACGCCCGACACCTGGCCCCCGCCGTTCGACCCGGACTTCGCCGCACCGCTGCGCGCGACCCTGCGCCCCATCCTTTCTGCCTGCCTGGAGTTCGCCCGATGAACCGTCTCGATCCGACCCGCGTCGTCCGCGCCGCCACGGGCACGACGCGCACCGCGAAAAGCTGGCTGACGGAGGCTCCCTTGCGGATGCTGATGAATAATCTGCATCCCGACGTCGCCGAGCGTCCAGAAGAGCTGGTCGTCTATGGCGGCATCGGGCGCGCCGCGCGCGACTGGGACAGCTATGACAAGATCGTCGCGACGCTCACCACGCTGGAGGACGATCAGACGTTGCTCGTCCAGTCGGGCAAGCCGGTCGGCGTGTTCCGTACCCATGCCGATGCGCCGCGCGTGCTGATCGCCAATTCGAACCTCGTGCCAAAATGGGCGACTTGGGAGCATTTTGACGAACTCGATCGCAAGGGTCTGGCGATGTATGGCCAGATGACCGCCGGATCGTGGATCTATATCGGCACGCAGGGGATCGTGCAGGGCACGTACGAAACGTTCGTCGAGATGGGCCGACAGCATCATGGGGGCGATCTTACGGGCAAATGGCTGCTCACTGCCGGACTTGGCGGGATGGGCGGCGCACAGCCGCTCGCGGCGGTGATGGCGGGCGCCTCGTGCCTCGCGATTGAATGCCAGCAGAGCCGGATCGATATGCGGTTGCGCACCGGTTATCTCGATCGCGCGACGGACAATCTGGACGAGGCGCTGGAGATCGTCACCACGTCAAGGACGCCGATCTCGGTCGGGCTGCTCGGTAATGCGGCGGAACTGCTGCCCGAGATGCTGGCGCGCGGCGTGCGGCCCGATCTGCTCACCGACCAGACCAGCGCGCACGATCCGGTCAATGGCTATCTTCCTGCCGGGTGGAGCGTCGAACGCTGGATCGCCAGCCGCGAACAGGATCCGGCCGGCGTCGCGGCGGCCGCGAAAGCGTCGATGGCACACCATGTCGAGGCGATGCTCGGGTTCCACGCGGCGGGCGTGCCGACGGTCGATTACGGCAACAACATCCGCCAAGTTGCAAAAGACGAGGGCGTTTCCGGCGCCTTCGCTTTCCCAGGATTCGTCCCGGCCTATATCCGCCCGTTATTCTGCCGCGGTGTTGGTCCGTTCCGGTGGGTCGCGCTGTCGGGCGATCCCGAGGATATCTACAAGACCGACGCCAAGGTGAAGGAATTGCTGCCCGACGACACGGCGCTGCACCGCTGGCTGGACATGGCGCGCGAACGGATCCGCTTTCAGGGATTGCCGGCACGCATCTGCTGGGTCGGGCTCGGCGATCGACACCGTCTTGGTCTCGCTTTCAACGAGATGGTCGCCAGCGGCGAACTGAAGGCACCGATCGTGATCGGTCGCGATCATCTCGACAGCGGATCGGTCGCCTCGCCCAATCGCGAGACTGAGGCGATGCGGGACGGTTCGGACGCGGTCAGTGACTGGCCGTTGCTTAATGCCCTGCTTAACACCGCCAGCGGGGCGACTTGGGTGTCGCTGCATCACGGGGGCGGGGTCGGTATGGGCTATTCGCAGCATTCGGGGATGGTGATCGTCGCCGACGGCACGCCGGATGCCGCGCGCCGGCTGGAACGCGTGCTGTGGAACGACCCCGCGAGCGGCGTCATGCGCCACGCCGACGCCGGCTACGACATCGCGATCGACTGTGCGCGGAACAATGGCCTCGACCTGCCGGGGATCCTCTGATGACGCGCATCATCCGCTATGGCGACCAGCCGGACCTCCGCTGGGCGAATGATGGCGGCACGACGCGGGCCTTGTGGTCCGATCCCTCTGGCGAGCGGCGGGTCAGCGTAGCGATGCTCGAACGGCCGGCGGCGTTCTCGCCGTTGCCCGGGATGGCGCGGCTGCTCGTCTTGCTCGATCCGCTGACGGTCGAGATCCAGATCGACGGGCGCATCTCGAAGCTGAAACGCGGCGGCGTGCTGAGCTTTCTGGGCACGCAACGCGTCGCGCTGCTTGCGTTGGACCGGCCGGGGCGTGTGCTGAACCTGATGGCCCACATGGAGAGCTGGGAGCCCTACCTGAGTTTGGACCCTGCAAGTGCTGAGCTAACCGGATGGGTCGCCTCCGATGCGATTGTCTGGAACGGCAACAGGTTGGATCGCGGTGATTTGGTCATAGGGGCCGCTCCCCCGAGTGCCATGTGGACCATCGCATTCCGTCCGGTCGCATCCTCATCCGCCTCGTGGCGGACTGGCGTTTGGCTTTCTCGGGAGGACATCGCAGGGACGGCTGGTCCTCGGGCCGCACGCCTGGATCCCATTAGCGAAGAACTTTCGTTCCCATTAAGAGCGGAATTTTCTTGACCTGTATATACAGTTGCTGTTGATTTCGAATCATCAGCACGACGCCGGGGGAAAAATCTTGAAGCTCGCATCCGCACTGCTCGCCGCCACCATCCTCTCAACGGCCACGCCCGCCGTCGCGCAGACCGGAGGAGCGGCCGAGGCTTCGAGGTCAGCCTACGGGCAGGAGGCCGATGTCCAGGGCGACATCTTCGTCACCGGTAGTCGCATCCGCCGGCAGGACATCGCCGGCGTCGGACCGGCCACGGTGGTGAACGCGGAGCAGATCGAGAACACCGGCATAGTCAACGTTGAGACGCTGCTGCAGCGGCTGCCGGCCAACGCGGGGTTCGCCGGCAATCAGACATCGGCATACTGGACCGGCAACGGCTACGGCACGGCTCAGGTTAATCTTAGAGGATTAGGCATCAAACGCACCCTCGTGCTGCTCAACAATCGCCGTCTCGTAGCAGGCGGCACAGGTGCGAATTCGTCGCCCGACCTGAACATGATTCCGGTGATCGCTCTTGCGCGCGTCGACGTGCTGAAGGACGGAGCCTCCGCCATCTACGGCGCGGACGCCATGGCGGGCGTCGTCAATATGATCACCCGCACCGATTTCACCGGTATCGGGATCAGCGGCCGTAGCGGCGTCACGGAACGCGGCGACGGGGGCGACTTCACCGTCGATCTGCTCTTGGGCAAGCGCGGTGCGCGCGGCGGCATTCTCGCGGCGGCGACGTACCAGAAGACCAATGCGGTAAATCTGGCCTCGCGGGCTCCGTGCTCGCTCGCCGAGACGACCCCCGGAACACTCAGCTGCGTCAACAGCGCGTCGACCATTGGGGGTCGCGCCGTTCTGCCCAATGGTCAGCAGATCAACTTCAACCAGGATCCCGGCGGCAACGGCAACTTCTTCGAGCCCTACAGTGCAGCCAAGCACAACTTCAACTCCAACCCCTTCTTGAACGCGGTCAGCCCGATCGAGCGAATCGCGACGGCTGTGTTCGGCGATTACGATCTGACTGATGGCGTGAAGGCGTTCGGCGAATTTCTCTACACGCATCGCAAGTCAAACCAGATCGCGACTCCTGGTACGTTACGCAACCTCTCGATCTTGGCGGGCAATCCGACCAATCCGACCGGGCAGAACATCGTGCTGATTCAGCGCCGCCTGGCTGAACCTGGCCCAAGGCAGTTCTTCCAGGAGACCAACACGTGGCAAGGCACGTTGGGCTTTCGCGGCAAGCTTGCGAACAATTGGGCTTGGGAGGTTGCCGGCGCTTATGGTCGCAACACCGCCGTCGATGGTTCGACCAACATCGCCAACCTCAAGAACGTGGGCAATACTCTCAACACGTCGCTGTGCAGCCGATCCGCGGGCGCTGCCGTCCCATGCGCTGACTATCTAGGCTTTGGCGACCTTACGCCGCAGGTGCTCGACTACATTCTCTTCACGTCGCGCGATCGGGGCGGCAACTCGCTTCTGTCGATAACGGCGGATCTGAATGGCGACCTCTTCCGCCTTCCCGCGGGCGCGGTGTCGTTCGCGGCCGGAGCCACCTATCGCGAAGAGAAGGGTTGGAGGAATCCCGATCCGTTGACCGTGGCTGGCATCGCTAATACCAACCAGCAGTCTCCGATCTCCGGAGCGACCAAGGCCAAGGAAGCCTATCTCGAACTATCTGTTCCCGTCCTTGCCAACGCGCCGTTCTTCCGCGCACTAACGATCGACGGCGCGGTGCGCTATTCCGACTATGATCTGTTCGGCACCGACTGGAACTACAAGTTCAGTGCGGACTGGATGATCGTCGAGGGCCTGCGCGTCCGCGGCACATATGGAACGGGCTTTCGCGTACCCAATGTTCCCGAACTCTTCGGTGGGGTTTCGGAGGGCAACCTTACGACGACTGATCCTTGCAGCCGCTATTCGACGAGCACGAACGCTACATTGGTGGCAAATTGCCGCGCTTCAGGCGTTCCAGTCGGCTACGTACAGCTTGGGACTTCGATCCTGACGACCGTGGGAGGCAATCAGAACCTGAAGGCCGAAAGCTCCAAGAGCTGGACGATTGGAACGGTGGTCCAGCCTCGTTTTTTCATTCCCGGTCTGTCGCTGACCGCCGACTGGTTCAACATCGACATCACAGGTGCGATACGGGCCATCCCCGGTTCCACGAAGCTCGCCGTCTGCTACGCAAGCACGAACCTTTCCAACCCGTTCTGCCGCGACTTCACGCGCAGTCCTCTGACAGGCGAGGTGACCTACCTGTCCGCACAGCCGATCAACACGGGGCGCGAACGAATGAGCGGTCTCGACTTGGGTCTCGTCTATGCTCACACGCTCGGCAGCTTTCAGTTGCAACTGGACTTGAACGCGACGTACCTGAACGAATATGTGGTCGAGCCGTTCGTCGGTGGCGCACCGATCGTCTTCGACGGGCGGATCGGCGGAGGTAACGGCGGCTACCCGAAGTGGCGCGGCTACGGCGTCGCTACCGCCCGGCGGGATGGATTCGCCTTTACTTGGTCGACGCAATGGATCGGCAAGGCGCAGGATTTCAACGCCGCGCCGACTGCTATCGGATACAGGACGCCGGACGTCTTCTACCATAACGCGCAGCTCGCTTTCGAGGTCACTAGGAAGACGAGGTTCCAGGTCGGCGTCGACAATCTGTTCGACCGAAGCCCCCCATACATTCCCAGCTTCACCGACGGGAACACCGATACGATGACATATGATCTGCTGCGCCGTCGTTTCTACGTCGGTTTCCGTACGGCGCTTTAAACGATGGCAGCGATCCGATGGCCCTTGGTGGTGCGGCGAACTCACAAATGGATCGCCCTTCTGGTCGGCATCCAGGTAGTGCTGTGGACCGCCACGGGATTCTACATGGTGCTCGTCCATATCGACACCATTCATGGGGATCACCTCGTAAGGCCACCTGCCGTGCGCCGGTTCGAAATCGCCGGCCTCTATTCGCCTGCGTTGGTCGCAGCGGCGGTACCCGGCGCAGCTGAGGTCCGGCTCGATCAACGGCTCGGACGGCCGATCTGGCGTGTCCAGTCGCCGACAGGCGTCTCTGCCTATGATACGGTTTCGGGTCGACCGCTGCGCGACCTGACCGCGGCGGAGATCAAAGCGGAGGCGCGCAAGCTGTTTTCCGGCGACACGGGAATCGTCACAACCACCCTGCTGACGGTTCCCATCCGGGAGATGGGTGGCCGGAAACCACCGTACTGGCAGGTCGAGTTCGCCGGGTGGAACCGGCCGACACTGTATTTGGGGCCAACTACCGGCGAACTGATCGCCAAGCGCCACCTGTTGTGGCGGGTGTTCGATTTTGCGTGGATGCTCCACATCATGGACTACGCAACCCGCTCCGACGTCAACAATCCGCTGCTACGCATCGCGACGTGGAGCGCATTTGCGATGGCCCTGACCGGCGCCTGGCTGCTCGTCTGGTCGTTTCCGAAGCGCAAGAAGAAGGTGAAGCGCTGATGCGCATTCGACTGTCGCCCCTGCTGTTCCGCCGCATCCACAAGTGGGTGGGACTGATCGTCGGCCTCCAGTTCGTCTTGTGGGCGCTGAGCGGTTCGATGATGGCACTGCTCGATGCGAATGCGGTCGGCGGACACGACGGCCCAGCAATGCGGGCCTCACCCATCCGGACGACCGGGCTTATCTACCCCGAGAAGCAAGCTGCGCTCGGCCCAGTGTCCGCGTTGGCACTCCGCAACGTCGCGGGTATTCCAGTCTACGAGCTCGCGACGGCGTCCGGTACGATGCTTATCGACGCTACGACCGGCAAACCGGTCGTCGTTGATCGCGGATTGGCGGTCCGGATCGCTGCACATGGGGCCGAGGGCCCGCCCATCCGCGCGACGCTCCTGCAGAAGGCGAACCTAGAGGCGCGCGATCACGCCGGGCCGATGTGGCGGATCGACTTTGGCGATGCCGAGAATTCCAGCGCTTATATATCGGCCGTCACCGGACGACATCTCGTGACGCGGGGAGATACCTGGCGGACGTGGGACTTCTTCTGGATGCTCCACAATATGGACTACGTGAATAGGAACAGCTTCAACCATCCGCTGATAGTGATCGTCGCCTTCTGCGTCCTCTGGCTCTCTGGCACGGGTTTCTATCTGCTATTCAAGAGTTTCAGGAAGTCGGACTTTCGTTGGTTGAGGCGCGCCAAGCGGACGCATACGGCGCGGACGACGTCTATCTAGGGCTCAATCGGAGGCGACTTCGAAGGTCGCCGTCAACTCGTACCGATCCGACGGATGCGTCAGGATGGCATGTGACACCAGGCGACCGCCGCTCCATGTCTTTCTCGTCATCACGAGCACCGGTTCGCCGGACCGCATGCCCAAGATGCTGCGAACGCCCTCGTCGGGGATCCGGGCAACCACGCGGTGCTCGACCTTCTCGAGAGGCGCGACGCGAGTGAGATATTCGTTCGGCGTCGTCACGGTGAAGTCCACTTCCGCGTAGCCGGGCGCCGCGGCCGCAAGCACGAAGCGATCCTCGAGCTGCAACGGGAATTCGGCCTCATGATGCGCGATTAGGCTATGAAAGATGCGGGTCCCGACCCGCGCGTCGAGCAGTGCGGCGGTGGTGCGGTCAGCCGAGAGGGTTTCGTTCAGGAGCACGCGCGATCTGTAGGCGTGACCCCGTGCTCGCACCTCCTCCGCGATGTTCCGGATCTCGATCATATGGCCGATCGGCTTCGTGTCTGCGATGAACGTGCCCGACCCTGCGCGACGCACTACCACCCCCATGGCGGTAAGTTCCCGCAGCGCTCGGTTTGCCGTCATGCGTGAAACCGCGAATTGCGTCGTCAGCTCGGCCTCCGAGAGCACGCGATCACCCGCGATCAGTCGGCCGGACTTGATTTCATCGAGTATGTATCGCTTGATCTCACGATAGCGAGGAGAAGGCGACGTGCCACTCGTCATGCCCTTGGGCACTATCAAATCCGTTGGAGCCGTTTCATCGCCTTGCATTGCACTACTATATACGGCTGCTTTCGCGCCGCCATTGCAATCCTGCGGCGAGGTGTCGGGTGGCGCGCGCAAGGGCGCAACCGGTGGGGCGAGGACATGGCGAGCGGAGCGGAGGAAGGCTGGCGCGAAGGGCTTGGTTTTGGACGGCACGGTACAAGACACGGAAGCTCGGCGAAAGTTTTGGACTGATCTGCTCGAATCGTCGTGATGACCGCGCTAACGCTAATATTGCTGGGTGCCGCAGCATCATTGCGACGCTCTCTGGGCGGCGGAAGTTTTAAGCGCCCAAAGGTGAAATCTGCAGGGCAAGGGGCAATCGTTTGTAGCGCATATCCGACACTGGGGGCATCGACGGAGAACGACCGAAGCATCAGATGGGCCCCGACACGCAGGCGTGCATGGATGCCTGCCGCGAACGTCATGTGACCTGCCTTCACATGGCGATGAATCATCACCCGTAGGGGGCGGCAAGCACGCAGCGCCCGACCATATCAAGATTATGGCCGACTTCGCGCAAATTGCGCGGCCGTAATCAGTTTCATGCCGCGCAATTTGCGGCAAAATGGCTGCCTAATCTCTCGTCGCGCGGGCGGCGAGCTGTCCGCGCGCCACGGAACGGAGTGCTAGCGCCGGATCCGGGCTATCACGCCGAAGAGCTTGACGGTGAATTCCATCAGCAGCCCGATCGCCGCGCCTTCGAATACGACGAGGCAGACTCCGAGCGCAATCAGCTTGGGCACGAAGCTCAACGATTGTTTGCTGACCGAGGTGGCGGCTTGCATCATGCTGATGATCAAGCCGATGATCGTCATGGGACGAGAAGTATGACGCAGATGAGCGTCAGAGCCACTAGCCTCCGGCCCGATGCATCGAAGAGGATGGATTGATCCATCCGTGCGAAGGGCCGGGAGGCGCGACGACCACCCGGCCAATCCTCACATCGCCGAGGAAGGTGGGGCGAGCGTTCCAAGCCAGGCAACAAGCCCGAGGATTACGACGACACAGGCGGTTTCAGCTGCCAAGCTGTTCCGGAGTGCGCCCAGCGCGCCGCGGTGGTCCGCACTGGCAATCGACTGCTCGAATGCTGGTGTCAGTCGAAAGCGATTGAGAGAGGCCAGCCCCAGCATGGCGACAAAAAGCGCCAGTTTGGCGAGCAGGAGCTGACCGTAGAGCGTCGTGGCAAGCGCGCTTACGTTACCGATTCCTACCAGCATCCATGCGTTGACCAGACCGGTGACGACGACCGTGACGACCACGATCGTCCCGACCGTGCCGAAACCGTGCAGCGCCCGGTGCGTCAGGTCGAGATGCGCTGCATCGACCTGCGCAGCCGGACGTGACACGAGCAAAAGCAGACCGAGCAGCGCGCCGACCCAGGCGCCTGAAGCGATGAGGTGAAGAACGTCGGCCGCCAGATGAAACCAGCCGCCAGCGCCCTCATCCATTGCGCCGTGCCCCGTCCACGGCAGCGTTGCAAGGGCAACGCCTGAGGCAAGCATGACGAGCGACAGCGACAGACCACGCCGAGCGGTGAACATCGTAGCAACCGCAGCTATGACGAGCGCAACAACCCGCAGCTTCCAGGCGGCGCCGACCGCGGAACTTGTGAGCAGGCCGCCAATTGCTTCCCTGTCGATCGGCCAGAGCGGCGTTCCGGCCATGGAGGAAGCCGTGAGGACGAGCCAGCCGATTGAAAACAGTAAGCTGAAGATCGCACTGCCAAGCAACCAAGGGCGCAGGGCAAGCGCGTCGCTGCGTTCGTGTGCTTGTAGCCCGTAAAGGCTGAATGCGGATAAGCCGAACAGCGCCGCGAGCGCAAAATAAAGCGCGAAGCGGACGCCGATTAGCGACCAATCAAACATCGGCTCATTTCACTGTGAAGGCATAGCTGCCGGCGACCTTGTGCGTGTCGGTCGAAACGATGTGCCAGTCGACGGTGTACCGCCCAGCGGCCAGCTGCGCCTTGGGCGTAACCACCAGCGTACGACCATCCGCCGCAAGCGCCATAGTGCTCGGCATCTTCATCGCTGCCATTCCGGGCATGGCCGCCATCGTGAGGTCGGCTTTGGAGAATGCCGGCATCAGCTTCTCACTGAACTGGAGCTTGATCTGTGCGGGCTTCGCCACGGTCGCATTGGCGGCCGGGCTGGCGGAGAGCAGCTTGGGATGGGCATTGGCTGTGCCTGCAACCGCGACAAGCGTGGTAGCGGCGATCAGGAATGGTAGGCGACGCATCGAGGTCTCTTTCTTTCTATGATCCTTCTCCTTGATACGCGGCTTCATCGGCTACCCCTCAGATCGCTTCATCGCAGAGCGTCTCGCTCCAAAAAAAACCGGTCGTGAGACGCGATGGCATCAGATCGGCATGCTCATGATATCCTTGTAGGCAGAAAGGAGCTTGTTGCGCACTTGCAAGGTCACCTCGAAGCCGATCGAGGCTTCCTGGCGAGCAAGCATCACCTTGGCGATGTCAGTCTCCTCCCCGCGCTCGTATGCAACCGTCAGATCGCCCGCCCGCGCATTGACCGCGTTCATTCTCTGCAGTTGGGACTGGAATGTTGACGCGAAGCCGCCCTGCTGCGCCGTTCCGACCGGCACCACTCCTCTAAGGCCATTGCCGTTCCGGATGGAACTCGGTTCCGCGGATTTTTGAAGCGCAGTGTTCATCGCGGCTTCAAAATTTGGTGTACCTGCGGCCGCGGAACCGCCCAAGGAGGACGGAGCACACGCGACGTTGCGAAGCGCAGCGTTCTTTTCGAGAACCGCGCTGCGGATGGCCATGATGTTGTTTATCGACATGCTGCTCACGATCGCCTCTGAGGGTTGAGACTGATCGGGCATTCTGCTGACACATAAATTAGAAATTGGTTAATAGCGGTTATTCTCAATTGAAAAGTAATTAACGGTGCAGGTCGGTGTCGGGTTCGGCCAGGAAGCGTCACGCTCGTACGTCCCGCGTCTCGCTCGGACCGGCTGGGCACCATGAGGGGTTAGGGCCTCGCTCGCGTAATCTATGCTAGAGAGGTGGAGTGAAGAGTATGAATGACCTCGATGCAATGTTGACCAAGCTTGCGATGGCACCCGAGCCAGCGACATTAGACGGAATCGAAGCCAGCGTGTTTGCGCGCATCGCCGCGCGGCCGAGGGTAGGTGTAAGCAAGGGCATGGGAGCCGCTACGATAGCTGTAGCGCTCGCTGTCGGTATTTTTGGCGCTGGCGTCTCGCCAGAACATGCCAGCGCGATGTCGTCGCTATCGCCGCTCGGTCCGGTATCGGCCCTTGCACCCTCAACCTTGCTGCTTGGTGAGCCATGACCCCTCGTGTTCGCCTCGCGCTTTGCCTTGTTGCGTGCTTCACCGCCGCCGTTATTGGCGTTTTTGCTGGTCGCGCGCTATTCCCGTCAAGCAAACCGCCGGGTTCCGAGCTGCATGAGGTTTTGCATCACGACCTCGCGCTCGACGCGAGACAGCAGGCGCGGCTGAAAGTTCTGGAACAGCGATTTGCGGTGCAGCGGCAGGCCTACGAGTTTGAGTTGAGAGCAGACAACGCGCGGCTAGCAGAGGCGATCGAGGCCGAGCACGGCAATGGGCCCCGCGTCGCCGCCGCGGTTGATCAAAGTCACGCGGTCATGGGCCAGCTGCAAAAAGCGACGCTGGCGCACATATTCGCCATGCGTCAGCTTCTCCGGGCGGATCAGACGGGGCAGTTTGACCAGGCGGTGGTGAAGGCGCTTACCGACGACACCCGGTGAGCATCGACTGGACCGCGCTCACCGAAGGTGAGTTGGCAACGCTTAGCCTTGCTGGGCGAGAAGCCGCCTTCGCCGAGATCATGCGCCGTCATCGTCAATCGATCTATCGGATGGTCCGGGCTTCCGTCGGCGATTCGGACGAGGCACTGGACCTGATGCAGGAGACGTTCGTCTCTGCGCATCAAGCGTTGTCGAGTTATGACAGCGGACGATCCATGCGTGCCTGGCTCTCCAAGATCGCACTTAATAAATGCCGGGATTGGGGCCGTAAGCGGACCGTCCGGCGTTTCTTGTCGTTCGCGACGTCGATCGGTCCCGAAGCAGAGGCTGTGGCAGACAATCAGGTTTGGGCCGACGATGCCACAGGCGACCGGCAGGAACTGGCCCGCGTAACAAAAGCCATCGCCCACTTACCCGCCGCTTTGAAGGAGCCACTCGTTTTACGGACCATCGAAGGGCTTAGTCAGGCTGAGACTGCCTGCATCTTGTCGATCAGCGAGAAGGCTGTCGAAACCCGTATTTACCGCGCCCGCGCCAAATTGAACGAGATATTGGGCATGCGGTGAGGGGTAGCGCGGCTCAGCGCGTATCTAAAAGTGGAGGGGTCCCCCCTGCTGATTATTTTGAGGACTGTATGAGCCGCATAATCGACCGTCGACAGATGCTACGAGGCGCCGCCCTTGCGGGAGGTGGCCTTGCCTTGTCGGCCTACATGCCGGCATGGGCGCAGACAAATTCGGCAGGAATCACGACGCCGTTGCGCACCGTCACGGGCACCGACATAACGCTGCGGATCGCGCGCCAGACGATGATGATTGACGGCCGGGCATCGAAAGCCATCGGCATCAACGGGACGGTTCCAGCTCCGCTGATCCGACTTCGCGAAGGCCAGAATGTTCGCCTCAATGTCATCAACGACTTGGACGAGGACAGCTCGATCCATTGGCATGGCCTGCTCGTTCCCCCACAATATGACGGCGTACCGGGTATTTCGTTTCCGGGCATCAAAGCTCGTTCAAGCTTCCTTTATGAATTTCCGATCCGGCAGAACGGAACCTACTGGTATCATAGCCACTCCGGACTTCAGGAGCAGCTTGGGCATTACGGTCCGATCGTCATTGATTCCGCCGACACCGATCCGGTGCAGTCGGATCGCGAACATGTCATCGTGCTTTCCGACCACAGCCAGCTCAGTCCCGAAGTCATCTTCCGCGACATGAAGGTCGATCCGGGTCACTTCAATTTCCAGCGCCAGACACTTGTCGGCTTGCTTTCGGGCAAGGATCAGCGGCTAGAAAACCGCATCGACTGGGGCAAAATGCGAATGGATCCGACCGACATTTCGGATGCCACGGGGCCTGCCTACACGTATCTCGTTAACGGCCATGGCCCCCGGGATAATTGGACAGCGCTGTTTACCCCTGGCGAGCGTGTCCGGCTGCGCGTCATCAACGCATCGGCGATGACGACATTCAACGTCCGCATCCCCGGCTTGAAGCTCTCCATCGTTCAGGCGGACGGGCAGAATGTCATGCCGGTCGAGGTCGACGAGTTTCAGATCGGCGTTGCCGAGACATATGATGCGATTGTCACCCCTATCGACAACCGGGCCTACACGCTCGTCGGGGAGGCAATCGACCGCTCAGGATTGGCGCGTGCGACGCTCGCCCCCCGGGCAGGAATGGCCGCAGAAGTTCCCGCGCTACGCCCACGTCCGCTCGCGACCATGAAGGATATGGGCATGGACATGTCGTCGATGGGCGGCATGGGGGGCGGCGATATGTCGGGTGGCAACATGGCAATGGTGCGCGGTCCCGATCCCACGGTAGAGAAAAATCCCTCTGCGGGACTGACCACATCCGCCGCGGCGATGGGTGCTAGCGCGATGGCGATGGGCGGCACGAAGGGCGCCAATGCAATGCCCGGCATGGATCACTCGGGCATGGGCCAGAATGCTATGGCGAGTGGCGGCGCGGGCGGTATGGCGGGCATGGATCATGGATCGATGGGCGGCCAGCAGGGCGGCACGGATGGCATGGATATGGGCTCCATGAAAATGCGCGACTTTTCAAAAGCGCCCCAGGTTAAAAAAGGCCCCGGTGTACAGACGATATCGCCGATGCCGATGGACCGAACAGGTGAGCCCGGGCAGGGGCTTGAGAATGTCGGGCATAAGGTGCTTGTCTATAGGGATTTGATGGCGTTGACGCGTAACCCCGACGTGCGTGCGCCCGAACGCAGTCTCGATATTCACCTGACCGGGAATATGGAACGCTTCATGTGGTCATTCGACGGCGTCAAGATGTCGGACATGATGGAGCCCATTCCCTTCCTTGAGGGGGAGCGGGTACGCGTAAACCTCATCAACGACACGATGATGGGACATCCAATCCATATTCATGGTCACTTTTTCGAACTCGTAACGGGGCACGGCGACCATGCGCCGCGCAAGCATACCGTTATCGTGCAGCCAGGCGGCATTGTGACGTGGGATTTTACCGCCGATGCGGTTGGCGATTGGGCTTTCCACTGCCATCTTCTCTACCACATGCACGCCGGAATGATGCGAACGGTAAGCGTCCGGTCGCGGGGGGACGCCGCGTGACTCGGTTCGTTTTCACTCTCGCGTCAAGCACCGTGCTCGTGACTGCAGCACCAGCCGCCGCGCAATCGATGCCGGGCATGAAAATGCCTGGCATGGCGATGCCTGCTATGAAAAAGCCCGCCGTTAAGCAGACCGCCAAGGCCAAGCGGTCTGTGCCAGCCAAGTCGTCGCCCGCTAAGGGCACTCGGCAGGCGGATAAACCGTCCATGCCGGTATCCGGTACCAAGAGCATGGACCATTCCGCAATGCCCGGCATGGACATGTCAGGCAGCCCGTCCGTGCTGCCTCACGACATGCCTCAGGATATGATTTCCATGCCCGCGCCGCAGATTCCGGCGGACGACCAGTCGCCTGCGCAGAATAAGCAGGGAGAAATGGATGGCATGTCATCGATGCCCGACATGGACATGTCTCAGGATCAGCACGGCGGTCACGTCATGCCGAGCATGACAATGGCCGGTGTCCAACAGACCGGCACAGCACTTGCGGCAGGCGACGCCCCTGCGCCTGCAGCGCCGACAGATCATTATGCCGACCGTCAATTCTCCCCTGAGGTCATGGCGAAGGCGCGTCATGACATGATGGTGGCGCAGGGCGGTCAGTCATTTTACCAGGTCATGTTCAACCTCGCCGAATATCAGGCGCGGCAGGGTAATGACGGCTATCGCTGGGATGGCGAAGCCTGGTTCGGCGGGGACATCAACCGATTGTGGTTGAAGACCGAAGGCGAAGGCGTGTTGCGGGAGGGCGTCGAGAGTGCCGAAGTCCAGGCGCTCTACAGCCGCGCCATCGGGCCGTATTTCAACCTGCAAGCAGGCGTGCGCCATGATTTCCGCCCCTCCCCCAATCGCACTTATGCCACGGTTGGGTTTCAAGGTCTTGCCCCCTATCAATTCGAAGTCGAAGGCGCTTTGTTTCTGTCGACCAAGGGCGATGTGCTTGGTCGTCTGGGCGGATATTATGACCAGCGGATCACACAGCGTCTGATCCTGCAACCACGGGTCGAATTTAATCTTTCCGCGCAGGACGTTCCTGAAAACGGGCTGGGTGCTGGGTTAACGGACGCCGAGCTCGGACTGAGACTCCGGTATGAATTCAGGCGTCAGTTCGGTCCTTATGTCGGTGTGTCCTATCTTGCTCAGACGGGCCGCACCGCTGACTTTACGCGCGCCGAAGGTAAGGACCCTAGCACGACGAGCTTCGTGGCGGGCGTACGAGTCTGGTTCTGATAGGTAGCAGGAGTTAATTTCATGGATCGTATTGACCTGAAACGGCACTTTCCGAGCTTGTCCTTCGTCGTCGTCCTAACGATTATTGTGGCACTGGGCGGGGCAGCGTTCATTTATCTGGGTATTTACAACGTTGCCGCGGACGAGCCGCACACCCCGGCGGTCTATTCCGTTTTGGAGCGGGTTCGCGATCGCTCTATCGAGGCTCACGCGAAGGGCATAACCCCGCCTTCTGATCTAGCCTCTGCACAACGTGTCTCAACAGGCGCTGGACTCTACACCGAGATGTGTTCGGGGTGCCACCTGGGTCCCGGCGTCGAGAAATCGGAAATGAGCCAAGGTCTCTACCCGCAAGCTCCGGAGCTTGCGATGTCCCAAGACCTCACGCCGGGTCAGCAATTTTGGATCATCAAGCACGGCGTGAAGCTTAGCGCGATGCCGGCTTGGGGTAAGACACACCCCGATCCGCTCATCTGGGATATGGTAGCGTTTGTTCGAAAACTGCCGGGGATGACCCCTGATCAGTACCAGAAACTGATCGCGAGTGCGCCTGAAGACCACGATGCGATGATGAAGACCCAAAGCGATGCCCACAGCGCCCACCCGCATTGAGCTAAGCTCTTCTTGAGATGAAAAGGAGTAAATGATGGAGAAGATGAACAGCGGTATGGGGTATGGCCGCTTTGCCGGCATGATTGCCACATCGACGATCGTCATGTTTGGGATGATGTACCTGAACACCTACGCTTGGAGTCATGTCGAATATAGTCAGACTCGCATGTGGATGGCGGTCGTCATGGGCGCGGTCATGGCCGTCATCATGCTGGGCTTCATGTGGGGCATGTACAGGAACCGCGCGGTCAACTTGGCCATCCTGGTCGGCAGCGCGATCGCCTTCGCGCTTGCATTATGGCTCGTCCGCAGTCAGGACACCGTCGATGACGTGTCCTGGATGAAGGCGATGATCCCGCACCATTCGATCGCGATCATGACCAGCGAGCGCGCGCATATCAAGGATCCCGAAGTGCGCAAATTGGCCGACGGCATCATCGATGCGCAAGTCCGCGAGATCACCGAGATGAAACGGATGATCGCGCGCCTCGAGGCCAATCCAACACCCGACAGTGCGCCCGATCTGCCCTCCTATCGTGACAAGGGCGTTGCCCCACCAGAACCCGAGACGGATGCCAGCGCCGGGATCAACACGCTAGCCCCGGTCCAATAAACTTGTAGGCCGAGGCTAAGACGCCTCGGCCTTGTTCGCCTGGCGCCCCCTCGTCCAAGACCAGCGACCTATTCTTAGTAGTTTGGTTCGCGGCGGATTACGTCGACGCTATCTCCTCTTCGCTTGGCTGCTGCAGTGCTCGTCGCGCGTGGGCGGGTGAGTTGCCCCGAAATGTGGGAATTCAACCGCGTAAGGATCGATCCGATCAAACAATTTCGATGTTTGCGAGCCATGGACCGAAGGTTTTCGTCCCTTTAAAAAATCGATAGCTAACTGCGAATTTCTATCCTTGAACGGTTCGGTGGTTTTGCGGAGGCCTGCATGGATGGATCTGGATATGATGAGGGGTCCGGCCGTCTTCTGCGTATAACAGAATAGAACCACAAGGAGATTGCAATGCGCTACGTCACTATCGCTGCCGCCCTGATGCTCACCGCCGGGCCTGCGTTCGCACAACAGACGATGGATCACGGGAAAATGACCGGGATGAAAGAGATGCCAGCGATGGGGCATGGTCAGATGTCTGGCATGGATCACGGTGCCATGGCCAAAATGATGGCGGGAAACCCTTATGGCCGCGCCGAGATGGACATGCACATGAAGATGATGTCGGCCAAGCAGGGCGATGCATCCGAAATGTGGACCCGCAAGATGATCGAGCATCACCGAGGCGCAATCGCGATGGCGCGTGTAGCCCAGCAAGAGGCGAAGGATCCCGAAATCCGGCAGATGGCCGACATGACGATAACGAAGCAGGAAAAAGACATCGCGGAGATGCAGTCCTGGCTCAGCAAACATGGCAAGCGCCCGCAATAACTAGCGCTTGCCCTTCCCCGTCGACATGCCCATGTCGACGGGGAAGGGCCCTTTCTGCGGAAGTTGATCGGTGAAAAAACGTCTACACCGCGCCATCGGCGCTTTTTTGATTACCCTACCAGCAGTCACATCTGCCGCCGACATCACCATGCATCGTGACCCTGGTTGCGGCTGTTGCGAAAAATGGGCTGCGCAGGTTCAGCAGCAGTTCGGCCATGGCGTGCAGATTATCGACGATGCCAATCGCACGACATTTCAGCGCCGCCTCGGCGTACCGGCGCAATTGGCATCGTGTCATACTGCGGCTATCGACGGGATAGCGTTTGAAGGGCATGTGCCGATCAGCAACATGAAATGGGTGTTGGCGCAAAAACCGATAGGCATACGGGGACTGGCTGTCGTCGGCATGCCTATTGGCACCCCAGGCATGGAAATGCCCGGCGTGGCAAACCAAAGCTTTGATGTCGTCGCGTTCGGCCCGGCAGGACGGCGCATCTATTCTCACTACAACTAGCTCTCATTGGCGGCGCCCCACGCCTTAGCGGCAACAGTTCTCCTCTCACGCGCTCGCTCCAAAAGACCGTCGCCTCAGCATCAGATAGCCGGCGGGGATCACCAGCATCGACAGCAGCGGGGCGGTCAGCATCCCGCCGATCATCGGCGCAGCGATCCGGCGCATGACCTCCGACCCGGTTCCGGACCCCAGCAGGATCGGCAGCAACCCAGCGAGGATTACCGCGACGGTCATCGCCTTGGGACGAACCCGCAACAACGCCCCCTCGCGAACCGCGTCGTCGATCTCGTTCGGTGTCGGATTGTCTCCACGGTCCGCCAACGCCTGTTTGAGGTAGATGAGCATCACCACCCCGAACTCCGCCGACACTCCCGACAGCGCGATGAACCCGACCGCAGTCGCGATCGACTGATTGAACCCGAGCAGATAGAGCAGCCACAGGCCTCCGGTGAGCGCGAACGGCAGCGTCGCCATGATCAGCAGCGCCTCGTCGAACCGCCCGAATGTCAGGTACAGCAGCACGAAGATGATCAGCAGCGTCGCGGGCACGACGATCATCAACCGCTGTTCGGCGCGTTGCAGATATTCGAACTGGCCGGTGTAGGCGAGGCTGACGCCGGGGGGCAGTTTGACCTGTCGGGATACCGCCTGTTGTAGGTCATCGACCACCGACACCAGATCGCGACCGCGGCTGTCGACATAGATCCATGTGGTCGGCCTGCCATTTTCGCTGCGCAGCATCGGTGGTCCCGAACTCACCGCGACATCGGCAACATCGCCGAGCGTGATCTGCTGCAGCGTCGGCGTCAGCACGGGGAGGCCGCGGATGCTGTCGACGCTGTCCCTGATCTCGCGCGGGTAGCGCACGCTGATCGGGTATCGCGCGAGTCCTTCGACGGTCTGGCCGATCGTCTGGCCGCCGATAGCGCTCGATACGACCGACTGAACGTCAGCGATGTTGAGCCCGTAGCGCGAGGCGCGGGCGCGATCAATCTTGATGTCGATATAATTGCCCCCCGTCAGCCGTTCGGCCAGCGCGGAGCTGATCCCCGGCACCGTCTTGGCGACGGTCTCGATCCGCTGTGCGACCTGGTCGATGCTGGCAAGGTTCGATCCCGATACCTTGATCCCGATCGGGCTCTTGATCCCGGTCGAGAGCATTTCGATACGGTTGCGGATCGGGGGAATCCAGAAATTGGCAAGGCCTGGCACCTTCACCGCCCGATCGAGCTGTTCGACCAGTTTCTCGGGCGTCATGCCGCTGCGCCACTGGTCCTTCGGCTTGAAGTGGACGACCGTCTCGAACATCGTCAGCGGAGCGGGATCGGTGGCGGTATCGGCGCGCCCCGCCTTGCCGAACACGCTGGCGACCTCGGGCACGGTCTTGATCAGGCGATCGGTCTGCTGGAGCAGTTCGGACGCCTTGGCGGGCGAAATGCCCGGGAGCGCCGATGGCATGTAGAGCACGTCGCCCTCGTCGATCTGCGGCATGAACTCGCCGCCGAGCTGGCTGATCGGCCATAGGGCGGTCGCAAAGACGAGCCCGGCAACGACCAGCGTCGCCTTGGGCCGCGCCAGCACCTGGTCGAGCGCGGGCCGGTAGATGCGCGTCAGCCAGCGGTTGACCGGATTGGCGTTCTCGGGCGGGATCTTGCCGCGGATCAGATAGCCCATCAGCACCGGGATCAGCGTGACCGACAGCAGCGCCGCGCCCGCCATCGCATAGCTTTTGGTGAACGCGAGCGGCGCGAACAGTCGGCCTTCCTGCCCCTGGAGGCTGAACACCGGGATGAACGAGAAGGTGATGATCAGCAGCGACAGGAACAGCGCAGGCCCCACCTCGACCGCGGATTCGGTGATCAGCCGCCACCGGTCTGCGGCGGGCGGTTCGCGGTCGTCATGGTCGTGACGCCATCGCTCGACATGCTTGTGCGCATTCTCGATCATCACGATCGCGGCATCGACCATCGCGCCGATCGCGATCGCGATCCCGCCGAGCGACATGATATTCGCGTTGACCCCCTGGATGCGCATCACGATCAGCGCGATCATGACCCCGAACGGCAGCGTGATGATCGCGACGAGCGCCGAGCGGACGTGCCAGAGGAACAGCCCGCATACGAGGCCGACGACGATGAACTCCTCGATCAGCTTGCTGTTGAGATTCTCGACCGCGCGATCGATCAGCGTCGATCGGTCATAGGTCGGAACGATCTCGACGCCGGGCGGCAAGCTCTTGGCAAGTTCCGCGAGCTTGGCTTTAACGTTGGCGATCGCGGTGCGCGCATTCTCGCCCGATCGCAGGATGATGACCCCGCCCGCGACCTCGCCCTGGCCGTTGAGCTCGGCGATCCCGCGCCGGATGTCCGGCCCGACCTGGATGGTGGCGATGTCGCCGAGCGAGACCGGGACGCCGCCTGCCAGCGTTTTCAGCGGAATGAGCCGGAAATCGTCGAGCTTCTGCAGATAGCCCGTCGCGCGGACGATATATTCGCGCTCGGCAATTTCGACGACCGAACCGCCCGCTTCCTGGTTGGCGCGCTTGATCGCGGCGATCGCGGCGTCCTGCGTGACGCCATAGGAGGCCATCCGAACGGGATCGAGCACGACCTGATATTGCTTCACCATCCCGCCGATGCTGGCGACCTCGGCGACATCGGGGACGGTCTTCAATTCATAGCGCAGGAACCAGTCCTGGATGCTTCGGAGCTGGGCGAGGTCGTGCTGCCCCGAGCGGTCGACCAGCGCATACTCGTAAATCCAACCGACCCCGGTCGCATCGGGACCGAGCGCGGCCACCGCCCCCTCGGGCAGGCGACTCTGCACCTGGCTGAGATATTCGAGCACGCGGCTGCGCGCCCAATAGAGATCGGTGCCATCCTTGAAAATGATGTAGACGTAGCTGTCGCCGGTGAACGAATAGCCGCGGACGGTGCGCGCGCCCGGCACTGACAGCATCGTGGTAGCGAGCGGATAGGTCACCTGGTCCTCGATGATCCGGGGGGCCTGCCCCGGATAGCTGGTGCGGATGATGACCTGGACATCGGACAGGTCGGGCAGCGCGTCGACCGGCGTCGTTTTCACCGCCCACAGCCCGACCCCGAGCAACGCCGCGATCCCGAGCAATACCAGGAACCGGCCGCGCACGCTGGCGCGGATGATGGCGGCGATCACTTGGCGGCCCCGCTATGCGCGATCGACGTGAGCGTGGATCCGCCCTTGCGCTGTTCGAACCGGAACGAGACCCGATCGCCCTTCTTGTAGCCGCGGGTCATCGTCGGATTGGCGAGTTTGAAGCTCATCGTCATTGCCGGCCAGCCGAGCGCAGGCACCGGCTGGTGCGACAGGGTCACCGCGCCGTTCTCGATCGCCTCGATACTGCCGATGGTGCCGTAATCCGTCGGTTTGGCGGGATTGTTGGCGGCGGCGGGGTTTGGTGCAGGAGCCGCGTTCAACGGTCGGGCCTTGATCCCCGACAGGCTGGCTTCGGAATCGATCAGGAACTGGCCCGAGGTGATGACCTTCTCACCCTCCGAAAGCCCAGCGAGGATCTCGGTCTGACCACCGCCCTCGCGGCCAAGTTGAACTTCGGCCGGCTGATAGCGACCGCCGTTTTCTGCGAGCATCACCAGCGTGCGCTTACCCGTACGGATCACGGCTTCGCTCGGGACGAGAAGGGCGGGCTTACCGACATCGCCCAGATGCACGGTCGCGAACATTCCCGGCTTCAGCCGACCGCCACGATTGCGCAACTCCACCCGCACGGTCAGCGTGCGGCTCGCCGCCTCGGCGGTGGGAAGCACCGCGACGATCTTTCCGGAGAAGCGCTCGCCCGGGAAGCTCGCCAGTTCGGCCACTGCCGACTGGCCGAGCTTGACTTCGCCCGCGCGTGTTTCTGGTATCGCGGCATTGAGCCAGACCGTGCCGAGCCCGTTGACCTGCGCCAGCGTTTGCCCGGCGGACAGCGTCATCCCCGGGCGCACGTCGAGCGTCTGGATGACCCCGCCGACCGGGGTGGAAATGGTGACGACATCCTGACGTCGCCCTGTGCGCGCGACACTGGCGATCGTGCCCGCTGGCATCCCCAACAGCTTCAACCGCTCGCGAGCAGCGTTCGCCAGTCCCGCATTACCGCTGCGCCGGAGCGCCAGATACTCGGCCTGCGCGCCGCCCCATTCGGGTACCAGTAGATCCGCGATCGGGGCGCCCGCGCGAACGATGTCGCTCGGCGCGCGGCCATAGGTGCGCTGGACGAAGCCGCCCGCATGCGCCTGGACGATCGCGACATCACGCTGGTTGAAGTCGATCGCACCGGTAACGTCGAGACTCGATTCCAGCATACCGATCCGCGCGATGGCGGTGCGGGCGCCGAGATTCTGCATCGCGTCGGCAGGAATTTTCACGCCCGGTGCGCTGGTACCGCCTTCGTCGGCATATTTGGGTTCGACTGCCATCCCCATCGACGACTTTGCGTCCGGGCTGTCGTAATGCTCCTGCGGGACCATCGGGTCGTAATAATAGAGAATTTTTCGACCATCGGCGGCGGTCTTCGCATCGCCTCCCGACTTGCCAAGATAATAGCCACCGCCTGCCGCCGCGAGCGCGATCGCGGCGATCGCAGCACCAAGTGTTGCCTTTTGGGTTCGATCGGCTGTCAACGGACATCTCCTGTGTTCACGAGCATGATCCGCACCGCGTCGCGCTCCAGCGCGGCTTCGCGGTCGAGCAGATCGATTTCGGCATTGGCGAGCGCTACGGTTTCGCTGAGCGCGCTTCCAAGGTCGATGCGTCCCGCAGCGTAGCTATCCTGTGCCGCCAGCGCGCGCTGTCTGGACAGGGGAACGATCAGGTCGCGCGCGTGCTCGAATTTCTCTTGGTACATGCGGTGGTCCGCCAGATCGGAACTGAGCGCCCCCAGCGCCGCGCGCTCGGCGTCGGCGCGGTCGAGCCTGGCGGCCTGCGCCGCGCGTAAACTCGCATCGATCCGCGGATCCTGCCGATTCTTGGCGAACAGCGGCAGATCGATCGAGACGCCAACCGATGCGAAGGTGCCGAACTGCGGCTGACGCCTCGCGAGCGACGCGGTGAGGCTGATGTCCGGGTTCTTCTGCGCCCGCGCGAGCGCGATGTCCGCCTCGCTCTGGCCGATCGACGCGTCGGCGGCGCGCAGATCCGGAAGTGTGGCCACGCTTGCGCGCAAGCGCTCCGCATCGATCGCGGGCGACGGGGCCTGCCCCGCGATCTCGGGGTCGGCGACGCCGGTCCAACGGGTAAGCTGCGCCTTGGCCTTGCGGATCGCGGCTTGCCGCTCGCTCCGTCGGTCGGAAAGCTGGGCTTTAAGAATCTGCGGATCGAACGCTTGCGCCGCGGTGGCGCTACCCGACGTCAGCCGCGCGCTGATCGTCTGCGTCAGATCGTCGATCTGGACCGCGAGTTTCTTCAGGATGTCCAACCGGCGCTCGGCGTAATAAAGGTCGATCCAAGCGAGCGCCGCACCGACCCGGACGTTGCGCGTTGTCACCGCTTCGCCAGCCTCCGCTGCGACGATATCAGCGCTCGCGCGTTCGGCGCGCGCATGGCGCTTCTTCGCATTGGGAATATCTTGCCGCACCCCCACCGTCTGGCGGATGTAGGTGTTGGGAAACGGCGGATCGCGTTCGGCCTGGGTCAGCCGGAGATCGTTGAAATTAAGGTCCAGCTTGGGATCGGGGAGCTGATCCGCCGCCACCGCGGTGCGCCTGGCGCCCGCGGTCGTCGCTTCGCGAGCATCGACACTGGGAGAATTTGCCGCGGCGACATCAAGCGCTTGCCGAAACGTTAGGGACTCGCCGATGGCAGGACCGGCTCCGAGCGTCACCAGGCACCATGCGGCAGGTCCGATGGCACACGCTTTCCATCGCCATGATGGGCTATTCGCTTCGCTTTGGGTTCGCAGGCGGCAAATGAACAGGTGTGTCGCTCGAGCGTGAGAGACCGGCGTGGCTGCTCGACGCGGCTCCACCCTCGCCATTGCGGCGATAATCGTATCGATCATGGAACATCCCTTGATCTGAAGAAGACGTGTTCGTCGCAGCGGGCTTACCGCAACAAACGGATTTTGAGTCTTAGATCAGGACGCTGGGTGGTTCGGCGGGCGGAACGGAAGTGCGGCCCTCAAGGGGGAGCAAATTCGACCGGGTGAACAAGTTTCCTCCTGCCAATAGCGGCAGGTAGGCCAGTAAATTCGGTTCAAGCACGGCGGGAGTAATGCAGCCCATCGCCGCGATGCATTGCAGGGTCATCTGCTTGCAGGGAATGCTATCCGTCGATTTTGGCACGGGCATTTCCGCGCAATCCATTACCACCGCTTCCATTTTTGAAACGTTTAGCGACGCAGCCGGTGGGGCCATGGCCATCGCAGTCGACTGCCCGATCAGCCCGAACGCTGCGAGAGTCAGAAGCAGAAGGCGAACCGAGATCATTAGTCATATTCGCATGGCCGCGACCGTGATACTAGTCAAATAGATTGGTTGATCAGCGCAAGCGCTCTTACGGTGCGACCCTGCTGCGTGGTCGACGCCGCGCCGACGCGGCCGCGTCCCAAGCATATTTCCTGAGAATGAGGAGCCTTGCGTGAAGGTGACGGTGCTTCTCTCATTGTCTTCAAGGTGGGGCCGAAGGATGGCTACGGGTGATTGCCTATAGTTAATATAGCTATGTCCGCCACCCTACCGGATGCCTCGGGTATTGATTCTTCGCGCCAGTTAGGCCCGATGCTGTTATGCCGGTAGATCGCCTAAGTGTCCGATCGTTGCTCTAGGATCAACTCGCATCGTTCGGACGAGTTATACTTGCAGGGGGCCGCTCGGTCTTCCCGGGCGTGCGTCTTCGTATACGAAAGCAATTAGCTTTTGCACGGTGATTTTGCGGGGTCCCGGTAGCCCAACAGCCGTAAGGCATTAAAAACGACCAGCAACGTCGAGCCTTCATGCATCGCGACCGCCGGGCCGATGCCCAGGCCCAAGATCGTCGCGGGAACGAGGAACGTTACAACGCCGAGGCTGACGAACACATTCTGCCGGATAATGCCGCGTGTATGGCGGCTCAGGCCCACTGCGAACGGCAGATGCGCAAGCTCGTCTGCCATGAGCGCGACGTCGGCCGTCTCCAGTGCGACGTCCGATCCGGCAGCACCCATCGCGATGCCGACCGTCGCCGACGCCATCGCCGGAGCATCGTTGACGCCATCGCCGACCATTGCGACTTTGTCTTCACCGGCCAACTTCTTGATCGCGTCAACCTTGTCCTCCGGCATCAAATCGCCCCACGCCTCGTCGAGACCGACGTCGTGGGCGATGGCGTCAGCCACCTTCTGGTGATCGCCCGAGATCATAATCATGCGGGTGATGCCCATATCGCGCAGGCGCTTGAGCGTGACCTTCGCGGCCTCGCGCGGCG
>Ga0206131_10000118_pt1 | contig 106234 bp, 138 predicted proteins | sample Helgoland_Spring_FD_148636 | JGI IMG/M metagenome (GOLD analysis project Ga0206131, IMG submission 148636) | Pelagic subsurface seawater microbial communities from Kabeltonne, Helgoland, North Sea - Helgoland_Spring_Bloom_20160517_1 | ecosystem: Environmental > Aquatic > Marine > Epipelagic ... | reverse complement strand
CATCTCTTTCTTCTTGAGTGAACCATTGATATTCTGTATTGAACATATCGTCTACATTGCTTGGATGAAATCCTGCGCCAACAAGCAAGCCTTTGAATTGCTCCGCTAGTTCGTTGAGATTTGAACCATCGAATTGCTCTTCAGATTCTACGCTATAAGTTTTGTTATTTAATGTTATTGATAATTTCATAATTAGTTCCAATCAAAATCCGCTGATATTGCGAATGCCAATCTATCTTTCCAAGGATTGTTGTATTTATCTTTTTTTGATGAGTCAGTAATTCTAACGATTATATTATAACCCGCCATGTCATCTAGTTGCTCACCATCAGTAGAATATTCGCAATCTATATTTAAGGTAGCGCTATCTCCTACATAATCATCTTCTTGATAATCAAGGAAGCGAACAGGGACAGAGATGTCTGCATCTTCTTCTAGTAAGTCTGATCTAATTGTTAAGTGGCTATTTTTTGCGCTCATTTGTAGTGGTTGAACCCTTCTAGTTCGTCTTCAGCTTCATGCTCTTTCTTGTAGAGGTTGACTGAAATATGATTATTGTGATTGTTGATATGTAGTGAATATCCATCTATTGTAATCCATGCAGTCCTACCTGTCAAGACAAAATCTTCACCACTATCATTATTATCAAGTTGAATTGTCATATCTTCACTTGCTACTATATTATCTTGCATATTCATGTTCCATTAATTGTTTAATTTCTGTTTTAGCATCTTGCCAAAGTTGAGATTCAACTTTTTCATCAAATGCTTGTAATTTCATTATTCCATAACGATACCACACATCACATATCTTGTCAATGTTTTTATCATTAGGTTTTACATTAAAATGATTCCAATTTTTTTCTCCATCAATTATTTCTTGTTCGATCCATTCGGCAGGAAAACCATCGGGAAAATACATAAGAGCGTTGCCGTTCGCAAACTTTCTAGCAAGAGATACGAAACTATCTTCTACTTCATGCGATTCGTAAAGGTCTGCATCTTTGTACCAAGATTCATAGACACTAATATAAAATTCAAAAGTACCTTTTATGGCAACATATTCTTGTTGAAACTTTGGCAACTCTTCATCTCCATGTTCTATAAGTTGCACACTCTCAGCTTGCCCATACCATTTCATGTGCTTCATTACTCGACTACTATAAATAATCTTTTGAAACTCTCTAAGGAGTTGCTTGTTAGACTTGGTAGTCTGTGTTGTTCTTCTAAAACTCGTAGTTAATCCTTCTCCGCTCATAACTAAAACAATAAACTAACCCCCAAGTAATGTCAACTTAAAAAAACACCAAATGATTAAAAATTTTAACAAATATAAATATTGCAATTAATCCTAGCAACTCGCTAACCTCCATTATTTACAACTATATAGAGAATAACAATAAAGATGTCAATATAAAAATAATAAAAAGCTCGAAAGTAAAATAGTTAGTATTAATAATGTTTCTAGTAAGGTTTTGATTCATCTTATTACACTAAAATATCAAAATATTACCAAGTAAGCACCCAACAAAATAAACTCAAGAGTATTAAGAAATTCCCAATAATAATTATTACTGCAAATTTATCACTCATTTTCAAATTCTACCTCGAAATTGCCGTAACTTTTATTATAACTAAATAAATATTGTTCTCTACCTGTGTCTATTTGATGATACTTATTTTCTTCATTAGGTGGGTCGACTGCATAGCAAGCGACATCCCATGACCATGTACTAGGGTCAGTATATTCGTACTCGCCCGAACCATCTTGTTTGAGTCTAGTCCATTCGTCACCACAATGGATATTGTAGTCCACAAAAGTGCCATCTTCTAATTCATAACTATTCCAATAGTCAAAGTTATCTCCTTCAGTTTCGACATCGGGATTACTCTCAACTTTTTTGATGTGAGTTATTGCTAGATCAATTATTGCCAACTGCGCTTTTTTAGGCGCTTTCCAAACTTCATATGTTTCAATCATTTTATAATTCTTCTGTATTTTTATCTGATATTGTTCCATTTTTAATTAACTGCTCAAATGTATCCCACATTTTTTGGTAGCGAGTATCGTGCAGTTGTTTCATTCCGATCAACATATTTAATAGTTGGTCTTCTGTATGCTTGATGGGAGAGTCTCCGATAGCATATATGATTGTTTCTATGTCTTCGCCTATTTGGTGAAGGTTACTCATTGAGTCTTCTAATTCAAATCTGTTCATAACGATTACCTTATATTAGTTTTTATTATTTGTCAACGAAGAAATAAAATGCAATACTTCCTCTTCATTCTTATCACTTTTAAACTGATTCATTCCCCAAGAAATTATTCTGATATTATCAAGTGAATAGGGCTTATCCGAATCAATTCTATCTATACTTGGGGCAGAATAAAATCTTTCTTTATACTCTTTGGGAACTTTGACTTCATAAAGATTTTCGATTTTTTTTACGACTTCATTAGGTAGAACGAATCTTTCGTAAATAAGATTTGTCTTACAATAATGACATTTCGAGGGAAAAGGTTTTAATCCAAAAATAAATTCATCACGAGTTTTTTTATCATAAGACCCATACAATGGTTCGTGACCTTTTTTCTTATTTCTGTTATTAGCACTATGTATTAACTTTTTAAGACATTCAAGGTCATAGAGGTAAACTTCGCTCTTGCAGATGTCAATACCAAATAGGAATTCTCCTTTAAACCAAATGTCAATAATATACTTACCTTTGATAAAATCTTGACATACAAAATCCAATGGTTCATCTCCCTCTTCAAAATCAGTAGAGCAACCAAAACTAGGCGAAAAAAGATCATTAAATTTATCTATTCTGTCTTCTCTATTCATGCTATTTAACTATATAGGCTTTTTATTATTTGTCAAGGATTTTATTGCTTTTACTTAAATTTTCTTCTGCCCATAAAGGTTGAAGATTGGTATAGTGACAAAGTTTGATTATATCTTCTTCATTTTTCGCAGAATATAATGGAATAATGTGATCTATATGCCAACCATAAAGACCATGATTGTCAAAAGTCATTACCTCTCCTGTTTCGAGATGGTTGTAGAATTGCTTAGATAAATGTTTTGCTAATTGTTGCCATGTTTTTAAACCAAGAAGTTTTAATGATTGGTTGTTTCGTTTCTGACTTATTGAATGAAAAGCTCTACGGCAAGATTCTCGGTAATTATGAGCCAACCTAAAGACAGGGTCGGATTTTTTCCTTTGCCTTTGATAAATCTTACTTTGCTCTGCAATTTTGTCTTTGTTGGCTTTACGATAAGCCTTATTATACTCTGCAAGTTTGTCTTTGTTGGCTTTACGATAAGCCTTTTCTCTCTCTGCGATTTTCTCTTTGTTGGCTTCGTAATAAGCCTTCTTTTTCTCTTTGTTGGCTTCGTAATAAGCCTTGCCGTGTGCTTTTTTTTGTTCTGGATTTTTATATGGCATCGTACTTAACTATATATGTTTTAAACTTTCTGTCAACTAAAATATCATGGATAATTGAGCTAATCACTTTAGGGCTTCCACCTGCAAGACCACAAGAAATGCCGTAGGGTAGCCCTAAGACCTCTTCTTTGTCTCCATGTTTGATTTGCCATTCAATATGATCTGCGACTTTATTTAATGAGCAATAAAAGCCTTCGTAACTAACCGATCTTCTAGCACCAATTTCATCTTGAGTGTACATATTGTAAACTCCTTGAGTCTGTTCTCCATTAACCCAAACGAAGCTAAAGTTCCCTAAAGTATTTTCGCACTCAAGATGAGCATTGCAGTCAGCTTTGTAAACCATAGGGTAGCGATCTTTTATTTGCCTTGCTATTCCACCGCCCATAATATTTTGAGTATTACAAGAATGAGCTATGCAAGTTATGTCATTAGGGAAGTCAAGAAGGTTGCCATCTATTAATTCTATGTTTTCAGTCGCTATCATTTCCACACTATAATATAGTTATGGTTATTTGTAAAGGATTATTTTAAAATAAGGAGACAAAGGATTATTGAAAGATTCCTCGTTTATTGCCCAACGAGTTTTTACATGAACATATTCGTCATAACTATGATCGTTTTTCGCAATGTTTTCAGAAAGTTTTGCGACTCCTAAATTATCTTGATGATGTGATCCACCTTTCGAGAGTGGTATTAAATGGTCGATAGACCATTTAGTTTTTTGAGAAGATGATATTTTGCTTGCTAGATAACCTTCTGCTTTTCCATAGCTATCAAGAGCAACCCTATTATTTAACATTTGTTGAATAATTAAATTGTTAGTAGATGGCAAGATAGCAGATTTTTTTCTAGCCCTTCTCAAATGGGAGTGGAATGACCTTAGTTGGGGACTCATCTTGGGTCTTTTCTCTTTATCGTATCTTTTTTGAAGCACCCGCCTTTTTAAAATCATGTCGGTATTATTTTTTAAGACACAAACTAAAATAAAAAAATACAGATCAAGATATTGTTTTAAAAAATCAAAGTGTGCAATGTTTGCTTCTATAATTCGTGAGATTTTTTTACGATCTTTTTTTAATTGGTTATTTTTGCTTTCAGTTGATCGTTTTTCGTTGTAGCCACTTGCAGTTTTCCATTTTGCATTCCTTTTTTTTCTACAAGGAATGCAGTAAATATTTTTGCCATCTTTTTTTGAGAAATCTTTACTATATTGATCTAAAGGTTTTAATTGTCCACACTCAAGGCATTTTTTACAATCACAGGACATGATTTTGGGGTTTGTCAAGGATTATTTTAAATAGCCCCTGCCATTTGTTGGCGCAAAAGCCTAATGCCTTTGTCTTTACCTTTGACTTCGCATTCCCACTTAGCTTCATTATTTGGCTCAATGGCAATGGTAGGTGGAACATTACCAAGAGAAAAATACTCGGCATGAGAACGAGGCTTGTCGGGCTTGCCTTCTGACCAATGAAAAATAGGAGCAAGAAAATTATCGTCTCCCCCTCCTTGGTTTACCCATGTATAAGCACAACGCTCGGCTTGAAATGCAACATTACGATCTTCTGATGGATTGCAAAAATCATGCAAATTGTCATAGCAAACAGGGATATTAGCACCAAATGTCTCAAATAAGTAGTCGCTAAATTTAATGCAATTATCTACATTAAAAAAGCCTCTATCTTCGTTTTCAATAGTCAATCGATTGTAAACACCTCTGTCGCACATGGAAAGATTACGAAAGAATCTAGTTGAAACTAATTGTAAACTTTCATCCATTTTTGGAGTATAATTAATGTGAATATTCATTGGCGCAGTATGATCTTGTGGTAAGCCAATTTTATCAAAAATAATTGCTTGAAAATTTAGTTCGTTAACGCTTTTATTTACTGCATCTTTATTTAGAGATGCTAATACATTAAACTGATCGGGATGTGAACCCATGCTGATTCCGAAAGTTTTGGCGATGATACCAATAAGCCTTAATTCAGTATCAAGTGTTTTATGGTTTGGTAAGTCTGTATAAGCCAATTCCAAAGTTTGGTCTGTAAGGAGAGGGAACAAACTGCTTGATAACCTATAATGCTTGATGTCATTACTATGACAGTGACGCAAAATGTATTGAGTGCAGTATAAATTATGCTCAATTCTTTCAGATAGTTGTTTGACCGCTTCATCTCTGCTTTCTCTTACACATAAGTCCTTAAATCTCTTGCGAGTCATTGTCTGAAAGGAGTATTTCTTTTTATCTATTTCTTTTAGCTCTTCGCTTATGCAGGTTAGTCCAAGTATTGTTGTCATACATACTACATTACTTGAATTACTTGACAATGTCAAGCCTTTATGTGTATATATTTTGCATGGAAATTACAGAAATTATGTTCATATCGTTAGGCTTTATGTTGTCTATTGTAGCTTTTTTCTTGAAAAAAGAAAGTTCTAAGGTAGAAAAACTTAGCGAAAAACTTAGAGATGTAGAGATTATATTGGCAAAAAATAATGCTCAAGATTCAGAAAGATGGAGTCAGACAGGCAAGCTCCTCGATGATCGAAAAGATGATATTGCTAAAATTCATGAATTTATAAATAAATAATGGAATTTTATCAAATTTGGGAATTATTTACTTTTTTATGGATTATGTCGGGCATTGCTATTATATTTTATCCGCACGAATAGTGAGTTCTATTGATTAGAATGTTTTTACCAATTTTTTATTATATTTGCTATTATAAATAAACAAGTCACCATATTTAAAGCGACTATGATTGTTCTTAGGGTCAAGCTAATTTGAGCTTGTTTTAAGGACAAGACAGGTATATTTGGTTGGTCTTCGTCAGTTTTTCCAATCCTGTGGTCTAAGGTTCTAGACCATATTAACCAAAATTTTTTAATCATTCTTATATTTAACCTCTATTGTAGTCATCTTCTATTCTGACGATATCATCTTCGCCAAAATAAGTACCCGTCTGTACTTCAATTAAAATCATATCTTCAGACTCGCTAGGATTTGACATTCTATGTTTGTCTCCAAGAGCAATCAATGCCGTCTCTCCTGTGTGGAAATCCTTGTCTTTGTCGTTTAATGTGACCCTAGCCACTCCTTGAACGATAGTCCATGCTTCTTGCCTGTGCTTGTGGTATTGATAACTTAATCTTTGTAAGGGTTTGACTACTATTTTTTTAACTTTACAATATTCAGTAGAGTGCAAAATTTCATAATAGCCCCAAGGTCTGACTGATTCGTCTTTGATATTATTTTTCATTATTTTTTAGTTTTAAAGGATAGATCCAACCTGCTCCCATGTGAATTTGAGCCGTATCTGTAGGTCGTTTGTATTTTATATTCAAAGAGTGAGCTAAAACCTTTATTTCGTGATTGCTCATTCGTGTTCTTTTCCCGTTAATCCAAACCGAGAATGGCAACTCTCCATTGAGGCTAAATGGGTGAGGGATTGCATTAATTTGAATTTCGGACAATTTTTTAAATGAAGGGGTGAAATTAGGCGGTGGAGTTGGAGGAATTAAGTTAGGAGGAGGAGGTGGAGGCTTAGCGAATTGTTGAGTTTTAGTTTGACAACTAAATGTCAATACAATAAATATTAATAATAAAAAACTATTCCTCATCTGTATTTGACTCCATTGATGGTTTGTTGTTGATAACAAAATCTTGTATTTTTTTAAAAACTTCGGGTTGGAGTTTTTCAACAAAATATATAACAAGCTCATTAACTGAGCAACCTATTAAATCTTGCTCCGTATATGATACTTTAAATTTACCTAATTTTAATTCTTTCATTATTTTATTTCCACGATATTAATATAATTAATATAATATATAGTAATATTGTACCCCAATTGATATTATTCATTTATCTCATGGATAATACACTATTATTTATAAATGCGACACTCCTATCTTACTTATCATTTCTAGCGAATGTCTAATTTTTAAAGTATAGTCAAATAAGTCTAGGATTTTTTTACAATAAACCTTATCCTCACCTTTTGCATTATAGTAGCGAGTGTAAACTTCATTTCTGAGTTCGTTTAATTCTTGAATACTCATAAAGCTTCACAAAGTTTTCTGCCCTCGCCTGTAATTTTCCTCTTGCCATCAATTTCTATTAAATTTTTATTTAATAAATATAATTCATGATCTCTCTGTAGAGCGGTTTTACTTAGACCGAGCTTGGCGGAAAGTCCTGTTAGTGTTGCTGATCCGAATTTTTTTAAAGTTTGCAAAATTTGTTTCTCTGTATTACTTAAGCCTAAAGGCAGAATTCCTACATTATCACACAAATCATTAAAGTTGTCAAGACTAAAGTTATTGCTTTCGTTAGCCCCACAATATAAAGCTATTTCTTTTGATCTCTTGACTGCACTTCTAGCATTACCTCTGATTGTAGAAGCTATGGAATCGATACAACCCAAGCCAAATGAAACATCGGGGGTGCAGATTTTAATAATTTCAGCAAGTTCCGCTTCATTGTAAGGCTCAAAGTCAACACTCGTCAGCCTATCTTTAAGTGGGGGGAAAATTTTATCTGTTTCTGTAGTCGCAAATATGAATGTTTGCTTGGTGAAGTCAAACTCAAAATTACTCTCGTCCCATGTGAAGGTCTTCTTGCTTTTTGACTCAGTATTAAAAATAGTCAAAAAAGCCATAGTTAAATCTTTTGGCAAGGCATGGCATTCGTCAAAAAGTATTGTGATTTCTTGATTTGCTATTATTGGTAAAAATATTTGATCAAAGAATGCTTGGTTATTTTTAATTGAAGAACAATTAAGCTCAAGGAAGGTTCTTTTACTGCCATCTTCGTTATGTAGGTTTTTTGAAAAAGCTTTAGCAAATTCTGTCTTACCTAAACCCTTTGCTCCCGCCATGAGAAGGAATGGAGATTGGGATGTCTTCTTGAAGGCATTTAGATAGAATGAGAGTTTTTTCTTTACTGAGTGTTGACCTATTAAGTCTGGAAAATATTTATCTGAATTATTTTTCATATATATTTAGTTTGTTGTGGTTTAGATTTTAATTATGAAGTAAGCTCATATAATGTCAATCCTAAAATTCAGTTAATTGATATTCAATTTTATTAAGACTTTCTGAAGCAACCTCTTCTGTGGGTTCTGTATGCTCAACACCTTCATCGTCATTAGACAAGTCCGAGTCTTCACCCATTAAAAACTCAAGCCATTTCTTTGAGACTTGAACTTTACCTTTTTGCCCAACCCAATCTCCGAGTTCTGCATAGCTAATTTCGATATATGGTTTATAACCTTTTGGTCTTCCTCTTTTCATAATAAATAAAGATTAACGACAAAATGCAAGATTGTCAAGCTTTTATCTTGTTCTTGATGATTAATTTAAATTTTCAAAAATCTTTAACCTATAAACCTTAAGCTCTTCAACGAGAGAAGAGGTGATAGATTTTAAGTCGATGAGGTTTTGAATATTGACTGATCTATGATTGGGAACTTCGAGAGGCTCTTCTTCGTGGAGTCGAATTAAATCTGTAATTGCATCTAGATTTTTTTTATACATATTAAAAAGAATGACAAAAGATTTGCTCAATTTCTTCTTTACATAATTCTTTTTAGTTTTAGTCGGATTAATATTGTATTTAATGAAGTCTTTGTAATACTGCATTACAGATTCATGCTCAATTTCTAGTTTAGAGGCAATATCCACATGGAAATCGTAAGTTTGCCAAGCCAACTCTATAGTTTCTTCCGTTCTACTCATATTTTACTGAAATTATAGAAATTTATATAGAATTGATAATTCTTTTAGTCCTACATATTTAGCGAAATATGAGCAGAACTCTGCAACTTTAGGGATAGACCAAGACTCTTCGTTCATTATTAGTCCAAGCTCTCTATAGTCTCCATCTAGCCATAGTTCGGTCAATTGCAGAAAGCTTGTGTTAATTTTATTTGTTGTAATCATTTTTGTTTTGTTTTAGTTATAGTAAAACTTAACTATGTCATTATTTGAAGGTATAGTCAAGGCTTTTCGTGTATTTTTATATATCATGCCAAGAAAAAAAATATGCTGGACGTGTATTGCATTATTTATTGCAATTTGGATCTTTATATGGAGCGTTACTTCGTGTCAAGATTCCAAACTAGAAGAAATGAAAAGTATTCCCACTATAGAATACTTAACTAATAATCAGAGTGACTTTATAACTCCACTAGACATAGGAAGGTATTTTAATAATAATAAAACATTTAATTGGATTGATACTAAAGTTCCTACTGATGTGCAAATTACATTGCTAGATTCAAAGTATAGAATAGTTGATTACTATTTTTTTATGAAATTTAATAATTGGTATAAGAAACTTAAATTTGAAAGCGGTATTATGGCTATAGATCAAAAGGAGAACTTAGATTGTGATAACTTTGCTCTTTTTTATAAGTCATTAATGGGAGTTTCTAGCTATAAAAGCTCTTCTGATTTTGAACCTGCGGTTGCGGTCATTGCGGTGAGACAAATTGAGAATTTTGGAGGAATACCTACGGGGGGGCTACACATGATGAATTTAATATTTACAAATAATGGATGGTTTGTTTTTGAGCCTCAAACAAATAAGTTTATATTGTTGGAGGATTACCCGAACCAAGCTCATATTCAGTATATCATTATTTGATACATGAAAAACAAAATAATGAATTACCTTATTCTTGAAATAATGAAGAATGAGGATTACGAAACGAACCCAAGTAGGAGAGTTAGGTCTGCTTGGATTTTAGCAAGAAAAAGATACGAAGATATGAGTGAGGAGGAGAAAAAAAATATTATGAATTTTCTTAAAAGATAACCATTATTTGGCTAAAGTTTATTAGCTTTTAGCTATTTACAGTGTATAATTAACGATTGATTTATTTTTGAAAAATAATTTAACTTTTTGTATAGCTCTAAATTTAGAGACACTATAATCGCTTTGGCTGATTTTTAATTTATTCATAATATCTATAGGCTTAACCCCTTTAAGAACAAGCTTTATTATTGTTGCTTCTTTTTTATTTACCAATTTAATTATTTGCCGATAAATCATTCGCCTTTCTTTTAAAACTAAGTAATCAAGTGGGGTTTTTTTTGTGCAATGGATAGCTGAATTTAATATTAATTCTTCATTTTCTCCAAAAGCAAAAACCTTTTCTCTTTTAACTGATGAGAAGAACGCTTTAATTTGAAATTTTAGTATTGCGAAGCCCCAATTCTTTATGGATTTATTTGGGTTATAATCATTAGCTTTTTTGTGCAGTATTAATAAAGTTTTTTGAACAAGGTCTTCAGAGTTCCATATCCCTATATTTTTAGATGTTGCAAAACTAAGTAAGAGCGGTCTGATTAACTTTAATTCTTGATTATACTCTGATTTATTCATTATAGTTTTATGGATTAATTTACCTGATCTATTGTTAGATTTATGTTATTATTTGAGCTCTTGCTGATAGTTATTTGTATTGAGTTTTTATTTTCATTAAATAAAGTTTTATATACTATATCGATCATCTCAGATAGGTCTGAATCATCTAAAACTAAACCTTCATAATATTCAAAATCTTTGGTATTTTTGTAAATTATATCTAATAGTTCTTGAAGTATTTCAGATTTATTTTTCTTAAATGGGTATTTATTTGGCTCTTGCCCGTTAGCAAATCTTATCATTTTTTTTAGTCTATGGAATAACAAGCCTTTCGCTATCATTCTCAAGATCGAAATTATTCCAGTATTGATGGTCGTATTCACTGTATGTTATGTCATCAAATAAAATTAAGATCGGGGTTTCTGCGTTTGATTCTACTTCGTAGCCTACAGCTATGCCGTCGGGCACTCTGTTTTTTGAATCTAAGTATGCAAAACACTCATCATAGTCGTGTTCTGAGTATATTATTTGGCTTGATTTCATTAGTATTTAGTTGTCGAGGCTGGAGCTTCTAGGGAGTTATTGTTAGATTTAAGAATATTTTGATCTTGATTTTTATAAAATTCGTCGATCCCTGCATGATAGCCCTCTTTGTACCCTAATATATCCTTTTGGTTCATTATCGATATTAAGGCATGACCTTGCCCGTCTTTGAACCCTTTGTCGTATTCAGACCTAGATATTTTTCTATAATCTACTAGCATGTCGTTTATTTGGGAATTTTTGATTTCATTTGAGGCTTTATTGATTTTACTTAATCCAATTAAGCTCTCAATTTCAGCCTGTTTCCTGTCTACATACATAGCTCCAAGTATAATTAATAGTATCCATATTGCTCTTTCTTTGCTCATTGTTTTTATTATTTTGCGGTTTTTAGTAATTCACTTCTATCTTCCCATTTAACTGAATAAGGGTTTTTCTTTTCTATAGAAATGGTATCTAGATCCCAACCTTTCTTAATCATCATTTGACGATGGAAACTTAAAGCTTGCTTGGCATTAAGAGCCATATAGTAATGATAGTTGGAGATTACTGAGGGAGTTACTAGATACCTAATTCTATACTCGAAAAATTTAGGATCTACATTCCTCTTACTTGTCATATTGAGGTGACCAATATATATCATCAAATAGAACTAAGTCAAACACTGGAGGGGTTAGGGGTTTAGCATCTGTGGAAAGCTTGTCGAATCCAATGGGATCCCCTTCTTCTACAGGTAGGTCGTTGATTTTATAAAAAAATTCCTGCTCCTCGCAAGCATAAATGATGTCAGATGATAGTAATTTCATATGTATGATATAATAACGCTGTTTTATTTGTTTGTCAAGCTTTTAAATTAATTAATTTCTTCTTAGCCACCAAGACTTTAAGTATTTGATATCTGCACTGCTGAATCTATTGATGGGTATGTCGAAGTAAGACCCTTTGTCGTTTTTAATTTTAGCACTCTTCTTAATTTTATTAATGGAGATCAACCTGCCATTAAATGACTGACCGCCCTTGCTCGTGAATGACCGAATTTTATTGGAGTTATTTGAGGAGTTGGACTTTGAGTTTGACTTTTTAAGGTTATTTTGCGATTGCGGCCTAGGAGCTCTGTAACTGTTCGTGCTTGGCATCAAATAAGACCCGCTGTTGGTCATGAGGGGTGTTTGTTTTTTTAAAGTAGGACTCTTGAAGGTAATGCATCCTGTTGAGGGTGTCGAGTCAAGAATCATGACGACTTTGCCTGAAGTAGTTTGAATAAGTATTAGTAGAGGGATTGTAATTATTTTAATCATTATGACCCTATCATAACAAAACCTATAGCTAAATGTCAAGCTTTTTGTGTAAAATATATAATGATATGCCATAAATATAAGACAATTTTTATTCATATCCCGAAAACTGGAGGAACTTCCATAGAATGTATGTTTGGGATGGTGAGATACATGGAGGGGAAAGTTGCGGCTTTCTCGGAGAATGTAGAAGGAAAGCATTTCACTTGCCATAGAGCTATGCAGCAATATGGGGATAATTTTGAAGAATATTACAAGTGGACAGTAGTTAGGAATCCCTGGACTAGAGATTTGTCAATATACAATATGATGAAGGGGCAATTAAAGTATAGGCATATGAGCTTTGCTGAATTTCTGAACGAAGTAACAATTAAGGAAGTTAAGGCTGGCGAAAGGAATGTATTTAGGAATCAGACAGATTATATCTTAAATGATGGAGAAATTAAGGTGGATCAAATCATTCGATACGAAAATTTAAAGTATGGCTGGAATGAGGTTTGTAAGAAGCTAGGAAAGCCTCATGAAGAGCTGGTTCACTTAAGGAAAGCAAAAAAAAATCAATACTCTCAAGTGTTTAGCGGTGAAAATATTAAATTAATAGCTGAGCTAAGGAGGGAGGATATTCAACTTTTGGGCTATGAGCCGCCCTACATTATAGATTAAGATATTTTTTAAATAAAAACCTTTTACCTGTTGTTATTGTATGATGTATGTACCATTGAATTTCGCTTGGTAGCTTGAGCTTTAGTTTGTCAAATTCATCGAATGCTGTTTTTTTATTATAATTGGTAGCTTTGGGGTGATCTATATGGTGGTTACTATCCCTGATGACTGGTAGACCTAAAATGTAAGAAATGGCGCACAGAACTATGTCCCAACCCCATCCGGTAGTATTACCGACGAAGCATTCGTTTATTTTATTATTAAATAAATAATTAATTACTTTTGGGTGAATAAACCAGACAGTCTCATCTCCGTTAGCTATCACTTTTATATTTGGTTCTGGAGCCTCGACACTTTCTATGGTGGTGATTTTATCGTCGTACCATTCTACATTTTTTACTTTCGGGTAATAAATACCAGCATTATACTTAGACATGTAATGGCCTGAGTCTTTAATGAGTTGGGGCCAATTGCTGTATGATGTGTCGCCTTGAACATGAAAGAACACACTTTCGCCATCGTGAAGCTCGAGAGCTTTCAGGAATTGAGAAGTAAAATAAGCGCTCTCTCCTATGTTGTGCCAGTAAGGTTTGAAGTTGTTTTCGTCGCTATTAATTACATGAACATGATCAATGCATGAATGTAGGGCTGACTCAATGCTTAATGTCGAGGAGAATTGATTACGCCAATTAAATATGAATGATTGTGTTTTGATGTGTTAATCCCAATTTCCTCGAGCAACATTTCTTCCATCTAGATTGCTCCAATCTACAGAGAATGGATCTTCATCCTCTTGTTGTTCAAGGTGCTCGTCGTTAAATTCAGATTTTTTGTCGCTAGATAATTTGGCAGACATTCTTTGCCCCATCCAAAAGCCTTCCAGCAATAAGGCGCGAACAGCTTCTAAGTTGTAGCTTTCTTCTTTGCTGCAACGATATGCAAGTTTTAATACGTTGCATAATGTACGCTTTTCGTCAAATGGTGTGTTTATATCGAGCTTCATTTGCTCGGATATTTCTTTTGTGAATGGTTTGGGTTTATGCTCGCTCATATTAGTATATACACTAAATGTACTTGCTTAACGCATCTTCCAAGGCTTCTTGCGCCGTTCTAATCTTAATATATTGTTCTACTTTTGAAGTATCTAGGATGCAATTTGATCTTGGTGCGACAGTTTCTTTGCTGAAAGATTCGATGTCGTCAAAGAATTTAAAGTCTTTATTTGATAAGCCGTATTTCTTTATCAACTCAATTACTCCTTTAGCATCGACAAAACCCTTGTTTGTTATATTGTATGTTCCTTTTGGAACTTTTTGCTCTATCAAGTCAACACTATACTTTGCGAAATCAGCTCGATGAGACAAGGAATTATTTAGGTTGAGCAGTTTGTCGTAAGATAATAATTTAGTGATGTAGTTTCTAGGAGATGCATGTTCGTCAAATGGAATGCGCAATCTAAAGATATAAGTGTTTGGGTTGTTTTGCTTAACAACTTTTTCGGCGAGAGCTTTTGTTCCACTATAGAAGCTACCGTTTTGGAAGTCGAAATTAGAAGCATCGTCTTCTGTAAAGTGTTTGTCGTAGCCACCATAAATACAACCCGAAGATATATGAGTTAGCTCGTAATCTTTTTCATGACATAATTGCGCAAGCATTAAGGGCAGCAAGACATTGCCTTCAATGCAGTCAGCTTTAGCTAATTCACAGGCATCAACATTTGGTTTACCAATATATCCCGCGCAATTAATTATATGTAAATCTTCACCTAAAACATAAAGATTATATTTTAATTCTTTTAGATCTGTATAATCTACATCACTTCTACTCCAAGCGACATGGGGTAAATCGCGTGACGTTAATTCTTTTGTTATAGCTTCTGCTATATAGCCGTTTTTTCCTAATATAATGTACATGATTTCTGTATTATTTGTTTTCCATTCATCTTTTAATATGTGTGGGTTTTGTTTTATTGTTTGTTTGGCAATTCATAATCTATTATGTTGTTGTATTATCTGTAATCTTGACAATTTTCTATCTGCTCCCCTGCGATAACATCCTCCATCATAATGCACGAGAACAGTTTTATCTTGATTGTCGGCAAATGAATTACTCATATAATAATGTGGCCATTTTGCTTTTTCATTTGTTTCAAGGTCATTGTGTACAGGAGTAAAAATATTGGTATATCGTCGTATCACGTGCATATCAGAAGAACTTCCATCATTTTTAAATTCTTCCGATGAAAACTGCATCATGGCATTTTCTATTTGCTTTGCTCCTTCTTTGCCGAGATACACAACTGCTCGTTCTTCACAAAAATAAATATTTTCTTTTGCGAAATTCAAAATTTTTGGAGTGAATCCATAATTCATGACATCATAATCTGAGTATAATGTTGCTTCATTTTCACGAACGTATTGACAATACGCAAGCAAACGACAATAACAACTACGATGATATTTCCAGTTTGATGAATTTATTGTTTTATAAAAATTAGCATCGGGGTTATCAATATCAAGTTTATGAAACAATTCGTTTCGTTTAGAGTACTCTTCGTTTAATACAATTGGATTCCATCCATGTTTACTCCATGATTGTTTGTATACCTCAATTAAATCTTCACTTTGTTTGGAAAAGTCAGAGTTTGGTATTGATTGGAAATATGATATTGTGTTCATTTGTTTAACTTATCGATAGTAAATACTAAATCATCACGACACCCTTTATTTTCTCTCAGATCATATGTCTTGATATATTTTTTAAGATGCTCAGGTGTTGCATTGCTCAACTTCTCAAACCAAGTAATTGATTGAACATCTTCGATGATTAGTATGCCACATGGTGTTAATAAATCGTGATATAATTCAATACATGACACCATACTCTCAAGACTATGAGGTCCATCGTCAAGTACAAAATCAAATTTAATGTTTTTATCTACAAATTGTTCTTTAACAAACTCACTGTTATATGCGCTTGATTCGCAGTATACCTGTATTCGTTGATTAGTAAATAACTCATCATAAACTCTTTCTTTTGGTAGAATATCAACCGCATGAACCTGTGCAGTTTCGAAGAAATCCGCCCACATCATCACACTGCCTCCGTTTTTTTCATTAAAATCACCAATTCCTATCTCTAGGATTTGTTTTGCACTATTATGTATTGGATTTAGTAGTTTTTCATACAGAGGTAAATAACTATGTTTAGTATTTTTGTCTGTATAAAAGTTAGGATTTTCTGATAGTTTTTTCATGGTTAGTTTAGTCTTTTTGTTTAATTTGAGCATAACCAAAATTCTGCACTGTAGTATGGAGATTGTTTTAATTTAGATTGTGAAAATTTGTTTGATTTTGCATAGTCAATTGGACATTGATTACTCCTGATATGTTTAGTTGTTGTCCACCAAAAATTGCCACTGTAATGGTCTCCACAAAAATTTGCTCCTGCATGAGGTTTATTCCTGAGTATTTGTATACATTTTTTCCAATTTTGGATCACAAATTCGGTCATCTCTAGTCTCCACTGATCTCTGTTCATGTTTTTTGAAGCAAGGTAACCTGAATGCACTGAGCCCTTGCCATGCAAATATAAAACATTCCCCTGCAAATGGTGGTTGTCGATAATGTCTGAGTATAAATATTTTAAAGTATCCAGTTCCATGCCATTTTTACCGATTCCTAGCCTATGGTTGTTTTTTATTTCGAGATCCGAGAAGGAATTCATATATTTTTGTAATTCTAGGTTTCTAAATTTTACCAAACTTACTTTTTTAAAGTTAGGACAAATTTTTTCTTTAATTTTTACATAATGACTTTCATCAATATCTCCCGTAATATTAATTGTGATGGACTCAGTATTATCATACAATTCCGATTGCTTGATGTAATTTAAAGTTTGCAACAAAATATCAAAAGATAATTCTGTACAATAATAATGATAGTAAACAAAGTTCATAAATTTTCTCCAAAAGGATAATGTTGATTTTTCAGTTTATTATAGACACTATCGTCAACAAAATCCCATTCTAACCTTTTGCAAATCTCTCTAAGTATCTCAAGAAATACAACTGAATTGCAATGTGTGCCTTTCGCATTAAATTTAAAATTTTCACGATCAGGGTGTTCTGAAATTAATTTACTGATTCTAATATCAGGTGAAAGAAGTTCTTCTCGTTCGTCCATTCCTTGTAGTGGATCACTCACCTCTTTATTGTAATGAATATATGTTAGTGATACTACTTGTGCTGAAGGTTTTGCATAAGATTCAATTTTCTCATGGTTGAATGAAGCAGATGTTGAAGGTTTTATTTTTTGATAAACAATATAATCTGCTGATTTTATATAATCAATACCTTCATCCGTATTAAAAATGTTATGATTTGCTTGAGATTGCCACCGGCTATTTGGCGAAGTATATTGAGGTTTTTTTGACCAAAATTGAAAAATCTCAGGTGATACCCATTTAGATTCATATTCAGGAAATAGTTGCATTAAATACCAATTTAGTGCCATTGCTTGACAACTACCAAGTGTTGCGATTTTCATTTAATATTCATATCCTTTTAATTGTATTACATCTTTTTCTTTTTCTGAGACATAATCAATAAGGTCTTGATCGTATGCATCGTCAAAATTAAGATTATAGGTTGATTGTAAGGCAGCCTCCTGCGGAAGTTGGACTTGAATTCCGATTTTATTTAAAATATGACTCATATCTTGAGCGATATTTTCTAAACTACCAATAAAATCTACATTTATGTTACCTTCATGCATAAACCAAAAGGATTGTGGTTTTGAAATTTTTAAATGATCTTTGTTTAAAAAAGTTTTAATGAATTTATGAAATTCTTGAGGTGAAACCTTATCCCTAACGATATCTCTACGAACGAAATTAAACCAAGAAAGATATCTACGCCAAGGGTTTCTTACAAAAGCAAAAACAAAATAATCTTCAAAGTTGTTTTCAGGGAAAAGATTTTCAACCTCATTAAAGTTTACATGTTGATTACCTTTAATCAATTCCCCATACTTCTTAAGTATATTCTGACGATAATTTGTTCCAGTTTTAGGTGGGTCTATGCAAATAAATTTATGTTTGTGAGATATAACCATAATTTTTTAATTTTATTACAACGCCTTCCTTTTTTGCGACTAAATCAATAGTATCCTGAGTGTAAGCATCATGATAACTACTTTTTATAGTACTTTTGTTTCCGTGGAATAATGGTGAATAATTTACATTTACTTTGTTGCATAGTAATTCAAATTCTTTGTTTAGATTTTCAAATTTTGCTATATGTGACACCATGATTTCACCATTTTTATCGCAGTAATATGAGTCTTGCGAGTTGTTTTCTAATATAATGTTTTTTAATGCAGTTTGGTCGTTACCACTTGATGAAAGAAGATCAAATGCTTGTCTGCAGTAGTTGATTTCTTGATTGATCCAGTTTTGGTATAAGCCAGAGTGTTGCCAGACATGGGACTTGGAACTTAAGTAGTCTCCCATTAATTTTGAGTTGCTATAAAGTTCCGATTTGTGCTTTAAATACTTAAAAAAACTATAATAACGATCCCAGGGATTACGAACAATAGTAAATGAAAAATACTCTGAAAAGTTTTTGTTTAGTTTTTGAAACGAATTGAAACATTGTTGTGCAGTTCCGTGTTGATAAAAATCAGCATTTAAATTTGGTTCACCTACAACATCAATTATATTTTGCGGTAACAAAGTTTCTCGTAAAGACCGTGTAGCAGTTTTAGGAATATCAATTGTAATGAATTTATGTTTGTGTGATATTAGCATTTTTAACCTCCGAATTCATATCCGAAATACTCAATGTCTTTTGCGTATTTTTCCGCAACGATTTGCTTTGTTTCTTCATCGTAGTATTCGGTGTAGTGTTTACTGCTTTTACGATTTTTTTTGTGTGGCAATTTTATGTAAGTCAAATTTAAATGACTACACACATCATTAAATCCACTTTGTAAGTTTTTAAAATTTATTATATAATCTATTTTTATATTTCCATCAAAATCTTCAAGAAAATCTATGTCTGATAATGGTGATTTATTTTTCATTTTGTTTGCCTTTCCTGCAAATGGGAAATGATGTAGTTGCATATCATTTTTTACCCACTTAGAAAAAGTCGTTTTATACTGAACCAAATTACCTTTATTATATGTTCTATGAAAAAGAAACCAAGATACTAATTTATCGTATATGTTTCTTACAACGGTGAACTTGAAATATTTTGATTTGTTTGTGTGAAACTTGAATGGCAAATGTTGATGACCGTTCAAACCAAGGGCAGACTCAATACTAGACCCACCCGTTTTAGGAATGTGTACAAATATAAATTTTCTATCGTGATCGATCATCGTCTTTTTCGTGTTGGTATCATTGGAATAGATTCCCAGTCGAATTCTTCTTCAACGTCATTTGTTTTACATATTAATGACCAAACAGATGCATCATGCCGATTTTCTCTAAAATTTTTAAAATTAGGGGCAGTGCTTTTTGAATCATTAAATAATTCAGGGTAGTTTTTAGCAGTATTCCACCATAATTTATAAATATTCATACTATTTTCACATTTTCTAATAATATGTAATCGTCCACCAGAAAATTGTCTGGTGTTATGAGTATTTTTATTATCTAAACAATTAAAATGTTCAAACACATCTCCCTTAGTCCATGTGCTCTCTATATGGGGATTGCGAAATGCTAAAATTCCTTTTTCGCTATTTTTAACAATATTTACATATTCATTCAATTTATCTATTGTATAACTTTTATTAGGAATTGTAGAACCAGCATCTGAATACACGAGCACATCGTCTTCATTTAGTTTCATTAACTCTTCGTATATTATTAATGGTTTCCACATCCAATACCCATCACCCCTTTCTCTATTAAAAGTATCTACAAATTCTTTATTACGTATCGCATTTTTATATTCAGAAAGTTGTAATATAGTTTTTTCTGTGTGTATTTTTACATCAGTAAAAAAATTTAATTTGGATGCCTCTGTTTTGATTCTACGCCGAGACTCAATAAACTTTTTATTCCCATAAGATAAAAATTTTAATTTCATTTCTTATTCTTCAAATTTATATCCAAAATACTCAATGTCTTTTGCGTATTTTTCCGCAACGATTTGCTTTGTTTCTTCATCGTAGTATTCGGTATAGTGTTTTTTAGAGCCTAAGGGGTCTTTAGCTTGAATTGATTGTAAGACTCGATCCGGATTTATTGTTAAACCTGTTTTTTCTTTAATTAATTCTAGAGTTTTGTTTCTATTACTAAATTCACCTATATGATTAAGGTCATTTCTATTGATGTAGTCACGACATGTAGCTCCGTGCTCCCAAGGCATAGGCTGATAGTAATGAAGGAAGTGTTGTAAAGATTTACCCGTAAGGTAGCCTATCTTAGCAAACGCCCCAGCTTTATATAAAGATATGGCCATGTCGTATGGATTTCGTGTTATAGAGAATTTAAAATAATCATTCCATTTATTTTCTCCAATTGATTCAAATATCTCTGATGCGTTGGAATGCTTTAGTATTCCTTTGTATCTTGACATGTCATTTTTCATAAAACTTTCGATTGAGGTTCCAGAAGTTCTAGGTATATGAATAAAGATAATTTTATGAAAATCGTCTATCATTTTATATAATCAGTTATTTTTTCGTGATGCTGCATGTTGATAGTTGTGTTTTAGTATTTTATTTACATTTATCATAAATTCTTTCCATTCTTTTTTTGTTTTATTGCATAGAGTTTTAACTTCTTTTATTATTGCCGATATTCTTTCGTCTCTATCTTGTATTTCGTCATAACTTTCATCAATGTAAGGGCGAAATGTTTTAAAGCCGTCTTGCTTTAACAATTTTAATGCTTGGTAATTACCTGCCATAATAAATGGATGCTTCATCCAGAAACACTTGTAAGTTTTTTCTGTATAACGATTTGATCGATTTGACATTTCCGTTTCTTGAACCAAGCTGAATCGAGAATATTTATAAAAATCTTCATCTATTTCCGCCCACGCTTTGCTAATTATTTTTATAGATTTGTCATAATCAATGATTTTTGGTAAATCTGGAAGCTTTAAGTTATGGTTTGATTTAATAGACCCACAGGACCAGAGATTTCCTTTTAATAAATCATGGACAAACAAACTGGATAATACATGAAGTTTATCTTTTCTTGGATACCCGCACAAATATGTGAAATGATATTTATATTTATCATACGTAGGTGGTATAATTTTTTCGTACAATTGCCAACAAAAGTTTTTATAGAAAATGGATTTATCATCTGAGATTTTTTGATTCATGGTGTTGAAAATGCAAGGTCGTTTATATTCTCGTGAATATTGCTGAGTTAATTTATGCAATAATTCTTTTGTGTAGTAAGAGTGATCTTCAAAAGAGCTATCTAATATAATAAGTTCATCTTTGATAATTAAATCGTAAGCTATCCCACTCTTTTTAATCCTCACAATATCTCTCCCATAGCTTTCTGTCCCAGTGTGTACGTGCTTCAAATTTCGACCTAGTAGCATCATCAAGATCATCTATTGTGATTTTATTTTTTATATTTGTACTGTTTCTCATGTTATTATCTCTGTCTGAAGCAACCACCGGAGAGTCGAAGCATTCTTGTAATACTTCATCAATTAATATATCTGTCTCTTTTATGTTCTTAATTTTAAATTCTAACGAATCAAATAAATTACAAGCCATATTAAACCAAAACTCGGTTATTTGCCAGAGGTTCTGCATTCCTGTAACCGTGCGGATTGACCAGCTATCCTCGAGCGATTCAGAATTTAGGTACTCAATAAATGACTGTTGTTTGATGCTGTCATGCGTAGGTTCATGCTTTGATTCTTGTCCTGTGAGGTAATGGTATAGCGATTGCTGCCGTGAGAAAGCCTCTCGGGCGATTGTGAAGTATGCTCCAGATGATTTACACATGTTTAGAATTTGATCAACTAAACTAAAGCTAGGTCTCAATTCTCCACTTTCCGGCTCTATTACGATTGAAAGTATATCCAATTGATCGTTCTCAATGTATGTCTTGAGAGTAGGCAACTTGGTCATTCTCGCTCTAGGAGCTCTAATATGATGCTCCGCGATGTTTTTATCGGTCTTCCAGTAGTCTGTACGGAATCTAACGAAAATTGTTAAGTTGTAGTTATCGCCGATCACTGTTAATCGTTGCATATGCATATTTTTACAATCACCGCACAATCTATTAAAATAATTCGTAAGAACATGAATTACGTATGTCCCGGCGTTCTTGGGTATATGCAAGAAAACTGGGATTCTAGGTGATTGTTTTGTAAGAGTCATGTCTTCTGATGTAATATAATTGTTTGTGGATACTGTTCTTTTACACTTTTTATTGAGGTCGCTGTGTCGATGGGTAGTGAAAAATTGGAAATAATCGGTGAATCTATTAACATGTTATCGGGTAGATCTGGATTATTGAAATATTTTCTCCCATTAAGTGTGCCCAGAAAATTATGCATACCAACATCAAAGCTTACGAAATAATTTTTATTTGAAGCTACCTTATTGATAATGGTTTTTCTTGACAAACTTAAGAAAGATTTAAGGTTTTCAGATCGTCTGTAAATAGCTACTCCATTTAAATGCCCAGTCCAAGAATCAAAAGAGGGAAGTTGATGTTTGCCTCTATACATACTTCCAGCGATCATAAATGATGAGTTGCTGCAGTATTCTATGACCTTATCTGCCCAGTAGTTTTTAATGGGAAGGGTATCGCATTCGATCATTAAGTAGTCCCTGTAAGGCTCGCCCATTAAAGGGATCATGCTATTAAAGAATAAATTATTAGGTCCAGCAGAGCCCCCAAGAAGTGGAATTTTAATATTTTGTAAATTTTTAAGTTCTTGAGGAGTTCTACAATATAAGTCATCCATCCCTTCAATTTTCAGACTTTTAATTATAACTTTATTAATATTTTTATTTTTTTCGTATTTTAATAAATCTGAATAATTAGATAAGTCGCCATTGTTGAAGAAAATCTTGACATCAATAGAATGCCCTTGAGACGCTTCTGATGAGAAATATGAATCGAGGCATTTATGAACCTCTCCAGATCTGTATTCTTTAGATGTGGCGAGAAGAACTAAGCATAATTTGTTAGAGTGAGTCATTTATATCTCTTTTTGTCATATTCTTTTAAATATTCTGGCCAGAAGAAGTAATAAGCCTCGCCGTCATCATTTTCAATTGCCGTTTTCAATTCGTGCTCGTAAACTTTTAGCCAGTCTCTATTTTGTGGATTTAGGTTAGTATCATTAATCTGAGGACTCTTGTTATGGACGCAGCCGCTAAGCATCAATAAAAAACAAAAAAACCTCACATAGTAAGTTACACAAGAAATTATTCAGGTCTTTTACCTAAGGGTTTTCCGTCCTGACCAATTTGGCCATCTCTAATTTTTGTAGCAGAAACTTCTTGCAACTCCTTACTTAGCTCCAACTGTTCAATATTATAGCCAACTCCCCTGCCGTAAAATACATCCATGATATTTGGCAGTTCAACGACTTTAATTTTATTTCCAAATTCTATGCAAGCAGAGTGTATTTCTTTTTTTACTTTTTCAAAATTGTATGGATTACTATCATTAATTCCGCCAACATCTCTTAATGCTATGCAGCATTGACCTGTCCTTTTTACGGCCTCAGCAACAAGGCTCTTGTGCCCGATGTGAAATGGTTGATACCTGCCTATAAGTAAGGCGGTTGGGGCTTGATTATCCCACTCTTCAGTTTGGCCTAATTTTTCAACAACTTTATCGACCCACTCTTCTGCAGTTCCTTCGATAAGTCTTAAGTCGTAATTCAGGGGTTTTTCAAACATTTTATTTGTATCTTCGTATCTACCTTCTTGAATTCTATCAACCCATATTGTGAAATCTGCATTAAATGCCTGCCGAGTTTCTTGGGTTGGGCATACAAAATCTGCAATCACATAACTCCCGCCCATTTTGGCCCAATCGCATAGTTTGCCCATTCTGGTGGCATGAGATAGTCGATCTTGAGGAGAGAATCCAAGCTCTGAGTATATATCCTGCCTGACCGCGTCAGCATTAAACCAAGCTGCTTTTAGTTTTTTAACTAAAATTTCAGCCAACGTAGTTTTGCCAGATCCTGGCAGCCCCATAATAAGAATTTTTCTTTTCATATGTAATTTACATACACATTAAAAAGTTTTTTTTATTATTTTATTTAGTATTTATCCAGCAGCAAACAAGATAAAGAACTGCCAATGTTCCTATTAAGATTAATGTAGTCATTTTTGTTGAATATTTAGAAATTGATTGATTGATTCGTTGATAATGTCCCACGCCGTTTCTTTTTCGTGCCAATCAAAAACCTTAACCTCTTTATTGTTTAAATCTTTATAATGAAGAAAGAAATTTTTTGATATGTCTAAAAATAAAGGGTCGATATCTTTTAACGATTTAAGCTTGCGGATGTGGGAGGTAGGTACCCCTAAAACTTTGTAGTCTTTATGCATACCTACAGTAGAACCTTCGTCCTCCATATCCAGAACGCCTACAACTAAACACTCAACCACAGTACCTCTGTCTATTGGAGCTTGATTGTAAACTAATATATCAAGAGGGTCTCCATCATCAGCATATGTAGAAGGAATAAACCCATAATTAGCTGGGTACACCATTGCACTAGTCAAGCATCTGTCGTAGCGAAAAAAACCTCTAGAATCATACTCGTACTTAACGCTTGTACCTTTAGGGATTTCAACTACAGCCTCAACAGTGTATGGAGACTTTTTGTGAGGAGCTATTTCGTATAAACTTTTAATTTGCATAGGTTTTAATCTATGCTTGGTAGAGATTTAGCCTGTTCTGCTATTCTCTCTTCAGAAAAGCCCCAAAATGTAATTTCCCATAATAAGTGGGCCACAATTTCATCATCGGTTAATTTTGCATGAGATTTTACTTCACAGTCAATTAAGTCTGACCAAGGCTGAAAATCTAAAGCATAAAGTTGATCTTCATCTCCGTCGTAAAGATTGACTGCAATATATTTCTCTTTATCAAGCTCAGCATCTTCAAGGTGCAACTCTAGTTTTGATGAGTCTTTAGTTGGGAGCTTTTTTAATTTATTAAATACATCAAAATAGGCTAGGTCGATTTCAGTAATTTGAGATCCTGTGTGCGACCCTGATGAGTAGTGGGACTTATGGATTGCGTTAAATACATTTTTATATTTAGCTTTGTTTACGAGTGACCTGAAGTTCATTTTTATATTAATATATTATTATAACTATGTAGGCAATAATATTCTACACAATTAATGTAAAGCTATATCAAAATCAACATTTACGGAGCCATTGTTTCCGTCAGAATCAACTATATTGAACATAATGTCAGATTTAGGTGGGAGTTCAATTGGGAAAAGTAAAGATTCTTCATCTGAATTAATGGTTGAAAAAGAAATTATACGCCTAGTTCGAAAAACTTTACCATAATCTCTAGTTCTAATTTGGGTTACAAAATTAATTTGAGCAGATGAAGAGTTTTGTGCTGAACAATGAAATTTTAAAAGATAACCGGTATAATTATCAGGCACAGTATAAACTCCCATCAGGGTCTGATTGTTTCCGTCATGTATTTCCGCAAAACTATCTCCTCCACCCCCTTGACCTATATAAATTTCTCCAGTTAGATCGCTAGATCCATCATTGTAAGCTCTAAATACTCTAGACCATTTGCCAGGCAGAGGGACCTCAGTTACGCCATCAAGGATGACAGTTTCGGTTTTTTCAAGAAAATTTTCATCCAGCCCCATAACCACTATAGCTTGATCGTCTGAAGGGTCGTCAGAATTAATTACTAAAGATTCGCCTTGGTTGCTAGGGAAATTATAAAGATCTCCGCCATCCCAAATAGTAATTGGGCTAGATTGAGAAACTTGATTGGAAATACTGCAAGATCCAAACTTGTGAATACTAGATTTTGCATTATTTAGCAAAATATCAGCCTGACTGATCCCCATGGGAGACCAGTAATTTTCTTTGTTATTCCAAGCATAATTAAAATTAACGTTGAAATTTCGAGATGAGGCTATATTGTTGTGGGATTTATAATTAGGTTCGGACATGATATATTATATATACACATTTAAACCGAACTAATACTCCTTTCTTTTTGCCTTTCAGCCCCAAATAAATATTTAATTGACTCATGACCCTTAGATAGAAGTTTGGATTCGTCCTCAGAGCTTATTTCTATTTTTATGTAGGATTTAATTTTTTCCACAATGTCCGAACAAACACACTGAACTGCTTGGTGGCTAACCCCTAAAAGCTCTGCCATTTGTGGGAAGTTTTTACCCATAATTAGTAAATCTAGTACATTTTTCTGATGAGGATTTAAGAAATGACTATAATTTTTTATATATTTAATTATATTTTCAGCTTTATCTGATTTATTTAATTTTGATTGAGACTCATCTTCCTCACCTTTAACATCACACATTAGCTCAAACAAGGTTATGGTGGAGCCTTCTGAATTCGTGTGAGTTGAGTCTTGCTTCTTACTTATGTATTTCTTGTCCCTAGAGGTAGTTCCATCTGACTTCCATTTGATGTGATTACGTGCATAGGTATACATCAATTTACCGAAATCTTCCTGACTGTCAATGTCGCTACTTAGTATTTTTTCTTTATCTTTAACTATGGCAAGATTTATTTCTGAAAGTAAATCATCTGAATCTAGGGCATGATTAGTATATCTATGTTTACCTATAATTCTAGAGAAATCTTCTTGGTAGGAAATGAGCCATTCGTCGAATTTATTTTTTATACTCATGATTTTTAATACAGTTGTTGATAGTTATTTTTGAAGTTTTTAAGGATTTGCATATTGAGTTAAAAGAATCGCCTTTCTCTATTAGAGCTATTACTTTAGGTGTCATCCTGTCAATATAAGCCTGCTGGAGTTTTTTCTTTGAGGCCCTAATACCCGTAATCCTTTTAGAGTTATCAGAATCGTTGAATTTGTAATATTGAACTGGAAAATCATTGGCCCAATCTACTTCTGGGAATTTTTTAAGAAGCTGCTGGAAATATCTTTGGCTTACTCCTATATATTTTGCAGCTTTTAATCTGCAGTTATTATTCAGCTTTAGACCTATAGACATTCTCTCCTTGAACGCATCTCTTTCAGCCTTAGGCCAAGGTTTCCATTTCCCTTCCCATCTCATATAATTTTTCTCTTCCTTTGAGAAGTTTTGGCTAATTTTATTTACATTAAATTTAGGCTGAGTTTTTCTGAGCTTTACCAGCTGAATTTTCTGTTTGTCAGTTCTTAATGAAGTGAATCTAAATAACACATTAACCGAATTCGGGAAAGCTGCATTTTTAATGCACTCCCAATCCTTTACTGTTAATCTTAAGCCGTTAATTACTGAATTGGTGTGAAGCATATTAATGCTTATACCTTTTAACTTGCAGCTCGGGCTTGACTCTTTAGATTTATTTTTTAAAATCCTTCTAGCAAGTTCAGAAGATCTTGATTTAACTATAACTTTATAGTCTTGATCTGTTGATCCTGGCGAACTTTCGGTATATTTAATTGACCAATATTGATCGAACTGAAATTTAACATTTTTAACTTTTAATTGTATTGGTTTTTTTCTTCTTCCCATGCATTACATATTAACATTTACCGCTAATCTTGTCAAGCTATTTCCATTTGCAGTAATTAGGATCTTTAAGCCTTTTTCTTCTCATGTAGTCTCTCTTTTGCTCTTTACGTTTATCTTTGTTTTCTGAATCGTATTTTTCTCTAGCTTTATTTAAGGCTTTTTTCCCACTTTCAGTTTCTGAGTATTTCTTTTTTTCTTTAGACATATTATAATAACATCTCTAATTTAGAGCTTTTGGAAATTATATGAGATAGGAATGGCAATACATACTCATCTGCGAGATTTATTTCGTTTTCTCCAAAGGTTGGCCAAAATATATTGTAATCGATGGAGGTTTTATATAAATGCAATTGCTTTCTTTCGTCATGGTTCGCTGGGCCTACACCCTCACGGGAAACGTATGTTAAGTTGCCATTGTTTAATTTGATCCATTCTGCTTCGTTTTTGAATCTTACGTCAGTAATAAAAACATAAAACCCTTGGTCAATTTTTTCTGCAACTTGATCTTGGATTGATTTAATCCAGCAATTTTCGTCAAGCCTTCTCCTCAGCTGAGTTCCGTAAGTTACTAAAAAAGGCCTAATGATTTCTTTCTCGCTTGAATCTTCAGTAAATGCGGAAATTCCTACGTTCTTTTTTAAAAATTCATCTGACTCGTGTTTTAATGCATCAGCAAAAGCGAACCTGCAAGCTTTCTTACCTTCTCTCTCAAGGATATCTCTACTTCTTTCAAAGAAGGTATCTTTGCCTGACCTAGCGAATCCTGCTACTCCTATTAGTTTACTCATATTTATTGTTTTATTTATTGTTTAATCTAAATCTTCACCTATATCTATATCGATATCTTGATTTCCTGACTCTATGAGCTCTTGCATTTTTTCCCTCAAAGCTCCTATCATTGTTATAGTGTTGATGTCGAACTCATCGATGTATCTATATACTAAGTCGTCTAATTCAAAGCGAAATGCATCTGTCTGTTCGTCATAGTCTTTAGGGCCTCCGTAATTTAAATCTTCATTCATAATGTTATTATAATATATGGTCCACTATAATTCAAGCTGCTTTTGGGGAAATTTTTTTGCTTCCTTTAGTTTTATATCATTAAAGGATTTGTTGAGGTTTTCTAAAGTCAAATCTTTTAGCTTTAAGGAGTTAAAGTCTCCAGACATTTCGTAGCCTCTTGTTTTTTCACCTTCCCTTGACCACGGTATAATCTCATCTTTATATTCAATATTTAACAGTTCCGAGTATTTATTTATGTCGTGGAGATAATATTCAAAAGATTTACTCAATAGTATTAATAGGTAGCCGCCGTTTTTGATTAAGCTATTAAGTTTATTGTACCTAAAATTAAGGAGAGACTCTCTTTTGACCTTGCCTGTAAAATCGCAAACGAGCTCAAGTGGGCATCCAGACAACAAGAAGTCTTCAGAGCTATCAATTCCTCCTTTAGCTGCAAACTTATAGTCAGCATCACACCCACATTTCTCAATGTCCAGGGCTCCTATGGCCACTTCTGGGATCCACCCCGTCAATAAATCGTAACAAAAATGAATAGGATGTCTTTTTTGTAAATTTTTATTGGCTCCAACTGCTTTAACTAAAAAATCAATAGTAGCTTCAGTATGACAATTAAAAAAAACTGATGAAAGTAGTAATGGCATTGTTTTATTATCTCCCTCATACCTAAGGAAGTTGCGAAAATTATTTAAAGCTTTCAATCTTAAGACCGTAGACCAAGATTCTTTGAATTTATTATCTATATTGGGGTAGTCCCAAAAGCCAGGAGACCCCCGAACTAAACTGTTGTCTTTAATAAATAAGTGGGATTTATTATCCCAGCATTCGCGAATCTTCAACAAGTGTTCGTTTTCTTCGCATAAATTGACTAAATGGTGAGATTCTCCATCTTTAAAGTTTATGTGTGTTAGCTTTTTAATTATCATATTTTAGAAGTCAAATTTAAGCTGTCTAGAGTTGTCTTCGACATCAACATCATTACTTGGGATTGTAGAAATTATATACTTTGCCATTTTGGGGAGAAATAACTCACCTAAAACTTTCCTGATGAAGGATTGGTTGTATTCGTACTTAAAAGATCCGTCTTTTTGCAGGCGAGCGAATTGATCTAAGCAACCCTCAGGTAATCCGCACAGCAGCAATACCTCTCTTATTGACAGTACTCTAGCATCAGAATAAGTCCCATCAGGATTTTTGTTTCCTGGATGAACATTATTCTGGCTTGAGATTGATCCGTTTGTCATTGTAACTGTCGGAGCTGGAGAATTCCAGTCCATTCTTTTATATGTAGTCGAGAAACCGTAAATCCTTCTCTTTTTGCCATCCTCAAGTACATAAGGAAAGTGATCCTCCTTATTGTTAAATGCAGTGTCTCCTGTTGGTGTGTTTTTCATCCAATCTATATGCCTTTCGTTATGCTTTGGAGAAAAGTGCCATTTCACTGAGGAGCATTCCCCGCTCTCCAGAGAACATAAATGACTTATCGTTTCACGCACCGTAGTTATTGCTGTTTTTTCTTTTGGATGTCTCCATGAACCTTTCTTTGATATTAGACATATGGACCTACTTCTCGACTGAGGGCTTCCGCAATGCTTGCCATTCATAGTTTCGTAAATGCATTCAAAATTTTCTGGAAGTCGTGATTTGATAAAATCTATTATATTGTACAGCTTTTTCTTGTAAAAAATATAAGTTTTAGCCATTTGAGGAACGTTCTCTATTAGCATATATTTTGGCCTAACTCGATTAAAAACGTTCATTGCGTGAACTATGAGTGTGTTTCTTGGGTCTTCTGTGTCTTTTTTTGCGTTAGCTATACTCATTCCTTGGCACGGAGGTGTGGCAATTATAATGTCTACCCCTCCATGATTATCGCAAGCTTTAACTAATTTATCTTGAACTCCTTGTTTTGATATATCGCCACATATCACATCCTTATGATCTGGGTAGAATTTTTTATAGAAATCAACCCTATCTTGAAGTAATTCATTAGCGACAACTACTTCGTGACCTAAGTCTTTAAGGTAAAATTCGCCGAACCCTACATTTGCAAAAAGTGATAATATTTTCATATATTTATAAATAAGAAAGGACGGCTATTATAGCCGTCCTTTCCGTAAAAGTCAAGATATAAATTATCTTTATTTCTTTTCTGAACCTCTACCTAGCAGAGCCACAATAAGAAGTAGTGTGATTACTCCAGCAAGGCTAGCTCCAGAACCTACGAACCCATTAACAATGGACTGCAGGTTTCCGATTACGTTAATTGGGGCAGACTCCCCAAACACTACTTGAGCAATTACTAATAGCCCAATGAATGATAGTAAAACGCCGGTAATTCCCCCGGCATAGGATTTGATTGTTTCTAGTGTATCTTTCATAATTTTTAGAATTTAAAGGTTAAGGAAGTTCCAAACACGAATTCTCTATCGATATCGTCAGCATCAATGTAATCGACTGATAGTGCCGCCAATGACCCACCAAATTGCCTTGAGAGGTTCGCCCCAATACCATAGTAAGTTCTTTCGCTTGAAGAGCTTAAATCGGTACTCCCTGCGGCAGCATCGACGCCAAGAGATGCTACCCCTAGATCTAATGAATGCCCCAGAGAAACTTCGTAAGTGAACAGCTCGTCATCGATATCTCTAAAAATAGAAACAGAAGGATTTAGTAGTACATTTGATGAAGCTCTGATAAAAACTTCAGATAGAGCATTTCCAGGAACATCTTCATAATGACTAAAGCCTCCGTAAAGAGAAACTAGTCCATCACTGAATGACTTCCCTAGAGATACAGATAAGTTATAGCTGTCGGAGCCTGTGTCAACTGACTGATTGGTGCATGCATGCAAAAAAGCCTGCAAGCTAAGAACTTCGGAGCTGAGATCAATTTTAGATTGAACTGACTCCTTAGCTTTCTGTTCACCTCTGTAAAAAAAATCAGAAGTATACCCAATACTGGCAGAGTTGCTCGCAAGAGCGACGTTAGTAATAAGCCCTAAGGCTAGCAATAATGATACGATTTTTGTTTTCATTTGTTTTTTGTTGTTAAAATTTACTTAATTCTTACCTCTTTCCAAGATATTAGTTTTGACTTCACTTGATCTCTGATAAACCGCTGCTTGGAGCTTAATTGGCTATTTCCGCTCTTGACTTCAATGAAAGTTATTTCGTCTTCACCGAAAGAGATGTAGTCTATTGGTTGACCTAGAAATGAGCAAGATTCTGGATCAAAATCAAATTGATCTAAAAATGGAGCTAAAGTTTCGGCAACATGCCCTAATCTAACTTCCCCGCTCTTCTTTTGTGATAGTATTTTTTTTCTGTTTTGAGTTTCTTCCGATAATTTTAATTGCAAATCAGAAATTATAACTGATTGCTCTTTTTCTTTAGACTTAAGGGTGTGGTTTCTCTCCTCTATAGATCTTTGCTCTGTGTCTAGTGATTTTTGAAGTTTAGATATAGTTTCGTAAAGATTAGCCTCTCTTTCTTTTGAATTTAAGTTAGATGAGTTAAGCTGTTCTGATATATTCTTAAAGTTATGTTCTGATTGGTTTATTTGAATTTTTAATCTCTCATTGCTTAGAGATAAAGATTCTGCGTTAATTTGTTTTTTTTTAAATAAATAAATAGCATAGATTAAGCATGCCGAACATATTAATAATAAAATTACTAATGCTTTTGTCAAAATTATTTTTTAGTAATTGATATTATTCTATCGTGCCTAAAAGATCTAACTTCTTTGCGTCCAAAACAATAAGCTTTAAATCCTATGTTAGATCTACCATCTTTTTTGTTTCCAAAGGAATTAAATAAATCAATGCAACCTATTTGATAGGTTTTAATTTTTCCGTTTAGGTTTTTATATACTAAATAGTACCTTCTATAGCAAGGGTTGAATTTTTGTAAGATGTAATTAATCATCTAAATTGATTCCTTTTGATTCGCAATACCTAAGGCTATAACCTTCTTCTTGGTGAAACTTTTGAGAGAAAAGCATCATCAATAATATGACATAAGGCTCAAACGATTTAAAGTCTAATGCATTAAAGCATAATAATGCCACAACTATAATTGGGCAGAACTTATTTAAAATATAATTGATAAAATATGTTTCGAATTTCATAATAAGAATACATCTTATCATTGTACGGCTAGAAAGTCAAGAACTATTTTAAGAAATTAAGTAATATTTTCTGGATGGGAGGTTTCAACAATGACAACTGAGTCCTTATTTCTGCCTCCGAAGGATTTTAAGGACGAAACTAGCGAGTCTGCGTGCATTCTAGCTTCAGCAATAGTCCAATAGTCTTTAGGCCAAGCCCTTCTGCCGTTTCGAGTTACTACATAAAAAATATCTTCCTTGCTTTTTCGTCCGTTTTGTTTAGTCATGGTTTATTTTAATAATTATTAATTTAGGGTTACTGGTGAGTCCATGTAGATTTGTTTAATTTAATTTGTTTTAATTTATAATACCAATAAAAAGGTAATGCAGTGGCATAACCTAATGAATATATTATAACTAAAGTTCCTATAAAATTCCAAAAACTTTCAAAAATAATACTTAAAGATTCAGCCATTCTTGTGATCCTTCGACATTAAGTAAGTCTTTAATTTGGATTTGAGTAATAGTTTCTACGGTTCCTGGCCTACGAAATAATCTATATTTACAAAACCAAGGCTTGTCTACGTATGGTAGATCCCATCGGACGATCTGACTTGAGGAGAGATAGCTAACTAACTGTTTCCTTGGAACTAAGATAAACCCTTTAGCTGTTTCAAATGAAATAAATTGAGCTCCTTTATTCACCCAACCTTCCCCGCCTTTGCTATTTTTAAATTCTATATATACCCATTCTGAATTTTTTTTCCCATTTTTTTTCTTAATGTCAACAGAAATGACTGTAGGCTTTTGATTTATATGACCTTCAAGCTTTGTGTCTATGTTGTTTTTTCTTTCATTGAATGAAGGATTTAGGACTTTATAGCCTTTCGACTTTGCGATATCTGAAAATTTAGTTTTATATTGGTTAGTATTTTGCATTAAAATTTTTATTGAGAGTCATAAAGAGCATTAAAAGCTCTAGACGCATCTTTTGATTTTTTATACTTATTTTTCGTAATAGCCATAATTACTTCTTCCGTGACCTTATCTTCGTCTTCTGGCATTGTATATAGAGCAATCGCTTTATCTTTCTTTCTCACATCGCACTCCCATTTAATGTTATAATTAAAGTCAGGAATTGGCTTTGATAGGTACTCTAGGGATATATTGGGGTTACTTTGATCTCTTTCGGTCCATAAGTAGACGGGAACTACCCCCATCCACGTTTCATGAAATGCCCCTATGTTTACTTCAGCTTCTACTATTTCGCTGCCAGAAAATGAGCCTGGGTTAGCTGAGTCCGCATAATTATTATAACTCAGTATCATCCCGTCGTCAAACTTTTCATTAAGATAAACGTGGAAGTATTTAAATAAATTTACACAGTCCCAGAAACCGTCAGTTTCGTTTTGTATAACTATTCTGTTTTGAGTCTCCTTATTAAGCTTTTTAAAGTTCTTATAAAATAATTTGACAGAATTGACAGCATTTTCGTGAGATCCAGATGTAGGTTCACCAAAAGGTTTAATTATTATAGGATTTGATGCATTAGATGGGAATCCTGCAATCTCAAAGAACCAACTATGAAAATTTAACTCGTTAGTTGCTCTAGATAGTGATTTTTCATCTTCCGTAATTAAGCTATTTGTAGAATCTGGACAAATTGACAGAGTAACATTGTGCTGTCGAGCTAGAAAACCTATTTCTCTTACTTTTGACTCTATGGATTCTTTGTCAGGTAGGTCTGAGAGAGAAATTTGAAGATCATCACTAAAATCACACAACAAGCTAAATAAAGAACTACTTATCCTGTAGTGATTTATATTTACTTTTGGAATAAATTCAATTATGTTCTCAGTTAAACTTAAATTGTGATGTATTCTACTTGCTAGTTCAGTGAGAGCACTTTCCTCTCCTGAGCTTTCCTTAATAGAGTTAAAGCTTTTTTGAGTTATTCCTGAAAATGTATAAGATCCGCTAGGGTCTTTTTCTTTTAAGAGTTCTGATGTAGTAATTAATCCATAGGAAGTGTTCATGAATAGTTCTTACACTAAAGTGTCGGGAATTTCTTTTTTTTCTTCAACTTCAGGTTTCACTTCAACCTTAGATTCTGACTGAGATTCTGAGTCTTGAGATATGTATAAAACGTAATCTGGCTTCTTATCGTTATCCTTGAATCTATTAGGAAACATGACAACCCTCATCTTCTTCTTAACTCCTAGCTCATCGACTTCGATGCTGCCCGAAAGATATTTACCTTTAGAGCTATCTTTCGTCCAGAAAGCTCCAATTTCGCGTTTTGACCAATCTGATTTATTGTTTTGTTCTTCTAACATAGTGTACGTATTGTTTGTATGGTTATAATATATGATTCTGTATTAACTGAGCCTCCCAGTTCAATAAGTTGTTTTAGAGATGTAACTCTTTTCGCTAAGTCTTTCCTTAGTTTTGAGAATTTAATAAAATGTCCAGATGGAACTAGGTCTATTTACTGGAGTTGGGTTAAGAGCTATGGGGCTCATGATTTTATAGACGGATTAATTTTAGATGGAGAAGATCAGAGTGGAGTTCATGTTGGTCCAAGTGGACAAATAAAGCTTAAATTATTAAATGAATTTAATTATATTGATTTAATTAATAAATTAAAAACTATTTAAACTTAGACAACACACTTCCGTCTTTATATAAATCCGTAGGTTCCATGGCTGCAGGTTTAATATTCGGGCGATTTACGGTTGGCGGAGCTGACTGTTCTACTTTGGGTTCTGCTTTAGGTTCTGCTTTAGGTTCTGCTTTAGTTTCTGAGTCTGCGCGAAGTTCGGGGAATAGTTTTACTAAAACTTCTATCTGTGAATCCAGGGAAGAGACTTTCTCTAAAATTGAAGCTAAAGATTTAGAGAAATCTAAAACTTCTCCTGATGGTTGAACTGAAAATAGCTTAATATCTGCTATTAGCATATTTCTTGAACCTATTAACTTGTAATATAAACCTTGTATGTGTGGTGATGTTTTCATATTTTTGTAAAATTTTATCTATACTGCTCTTGAAGGAGCCTCCACCTGTCTGAGTCTATAGGCTTAACTCCGCTATTTATAGCATAAATCATGTCTATAACTTCTTCTAAGCTGTTATAGATGTATTTATGTGGCAACATTCCGAGAAGCCATAAGGGAGTTTTAGATTTGCCTCCCTCCATACTGATAAAAATTGGCTTTTTCATTCTTATAGCGGTTACGATTTCTTCAGCACTACCCCAGCTTGCGACTTCGGGGACTAAGTGTGCAACTATGAAGTCTGACCTGTCGACTAAATTGAGGTCGTATGACCTGACTGTTTTCATTCTTTCAGATACTCTGTCGTATTGCTTTGTCTTCATCCAAGTTTCCATTTCAATTCTGGAAGCTTCATCTTCTTCTACATCTTTAACAAATGGCTTTTTATAGGGATCAAAGCAGGTTATTTTGATTTCAGAAAGCTTTTCAGTAACTTCTTCCCTCCAGTTTCTGCCACTTAAGTATTGCATGTGGCCTACTAGGTAGGTTTTTGTTTTTGATAGTAAGTTCATTTAGATTGGGCTAATTATACTATTTAAATAGTTGAAAGTCAAGGAAAAAATTAATTATTTAGATTGTTGAAGTTATCGTCCACTTAGTTTTTATTTTTGTTCAGTAAATTTTTTTGAGTATATGCAGTTTATAAAAATTTTATGGTGGAGGTGAGGGGAGTCGAACCCCTGTCCTGAGTGCTTTCATTAAGACACGTCTACAAGTTTATCTAATTTTTTTTATAGTTATGATATTAGAATCTAACTACCTGTTTCAATTATTTGCCCCCGAATAATCAGTGAACTACAGTTTATTAACAAGTAAACCTTTTCTGCTTTTACAGATAGATTACCCCTTATTCTTAATATCTGTGTCAAAAGATAAGAGGTGACAGGTGTTTATGCTGCCAGAGCAAGCCTTTGATTCTTGAAACCAAGTCGCTTTGCAGCGAATCGATTTTTAAAACCAAAAGCTTTAACACGGTTTTGAGCGCCATGTGAAGCTTTGCACTTTTGTATCGAAGCCCAGTGCGTCTCCGACTTGCGGTGAAAAAAATTGACATCAGTCGAATCCAGTACACCCCCAACATAAAATTTCAAAGAACTTTAAATATAATACTTCAAGTTAACAATAAAGTCAAGCAAATTTAAACAGGGTTGCCCCAGACTAATAATTTAGGCCTTTCAGGGAAGAAACTTTTGCCAAAAATAAATAAACCATCGTCTTTGTCGTCAGCTCCTCCAACTGGAACTGTAAAAGTTAAGTTTACGATTTTGTTATCAGATATAGAAGAAGAGAAGCCTTCGGATGTTAATATAGCTCCCTTTAAGTAGTAAGCCATATTTGTGGCATCTGGAATTAGTGTTCCTTCGCATTCAGAAATAGACCTACAGTCTTCGAGGCTTAATATTAAATTATGTTTCTTGCTTGAGCATAGTTGAGCAAACAAATTCTCTTCTTTTAAGTAAGATACTAAAGCTTGAACCTGAACCTCAATTGTTGCTGGAAAGTTTGGAACTCTTGCGAATTCATATTTTCCTCCTAGCCTCCTAATTTTCGTGTTACCTATTGGCATGTTGATAGTAAAGCCTTGTATATGTGCTCCCCCATTGGAGTACTCATTTAGGCCGCTCAGCTGCCTACTAAAGAAGCCTCCATCATCTAGGTCTATCTTTATGTCGCCAGGCCTTAGGCCTCCCACTCCGTCCTGTAGGACTATGTCCTCTAAACCGCTTAGAGTCTCATAAACAAAACTTTCATATGTGTCAGGTAAACTAAAGTTTACATTTGGGGTTCCGCAATCTTCTACGGGGTTAATTGCTGGAATAGGAAGGTTGCAGGCTCCATAATATGACCTCATGTTAAAAGCTTCAAAGCTTATTCTGGCCTTAGGTATGGAACCCAACTCAGCAGTTACTGCGTATTGGCTAAGGAATGCATTACCTATACCTATAGTCCTACGTTTCTCTTCCTCGTAGGATAAGTTTGCATTAATTACATCTCTGCCTTCTGGGGCAACCCCTATGAAAAAGTTCTGACCCATTCTACCCTTCATTGTTAAATGGTGATACAAGGCTTGAGTTTCGCCATCAGTAATAAAGCCCATTACTTGCTCGTTATATCCATCAGCTAAAAAATACTCGAAATCTATAGTTACATCTGGAGAATCTACGGCAACCTTGGTTGTCCTTGCTATTCTACCAAATTCATTCGCGTCTTTAAATTGAAGGTTAAATCCGTAATTAATTGCTTGTACTCTATGTAACTGTCTCACTAGATTGCCCGAACAGTCTGTCCATCTTATATTTCTTAAGTCACAGCTCGGGTCGTCGGCAGTATTGTCATTAAAATGATAGCCTGTTGCATTAAAACTAGTATATAGAAACTCGTTTCCGTAATTAACTCTATTTCTTTTTTCGTACAGTGGGCTTATCATAACAAATAAAATCTTGATCTAGGTAATCTATGTTTACACTAGAGCTTTCATTATTGATAATAAATTTAGCTATAGCCACTTCCACTTCATTTTGCATAATTCGCCTAATAGGTCTGCCACCTAAGTCATAACGTATTGTCTCTTTAAGGATATGTTTTCTAGCTTTTGAGGTCATGTAACATTTGATTCCTTTTTTTGATAATTTGTTTTTAACTTGAGCTAATTCAATATTAATTATTTTAGTTAAATCTTTTTCGGAAAAGTTATTAAATAATACTATGCCATCAAACCTATTAACTAATTCCGGACTTAATTTCCTTTTGGCTTCGTTGAATATGCGGTCTTGATTGGAATCTTTGCTATGTAGAAAACCAACAGAGCCTTTTTTATCAATTAGATCCGCGCCTAAGTTGCTAGTCAAAATAATAATAGTGTTCTTGAAAGACACCTCGTCTCCAGCATTGTCTGTAAGTCTACCTTCCTCTAAGATTTGAAGTAGAGATTGGAGTACTACTGGGTGGGCTTTTTCAACCTCATCAAAAAGTAATACTGAATGTGGATTCCTTTTAACTTTCTCAGTCAGAATGCCACCCTTCTCGTACCCTATGTATCCTGGCGACGAGCCAGACATTTTACTCACCGCAGTTGACTCGCTGAATTCACTCATGTCAAAGTAGATTAATTTTGAGTCTGAGCCGAAATAATGTTTAGCTAAAGCTTTAGAGGTTAAGGTCTTCCCTACTCCTGTTTTCCCTAGAAATAGAAAACTACCTATTGGTCTATGTGGATCTTTCAATCCGCACTGAGATTTGAACAATGAATTTGAGATTTTTGAAATAGCTTCGCTTTGACCTATGACAGATTTATTCATTTTACTTTCCAAGCAGAGAAGTTTTTTAGAAGTAGTTTCATTTAAGGATTCTATTGGTATGTCTAGATTTTTAGAAATAATTTCTCTAATATCTTTTGAGCTTACAGTAGGTATGGCTCTATCTTCTGCCCATTTCTCCATAAGTTTTTTGTATGAATCAAATACTGAAGATTTAATTGAGTTGCTTATCTCATCATTAGTTAAAACTTTTTCCATTTTTTTTGCCATGCTAGGCTTCTTGAACGATCTAATTTTAACTGCGGCTCCTGCCTGATCTATTAAATCTATAGCTTTGTCTGGAAGCTTTCTGTCATTTATGTACTTAACGGATAAGGCAATAGCCTCATTGATCGCAGAGTCTTCATATATGACAGAGTGGAACAGAGAGTAATCTTCTTTTAGGTTATCTAATATTTTTTTGCAAGTTTTTTCATCTGGCTCATCAAGTTTGATCATTTTGAACCTTCTTTTTAATGCTGAATCTTTCTCGAACGATTTTTTATATTCTTCAAATGTGGTAGCCCCAATACAAGTGACTTGACCTTTAGATATATAAGGTTTGAGTATGTTCGCCGCATCCAAGGAACCTTCTGAGTTTCCAGCTCCAATTAGAGTGTGAATTTCATCAATAAATAAAATAATATTCTTATCTAGAATGACTGCATCTATGAAAGATTTTAATCTTTCTTCAAATTGCCCTCTATATTTAGTGCCAGCAATCATTGATGATAAATCAAGGGATATTATTTTTTTATTTAATAAATAATCATTGCACTTAAGGGAGACTATTTTGTTGGCTAAATTTTCAACCAAAGCTGTTTTACCTACTCCTGCATCGCCCACAATTAAAGCGCAAGATTTAATTTTTCTACACAGAGTTTCCTCTAGTTGAGATATATATTTATCTCCTCCAGATATGAAATCAAAATCTCCAGACCTAGCTTGATAGTTTAAATTTGAACTATAACTCTCTATGGCGTCTTTATCAGCTTCATTATAGCTGGGTTGATGGGGAGAGTTGGAGCTAGAGAAGTTCATTCCAGGCATATTAATTTCTGGATTATATATAACATCATAAGTTAAAATCTCTTCCAGTAGAGCTAGAACTCCGTCTACGTTAATATCGCAAGCTAAGAAATAATCGATAATTGGAGATGTTATGTCTGAAAGCATTGCATACAAGATGTGCTCAACACTTACATATGAATGATCTTTTTCTGCCGATAGTTGAGATGCGAACTCAAGACAAAATTGAGTATCTCTCCCTAAGGGTATACTTCCTTTAGACTTCTCGTTCTCTTGGGAGTTATAGTCTAAAGTTTTTACTACTAGGTCTGTAATTTTACTAAAATCCAACTCAAGCTTTTCCGCGAGAAAGGGTAGTAGAAATGTATCAACTTTTAGAAAAGATAGTAATATATGGTCTAGAGATACCTCGGTGTTCCCAAATTTTTGAGCAAGCGTTTTGGATAGTTGAAGTATTTCTTGGCACCTAGGAGTGTAGTTTGATGGCATATTTTGTATGTCTTATATATAATACACTATTTTATATCACCTAGCTTCATGAAAATCTTTTCGTCTATTATTGACATTGAGTCAACGAATAGAACATCTTCAGCCTTTCTGCCTACGATAACAACTATACTATCTTTAGCTGGAATTTCATTACCTTTGTCTAAGTATTCTGTGCAGGTTTTTTTTCTCTTAGAGTCAACCATGATTCCGGGGAGGCTGCCAACTTCGTCAGTTAATAAAACTTTTATATATTTATTTCCATTGCTACTAGTTTTTGAGAAAGAATCTTCTACTACCCCTATAAATTTACATTTGTCACCACTAGCCATTAATTTATAGTGCAGGCAGTCTTTAATTGAGTTGTCTTTATTGTCGAAAGCATTCTTAAGTCTGCAAGAATAGCTGTAACCTAGAAGCTTTCTCTCAAAAAACCAGTTTGCAAATTTTTCATATTGCACATTCTGTTCATATATTTTTTTGTATTTATAATATTTTTCTTTAAATGTATTAAATCTTGACTCTTTCATGAGAGGCTTGCCATCCTCTGCTAGCATTGCATCTGATTTTGCAGCGTGTATTGACTCAAGTATGTCGTAGTTGAATTTTTCGCCAAGCTGCATGAAGTTTCTCTTCTCCCTGTCAGTTAGCAAGTTGAATGCTTGAGCTTCTAAGGCAAGCCTAGGCCTACTTAATGAAGAGTCCTCGCTTAATGCTCCAGCTTGAATAATGGCTGAAAGTATACCTATGTTTAAACCTGCCTGTTTTGCGGATAGGAAAACGTCATACTTATTAGTGGTCTTAGAACCTCTAAATTCAGCTAAAGCTTTAAGGGATTTATCACTAACACCCTTAATGCTATTTAATCCGAATCTAATATTGTTCTTATCTATTGTAAAGTCAAAACTAGACTTAATTAAATTAGGTTGAAGTAAATTTATATTAAAATAAGAAAGCTCTCTGCTGATTTTAGATATTTCGTCTTGCTGATTAGGCTCAAACTCGGACATTTTAAGTAAGCTAAGGAAGAATTCTTTAGGGTGTTGAAACTTTAAGTAGGCAGTCCATGCTGCAAGTGTAGCATAAGCTATTGAGTGCGACTTATTGAATGAATAATTTGCACTATCTTCGGCAACTTTCCATAGAATTTCTCCGACTTCTATAGGTAGATTGTTTTCTTTAATTTTAGCATCTATCTTTTTTTGCCATTCTGCCATTTTTTCAACCTTTTTCTTTCCAACTATCCTCCTTAGTTGCTCTGACTCGTCAAGACTGAAGCCAACTTTAACAGCCATTTTCATCAACTGCTCTTGGTATAGAGGTATACCTCCGGTATAATCAAGTACATCATCAAAGAAAGGATGTATGCTTTGGAAGTTAGAAGTCTTAACATACTCCGCATAACTATCAGCAAACTCTAAAGCTCCAGGCCTGGCGATAGCTATAACCGCGCTTAATTCTTCTATACTTTTAGGTTTAATTTTCTGGCAAACTCTAAAATTTGTCTCAGCTTCAATTTGAAATAACCCATGAGGGTTTTCTAAATTTTGTAGAGGTTTATATATTTCCACATCATTTAAATCTACATTATATATATCAATATCTAAAGTATCACAGACATCATAGATCACACTTAAAGTTCTTAATCCGAGAATATCGAATTTAACCATTAGTTCGGCGACCCAGTTCATGTCGTAACCAGTAATCAAGTTGCCCTCAGGAGTTCTTTGCATTGGGCAAATTTCAGACATTTCTCTATTTGATATAGCTATGCCGGATGGGTGTACTCCTGTATTTTTATTTAAGCCTTCTATTTTTTGAGCAATAGAAAAAACTTGAGGGTTGCTGTCGGCCCACTCCTGAAATTTAGAACTATCTGAATAGCAATCAGATAATGGTGCAACTTTTCCGTATTTCTTGGGCACACAAGAACTCAAATCATTAACCTCTTCCTCTGTAAATCCTCCTACAATTTTGCCGCACTCCTTAATGCAAAGTTTACTGCTCAGTGTATTCAATGTTAATATGTTTGCAGTTCTTCCTGGATGTTTTTGCTCAATGTAATGTATTACTGTCTGCCTATGCTCATAAGCTATATCGTTATCAACATCAGCTAGTAAGCTTCCATCTAGATATGTAATTCCGTTCTTATTTATTTTTCGAGCTCTACTTTTAGAAACGAACCTCGCAAAAAATAACTCGTGCCTTATTGGGTCGACTTTAGTTACATCTATCAAGAAAAGAACCAAGCAGCCTGCAGCCGAACCTCTACCTGGGCCAGTCGGTATTTTATTCTCATGGCAGAAGTTAAGTATATCCCAATTTAATAATATATAATCTATGAAGCCTAGATCCTTCAAAATTGTAAGCTCTTCCTTTACTCTTTCGTAATATATTTTTTTATTTTTAAATTTATCTATACCTTTTCTTTTGACACCGTCCATGCATAACTTTCTTAGGAAATCAAAATTAGATACATCTTCGCTTAGATCTAGATTCTTGTAGTATTTAGGTAATATTTCAAGACTGGGAAGCAATACTCCCGGAGGGGCATACTCTTCGTATTGTGTGAATTGATTGAGAAAACTCATACCTCTACCTCCCATATCATTTTTTTAAAAACTTCATAGTTTTGCTCGATGTCATACAATGCATCGTGCAGTCGACTTTCATCTATACTAATATCGTAATCCTTGCATAAGTCCATAAGTTTCTTTTTTGATTTTCTGTCAATCATGTTGCATAATTTATACTGCCAGCTGAAAAAATCTGAATCTGTGCATCTTTTGATGTCGTTCTTGATTGCCTTAGCTAAGCATAGGGTATCTATAGATCTATCTATGTATGAATAATCAGGGATCTTTCCTAGGCACCTTCGATATATGCCGTGAATATAAATGTCGAACCCGAGTATGTTGTGCCCGACATTGATGTAAGACTTGTCGTATAAGAGTTTTTCAAAATCGTTAAGAGCTGATAAGGGGTCTCTAGCTTTATCTTTATACTCTTTTTCTGTCCAGCCTGTCATTTTTGCCGCTGTCTTGGACATTTTAAGATCGTCCCAATGCAGCCAGCAATCTTTCTTTAATGTGATCTCTCCATTCTCTATAGTCATGTAACCTAGTTGCCAAGGTTTATTATCTAGAGAGCCTAAATTTAGACAGCAAGTTTCAAAATCGAAAAATAAATACTTTTGATTCTTGTTAAATCTTAATAAGTTTTCCTTCATTTGATTGATTTGCCTTCAAACGTTTTATTTAACTCCAAGAGTAAAGACTTTCTCTCTAAATTGTTAAGGTTATTATATTGTTTTTTAATCGCCTTCATGAATCTTCGCTGTTCGGCTACCCCCTCTTGAAAATTGATTGCTTTTTTAATTTTTAGTACAGTTTTTTTGTTCATATATTTTATGTATTAATTGTTTCCTATTTATTATCTTCTAAGTAGCTTTCAAAACTAAAGCTATCGCTTGCAAGGTGGTCGAAATTTGGGACATCTAATGTCCTCTGCTTGAATTGTCTCGAACAGATACATTTATATGTTTGGTATGCATGAAAGTCTTCTTTGTCCTCATAATAAATGCTCTTAGCTGTCGAGTAATCATGCCCATTTGATGTGCAATAAGATTTTACTATAGACTGCATTCTTCTGTCAAAGGGTAACCCGTTGTTTTCGATTAAAAAATGAGGAGAAAGGAAAGATAGATCTGGTATGCAACTGCAGAAATGCATTGTGTTCATGAACAAAAAAGAATCATAGAATGGGATAGACATGTTGAGGCTATCTTCATCCCACAGGGACTTCAAGTGGGAGAAGTCTAGTAACCCGTCGTTTTCACAAAATGAGTGTGAGTATATACTATTAAGTAAGGAGCAGCCTTTGTCGTTTTTTGCAAAAATTATGACTTTGTGTGTGCATTTTGAGCTAGAATTAAGATCTGTGTGTGATGCTGAAATTCTTAAGCCAAAAATTAACTGAATACCTAAGTCTTTGGCACACTTTTGGGATTCAAGGAAGCCGATTAGTGAATCCTCTACCATTATAACTTGCTTCAGCTTATTTTTGGATGCGATTCCAAATACACTGGCAACTTTAGATCCTTTTTGTTCCGATACTTTGAGTATACTTTTTCCTATAGAGTAATGACTTTTGAATAGAGCTAACATTGTTTAATATATTAGCAGAATTAAATTAAAAAGTCAAGCTATATTTGATATTTTTCTATGAAAGATTCTACAGGTTTACCTTCTCCTATGTGCATCTCCAGCTCTGATATTATTTTACTCCTTAAGGCTAGCATATCTTTAGGCATATGTTGAGATTGAGACTCCCTTAAGCTTGCAGAGCCAGCTACAATTAAAAGTATTGCGAGAGGGTCAAACACAAATATTAATATTAATATGACCATCCTGACTGCAGAGCTTGCTCCTATTTCTGGCCCCCCAAAGTCAGAGATTACCTCTGCTATATATTTAATTGGGCCTAACTCAGCATTAAGTTGGCTCAGTTGTAAGTTTAGTTTATTCTTTTCTGATTTAATTAATAAATAATCTTCTTCCAATTTTTCTAGTGCTGGAAATATGTTCAATTCTATATTGGATCGATATCCTTCCATTCTTTCTTGAATTTTAATTTTCTCTGAAGATATTTGAGATCTTTCGCTGACTTGCCCCTCTTGAGCTTGAGCTATGTTTTTAGAAGAAGAGAATCCACCTTTAGATCTTACCTCAGATATGATTAAATCTAAACTCTTTAATCTTTCATTCATTCTTTGTATGGAAAGGTAGTCTTCTGCTTTTAATTCTTCCGAGGTTTTTTTCTGAGATTGAAGGGATAGCTTCTTGTTGCTGGCTGATTCTAGCTTGCTGTCAAGCATTTCTATTTCAGACTCAATTGAATCTGAGCCGGACTCTTGCTCTATGTGTGACTTGCTTAAGAATCCAAAAATACCCATGCTTGTTATTAGGGATAATATTAAAACTGAAAAAGTTAAGTAAGACCTAATGGTAATTCCGCAAGACTTCCAATTCCTGTGAAGCCAGACAGCAGTAATTAACTTTCCTACCTCTAAAGATCCTCCCATGACAACTATAGCCCAAAAAACTCCAGGAAATATCGTGGTAAGGCCTATTATGCTGAAATATGCAGCCACAGCAGCCAAAGTTAAGGCTGAACTCATAACTAGTAAAGGAAATATCATAAGTGATATTACACTAAAAAAATTTATCCGAACAAATCTTCGAACTGAGAGGTTTTAGGTTTTGACCAATGAGGGCAACCTGAATATTTCATTAGTTCAATTGATTGATCTTTCTTTTTTTTAGACTCAAGAGTATGCTTATCCTCAGTAAAGCACGTTTTTAAAACTTTGCCGGAAGAATCTTTTAAGGCATAATAAGAAAAAGGTTTCCTGTAGGAGCATATAAATGCAGGTATAGGATCTCCTTTCGAATCTAGTACATTTTGACCTTTACTAATCTTGAAGCCGTCTTTACCGCAAGCTAAAGGGCCTCCAAATGTACCGTCTGATGGGTAGGGTTGGTTTGCTGCAAAATTAGATAGACCTTTTTCTTCGTCAAAAGTATCTATGTAACTTTGTATTTCGGTGAGTTCATGCTCGAGCCCTAAGAGCTCTTCGTCTGTGACCATATCCATAGATACAATTCCGTTTCCTTTGTATCCAAACATATCCTTGTCTAGTTTAAATTTAAGAAATATAAACTCGCTCTCTCTTGTTTTAAATTCTGGGTACAAATGTTTTACAGCTAAAGAATACATTAAGTGTTGCAAGTTGTCTGTTATTTCCTTGCCTTTGAATACTTGTTTACTGCTCTTAAAGTCTCTAATCAATGCAAAAGACTCACCTTTATATAGGAATAGTTTATCTATGAATCCTTTAATTCTATAAGATAAATTTCCGTTGTTGACCACAATGTCGAAATCTTTTTCAGATATAGACTCATCAGGCTTATCTAAATCTTTACCGAAGAAGTCGTAGTGCAATCCATTTATAGTCATCTTATCTATCAATTCTAAATTATCCGAATCGTCTACATTAAGCTTTTTCGCATAGTGCATTATTATTTTACTAATCGCGGGACATTTAAACACAGAATTACCTTCAATCATTCTGTCGTAGTTTTTCTTATGCCTAGGTTCTCCCATTAGCTCAAAAATTAAGTGACATATCCATCCCCTGCTAGCTCCATCGTTCGATTTATCTGGAAGCTTTAATTTATAATTGCACCAATACTTCCAGGAGCACTGTTGTAATGTTTTTATTCTACTTGCTGATAGTGCTGATTCGTGCTTATTCATTTATTGATTTTAAGTTTTTAATGAGTGCTTTGGATAGCTTTGAATTTTCTTTGAGCTTATTTGATAGTTTAATTATCTTAGGAGTTTGGTCTAGATCTTTGATTAATGATACCTTAGATCTCCAATTTTTAAAGTCTTTCTCGCTCATGTCGCCGAAGTCATTTTTGTCGGGAAGGCATATTTTTATACTGTCTTTGTCGAAATAATTTAATAGTTTTAAATAATTTTTAATTGCAGCTTCCATTCCTCTGTTTTCTTTTTTCTCGAAATCATTATTAAAAGAAATGAATACATGCTTGAAGTTTAAATTTAATATAAAGCATAAAAGTTTTGATTGGATATCTAGGCCGAAAGAAACTAATACATTATTAAATCCATGCTCGTTGAGGCTTAGGCAGTCACCCACACTTTCGACTATGATTACATAATCTTCTTTTACTGAGTCGAATAGAGGTCCATTTTTTGTGGGTGTGTGGGCAGGAAAAGCCCAAGAATTCTTTTTTCCTATATGTTTCCACTTAGGTCTTCCTTCCTTGCCTGACATATCTCTACCTGAAAATCCATGAATTTGACCATATTGATTGTATATTGGAAAGACAAACCTTTGGTACATCTGACCTTTGGTAGCGAGACCTCCTTTGAGTTTTTTTAAAGTCGTATCACTTATCCCTCTATTTTGATAGAATTGATAGTGGGGCAATAATTTTGAGAGGGAGGATTCTGGGTAAATTTCCTCCATCTCTATATTCTGAATTGAGTCTTTTGATTTCTCGGCGAGAAAGAAAACTTCGTCTTTGTTTATATATTTCGATAACTCTTTGGGGTCGTTTGTGTTTAAAGTTAGGACTAGAAGTTTCTTGAAGGCCATAAAGCTGGTACCCTTTACATAGTCTTTCCACGCTCCTGTATCTTTATATATTTGTAAGGCTGTAGGGTTATCACCGCTCCTGTAGAGGGCTGCAGATTGCCAGTATGAGCCCTTGTCGGTGAGCCTGTACCCTAGCTCTTCTAGGATTGATTTTATTTTGGATGAACCTATCATATGTTTGGAAGGTTATCTGTTGCTACCGACATTAATATTTCAGACTGAGCTAATTGACTATCAACTAAGTCTTGAGTGTCTCCAGCTTCAGAGACGTTAAAGTTTTTAATATCTAGGAAGACGGAATTCCTTACCAAGCTTCCGTCTTCTAGCCTTACTGAATTTAAAGCTCTAAAATACTCCTTACCTAGGTGTCTATGTTTGAAGCATGTTATCTTGTGTGTTCCAAAATCTGGAGAGTCTTGCATTTCGTCGTCAGACTTCTTCCTGAGACTCAATAGGTGAGAGCTGAACTGTATGATTCTATCAGACAATGATACTATACTTTCGTCTTCAACTATATTCTCTGACCTTCGGTTGCTAGTAATTCCAGAACGATTAGTTTGCACACTAGTCATCATGGCAACCACTGGCTCTCCGTCGTAAAGTATATCTTTGTGAACTAATTTTTTAAATTTGTCTACCATTTCGCCAACGACTTGCCATTCCGACTTATTTGCTAGATTTTCTGAAGTAGTCTTTATGTAATCAAAATTAAATATTAATTGATTCCCTCTCCCTACCTTGCTGTAATAGAATCTTTTTACTAAATTCACCATTTGGTCTACGTTCATTCCTGCAACGTTATAGTAGTGAAGATTATACTCTTTAAGTTTAGGCCAGATAGCTCTGACTCTGTCAACTATATCTTTACCCGCCATTCTCCATTGACCTGTCTCTATCAAGTGGAGCGGAACTCCAGATAGTGAGGAGCATAGCCTGCCCATTAACTCTTCTTTACTCATCTCTCCATTATCAAAATGAAGTATAGGTGTGCCTCCATTTAGCTGTGAGGTTTTTAAACAAAAATCAATACAGAACTGAGTTTTGCCTACTCCAGACCTAGCTGTTATCGTTGTTATATTTCCGGGCCTAAGTAGTGATCCGTATAGGTCGTGGAGTCTTTTATGTGGACCCTTGAGTCCGAAGTCTTCGACTGGATTATTTCCCCTATCCTCTACTAAGTTCTCCATATTTTCGAATAAATCTTCAGGGTTTTCTGAGGAGTTATCATACCTATTCATTACTTCATTATAAATCTGGTCTGTAGACTCTATCAACTCTGAGAAGGATTGACCTTTTGAGCCGACGACTTTTTCAGCCATTTTCTTGGATACCGCAACGATCTCTCTCTTGGTGCTAAGATATTTAACTTCCTTAGCTACATCTATAAGAGAATCTTCGCTCGTTTTACTTAACGATAAGGATTGAACATAATCTGCGATATTTATGTTGTCTTGAAATGATATTCCTAAAGCTACTATTCTTTCGGACAGGATAACATAGTCTATTTTACTTCCACTATTGATTGCATTTTGTATTATGCAGAAAATTGTTTTATTTACTTGAGACTTTTCAGAGTAAAAATCTTGTTCTCCAACAAATGGAGAAATATTAATAAATGAGTCGGGGTGATTAACTAAGCCTGCAAGCAGTTGTCTTTCTAGTGGATAGGAATGCATCATGTTTATAAATCATAGCACAATTAGAATAAAAGTCAAGAATTATCTCCATTAATATCAAAAGGGGAGTCGGCTCCCTCTATATCCATGAGGTATTTTTCTAAAGCTTTTCTTATACCCATTTCAACTATCTGGCTGCCAGCCTTACAGAATACTACGGGACTTCCCTCTTGGTTTACGTATGCTATCAGGTAACCCTTCGATTGATCGAACGAACTTCCCGTGAATTCAAAAAGTTTCTCAAGAAAGCTTTCTGGTATTTGAAATATTGGAAACTCTTCAGGGTTTTCATCGTGCATAGGTATTATTATACAGCATTATAGAGAAATATCAAGGTTTTTAAAAAATTCTTTAGATAATTTGTCCTTTTCGAATATTAAAATTAATTTAATATTATTTAATTCACAAAAGTCATTTTTTTGATGGTCCCTCTTTAGTTGAGCTAAGTAATTATTCTCATAACCGCCGTGAAAGAATGGAACGTATTTAGTGTGCTGCCCTCCTTGAACTTCTATAGCTATTTTTTCATTAGCATTGTATAGATCTAGAGTCATTCTTGTTCCGGCTATAGGAAACTCTTCAAAGACTATATGACGTCTCCAGTAAGGCTCTAGAAAAGTTTTTACGGATTTCTGGAACTTGCTTCTACTTTTGCCGGTCCAATCAATTGAATACTTATGGGCCCCTATAACCTTCCTGGAAGCCCCTGTTAAAGTTTTAAATCTCAACCCTCGATTCTTTCTTCAGGCTTATAGTGTTTAAACCTTTCGTGGGTGACCGTGGAGGCTAGTAGGACTGCTGGACTTATGTTTCCCTTAGTCGACTCCTGGAAGATGTGAGACATCCACGTTTGCTCGTAGGGGTGAGCCCATTTAGTGTCGATGAACATTTTTTTATTTCCTTCCCTGCTAGTAATGTGGGGCCAATTCGCATAATATATCTCGCCGCTTAAGTATGAGAGCCCGTTAAGGACTTCTATATTTTTTAGGTTAACCCTTGGACTATTAGGGTCGAGCCCGGTAGTTGGCAGTTTATTATAGTTGGGCCACACCTCGTCCCTGATGGATTGAGGCACGTTATACCAGCTAACTTGAATATTATTATCCATGTAAACTTCCGTGTAGGATAACTTTAAGAAGTCAAACTTCTCCTTTATCATAATCTGGTGGAGCTTTTTGTATAAGTCAGGGATATATTTTTGAAAACCATTTCTACACACACCCTCCTCTGGGTCAGATATGGTCATGTCGTCTTCGAAAAATAAATAAAAATCAGAATCGCTGGAATCAAAATGCTCTGCAGCAAACTGGCGGCCGCCACAAATTCCAGTATTCTTGTTCATTACAATATGCTCAAAGCCGTAAGCTTCACAAATAGCTTTGTTACCTTCTCGAGCTTCTTGATTTGTTGAGTTATCTATGATTACTTTTTGGCATGGATGGGTCAGGAAACCTTCGTGTTTTTGAAGAGATTTAATTGTAGCTTCAATCTGATCTGGAAAATTAAATGTAAGAAAGTATAAATTAGTTTTAACTTTTGAAATGTCATGAACTAGGGGAGTGAATGTAGGCTTTTCAGAAATGTACTCTTCTAGTTTTATTGATCCAGTCTCGAGATCTTGTAGGAATTTAACTACAAGGCCATTACTATCAAGGGAGTATCTCTTGTAATTTTCTGGCGAAAGTTTTGCCATAATTGCAAACACACTTTCTTCAGTTCCAGCCAACCCTTCGTTGATTGATCTATCAAGTAAGCTATAATATTGAGAATTAGCCTCGCCCAAAAAATCTTTGTGTCCGCCAAATAATCCACCCCTGCACACATAGTCAACTTTAGTGCCAGCATATCTATTGATAGCATTAAACTCAAAACCGTGAATTTCTTTTTCAGCTTCGTATGGGTAAGACAAAAAGAGGAATGGGTCTATCGCATCAACTATACCGTCTAGGTTTTTTTTGTCATAGAAATAGTTTTCATAAACAGTTTGGCTGATCCCCGCATCTAGCCAGACAAAGTAATCAGTGTCAAATGGATTCCATATCTTGGAGTCATTCAAGAAGAACATTTTGGACATGACGATAGGGTTGTAGTATTCATTTTTGCATTGTGGGCTTTCTGGTAACCAGCCCGCTTGATTTTGCCATGTTGGATTTGTCCGAATTGATTGCCACTTATCCCAGAACGGGGCGAACATGATATTTTTTATGTCTTCCAGTTCATAAATACGAACGAAGGTATTTTCTTTTGACCTGCGCTCCCAGACAAAAGATTCTAACGATTTAGGCACCCAGAGTACCATGTTGCATGGAATCTTAAGGAATTTATCGAAATGCTCTTTATATCTTGGCCAATCACGTCCAACGCGATTGATGTCCCATAGGCCACTGACTATGGTCATATTTTCGCTTTGACTGATTGTGGATAATTTTTCCATTTGGTTATTTTGAGTAGAGAATTTTTGAAAGTCTAAGTTCCCTTTGTTTGAATTGTTTTTTCTAATTATTAATACATTGCCGCCATAAAAATATTCATGTTTAGATATAGATGATAAGAGCTCTTCTTTGTAATCAACAAAAACATTCGTGCCATCTCCCCCCCCGCCAATATCTTCTATTATATAAAAACCATCCTGTTTTACTCTATCAAAAAAGTTTTGGAAAGTTTTGAATTGAGCATCAGCAGTATGTAGTCCATCATCTAAAATAATATCAAAACTAACTTCAGGATAAAAAGATTTAGAAAATAAAGAATCAGCAGAACTACCTAGCTTAGTTTGAATGCGATCCTCATTAATCATGCAATCTGGGGCTACATCAATACCGTATATTTGACTATTGGGAAAATATTCTTTCCACGCCTTTAGTATAGCTGCTGGAGTATAATGTTCATAATGAGAATAAATACCGCAAAAACTAGAGGGGATACTTGGGTCAACTGTGCCAAGCCCTATTTCTAGATAATTAATTGGCTTGTTTCTATATGAAGAAAAAATTGATTGATAAAAATGAGTATATCCAGACTTGAATTTATCACTACCATGTTTTTCTATAATTGAGCTAAGAGGCAATTCCTCGAGGTAGGTAGTTGGGTTTTCGGATGAATTTAAATGTTTTACCCATAAGGAATCTACTGCATCTATATCTTGACCGCTCACTTCATATTCGTAATTATGTGCCTCAAGTTTTTGGGTTAAAAGATGTTGCTCTTCCTTATTTAAATTCATATATTCTAACCTAATAACCTTCGGCCTATATTTAGTTAAATCAATTTGTTTAAAAATTTCCCAATCATGACCTTCTGCATCACATATTAAAACATCAAATTTTGAAATATTGTGTTTGGAGAGTAGGCTTAGGAAGGTAATGCCGTTGACTTCTATATTGTTAGCTAAGTTATCTTTAACATAAATATCTCTTTCGTAGTCCGTTCCAAACCCATTCTTGAGTGGATATAACGCACTCATTCCTTTATAGCCGGGATGAAGTTCGTTACTGTTTATAACTTCATTACTTACATTAAGCATAGTTATTGGGCCATCAACTTCGGTAACCGCACTTTGCTCATAAATGTAATTAGACCTATCAGTAAAGTTGTTTTTTAACTCTTCAAATATTTCTGGTATTGGTTCGACCAATAAAGCTGACCATTTATATTTATCTAAAAACCCCCTTGTGTCATCGAAACTAATACCATCATTGGCACCAATTTGAACAACAAAAGGATCAGTATTTAAAGTCCCTAATTTGTGTAAGTATTTTGATATTAAAGGTTCATTCATAATTTTAATTATTAAATCTTGATAAAACTACCCCAAACGCATTGGGAAAATATGTCTTCTCGAAAAGGTTCTAATTGATGATTTTCTACAGAACTAGATATTCCTTCATAAGTAGATTCACAAAAAGACCATATTTTGTTATTAATGTGAGACTCAAAGTATTCTAGTGAATGGCTGTAGTCATGACACATTATAATGTCGCCAGATTTAATATGAGGACTTAGCATGTTGAATTCATTAACTTTATTGCCACCGTCACACAAAACAAGAGTTAAACCAGTTGATTGAATATCTTTAACTAAATCCCTGAATAAATGTGCGTTCTCAGAGGAGAATACATCATAAAGTCTAAAGTCAACATTGGTATCTTTAATTAAATCATCATGATAATGGTTTTTGCGGACATCATAACTAATTAAATGTGTTTGCAGGTCCAGCTCCTTGGTACAAAAATCTAAAAATCTGGTTAATCCGCCAGCAGCCGTGCCTATTTCAATGATGGTTTTAGGTTTTTTTTCAGATATTAAATCATATAATGCATAAAAAGCATTGGGGTGTTGCATGCAGACGATTCCATCAAAACCGCATATACCACCTCCACCTTGGCGGGTGTGTACGGTTTCTTTATTGTATTTTACTTTTTTTGTAATTTCTGGATTTTTCATATATTTAAAATTTGAATTAAGGAATCTAATCGAGCTTGACCTGAAAAAGATTTAATGTAATTATATGCATTGTGGGAGATGTGATTCAAGAATTTTAAATCATCTTTCACTTCTAAGAATTTACTAATATATTTTTCTACATATTTTGATCCACCCATGCACTCTTTACGGTGAAGACCTTCACTTTCTATAGATATATAGTGGGTGTTTGGCACAAGATTTGGAAAATACGGGAAGCGGTATTCGGTATGTATCATTGGTAGGCCAACGGACATATATTCTATATCTCTGTGGCAAATTTCATAACTTCCTGCAGGAATGGATAGTCCACAATTATACTGGATTATATTAGATAGATAATCTGCTATTTTCATGGGGGGATGTCGATCATTAACATGTTTGTCGTCATGTAGTAAACTTTCTGAACCCCTGCCTGTAGTACATCTAAAGTATAATTTATTAATTATATTGTCATTCAATATTAAACATTTACGCTTGTGATAATAATAATCATAATTAGTTTTCGGACAAAAGTTAAAAACAATAAGCGGGTGTACTTGGAATTTATTGTTTTTGGGTTTGACTCCCCAATTGGCATAAATATGTGGACCTATTAGTATATCATTAGGATTATTTCTGTTTAATATGATTTTTTTATAGGCATCAGAGGGAGCTTCGGAAAATGAAATAAGCTTACATGAATCATTTGTCTTGTCTTCGATGAGCATCTCGCAATCCATAATTGCAGCATTATAATCTGAGACATTAATTAAATTATTTGATTTTGAAATAGAGCCTAAATGTAAAGTGCAATTCATGGATTCTTTTAAGAAGAAAGCTAGCTTAATTAAAAAAAGATGTGAGCCCCAGACTGGATTAGGGTTTAGAGTTTCGTTGAAGTAAACATTCATTTGAAATTGGTAGAGTTTATAAAATCATAATCTTCTTTGTAGAAATTAAGAATAGAACTTTTTATTTTAGGGCTTATTTTCCAATTTAATTTTTCACGAGCATATTCATAAGAACCATTAAAAGGTTTGGTTTCTACGCCTGAATTATGTTTGATGATAGAATTTTTGATTGATGGATCAATTGATTTAATGGTATCGTAAATTTTTTTAAAATCTCCAAATTTATATATATTTATATTGGGATGTATGAAGTTTATCTGAGGTTTAATATGATTATCGTGAGTGTATGGGTTTTTTTTGTATTCAATAAATGATTGAATGATAAATCTATAGAAATCATCTACCGTTTTATTATTGATTTGTGATTGCCTCATGAAAAATTCACTCACAACTCTAGCAAAAGGGTCTCTTACAATAGTGAAGGAATATGTGATATTTGTGTTAGATAAAAAATTAAATAGATCTGGATCTTTGTTATCTCTATGCTGTAAGGAGCAGGGTTTATTTAGCTTATCGCAACCTGGCGATCTTAAATGAAAATGTAATGAATAACCATTGCTTTCGAAAAAATGTGTTATGCTTTCACCCCCGCATTTAGGAATATGAGAAAAGAATATGTTGATTTTATCTTTAGTGTAAATTGGCATTTCATAAGTTTTTTTCTATTCTTTCTGCCCAGCCACGCTTTTTACTATTGGCCCAGTAAACTACACGAGCTGGCTTTTTATCAGTTAAAAACATTTCTTCGTAATGTATTGGTTTTGAATTTTTCATGAATTGATTTAATTGTTCTCCTTCGATTGATTTAGAAAATATACCTTCTCCGTTATCGTCGTCAAATGCAACCAGAATTGATTGATAGTCATCCTTGGGCATTTCATGACGCTCAAGATTAACTAGGTGGTAAAAAGAAAACATAAAACTATCCTCCCATTCTTTATCGTTTTTATATGGATGCGGGTTGGGGGGGAAGTAGTTTTCTGCTGTATACTTTTGGAAGGATTTTTTCTTAAAATGTATACCTGCATATTTTTCATAGTCGCGTAGACTTCTTTTATTTCCTAATCCATATTCACCTAAGTCTATTCCGTTATCTTCTACTCCGATAAGCTGTCTAATTCTAGCTCTTGCAGAATCATTACCTTTCCACCACATATCTTCTCCACGTTTGCTTTGATCATCCCATACTAGTTTGCCCGCTCTTTCTTCCCTCATTGTTGCGTGCCAAATTATTACTTGGTGTGGGTGAAATAAATCATACCCATGAGTAAAGCTGCGAACACTTAAATTTAATTCTTCACCCGCAAAAAAAATATCCCTATCGTGCTTGACATCTTTAGCCCACTGATTAGTTCCGAATGCAAAGTGACCACTTAAGAATCTAGCGGGATAAGGTTTTTTTAAATCTTTCCAATCCCTAACTCCAGTAGGGCGGATAAAGATGGTGTTATGAGGGTAAAAGCATGCCGCCTCTGAAAGCCAAGGCTCTTGAACTCTTTCGTCGGGGTCATTGAATGGATTGTAGTATGGCAGGTATCCTCCTATAATTGGATTGTGACCTTCGCTCGTTAAGTCTTCGTGCCACCCAATCAGAGTGCTGTCCCAGTTTTTATTAAACCTGTGATGCGAGTCTAATTGGCAGACAAAGTCTTCATCTGTTAGGAGTTCTTCGTTGATGATTGCTCTAGCCGTAGCCAATCCTTTAGCTTCCTTATAGGGCATGTCATAAATTTTAAATCTATCATCTTTCCTGTATTCATCTAAATTATCAAAGCCATCTTCTTCACAGAACTGCCTGCATATACCAAAGTGTATTCTCTCTGGAAATTCCGCATTTTCTAGAGCACTCTTGATGGTGGGAATCAATTCTGGCTCTCTATAAGCTGGAAGGTGGACTAATATGGTTTTCACTTAGTTAGGTATAACTCCCTCTATTATAGGCATCCAGTCTTTAGATTTAGAGTGAGGCCAAATTAGCCATGATTTAGGTAATTCTGAAGCTTCGAAATTTCTCCACAGTCTGACAAATTCGTCTTTAGGATTATCCTCTAGTAAGTTTTTAACTTCATCTTCTGATGCATCTAGCCTTACCATTTCTTTTCCGTTTTTATCCTTAAATGCAATAACCCATACATCATAATCATTTTCAGTAAATGTAGGTTTATGAACATCGATACAATACTTAAAGTCAGACACAAAACTTTTTTCGTATTGAGACTTAATGGAAAACGGAACGGGGGGAGGCTTTCTATCTATAGTGAATTGTTGAATTTTTCTATCTTTGAAACGTATCCCGGAGTATTGCTCGTAATCCTTAAGCGATCTAACTTTTCCGAGCCCATACTTAGGTATATGCTGCCTTCTGAGGGAATCCATACCGTGAAGCTTTCTGTATCTAGTGAAACTATCTTTGTTTAATTTTTCCCATTTATCTACATCATCCCAATGCCTAGACCTGCCCTCCCTGGTGTAGTGATGCCAAACCCAGGGTCTGTGGAGATGGAATAGATCATAACCCCAAGTATATGCCCTAGTGCTTAAAGAGCTTTCTTCTCCATGAAAGTATAATTTAGGATCGTATGGAACTTCCTCGCAAAACAAACCAAGAGTAAATATAAAATGACCACTAATGAACCTAGCTCTCTCTGGGGAAGAGCCTTCCCAGTTATTAATTGTCTCTGGGAAAATAAATATGGGACCTTCCGGCATAAACCTATCGATGTATGTTCTCCATACATCGTCAAGCCTTTTCTCTCCTTTAATGTCTGGGTCGTATGAGGGTAGGTAGGATGATAGTAGGGGTTTTTTACTTCCTTCTTTTTTAAGCTGGTTTAAAGTTTCTTTAAGCTTTAGATCCCAATCTTTAATGAATCTATGGTGTGAGTCTAGCTGAAAATAGTACTCTTCTCCGTCGTATAGTTTTTGTATTTGATGTCGAGCATGGCATACCCCTAAACTATCTTTATAGTTAGTTTCAATTATTTTAAAGCTTTTTCTTTTTTTGTATTTACTTAAATCATTAATCTTATCTTCAGCTTTGAATTGGTTTGAGATTGCAAAAACTAGATTCCTTGGATTCTTTGCATTTTTAAGGCAATTTTCTATCGTTGGAATTAACTCTGCATCCCTATAGCTAGCTATTGATATGAATATTTTATTTTTTTTCATTTTCAAAGATTTTATTTATAGTATAGTAAAAAAAGTCTTTCAATTTTCCATCAGATTCTAGTAGGTTTAATAATTTCAAATCACCTTGAATTTTATCAGGGCATTCTAATTTTTTTTCTCTTATTTCTTTTAACATTTCTTCATCTATAGATATCCATGCCCCTTTTTTCTCTATGAATCCCCACAGGTATAACATATCTATTATTTCTTTCTCTCTCCATATCGAATTACCGTTTGTTCTTCCGTATTTAATTGGGTATCTGATTTCTGCTCCGGTTTTTTCGTTTATACTTTTTCTGAATTTTATTTTACAATAATGACCTATAGGGTTACCCTTGTCTTCAATCCTTGTGGCTGATGGATTCTCCCACATTATGTCACTGGTGTATCTTTCTCCAAATTCCAAAATGAAATTTGCATAGTGCTTTATAGCATTACCTCCAGCCTGTTTTGCTTTTGGTCCACCTCTAGATGCATAAGGGTTAGATGAAACCTCGACTCTAACCTGAGATGTCAGTATCATCATGTGTCCCATTTTGGTAATAGGCAGGACCATTTTTTTAAGGAAGACGGAAGTTACTAAAGCTCCGCCGGCAACCTGTTCACTTTCTGAAAATGGCTTATCCATATCGTTCATTCTGCATAATGCATCTACACTATCGACAATAAACATATACCTCTTGCCGTCATCATTATTAAAAACTAAATCTCGTATAAGTTCGAAAACTTTTTCGAAAATATTGCAATCAAATACGAAGAACTTCTCAGGGTCTAGGTCTAGTCCAGACCTAGCTAGCATTTCCTTGCTCAGTCTACCTTCGCTTTTTATTACGACAACCATTCCTTTGTTGCCGAAATGTTTCTGGAAATTTTTAGCTACAGATAAAGCACAGCTTGTCTTGCCTCCTTCGTTTACTCCTGTGAATCTGTGAGCTCCGGAAGGTAATCCTCCGCCTAAGGCTAAGTCTAAATTCAAGCTTCCACTCGGTATTTTATAGTCTTCTTCGTTGAAGTGATTGAAGTGGTATTTTTTATTATCCTTATTGTCTAAGAATTTATTTATTTGATCTAATGTTGAACTCATAATAAGAAACTTCTGATTGTTTTTGGTTTTACTTCTATGAGTATATCATCTCCAGACTTATCTGTCAAGATTATTTTGTCAGGCTTTGGAAGTACATAATGGAACTCTTTGTATTTTTTATCAAGTAAATATTTTCCGTAATCTGATTTCAAAACAATCAAGGAGTCCCAGTCTTGTTTGAATTGAACCTTTTCCCAGAACTCTATATTAGGGTATAGAGCCATTAAGTCCTTGAGCATTTTATATTCCCTACTCCAGAATGGACCCTTGATTGATTTTGGAGGAGTTATTATTCTTAATACTATTTGCTTTTTATTTAAAGACATCAAAATATGCTAGCATACTTTGAGAAATAAGTCAAGCATTCATTAAAGCTTTCCAGCCGCAAGGTATACTTAGATTATTTTTGTCTAACCCTCCGCATTTACAGTCAAATGAAGAGTCGGATCTTAAGTTGTTATCCCAGCAGCTTTGTAGCCAGTATTGGGAGTGAGGATATTGACTTGCAGGCTCAACTTTGCAGGTTTCAAGGCAGAGGTCATATGCTGTATTTGGATTCATATCATCACAGTTGTCTCGCAAGTCTGAAGTGTTGTCCGTTCTTCCATAATCTCCATACCAAATTTTGATGTTATAATTTAATGGATTAGTTGTGACTGAGTTGACAAAGTCTATCGAGTTGTTTTGGTGATTGACTGACCAAGTGATGGTTTCATTTAGGGCGGTCCCTTGGTGGGGTCCTCCGCGTTGAAACCAGACATCTGTTAATTCTGTGGGATGATTCATTATATCTTCATTGCAGATATATTCTATTTCTATTCTGAACGTACCATCAGACTCTTCGTTGGATTTTACAAAAAAACCTTCCAGGCTCACTTCATAAGGATCTCCTGATTGAACCTCCACTCCTTCATTGTTATATATTTTAAAATCAAAACCTTTAAATGTTCCGTCTAGATACAATCCTCTACCCCAATTTGGGTCATCTGAAGGCACGTCTATCCATTGAAAGTCTTGCCCGGAGGTCATTACTTCCTCCTGTATTATGGGCTCGCATTCTTGATATAAGGATATAAAGGGAACATACGCAAGCTCGTCTTGATTGTTGTAAAAAACCTCAGGGCCTCCTTGCAAAAGTTGAATGTAAAATTCGTACTCCTCAAAGCTATGAATGTCATGCTCGGTTTCCAACGATGCCTTTTGTTGTTCGTATGTTGTAGGGTCGGCAGGGATCCAAGGTTTATTAGTAACTCCTTCAGGAAAAGATACAGAAAAATTTGCTTGACTACCCGCTTCAGTATGGCTGCTGCTAAGGAAAAATATCCCTTCATTGCAGTATCTAGCAATACGGTCACCCTCTTGATTGCGAGCCTTCACTGCTCTTCTGTGGCAAATTTGGCACGAGTTATCAGATGAAATTCCATAAGTTGAATCCTTGCAGGGCTCTGTAGTATTATCTAAATAGTTATCTACTTCTAGGAATTTATCCCAATCAGGAAAAGAAACTTTTGCTTTATGTAAATAAATATTTAAACCTTCCTCTATTCCATCATCAGAGACTATTTGGTCTGATTGAATCGCTGAACCTAATACAACATCGCCACCTTGAGTATTAATCTCTATTAGGGATCCCTCTTTACCTATGTACCTGTTAGGGATGGTTATACTATCACTCTTGATGTAAATTCCTTCAAATGGCTGGTCGTGAGGTTCGTAGCCTATGGTAAGGTCTGGTATATGCAGCGACCCATCTAAGTTTGTGAAGTCGTGATACATTTCTTGATCCTTTATGCCCCCTTCAGCAAAATCTGAGTCCTTGTCTAACAATAGATTGCAGGCGGCAACCGAATTAAATTTAGGTTTATGGCTAACGCTTATGATATCTTTGTCTTTAGATAAAAAATACCTACCACCCTCTCCTTCGAGGTCTCTCATATTAGTAAATTCTTCTCTCATTGATTACTTTTTTTGAATTAAATTAGAAAAGTCATCCGTTGAGTATTGGCTTTGATTTGACCTCTTGATTACGGAATGAACACAAATTCTAGTTTGATCTGAATGAGCTACATCTTGAGATGAGGCGGAGCTTGATTCTTCCCTGTCGAAGTCTTTTCTTGCTGGCAGTATGTTTATTTTTCTCTTATAGTCGGACGGGTAGATGTGAACTTTTGTGCCATCGTAATAAAATGCATTGCTTTTATCTTGATGAAATGCTACATTTCCAGCTTCTATCCTTTCTAAATTGGGAAAAGAAACACTTCCATTTTTAACATGTATTTCTTTTGCGAAGATTCTAGCATCACATTCCGGGCCAGGGTTAGTGCTTGGAGTTAAGGCTGACGGCCCTATAGATAAATATGTTGAGTCAGATATGGAAACTTCCTTGTCGTGATTGGGTCCGAAGCATTCAACTTTCTTATCTTCGGGAATGCTGCTTGGGATGCTTGCATATTCAGCCAAGTGTGGAAATTTTCCATTTTCACCTATTGACCCAAGCTTTCCGAGGAATGGTAATTTAGCATGACAATCATATTCAAACTTTGATAGCACTGTTTTTTCTTCAGGGTCGTTTTTTTGGGCGCCTCCTAGTAAGAAAAATTTGTCGTTTTGGTCTGGACTGTATACTCTTTCCTCTGATTGGGATACGGCATCTCCTACTTTTACCATTGAGCTTTTTTTTGCGGAATACCTAAGAAGGTCTTCATTGCTAATTACGTCTATTAAGTCAGCCATAAAATTTATTCCTCGTTGCAGGATTTTGGACTCCTTTCGAAAGCCTCATTAGGCAAACCTTCGTCGTCTAAAGAAATTCCCGGGGAATCTAGCTCCCATTTGGAGCTATTTCCGTGGACTACAACTTCAACATGGCTAATTATATTCTTGCCATTAATTGCCATTACAGGTATATCGCCTTCACCGACATAAATGATCGAACTTTCAGCCTTGAAGTCTTCACCTTCAACATCTATGCCGACACTGGGGAAATCTTTACCTATTCCTAACTTTTCGAAATGTATAGGTTTGCCGAAGCTTCCATCAAAAAAATCAAACTGATAAGTGCTCCACTTTTTGGAAGACGAGTTAAATTTTAAGCCAAAATTTTCGCCATAATCTGAGTCATCGAATTTATAATCTAGCTCGGATGATGTATCTGGGCAGTCAGACGTGTCTGTTTCTACTAGCAGCTGCTTCTCTTTTCCAAACTTAATCTTAGCGAATTGAAGTATCTGATCATGGAAATCATTATCATACATTCCAAGCCACCTGTAATCACTATCGTATATTTTATCCTGTATGGCTACATAATATTCTTCGTCTGAATTGTAGTCGTCTTTATCTATGAATTCTATTTCTTTATTTATTAAAGATTTATTTAGGCTTAAAGCTTCCATAACTTATTTAAAACTTAACTCCTGTCTAGTTTCCCTATTGTTATGGTTAAATTTTTTAAAATATATTCAGGTAGGATGTTTTTGTTTTTGGTTTCTTTAGTCTTTTTTAAGAGAGAGTCTCCTTTTTTGACGAAAACATGATCTAGATCGCCGGCAGGCTCTGAGCATTCTTGTGGCATAAAGTATATATACACATAATTTATTTCATAAAGAATTAAAAATCATCATCAAGGGAGCCGCTTTGTTGGTATTCTCTAACCCTCCTCTCGAAAAAATTACCCATAGCTTGAACATCAACAACTTCACCTAGCCAAGGGAAAGGATTTTTATCGCTAGGAAATCTGTAATCTAAACCAATAGCCTCAAGCCTCCTGTTACCTATGTAGTGCATATAGTCCACAAACATTTCTGCATTTAGACCCAGTATTCCAGTTGGAAGTACATCATGAGCATAAGCTATTTCAAGCTCGACAGCTTTTTTGATATGCTCTACGAATTCTTCTTGTATTGATTTTGTCCAAATAGATGGGTTTTGTTCTATTAATGTGTTTATTAAATATGTACCAAATGCGATATGAGAACTTTCGTCTCTAAGGGTGTATTTAATTTGGTCTGATATACCCTGAAGCTTGTTCTGTCTACCTAAAGCTAGGAGCATAGCGAATCCGCTAAAGAAAAAAGTTCCTTCACAAACGATCCAATAAGTCAAGAAGTTTCTTAAAATTTCTTGCTTGCCCGACTTAGTTTCTGGGTTAAAATCTGACCTACCTAGGTCGTTAGTTATACCCATAAGGAAGTCATCCTTAGCTTTTATGCTTGGTATTGTTTCGTAGGCATTAAATACTTCCTCTACATCAAGGTCTAGGCTATCGCAGATATATACTACCGTGAGGTTGTGAAGGCTTTCTTCAAAAGCTTGACGAAGTATGTACTGCCTGCACTCAGCATCCGTAACATATTTGAAGGCACTAAGCAAAAGATTATTACCAACAAGAGACTCAGATCCAGCAAAAAACCCAAGGCAGCGCTTAACAAGTAGTTTCTCATCTTCAGAAATTTCATTATTTTTCCATTGTTTTATGTCGTCTTGCATGGAAATCTCGGTAGGCATCCAGTTATTTGCGCAACTTTTTAAGAAAAGGTCCCATGCAAACTTATGTTTATGTGGTAAAATTCTATTTACCCCTGCAATATTTTTAGTTAAAAGTTCTCCGGTTTTTGTTTCCATGTTGTATATATCGTTATGATTGAATAATCAGATCACATTATGATAATGCAAAATGCAAAAGAAGTCAAGACTTAAATGTAATAACTCTAACCTTTATAGACCGCACAGACCGAAAGGCCTTGATTGGCAACCACTGTTGTGTATAAGGCTATTTTGCCATCAAAATTCATTCCGACACTTGGAGTGAAGTCAAAATTTGCCGCCCCTGAAGTTGGAACTGTGAATTTTATTATTCCTTGCGTATTATTTTTTATAACTATGACTTCATTCATAGAGGCATTGCCAGTTACGCTAGCTTGAACTCCATAAAGAATTGAGGGGCCAGAAGTGAAATCGCCAGCAGACGTAAGCCTTTTGACGGTAGCCGCAGAATTAACTCCGCTAATGTTAGCATTGACTCCGCTAATGTTGTCATTTAGCTTCTGGTTCAAGCCGCTAATGTTAGCATTGACTCCGCTAATGTTGTCATTTAGCTTCTGGTTCAAACCGCTAACGTTAGCGTTTATGTTGTTTAATTCTGAGCTTATGTATGAAAATGATAACGGGGACCAAGAATTAAGTGAATCGTCTTTTAAGTATATTTCGGAGTTAGCCATGTATTATACATACACTTTAAAGGGTTTCTTTGCCTGAAAAATTAAATATTTTTAGTCTTTAGCTAGGAAATAAGATATAGAATATGGATCTGCTGTAAATTTTTTACATCTTAATGGGGAATAGAGCTCTTGAGGTTTTACTTTTTTAGGTATTAGTAAACTATCTAGAGATAAATCAGTTTCTTTTAGGATTGATGTTATGTATATGGAGTGACCATCTAACTCGATTGTTTCGCTTTCGTTAATTTTGCTGGATTTTATTTGAGGGCTCATTGATATTATATATACACATTAACTGTAGTTAGTGTATGAATGTTGATAGAGTTTTAATATTGACATCAATAAGATTCTTCCTAGAGGGTGTTTTATTGTGGAGAGGGCTTGAACTTTTAACATAATGGTAGTCTAAGTTTAGAAGGTTAGATATGTTCCAATAAAGCGGAGAGAAAAAATTAAAACTAAACAGTTCAATTATCTTGGTATTTTGTTTACAAAAAATTAAATTTGCCAGACTTGCCCCATGTGGGGAAATTATAATTTCAGCGCTCTTAAAAATAGCAGCCTGCTCTAGGATGGTTAAGTTTTCTAAAATAACCTTTTTGTAATTAAGTTTATTTAAATAACTATATAGTTCAGTTTGATTTGATATTCCTCCTCCTTTATTTTTTTGTCTATGTATATATATTTTTTTAAATTTACATTTCTTATTTGTTTTAAATAAATTATTTATAAATTCAATAGACCAGTCTGTTATATGTATATGTCGGTTAGGCTCGCTGGGTATAATTATATTTTTGAATATATATTTTATGCCTTTTTCTTGCTCGACTAGCTGATTCTCTGATATACCTATTCTTTTCAAGCTTTCAATTACAAAGGGCCCCTTAATTGGGGGTATTAAGAAAGTTTTTATCGTGGAGAGATCTACTCCGTCGTTAATTAAAAGTTTCAACCTGGGAATCACTTGACATATCCAATGGAAGTAATTGCAGCTAGAATCCATAGATAGTAATACTGACTTATGTTTAACTATTTTTGTGTATTTAACCTCCGGAATCTCAAGGTCGTACTTGGAGGAAATATCTGTAAATTTTTTGACCCCTATGTTGCTTATTAAGCAGGAGCCGCAATTGTTTAATGCTAGGATTGAAATATCTTCGCAATATGATACGTATGAGCTTGAGTGATTAAACAATTTTACCTTTTCGAGATACCTAGATATACTAGGATCAATGAATTTATCGTTTGTTACTGGTTTTTTATTAAAATAAGACGGTTGGGCTTTTTTGTAATGATAATTAAGTTTCCAGTTTTTTTTAGCCTCCTTTATGTATTCAGGTAAATTCATATTAATATTTAATATTTAATATTTTATTATCTATAGATCTAAGAATTGATTTAATGAAGCTCTGTGGGTTGATTAATTCTTTATCTATTAATTTACCCTCTATTGAGTGAGAACCTAGAATCTTTGCATTGATATCTGGAAAGTTTCGCATAAGGGATGTATCCTCCAGTATATTTACAGCATGCCATAGTCCATTCATTGAGGTTTTGTATTGGTGGAATGTTTGAATTTTATTTAAAACCTCAAAATTTACTATATCTTCGCCACAATGTAGGCCGGTTAATGTAGATCCATGTATCGAGTGCCAGAAGGGAACTATGGTTAGGAAATTCTCCCTGAGTTTGCCAAAGCATAAATTTATTTTTTTATCATTTAATTTTAATTTATTAATATAATGTTTTAATACTAATTCGGGATTCCATTGAAACTCGTTATGTATGTTACTCCATGTTAATTGGCTCGAATTTTCTAAGCTCCACTCATACCATTCATTCAAGAAAAAATCTAAAATATTCATTCTTTTCTTGACATTTGCTGAACTCCCCATGCAAAATCTATCATTAAGACCCATGAGGTGGTTGTCGTGCGCGGGAAAATAGATGTTTTTATTACTTAAGTTCGATATGTTATCCAGTGAATTAAAAAAATGTAAGTCTGGCCGGGACCATATGACCCAGTCATACTCAAAGCCTTCTTGGGATTCTATACCTTCTATCATTGAGCAGCACTGCTTCATCGAGCTCCACTGGTTTAGATTGCCTTCAATTCCATGCCTCTGCCTGCACATGTTTTGATCCATTGATAGCTCCTTTTTTGAAAATTCTGGGTCTTTTTGGAATTTTATTTCAAACCTGTTAAATAGAGGTTTTAATTTTTTTAATGCTTTGATGCTACTTTTGCTTGTGTTTTTGTCTGGAAAATTGCCGATGAAGTCGGTATTGTCTGGTAAGCTGTTTATGATTCTAGCAATATAGGAGTAAGAAGATTCGCTGAAATTTCTAAGCAGAGATGACATACATAAGGCTATCCTAGTAGAAGACTTATCCGCTTTGTTTAGTTTTATTGAGTTTGGTTTTAATTTTTTCTCTTGTTGGGCATTTATTAATTGAGAATTTTTTACATGATTTAATTGATCTAGTTTTAATTCTACACCTTCCGTCCAGTTGGCATGGTGGACCATTATTTTGGAGCAAATGTCTAGGGTTTTGAGGTTTTTATATTTAAAGCCAGGACTCCAAAATCTATTTCTGGGTAGTGTTCCGTAGTTAAGATTGCACAGACTTTTATCTTTCAGTAATAACTGCATGATGTGCTGCTCTCCCGCTCCTGGAATATTAATAGATTCTTTCAATTTATTAAGCACAATATCCATGAATTTTGAAACTCTGGCAGAGCATTTGCATATAAAAAATCCTGAGCATATTTCGTTTTTTGTATTATTGGACTGGAATAGTATGTCAAACTTTTTAATTTTTTTAATAAGGAAGGGCTTTGTTTTTTTTAAGAATTGAATATCTACGTCTGAGCATATTATGGTATCGCCTATATTGTTATCAATAGCCTCCTTCCAGTATGAAACTTTTTTGTATTGAGTTTTTTTCCAGCCAGCTTTTCCATAAGATCCTGAGGGGCAGGGCTGATCGGGGTCCATTAAATGGTGAACCTCATATTCAATAGATGCGGTAGGTAAAAACCAGTCGCTGAAGAAAATTTCATGAGATGGTGTAAAAAAAGTGTATATTTTCAATTTAGTTTTTTAATTTTAGTGTAATTTTATATTGATGAGTAACATTATTTTAAATGTAGGAGGGCTGCTATTTTCAAATTCAGCATTTAGATTAACTTTGCTTTTTATTTCTAGAGCTATGACAGTAATGAACTCAACCCTTTCAATCGGTAAGGGAGTAACTAAGTTGGGCTTAGCTTTCGTGTTCGGGGATAGGGATAACTACGATGTTAATTATTAAAATTTAAATCTAAATAATTTATCATCCTCGTTCCTGTAAAAAAAATATTTATTGATGTCATTTGTTAGTTTTTTATTATTGCATTTGAGTATAGATTCATCATAGTAGGTATCGCCTATAGGGCAGTAATCATGTTTTTTTAATAGTTCATACCTCTTGATATATTTCCTGTTTTTAATTCTGCCATGATGTAGTGAAGAGATTGTATCATCATTACAATCTACCTTACCCTTTATTAATTCACCCCACTCTTTAGACCAGTTGAAATAATCCTGAAAATATGAAGGTAGCCTTAATTTTAGTATGGGGTGGTTTTGCATTATTCCATATAGATTAAACCCCTTAGAGAATGAAGCATTCCATAGTAGACTATCTCCTCCTCCCAGTATGGCTTTGTCATACAGTTTGCAGGATTGTAGTATGGAAGATTTAGATGCCCATGCATAGCCAGTTTTGTATACTGTGTTAATTGACTGTGTGTTTCCGGATATCTTCCAGTATTTGACACACCCGTCTCTGTATACTGAGTCATCCTTGCTTATATACTGCCTGGATGTAGAGAAAAGTTGACATAAGTTGCTTCTTTGTAACTTTTCGACAGTTTCTCCAGGCCAGTGGCTATTATTGAATATGACATCCGCATCGAGCCATGCTATATTCTCATAACCCTGATAGATGAGTTTGGATATTCCTATGTTAAGTAGATTTTCTTTATGCCATAGAATTTGGTCTGAATATACTTTAAGGCTATTGATTTCACTTGGTAGTGAATGCTTTTGGTTTTTGTAAATTAACTCAACTACTAATAAATTATTAACTTGCCTAGATGTTTTTTTAAAAAAAACAAGAAAGTTGTCTTTTTTTGATTTATAATTATATGGATTGAAGTAGCAACAGACGACTCCTAAGGATTTTTCATTAGGCATTTTATTATAATATGTAAAATATTATAAATGTTTTGTTTTACTTTTTCTATTTTTTATTTAAATTAGACTTGAATTTATTGTACCAATAGTGAGAGCTTCGCCTTAGAGACTCATTTGAGTACCTAACTAGCTCAAGCATTGAGTCGGCTAGCTCTGCTTTATTTTCGGAAAAAGAAGAAGAGCTAGTTGCTTGAATTTCCTTAATTATTTCTTGAACGAAGTCAATGTAGGGGCATGTATTGCTAGGCACCTCGGGAGCTTCAAGCTCATAATCCTTTAATGTCTTTTTATTCATCTTAATATTAAATACACTAATTATTTAAGCCTAAGTTTTCCAGAAGATTTATTGTCTAGAAAATCTGCATAAGTACTCTTTAGACCTTCTTTTATTGTGATGCTGGGACTCCATCCCATAGAATTAATTATGGATGTATCAAGTCTTTTAACTGGCGTTCCGTCTAGAGTACTCAAGTTGTAAAGTATGTCTCCCGTGAAGCCTACCACTTCTTTAACAAGTAAAGCTAATTCAGAGATCGTAATGTCGGACCCAGTACCTACATTAATTATATCTGGTAGGCTCTCCTTGTCTAATAGAAATAATATGCACATAGCTAAATCACTGGCGTGCATAAATTCCCTCCTAGCTTTTCCTGTGCCCCACATTTGAACATAGTCTTTGTTGTTATTTTTAGCTTCATCAAATTTTCTTATTAGAGCTGGGAGGACATGTGAATTTTCAGGGTGATAATTATCATTTTTGCCATATAAATTAGTAGGCATTAGTGAGTGGAAGTATACCCCGTGCTGGTTTCTATAATGCCTGCACATTTCTACACCTGCTATTTTAGCGAGAGCATAAGCTTCGTTAGTTTTTTCCAGAGGACCTGTTAGTAAGTATTCTTCCTTCAGGGGTTGGATTGAATCTCTGGGATATATGCAAGAGCTTCCGAGGTTTATAAATCTACTAACCTTGTTAACTAGGCAGGATTCGGTTATGTTTAAATTAATTAATAAATTATCTTTTATGAAATCTGCAGGGTATTCTTTGTTTGCATAAATCCCGCCAACTTTTGCGGCACAATTTACAACAATGTCTGGCTTTACGTGACTGAAGAATGAATTTACTGAATTTAAATCGCAAAAATCTGCTTCATTTCTAGAGCAATGAATTGGGTTATAGTTTTCTGATTTGCTTAACGTTTCAAAAATTGAAGAGCCCACCATACCTCTGGACCCGCAAATTAAAACTTTTTTCACTTAGATGATACTAAGCGATAATCATTTTCATACATTTTTTTTACTAAGCCCTTAAAGTCAGTCTTTCTTTTCCATCCAATTTCAGTTTCAGCTAGTTTAGGGTCTCCGCAAAGCTCGTGAACTTCTGCGGGCCTGTAGAATTTTTCATCAACCTCGACTATGACCGTGCCATCTTTGAGCTTAATTTTTTCACTCAAACCATTCCCTGAAATTAAATACTCTATTGATGCTAAACTAAGACATTCTAAAATAAAATCTCTGACGGTATGCATTTCTCCACTGCCTAGTACATAATTTTTAGGTTCTTTTAGATTTAGCATCAGCCATACTCCATCCATGAAATCCTCAGCATCACTCCAATCTCTACGAGCATCAAGGTTTCCCAACTTTAATTTAGGAATAGGATTGTTTTTCTCTATTGAGTGTTTTATTTTAGCCACACCGTTGCTTATTTTTCTAGTTACAAAATCTAAGCCCCTGCGAGAACCCTCGTGATTGAAAAGCCAGCCTTGCACCGCATATAATTTATACGATTCCCTATAGACCCTGACTAGGTGCCTAGCGGCACATTTAGCTGCTCCATATGGGGATTGTGGGTTAAGGGGGTGCTTCTCGTCCTGAGGCGAGTATTCAACATCTCCAAACTCTTCTGAGGACCCTGCATTATAAAACTTGCAGTGTGGTGCGAATCTCCTGATTGATTCAAGTATATGTAATACTGCATTAGAATCGGTTTCCCATGTTTGTATGGGATATTTCCAGCTACCAGCCACAAATGATTGGGCGGCGAAATTAATAAAGTAATCTGGCTGAATCTCTAGAATAACATCTCTTATACTGTGAGCATCGTTTAGATCCATGTCTAAAATATGAAACCTAGGGTTCCCTTCTAGGTGTTCTATGTTTTCGTGATTTTTTACGCTAAGTCTTCTTACTGTTCCAAATATTTGAAAATCAGTAAATTTTAATAAGTAGTCACACATGTGACTTCCATCTTGACCTGTTATTCCTGTAACTAGTACTTTTTTCATTTAAATAAAATACACTTATTGTTGATATTATTTTCTACTTAATACTTATTTCTTTGGTATTTCTTAACACATTCAACTATTTTGTCATCTAGTTTATGGGGGAATGAATCTAGTAATTTTATGTCTGTCCAGACAAAGTCAGTATGCTCTTCGTTTAAATCGGGAATTACCTCTGATTTAATCTCGCTCATATAGACGTGCAATAATGAGTCTTCCTCATATAATGTTTTTACATATTTAATGTCTTGAATTTTTAAATTTATGCCAGACTCTTCTTTAGTTTCTCTTGCAGCACAGGATATTGGACCTTCGTTCTTCTCTATTGAACCTGTAAAAATTGACCAAAACCCACCAAATGGTAATGGGTTTTCTTTAGTACCCTCCGACCTCTTGCATAGGAGAATTTTGCCATTACATATTAAGCCAACCCCTGAGTACCTATTCATTGGCAGGACTCGCAGGGTTCTCCATTTTTCATAGATTCAATACTGCAGGCAGATGCAGGTTTTTGATCGGTTGATTTTTCGATTTTACTTGCGGCCCTATTCCTTAGGTAGTAAGTAGTTTTTAGACCAGACTCCCAGCATTTCATGTATATATCATTTAGATATTTAAGGGAGGTTGAGCTGTTGTACAAATTAAAACTTACAGCTTGATCTATCCATTTTTGCCTACGAGCATTTACTTCTACGAGTTTCATCATATCTCTATCAAATGCTGTTTTGTATTTATTTTTAATATCCTCAGGGATGAATTCATTTAACAATGATAAGTCTCCGTCAGCGTCCTTAACCATATTAGATATTTCTGAATTCCATAACCCAAGTTCTTTCATGTCGTTTACAAAATGAGGGTTTGTTATATAAAAATTACCGCTCTTATTCTCGTATACAAAAAGCACAGAGAAATTAGGCTCTATACTTTGCTCTACTCCGTTAATATATCCTATAGTTGCTGTGGGAGCAATAGCCATTACGTTAGAGTTCCTCATTCCGAATTCAGCAACATGAGCTCTGACTTTACCCCAGTCTTTAAGTGTTTGACCATGGCCAGTTAGAGGCTTGCCGGTAACAGATGCTTTAGATACTTTTTGTTTACCTTTATAAACCATTAAGTTATTGTAGGAATCAATCGGAAGAATATTTTGACTCCAGAGTGACCCATCAAAAGTTTCGTAAGATCCTCTCTCTTCCGCCAATATTGAGCTTGCATAAATTGCTTCGCATGAGTAAAATTCATAAAACTTGTCGTTCCATTCAGCAGCTTCATCGCTGTCTATTATGATGTTTTGCTTGTGAAGTACATCATGCATTCCCATTATACCTAAACCTATAGGTCTATGCTTTAGGTTTGAATTATTAGATTCCCTGGTAGGATAATAATTTATATCTATTACATTATCTAGCATTCGAATCGCCGTGTGTATTGTATTTTTCAACCTATCATAATCTAATGTATGATTATTTTCACCGTGAGATGAGGCCTCCTTCATGTGATTCAATAAATTAATAGAGCCTAAGTTGCAAACAGCTGTTTCTCCTATCTTGGTTTTTTCACCCTTGCTATATTCTGAGGGTTTGGTGTGTAGAGTTATTTCAGTGCATAAGTTAGAGCTAAGAACCTGACCTTCATGTTGATTTGTGTATCTAATATTACATGGATCTTTAAATGTACACCAAGGGTGTGAGGTCTCAAACAAAACTTTGAGCATTTTTTTCCATAAATCTTTTGCCGCTATTTTTCTGAAATTTTTAATTAATCCTGCTTCAGCCGACTTGCACATTTCTGAGTAGTGCTTATCAAAGTCTTTACTAAACCTATTGTGTAGTGTCTTTCCGTCTTCTGTTTTAGTGTCTTTTGGGTCAAAGAAATACCAATCATCTTCGCTCTGAACTCGCCTCATAAATTCATCGGGTATCCAGGCTGCGGTATTCATGTCGTGGCATCGAAGCCTTTCGTCTCCGGTGTTCCTCCTTAAGTTAAGGAAGTCTTCAAAATCTAAGTGCCATGGCTCTAAGTATGCACAACCAGCTCCAGGTCTTTTACCTCCTTGGTTGACGGCTACAAGTAAGTCGTTAAATATTTTAAGCCATGGAACTAACCCGCTAGAGATTCCGTTAGTTCCTTCAATGTGAGATCCTGTGGATCTGAAAGGGGTGACATCTAGGCCTAGACCTCCGGCAAATTTAGACTTCCTAGCTTCTTGCCATGCTCCGTCAAATATTCCATCTATACTATCATCAAAAGTGTTCAAATAGCAAGAACTTAATTGGGAGTGTGTGGTTCCACTGTTAAATAATGTGGGTGTAGATGGAGTATAGAGTAATAAACTAATTAAGTCATAGAACTCTATAGCTTTTTCGTTTTTATTTTCTTCGTTTATCGATAGGCCCATTGCTACCCTCATCCAAAAAGATTGAGGAGTTTCCATTACTTTGTTGTCCAGCCTAATAAAATATCTATCGTACAATATTTGAGCTCCTAAATATTTTAAGTTCTTATCTCTAGTTATTCTTATAGATTCTGACAACATATTTAGGTCAAAGTCTAACAATTTAGGGTCAAGCCTGCCTTCTTTAACTAACTTTTTAGTATTTTGAATAAAGCTTTTTCTATATTGTAATCTAAATGTATCTGAGTCTACCCCTTCGTTGAATACTTCTTTATATAAATTGTTTAATAATAAACCTGCAGCCGCAAAAGAATAGTTTGGTTCTTTTTCGATTTTTTCTCTAGCTGATAATATTAAGGCTTGGTCAATTTCCCTAGTAGTTATCTTATCAAAGAGTTGAAGTTGGGCGTCAAGAACTATTTCACTAGCTGACACATCTTCTATGTTTTCGCAGGCTCTTAGTGAGCTTGCATTAATTTTATCCACATTAAATTCTTCTAATCTTCCATTTCTTTTCTTAACTTTAATTTGCATCGTTATATATTGTATGTTTTAGGGTATATTCTTTCCACTATAAGAAGGAAATTATTAATATAGCATAGAACTAGAATAACATCAAGGATAAAAGTCAATAGTTATTAACAATTTATCTCATTGATGGAAGCATTTTACTATTATTGTTGTGGTTATGGTGCGCTGGAGAACCCCATTTATTATTAAAGAAGGAATGAGCCATAGCCTCTTTTTTTGAACTTTCTGAATTTTGTTCAGAATTACTTCTAGTGGCGGCTCCGGCGAAATGATAAAAGTTACAGTTGTATGTCCTTTGCATTTTGAGCCCCCAGTATTCACACTTTAGAAAAAAGTCCCAGTCAACCACGTGTGGGGAAGGGTAGAGTTCGTCCCACCCGCCTAGAGCTAAGAAGTCATGTTTATTCATCGCAAAAGGAAGTGTGGAACCTTCATCTGTGATTTTATTTTCCCTTAGAAGTACTTCCTGCTCTTGAAACTCACCAATGTTGAATATTGCTGGGTCGCGTCCAAAATCTTTAATGATAAACTGAGGAAATATTGAGGGTTGGGGCTCAATTTGGTTCAAGCTTAAGACTGATTTTGGTTGCAGTTCTTGACTTATGACTGTATCCCAGTTTGACGGAAATATATTATCATCATTAACCACCAATATGGTTTCGTGAGTTGAGTTATAAACTCCTAGGTTGGTGGCGACTGAAAGCCCTTGGTTCTTTTGTAAATTGAGTACTTTAAAATTATTTTCAAGCTCTTGATACTTATTAATTACTGATTTATTTAAGTCAAAAAAACCATCAGCCACAACTATGACTTCAAAGTTGTTTCTCGATGATGGATTTAAGTACAGGGACTTTATGCAAGCGTCTAAATGCCCTGGCTCTTGGTATGTTGGTATAATTACTGATATCATATTTTATTCCAATTTGTTAAAGGAGATAACCATTTGGTTTCTCCATGGGTTGAGTAACCTGGTAAGGGTGTAATTAATAACTCCTTATTATTGCCTAATTCTAGAAACATTTGAAAATCATTTGGGTGGGTTCCTGATGTGTGTTTTCTTAAGATGGATTCACATCGTTTTAAGGTAGATACCTTAGCGGCAAAAGTCATGGTTGTACTATTAGTTATCTTCCAGTGGCAACTATTGGTTAGGTATACCTTGGTAGTTTCAGCCCCCCCATCGCAATATGGGTTGCCGCCTTGTGAGGGCTCTAAATATTTATCAGGATGATCATACAAAGAAACAAATGATGCCCCTAGGGCAAACCCTTCTTCTAGGGCTTTTTGGGATTGAAATTTGTGTAGGTAGTCGTTTTCAATAAAATAAATAATTTCATCATCAGGAGATGTAAGAGCTTCGTCTAAAGCTAAATTGAATGTTCCTGCCCCATGCCCTATAGACACTTCTTTTAGGAAGAAGGGAAGTACTTTAGCACCTTCCACTTCGTGTTTTACCATATCAAGAGTTTTAGTAGAACAATTATCTGCTATTATTGACCATTCTGTATTAGTGAATTCTTTGAGAGCATTTTTTAAACATTCTCCATTATTAATATAGTCAGGTTTTACTTTCTTGTATCCAGCATCTGATATTCTATATATTATTTTCATACTCGCTCAATTATAGTGAAACCATTATTATTAGTAAATCTTTCTTTTAACTTCCAAGCATCCTTATTTTCATCTAAAAATTCAGTAACAGCATCCCATAGACCTTTATCCCAAACTAATTCATCTCCAAACCCATTCTCTGATGTTGTAGGTTCACTGTGATGTTCATAGGAAGTGGTATCATGAAAACATATATATTTTTTTGCTTTGGGTGAGTGTTTTTCTAATTCAGCTTTTAATTGATTATAATGATGCCAGGTATCAATAAATAATAAATCAGTTTCTTCAATATCAATTTCAAGTACATTAGCTTCTACAAATTCAAAATTAAGTCCATAAGCTTTAGCTGTTTCTTCTACTTCTTTTATATTTCCTCCCCATCTGGATGGGTTGTATAGATCGTAAGAAATAAGTTTAGTTTTTGGAGCTGATGCTAGCCATCCCCAAGTTGATAAAACACTTCTTACCCCCATTTCTGTAATATGATCACATTCTTGACCATACTTTAATATTGTTGGTATATGTTCATTTATATCAGAAGGGGTTTGATATAATTTATTTATTTTTTCTTCTAAGTCTATCATAACATTTTATTTATTGATTTTTGCATTTTATTTTCATGGTTTCCTAATTTATTTCTTCCTTGCTCTCCATTAATGTAAATATTGGGAAGATGATGTATTAAGTTATCTTTAAATTCACTTATACAAATCATTTTTTTCATTCCACAAAATTGATATATGTCTGTATTAACTTTACATTTGACACTATATCCTGATTGTCCAAAAAACTGAGTAAAGTTATATTGTTCACATATTTTATGTAGTTGTTCTTTTGTAATAATAAAAGTTGCTTGGTGTAGGTTAGTAAAATGTGCGAATTTTTTACCCTCATATTCTTCTACACTATTATAATTCCAATCATAATGAGCGTGATAAGCAGGGTAATATTTTCCTATTTCATTTTCTTCATATTGAATTAACCCAGCTATTCTATTCTTAGGTAAAATATTAGTATACTCTAGATATTTGTCAATATGATGTTCTTTAAATAGATGATCATTTTCACCAAATAAAAATACATCAAAATCATCTTTATGGTCCCATATAACTTGTTTACAAGTTAATGGTAATAACTGATAATTATCCAATTCAATAACATTAACATGATCTATACCCAGTATATCAAGTTTTATATTACTATTTACAACAATAAAAACTTCATATTTTTGAAACGATTTTAACTCACTAACTACTTGTTGGAGATATTGAAGTTGATCCTCTCCATAATTTACTAATACTGCTAATATATTTTGTTTTTCTTTACTTTCCATATTGTATGTTAGACTTTTTATATATTTCTTCTATCAAAATAATGACATTATTTGTCTCTTCCAAGCTAAAATTATTTAAATTTCGATAAACTTCAGGATGGTTAGGACATGATCCTTGATATGAGCCATATGAATTAGGTTTATTTATCTTAGAATATTTTTTAGATATTTTATTATATTCATTTTTAAATCCTTGACTTAAAAAATTAGCTGATTCTATAATATTAAGAGCTTTCCCTCCAATTTTAATATAACCATTAGAACCCATTAAAGTTATAGAACTTTCTATGTTGTGGGGTTCTGATGCTATTGTGGATTCAATAGTACCCCCAAATTTACCATAATCAACTAGAGAATAAACTGTATCTTCAATTATAGCATCCTTATGTTTAGTAGTATAGGTTTTTGTTGATAATACTTCTTTAGGATTTCCAATTAAATATTGTAAGACATCTAAATAGTGGATTGCAGTTTCGTATAATATACCACCTCCTACATCCGGTTGTCCTCTCCATCCTGAAAAGTATTCTAAAGGTCTTTGCCATCTTTGTGTAAATGAAAATCCTCTAATTTCTCCTAATAATTTCTCTTTTAAAACTTCTTTCACTAAACTAACTGTTGGGTTTAATCTAACTTGTAAAACACAATATACTTTTTGTTTATTTTTATCAGCACAATCTTGAATTAACTTTATATCTTGAATATTAAATGATACTGGTTTTTCTATTAAAACATCACAATCTTTCTCTAATGAAAAAATAGCTTGCTCCTTATGTAATGAATTTGGGGTTGCTATTACAATAAAATTTAAATCCTCAACAGCTATCATATCCTTATAATCCGTATAAGAAGGTACTTTATATCTCTTTCCTAAGCTTTTTATTAATGATGGTTGAATATCACATACTGAAGATAATTCAAAATCTGAGTTAGCCTCTATTGCTTCTATATGTCTAGGGAATATCCCACCACACCCTATTATTCCTACTTTATGTTTCATTTTAATTTGTTTTGATACCAACTAATAGTTTCTCCTAAACCATATGTAAAGTCAGTAAGTTGATAATTAATTAGTGATTTTATTTTTTTATTACTGGCTATATGACATTCTACATCTGCTTTTCTAGTCGGTTTATAAACTATATCCTTTACATTATAATCCATCCCTCTCATAATATTACAGATATCTTCTATAACTTCTTTAATAGTAATTTGACCATCTGTAGATATATTTACTGATTCCTTTGGTTTTAATTTATTATAAACCTTTATAATAGCATCTACAGTATCATGTACATAAATAAAATCTCTACTTTGTAATCCATCTCCCCAAATTTCTGGGGGTTTATTATTAATTAGGTTAAACATAGTAACAGGAATTACAGCAGCTAAAGGTGGTTTTGCATTTTGTCTAGGACCATAATTATTAAATGGTCTAACTATAAAGGCATCCAAATCAAAACTATCTACCCAAGATTCTAATGCTTTATCTGCACCTACCTTCCCAGCAGCATATGTTGTTTTTGGATTTAAGGGATGGTTTTCATCCATAGGCTCATAAACAGCACTACCAAATACTTCTGATGTGGAGAAATGTACTAATGTTTTAAATTTATTTTTACGTTGAAGTTCTAATAAATTAACTATAATATTAGTGTTACAATGAAAACCATTTGCCGGGTTTAAAAAAGTATAATTAATTGGTTTTGTAGCACAATTAAAAACTATATCAATGTTATGCTTATTAAATATATATTCTAAAGAAGTATATATCTCACAATCATCTTTATAAAGAATAACTCCCTGTTTAAAAGCATCTTTTAAATTATCTTCATTCCCAAGAAACATATTATCTATAACAATTACTTGTTTAGCTCCTTCTAATAATAGTCTATCGACTAAATGGCTTCCTATAAATCCAGCTCCACCAGTAACTAGAATTGTACTATTTTTAATTTTTGGTCTATTTCCCATTTTTATTTTTATATTCTATAAATTTTTGGTGTAATGTTTTTTCTATGTCTTCAGGAACAGATTTATAGTAAGTACCTTCCCCTAAAATTTGAGTAGGTATATTTTCTTTAAGTGATGTTATAGAGTCTACCATTAGTTTTTGTTCTAGATTTTGAATTCTAATGTTTAAGTCAATTAAGGTATCATCTTTATAGACTTTAATTGTGGATTTCGTAATAACTTTCCCCCTATCAATTGATTTATCGATTAAATGTGTTGTTACTCCTTGAGATATATTATCTAAAACCGCCCATTTAATGTTATCTAAACCTCTATTTTCAGGTAATAATCCGGGATGCATATTAAGTACCCCTATATTAAAACTTTCAAAGGCAATAGGTTTTAATATTCTAGCTCCTAATATCACACCTAAATCTAAATTATACTCTTTTACTAATTTTTGGGTTTCTTCAGAATTATGGACAACTACTTTATAATCAATTCCATGCTGTTCTGCTATTATTTTAGGATGGGATAAATATAGATCTTTAGGTGTTATTCTTATTTTTGATTTATAAAAATTTAATTCAACTGGATTAGCCGCAAGTATTACTTTAGGTTTATTACCTGATATTATTAAATTATTTATTCCTTCTTGGGTTTTCCAATGTGAAAAATTATAAGCAAAAACTCCTATATTCATTATTTTTTTATTTTATTATAATATTTTTGACCTTTTTTAATATTTTTATTAACAAAAGTTAAAGCTCCAATTACGGATTGATCTTCAATATTACATCCCATTTGAACTACACTATGAGGTCCTATATAAACACCATTACCTATTTTAGTTGAATTGTGTTCTATTTCTTCTTTACCTAAAGAAGTTGACCATTTAACAGTATGATGAGAGTAAATATGAACTCCTGCAGATATAGAACAATAATCTCCTATTTCTAATCCACCACTTCCATCTAGTACTACATTAGGTCCAATCCAACAATTTTTACCTACTTTAACATCTCCCAAAATTAAAACATTATCATAAACTGATGTACCTTCCCCAAATCCTTCTTTTTTCCCTCTTTCCCACCTATCATTTAAGTAATCTCCTAAAGAAAGACTCCTATTATACTTGAATTTTTTGTTTAAGTATAAACTGTTATAAAATTTTTTATATATTTTTAAGAATAAATTTTTCAATTTTTTTAAATATTTTTTTAACATTTACTCCTTGATAACATGGTAATGTTATCGTATTTTCTTCTAAAAACTTAGCATTAGGTTGAACCTTATTATATTTAGTTTTATAATATGTTGTGTTACTTAAACAATAAGTCCCTAATGTTGATTCTATCCCACAAGATTTTAAAAATAAAATTAATTCATCTCTTTTTATATCTTTAGGGACCTGGAAAATTACAGATTGAATATTATGAAAAGCCCCAGAGCTTAAAGTTTGAGGTGTAAAACCTAAAGGTGTTAATAAATTAATATATTTGTTTTTTATTTTATTTCTAGAAAATATAACTGAATTAAGTTTTTTTAAACTTTCAATTCCCATTACAGCTTGGAATTCAGTCATTCTATAATTGTATCCAGGTTGAATAAAGTCTAATTTATTATTATTGTAAATAGCTCCATGATTTAATTTTACCTTAAGTAAATCGGCATATGCTTTATTATTTGTAGTAATTGCACCTCCTTCTCCGGTTGTTAATAATTTTCTTGGATGAAAACTAAAACAGGTTAAGTCTGCTATAGAACCATTTTTTTTATCAAATTCACTACTACCTAGGGCACATGCTGCATCTTCTATAAGAGGGAGATTATGATCTTGGCATATATTTTTTATTGAATGGATATTAGAAGGATTACCTAAAGCATCTACAAACATTACTGCTTTAGATTTTGGGGTAATTTTTGAAATTAAATCCTTAGCATCCATATTATATGTTTCAAGATTAACATCAACAAATACAGGAACAGCACCCATATTTTCTATTACATTAGCACTTGCGGGGTATGAAAAATCAGAAACAAGAACTTCATCACCTGATTGAATATTAATAATTTCTAAAGATAAACTTAAAGCAGTTGTAGCTGATGTTGTTAAAAAAGAATAATCACATTCTATATAATTTTTTAAATCATTTTGGAATTGTTCTACATATTCCCCTTTAGTAAAGAACCCTGTTTTAAATATTTTTCTAAACTTCTTATTAATATTTCTATATTTTAAATATGGTTTTATTATTCTAATCATCTTATATACTTTTAAAAAATTTAATTACTGATTCAACTGAATAACATTCTTCTAACCATTTACCTATACCTTCCATGTATCCTATTAAATCCTCTTCTGTAATAGATTTTATAAAATGGTTTAAAGTATTTAATAATTCTTCTTCAGTAGTACCTAAGGGCACAACAGGACATTCATATTTACCTGTTAATTTAAACATTGAGTCTGTAATATTATTTGTTGTACTAAATGTAAAGTTTGAAGTAAATAAACTTTCTAGTGTAGATACTCCATAACCCCCACAACCTTGAGGCCAAAATTGATCTATATAAAATACAGATTTTTGCTTTTCACTAATTACAGTAGAATGAGAGACATTAGTTAACACTTTATAGTTAAATTTGTTAGGATCCAAATGAAGATTATTAATAGTTTTATTAATTATATTGGTACCTTTAGTTTGGACTTTAGAAGGAATATGTAAAATAGTCCAAGGTTTATGATTTAATTTTTCTTTAAAGTTTAATATAAATTTATCATAATTAAAATCAATATACTGATATGCATGCATAGGGGTATCGTTTGATTCTTTATTGGATAATCTATATAAATCTATCCCATAAAAGTGTTTATGTATCTTTTTCCTTTGAGGGTGGTTATTATAAAAATTAAAAGCTTCTCTATAACATGATCCGGGATGCCAAACACAAAATTTTGCACTGATTTCAAGTAGATCAAATCCATAAATAGAACTAAATCTGTCAAGTGTGTTATATACTAGGTGTGGGTGTTGACCTTCCCAAGACTCTTCAGCAAAAATTATAATATCACTTTCTAATAAAAACTTTTTCGATTCTTCTATTCTAACTTTATCACAAGTTTCTATATCATAGTCATGTTGAATATTATAAGTAAATTGTTGTTTTTTTAAAGAAATAGATTTAGATTCTATATCTTTACTATGTTTGTTAAGGGAATAAGAGTACTCTGTTAGCACATTTCCAAAATCCCAAGTTGATAGAAAACTTATTTTCATAATGTATTTTTTTCTATTATTTCTATTGGCAATTGTCGTGATCGTTCCTCATGGTATTTCTTTCTTCTATGCAAGCTTTTAAAACTAAACTAGGTGAGTCGTGTTTTTGCATGAACTCATTCAATGCATTGGTGTCTTTGGGGAAGCAGAGCCCCCCGTAGCTAATTTCCCCATCTGGCCCCGGTACATTTGTGTGCATTGGGTTTATCCAATAGTTTCTAATTAATATCTGCCTAGCTATATTGTAGTCGCATCCAGTTTTTTGACAAAGAAGATACATTTCTGTAAAAAATTGTACTTTAATTGAATAAAAGCTATTGGCGAACAGTTTTGCTGACTCAGATTCCGTACTCTTACATTTAGTAATTCTAGCCCAAGGGTAGTTGATGGAGTGAAAATCAACGACTAGATTGTAGTGTTCACTTGAGCATAGCTTGGTCCTTCCTAAAACGATATGTTTTTGATTATGGTAATCTTCTTTGGCGGTTCTGGCTGTTAGAAATTCTGGGTTATGAATTATATTTAAATTTGTATAGACCTCGGCAAACTCTTTACAAGATCCTGGTTCCAAGGTGCTTTTGCATATAACACTACCTTTAAATTTTTTTTTATTTAAGTAATCTAGATTTTCCAAAATAGATTCTTTATTATAAGCTTGTAGTTTATTGTCGTAGGGTGTGGGTAGGCAAAGAAAAATTAATTCAGACACTAAAAGTTCTTCTAGGGTGCTGGCGCATTTTTTAAATTTATCATAAGATAGGACCTTTATTTTTTTCTTCTTAAAGCTTTCTGTCATTGCCCTTCCGACGAATCCAGTTCCAATTACACCAACTGTAGTCATTGTATCTTTTCGTAAAATTTATTCTGTCTTTCCTGGCGATCAATACTCTTAATGTGTGTTAATGCATATTCTATTGTTTCGGGTAGCTTCACTCCGGTTTTGGCTCCAGTAATAATTTCGTGAACTTTGTTTTCCCATTTAATATTGAAATTATTCTTGAAAATTCTGTATTGATAATCAGGCCAGTTGACCCATTTATTCTCAGTGACCTTCCATTCCCATTTTTTAATATGAGCTTCAGTTAATCCATTAACTACATTGATTCTTGGAACTAAAAATAGGTCAACATCTAGGTTCGACTCCAGTATCTTGTGCAAATTAATTACCGTTTCATCTGCAGGTATTTCGTCGGCATCGATTTGGAATATATAATCTCCTTTGCATAATTTTTTTAGATTATTTTTAAATGCTGCAAAATTACCATTGAGCTTAAATGTGTTTTTTTTAAGTTTGAATTTTCTTAAAACGCTGGAAACTTCTTTTGTGTGATTGTCTTTATCTAATTGAACTACGATTTCGTCATCTTCTCTTTTTGATGAGGTCAGCATTTTGAGTAAAGACTCTAGTTCTGTGTGTTCATTGCATGCGGTAATTGCGTAGCTTATTTTAAAGTTCATTATTTATTGTATTTTGTGTCCTTGGGTTTTCAACAAAAATCTATTCCATTTATTTTCTAACATATGCTCTTGATGTTTTACGACTTGATCCTCGTTCTCCCATTTTGTTTGATTGATTGTTACTGATGGGCGAATGGAGGGTATGAAATATATTGGAGCTAACCCTCTCAACTTGTCACAGAAATGCCAATGCTCTAACTGACCTTCGGAAAACCATTCAGCCTGATTAAAGTATTCACTCTTAATAAAAACAAAACCTCCAAATGATCTGTACACATCGATTGGTTTATTCTGATTAAATAACTCTCTATCAAGCTTGCGGTAGAATGGGTTGGAGCTCCAAGTCATGCATTGATTTAAGTCGTGATCAACTAGGCTCCAGCTATCATAGTACGAGGTTAAATCTCTTGATCCCATTTTACAAGGAACATTTTGTCTAATGTTTGGTGTAAGCATTGAGAAATTTAAATTCAAAAAATTGAAATAATCATTAATTATATTTGGACTAAACTCTACATCGCTATCGAGCACGATTGTAAAATCAGAATCAACAGGTTTGCCTAGTGCGGCCATGCTATTTCTAATTTTAGCCATCTTTACAACCCTAGCTGACTCCATTGTTGAGCCGTAAGATTTTTCGTTTAAGGTTTCAGACTTTAGCTCGCCGTTCTTATTCTCAATCCACTCGGATAAAATTCTAGCAGTATTATCTTTCGAGTCATTTTCGTAAAAAAAATATTCAAATTCTGCATTTGTAATATCCTCCATCAAGTCTAGTGATGATAAAGTTTTATCTATGTAATCCTCTGAATCTCTAAATAAACTAAAAACGGAAATTCGGTATTTTTTTATTGACATAATCTATAATCTATATATAATCTATAGTATTATATTACCAAGGACATATATAGTCTATTTATTATTAATATATATTATATATAACCTATTAAAGTACAGAGTACTTTATTTTCCGATAATTGATTAATTGAAAAGCATGATTATAATCTTGACTTTACTTATTTTATGAGGTAATATATAAACCATATTATGAATAACGAAATCAAAAACTATATTGTTTCTTCTGCAGGATGGGAGCTCACCGTTGACCACACAGATCATGAATCTGCGGCCACATCAGCATTGATAATGGCAATGTCTATATTTGGTGACAACCTGAAGGTTTCAACCGTAATGATGGTAGATGTTGTGAATTCAGATGGAAATACAAACACTTCACTGACTGAGTTCGTTCCTACATATCTGGCATTCAAAAGAATGGGAGCCCTCGCTATATCTAAAGATTTGAAGGAAATAACTATATCGACTAATTAATTAATGAAATTAAATATATTGAAAAACTCAGGATCAATTAAGATACCTAAAAACAACGGAGATGCGGGGTACGACTTAATAGCTTCTAGTGACCCTAGGGTTGTAGGATCTATATACCAAGGTCTTTACTATACATCCATATCGCACATAGAATATGATACTGAAATTAAAATTCAACCAGAATTAATTAATGAAAAATACGAATTCTTCATGTTAATGTTCCCTAGGTCTAGCATCAATAAAACAAACCTACATTTAGCTAACTCTGTAGGGGTTATAGACTCTGGATATACCGGAACAATTAAAGTATGCTTTAAATATTCGATGCAACCTGAGGATATGAAAATAGTTGAAGGCAAAACCTTTAGGGGCAATAATTCAAAAGGTATAGTTTGTTCAATAAATCCTCAAAGAATCTACCAAAAAGGGGACAAAATTTCTCAACTTATTCCTTGCAAACATGAAGATCTTTTAATAAACTATGTAGATGAACTTAATCAATCATCAAGAAGTAGTAATGGATTTGGGAGCACAGGAAAATGAATAAACTAAAACAGCTAGAGGACAATGTGTTAATCTCTCATATTAAAAATCAGTCAAATACTGAAGAATGTCTTTCTGAGTTAGTGAATAGGCATTCAGGTTTATGTATATCAATGATAAATGGATATGTATCCAGTAAGGACAACGAGAGCTTAAGGCTTGAATTAATTAAAGAAAAAGAGTACCAAATCTACAATTCCGCATTAAAATTTGACCCACTAAAAGGATCTAAATTTAGTACATATCTTGGCAATGAAATAAAATGGAAATGCTTAAATATTTACAATAAAAATAAAAAACGAAAAACCATACAGGTTGAAGAGAACTTGATTAATTACTTAAATTATCACAATCAGGAAGAAAAAAGTGTTGACAATAGTGAGATTTTTGGTAATATAATACAACAAGCAAAATCACACTCAGATCCAAGAGTGTTTGAGATTTTCACATTAAGATATGTCGAAGGAAAAAACAATTCAGTAATGCCATGGAAGAATATAAGTTCAAAACTTAAGATGAGCATACAGGGTTGCATAAACATACACGACTTAGCACTAAAACAATTTTCTACAAAAATCAAAAGAGAGATAAACCAATAATGATGAACAAATACATAGCCATAGGCAACTTAACGCAAGATCCACAATGCAAGGATGTTGGAGAAACTAAAGTTTGTAACTTTGGTATAGCAATAAACGAATTCTTTTATAAGAATCAACAAAAACAAAAAACTACACTATTTATAGATATAGAAACATGGAGCAAGCAGGCTGAAAACTGTGTTAAGTTTCTAAAGAAAGGCAGCAAGGTTGCGGTAGAGGGTAAATTAAAAATGAACTCATGGGAAAAGAACGGCCAAAAGTTTACAAAAGTTTTTTGTTTGTCTGATAAGGTACACTTCTTAGGGTCTGACGAACAGAACTCAACGAAAGCTCCTAATGCTAAAGAAGCAAAGAAAGAGGTCTCCCTTTCCTCGAGCTCAACTAGCAATAATGATGTCGATGATGTTGATATAGACGACATACCTTTTTAATAATGGAAAACATAATATACAAAGGTGCAATAAACTCATTAAGCTTTGGTAATGTATCTTACAATATACTAAGAGAACTTTACAGAAAGAAAACAAATGTTGCCTTTTTTCCAATAGGAGAAAACTTAGACTTTAGTGCGTTTGATAAAGTAGATCAAGGGTTTAGGGATTGGGTTATATCTATCTCTCAGAATAGATTCCATTTAGTAAATAAAGATTATCACACATTAACTCAGTGGCATATTAATGGGGCAGAAAATAGAATATCTAAAAGCCAGACATTATTCTCTTTTTATGAGACAGACCAACCCACCCCAACAGAGAAAGCTCTAGTCGGCCTCCAGGATAACTGTATATTTTCCAGCAAGCATGCATACGACTCGTTTAAGAGTGTTGGCTGTGATAACATACACTATGTACCTATCGGCTTCGACGAAGACTTTACAGCTAGCAATGATGAGTACCTACCCAATAAGGTACACTTTGGTTTAAGTGGCAAATTTGAGAAAAGAAAAAATACCGCCCAGATAATTAGAAATTGGGCCAAAAAATATGGAAATAATTTTGACTACCAACTCTCATGCTGTATAACTAATCCGTTCTTTAAACCAGAGCAAATGAACCAAGTTATCAATCAAACCTTAGAGGGTAAAACTTATGGCAACATAAACTTTTTACCTAGATTAAAAACCAATTCTGAGGTTAACGAATTAATAAATGCGGTAGACATTGACCTTACAGGGCTTAGTGGAGCTGAAGGCTGGAACCTTCCAGCCTTTAATTCGACCGCTTTAGGTAAGTGGAGCATAGTGATGAACCACACATCTCACAAGGATTGGGCTAATAAGAAAAATTGCATATTGGTCGAGCCAGACAATGTGGTTGATATATACGATGGATCTTTCTTTACTAAGGGTTCGCCGTTTAATCAAGGAACCATGAATATGATTTCAGATGAAAAAATGTTAGACTGTTTCGAGAAATCTGAAAAGTTTTATGGAAAAAAGAATAAAGAAGGTTTAAAATTACAAGAACAATTCACATATAAACAAACATTAAATAATATATTAGAAATTATAAACAATGAAAAATAATTACACACTAAGAGAAGAGGGTAACAGAATATTCATGTGCTGCGGCAAGGCTGGATGCCCGAGCGTAGCTCTAAGCGATGAAGGTCTTATTGAAATTACTGATGATTTTGGAAACACAGTTAAAATGAAAACTCAAGAGGCTGAACTCATTAAGGGTGCGGTAGAAAAACTTTCCAAAAGCACCAGCAAAGATTAGAGTGAAAAAGCCTAGCAACGAAGTTATATTATGCTGTCCTTCTGTACCATGGAATCCATGTTGCCCGTCTCTAAAAATAAATGAAGAGAAGAGTAAGTTTACAATAACTGATGACTATGACAAGACCATAACAATAGACAATAAAGATATACCTAAATTAATAAATGACATTAATAGAATTACTAGCATGCATATCCCTAATGTGGATAATCAAGGATAGTTATATAACTTTAAAACCTAGAGAATTTTTAAAATCTAAATCTAAATTCTTAAATAAATTATTAAGCTGTTCACTATGCCTTGGATTCTGGATAGGCTTTATACCAGTATTAGTAGATATGTTCTTATTAAATTTCCAGCCAACAAATAAAGAAATTGCAAGAGTAAGCTTTTACCCTCTAGCGACAGCAGGAGCATGCTGGGTTGCCGATTCATTACTCAATATGGTTCAAGAAATATGGGTATATTACAAGAACATAAGAGAAGAAAATAATAAATAATTTGAAAAACAAAACATAAAAAATATTATAAAATATGAACTTAGAAATCGACCCAAGATACAGTACATATTCACTCTCTATAATACTTCACTTAATTCACAATAATGAAGATTACAAGAATGAGTGGATTAAAAAATACCCCAAAACAGAAAGCTTCGCTACAAACTTTTTTAATAACGAAAATTGCGGATGCAGACCCAAGCTAGTAAGTCAATACAAAAAAGACAGATTTCATGCAGACGTAATGACGGTAAATTTTATAAATTCAAACGAAGATGTAATTGATTTCGATAAGTTCTGCGAAGAGAATGGGGGGCAAGATTTAACTGGTCATGTTTTTGCAATTCCAGCATCAGAAGGTCACTATCAGGATTTTCTTGCAGCAATTCAACAAAAAAATGCAACTTTCTCTCATTTTAACACAATCCAGATTAACGAAAAGATATTGTTAACATTTTTCTAATGCCTATTTATACATTTTCTCACCCCAAGAGCGGAAAAACTATTGATTTATTCTTCTCTATGAAGGATGAAAAAAAATATACCGACAGCGATGGAACTAGCTGGATAAGGGAGTATTTATCACCACAATTAAACACTAGCGGATCAGTGGACCCATGGGACAGTAAGAGTTTTGTAAGTAAAACTAACAACAAAGGAACATTAGGAGATTTACTAGACAGAAGCTCCGACCTGTCAAGTGCTAGAGCCCAGCAAAACGGCGGGGTGGACCCTGTTAAGGAAAAATATTACGAAAACTATTCTAAAGAACGTAATGGAGCAACTCATAGAGATAAAATCCCAAAAACTTTCGAAAATAAACACATAAAAATAGATACATGAGTATACAAATATATAAGCCCAATAAAAGTAACTCAGGGTTTGCTTTCAGTTTTTATACTGGAGAAAACTTCAAAGATAAATCTCCGATATTATTTATTAATGCCATAGCTCAACACTCTTGGGACGATTCAAGAAAGGTTGGTTCATTTTCTGGGAACAAAAAAAACCAAGAAAAAAATATAAGTATTAAATTCAATCAATTCGAGTGCGGGTCAATAGTTAGCTCTATAATCAACAGGTTCGAGTGGAATACATATCACTCATTTGAAGATAATAGAACCCAAATAAAGCTATCTCCATGGGATAAAGAAATATCAACAACTAGAATTAATCAAAAGACAAAAGAATCATATCAAGAAAAGTATAAAGTTCCCGCATTCGGTCTATCTATAACAAGAAATGGAAGCCAGACATTTAAAATACCGCTAGAGCCTGGAGAAGCTCAATGCTTAAGAATTTTATGTGAAGAAATCGTAAAAAAATCTTGTGAGCATAATGTTTATAAATCTACAAAAAAGGTAGAGCCAGAAGAATACGAATTTTGAATGAAAAAATTAAAAGTATTAATTCACAGCAATCACTCTCGAGCTAAAACAGGTTTTGGTAAACATTTAAAAAACTTAATCACATATTTGTATAAAACAAAAAAATACGATATCATAGAATTAGCAAACGGCAAACAAGAAAACGATCCTTCTCTTGCTACTATGCCTTGGAAATGCCTAGGCTCTCTACCTAGTGACCCTAGATTAATACAGGAATGTAACTCAGATCCCAACAAGGGCAGGCTGGCCAGTTACGGCCACTACATGATAGATCAAGCGATCAAGAATGAAAAGCCTGATGTGTATTTAGGGGTAGAAGATATATGGGGCTTAGAGGGGTTATGGAAAAAAAAGTGGTGGAAAAAAATACACTCAATAGTATGGACCCCCATTGATAGTGTTCCGTTATTGGATAAACATATAGAGGGTGCATTAAATTCCAAGAAGATGATAGTTCAAGCTTCCTTTGCGATGAAAGCTCTAGAGGAAAAGGGTATAAAAAATACAGAGCTACTCCCGGTACCCCTAGACCCATCTAATTTTTTCAAGATAAGCGATACTGATAAACTAAATCTAAGACTTTTAAATAGTATAGGCAAGGATGACTTTATAATCGGTTTTGTTTTTCGCAATCAACTGAGGAAAAGTGTACCAAACCTACTAGAAGGATTTAAAACTTTTATTAAAAATAATCCTGGAACAAATGCAAAATTATTATTCCACACACACTGGAATGAAGGCTGGGACATTCCGAGGTTATTAAAAGAAAAAAACATAGATCCTAAATTAGTATTAACCACTTACTTTTGTGATAAATGTAATAAATATGAAATAAAACCATTCTCAGGCCAGGAACTAGACTGCAAGTTTTGCGGATCTAAAAAGTCCCAACAGACATCTCAAATAAACAGGGGAGTTTCCGAGTCTCAATTGAATGAAATTTACAATTTAATGGATGTATATTGCCATCCATTTACATCAGGAGGTCAAGAGATACCAATCCAAGAAGCGAAACTTTGTGAAATTATAACCCTAGTTACTAATTATTCATGCGGAGAAGATTACAGTTCTATAGAATCTGGAGGCCTACCATTAACTTGGAGTGAATACAGAGAGCCAGGGACTCAATTCATTAAAGCTTCAACCGATAGCTCTAGTATAGAGTCTCAGTTAAAAGTTGTTTTTAATATGAGTAAAAAAGATAGAAGTTCCATGGGCAAGATTGCAAGAAAATTCACTATAGATTTTTGCTCAATTGATTCCGTTTGCTCTAAGTTTGATGATATTATATCTACAGTCACTCCCTCCGATTGGGATTTCAATCTAGATTACGAAGTTAAGAACGACACATACAATCCCCCTGAAATCAAAGAGGACAGAGAGTGGGTTATTGATTTGTATAAAAATATACTTAAAATTAATGCAGAGGAGGAGGATGTGGCTGGAATAAACCATTGGGTCTCCAGGCTTAAATCAGACTTAAACAGGCAGGCAGTCTATAATTATTTTATAGATGTAGCCAGAAAAGATAACTCAGAAAATAATAAAGTTCCATTTGAGGAGACCTTAGATCCAGAAGATAAAGGCAAAAGGATACTATTTGCCTTGCCCGGCTCAAGTATAGATGTATTTAATTCAACATCTTTATTGAAATATATAAAAGACAAGTACCCAGATAATAATATTTATTATGCCACTGATAAAGAAAATTTTGAAATTCTTTTTGGTAACCCATATATACATAAATTAATTCAATACGACCCAATAATGGAAAATTTTTCATGGGCAGAAGGTCAAGGATCTCACGAAGGGTTCTTCAATTTTGTATTAATACCCCACACCAACACCCATAAGGCTCCTAACTTTATACACGGAGATAAACATAAAATAGAATACGATATAAATTATGCATAAACTAGAAAGCTTCGCTCTATCATCTGGGTCTAAAATTGAAAAACCTTTCATAGAACAGTGCTTCTTTCCTATATTGGAAAAGAAATTTATATGTATTAGTCAGAAATCAGAAAGCGAATCTAAGAAATACAACTTTTTTGATGATGTAATTTTTCATATAAAACCTTTCTTGGAAAGAAACGGAATATCTATAGTTGAGATCGGGAGTAATAAATCTAGGCCAACTTTTTATTCTAAGACTTATTCAAATTTAACCACACTTCAGTCTAGTTATTTAATTAATAAATCAATATTATATCTAGGCAACTATAATTTGCATGCGAACATAGCTGCTCACTTTAATAAGAAAGTAATATTTCCATCAAACAATGATTTCACTGAGACTTTTAAACCTTATTGGTCTAAGAAAGATTTGTGCAGCATAATCACTCCAGACCTTAAAATTAAGCCTACCTTCCAGAACGAAGAAAGCCCTAAGACTATAAATAAAATCAACCCAGAAGATGTCGCCTGCGAAGTTCTAGACCTACTAGAAATACCTCACAACCTTCAGAACATTCGTACAGTTTTCCTAGGGGAACTATACAAAGATCCGATCATAGATTTAATTCCCGAAGAATTCAACGTTAATGCAATGAATATATCTGGTCCAGTAAACATCAGGTTTGATAAAGTTTTTAATCCCCAATTTCTGAATCTTTGCGAGTCTCTTAAATTAATTAATATAATAACAGATAAAGTTATACCTGTAGAGTATATTAAAAATATAATAAACAACATAAACTCAATAACATTTTTTGTAAACTCAAAAACCACAGAAGACGAAATGAATATCATGCAGTCCATAGGTAAACCTTTAGTTTTATTATGTAAAGAATCTAAAAACATAGACAAACTCAGGCTCAAATTTATAGACTACCCCATTAAACTATTTACGACATTAACAAAAAAAGATTTAAACCAGCCGGTTCTTAGTGATTTAAAATTTCTAAGCAAGAAAAACATAATAAGCAAAGGTAATGTATTCAACTCTTATTTATCATTAAGTTTAAATAAAAACGTTTCATCTATAACTAATTCTAAAGAAGTCTGGGAAGACTTGCCATATTTTAGAATTTTTAGAGAAAAAGCTTGACCTAACAATACATATGTGGTATTGTATTTAGATGCCTAAGAAAAAAGAAACTACAGTAGATAATTCCTCCGGCCCATTATTATTTAAGAGAGATGAAAACGGCCTACTTATTAATAACCAGTATGAATTCAACGAAGACGGTTCCGTTAATTGGAGAGCAATGATAAGAGAAGAATATCTATTTCCTAATAAGTCTTGGTTTGATTTGCGGAAAAAAGATATGCCAAGATCTATAACTGGGCTACAAGATCACCAATTATTAATAAAGCTAGGAGGAATAAAAGAGCTTGCTAGAATGAGAGGGTTTTCTAAAATTTCTTACGATTTAATAAAATCTGAAATAGATCACGTAGCAGTAGTGTGTAGTATATTATACATTCCTAACTATGAGACCTCAGGAGAGCCAGTTTTATTTCAGGATGTAGCTAATGCAACAATTGAAAATACTAGTAGTTTTGCCAAAAAATTTCTAGAAACAATAGCTTGCAATAGGTCATTCGTTAGGTGTGTTAGGAACTTCTTAAATGTGCATATTGTAGGAGACGACGAAATAGATAAGTCAGACAGTCAAAAGCCTCAACAAAACAACGAACTTTCTCCCGTCGGATTCCTAAAAAAAGAACTTTCAGAGAATCACGGAATATCTTCCTACGAAGAATTTTTACCAGAATTAAGGGAAATGCACAAAGCAGGAAACCTTAATATAACAACAGACATAATTAAAACTTGGAGCGGCTTTAATGACATATCCCCCAAAGATTGCAGGGTGCTACTTTCAATTTTAAAAAAATAATATCTAACCTTTAATCCCAGCGGGCCCAGTGTCCAATACAGATTCTATATTAAAAATAGATTCTTTATCTAACTTCTTAATAGTAACTATCATATCCTTCATATCTAAGTCGTGTAAGATTTTGGCCTCACCATTAACTTCAACCACTGGAACTTTTTCTTTTAACTTAGCTTTAATTTTACCATTAGCTAAGCACCAAGTGCCCCTAGTCTGCACGGTATTTCCCTGTTCGGGTTGACACTTAAAGTCACTTTCACTAGTGTCATGATGGTAGCTTAAGTGTGAATTTTCATCAAGATCTTCATAAAATTCATCCTTCTCATAATATTCTTTACTAAATTGATTTTGTGAAGGTTTGTGTAAATTACTAGGAGTGCTATTACTATCGGAATGAGAAAAAGTAACTATGGATTCAGCGAATATAGTTATTCCATCTGGATCAGATTTAGAAGTCTTAAACTCCTTGGATGATCCATTAACAGTAGGAACTATACCGTCTTTAGTAGGATCTTGTACCCAGTTAAACTTAATATTTTCATCATCTATATCGTCTTTACTCCAGAAAAACCTTTTACTTTTTGAGAGTATATTACCCTCAACATTTATCTCAAACGTTTCGTCAAACCCAACATTTTGCTTCTCCGCTTTAACTGCAGCATTATCGCAAAAGCATCTCACAGCTAAGAAATAATCAGACTGTGTCATTGATATTGAGCTTCCACCACCAGCATCTTCAGAGCTTATCCCCGTCCATGTACCATCTCTTTTTTGATAACTAAGGATATTAGCATCTTGTGAATTTTCTACTTTTATTTTCTTTGGGTTCTTTGGATTAGGAGGACCTATTGAATTACCCCCTGGAGAGTAGACATGAACTAAGACTGGCAAGAAATTAGTAGGAGCTAAACATTTAATTTTCCCAGAACTAGAAACCCTTACTATTTTTTTATCATCATTCCTAGAGAAAACAGGCCCTCTGCTATCTGAATCCCATCCCGCCCCCCTGACTCCATCTTTACCTCCATCAACAGATCTAGCTAGTCTGGCCCTATATCTCAATCCTACATCTGGAAAATTGATATTAGCTTCCTCCCCCACTCCTAAAGTAATAGCCTGAGTTACTTCAAGAGCGGTATTTTCATTATCCATCTTAGAAAGATCAATAGACCTAGTTCCATAAACAAATTCTGCATCCTCATAAACATCCGAAGAGGTCAAGCCTCCCGTTAAGCCTGAGGATAATTTTATTGTTTTGTTAAAGCTATCTCCTTTTTCTATATCACAATTACAATAGTGCCCATTTTTATGGTATCCTAAATTTTCATCTTTAATTTTTGAATCAACTCCGTCCTCTTTTACATTAGAATTGTCTAGATCATCAAAACCTTGATCTCCTGCCCCAGCAGCGCATAAATTAACAGGTACATCTATAGGTATTTGCCAGCTACAGTTAGCTTGGTCCTTGAATATTACCATAGTTTTACCTGGCTTTGTTGCGGTCATGGTAAAAGTATGTGAGTCTTCGTCAAAATTTTCATCAACATTGAAGTTATTTCTTCTTACTTGTTCTGCCCCCATCGTTCTCATCTCTGGTCTAAAATTGTTAGCAGCTACTGAAACAGGAGGGTCAATATTAATTATGTCAGGGTTAGCGACAACAGCAAACCTCATATTTCCCAACCCCCCTATAATCTTTATTTTAATTTCTTCTCCCTTAGGTATTGCCACTCCATTTAATTTTCCAAATTTTCCGGCAATCTTATTAACACAAGATCCTCCACCAAATGCAAGTTGACCTCTACCCGCAATAGCGGCAGCAAGGCCCCCAACCTGTATTGCTTTTATTCTATTGTCTACTACTCCATTACCTTCAGCCTCGACACAATAATCAACACATCTTCTAGTTATTGTTAATGTACCTTTTATTTTATTATCGTTGCCAATAAAATTTTCACCATCAATCCAAATATGACTTTCTGGATTATTTCTAAACACAGTGTTTTCAACAAAATTTATATTTCCACCACCATCTCCTGGTTGATAGTTCCATGAGATTATTTTATTAATCTTACCCGCAGGGCAACACTGTTCGTTAAATTTGAATATATATTCTGCCATAATTAAAGATTTTGAATAAATACTACATCACATTCTTGATTTCCTGGAGTTAAGCTTACCGAAATACTAGGAGTAATAGTAGAAGTAACCGTAATGCTAGGAGTAATAGTAGGAGTAGTCGTAATGCTGGGAGTAATAGTAGGAGTAGCCGTAATAGTAGGAGTGGTCGTAATGCTAGGAGTAATCGTACTCGTTGGAGTAATCGAAATAGTACAGGTAACACTAGGAGTGATTGTAATACTAGGAGTAATAGTGGGAGTGATAGTAGGAGTAATCGTGCTCGTCGGAGTAATCGTACTAGTCGGAGTAATCGTGCTCGTCGCAGTAATCGTACTCGTTGGAGTAATCGTACTCGTTGGAGTAATCGTACTCGTTGGAGTAATCGTGCTCGTCGGAGTAATCGTGCTCGTCGGAGTAATCGTGCTCGTCGGAGTAATCGTGCTCGTCGGAGTAATCGTGCTCGTCGGAGTAATTGTGCTGGTTGGAGTTGGCGACAGCCCTGGGGTAACGCTCTGTGTAGCAGTGGGAGTAGGGCTTTTATCTTGAGTGCTAGTTGGAGTAATTGTGCTTGTCGGAGTAATCGTGCTAGTTGGAGTAATTGTGCTAGTCGGAGTAATCGTGCTAGTCGGAGTAATTGTGCTTGTCGGAGTAATCGTGCTAGTCGGAGTAATCGTGCTAGTCGGAGTAATCGTACTAGTCGGAGTGATCGTGCTAGTTGGAGTAATCGTACTAGTCGGAGTAATCGTACTAGTTGGAGTAATCGTACTAGTTGGAGTAATCGTACTAGTTGGAGTAATCGTACTAGTCGGAGTAATCGTGCTAGTCGGAGTAACTGTCGGAGTAATCGTACTAGTCGTAGTAACTGTTGGAGTAATTGTCGGTGTTGGGGTGGAACTCAGGCTAGGTATCGGCGGAGCACAAACATCCACTCCACACATAGCCCCACTCCAATAATTAGGCAATGTATTGTAATTCCATATTCTATCATAGTCTATCTCGTAATTTCCTTGGCCGTCCGCATTTTTAACAGGATATCTATTTAAATAAATTTTATAACAACCAGTAGGTATTCCAGTGTAACCACCCCCATCTAATTCAACTTGTTGCTGGTCGTATAAATAAGATTTATAATTGCCACTAACAGCAGGCCAGTTATTATCTATGTATTTAACATTTCCTTCCATACCCTCATACATACCCTTAACTTCATCATGCTGATAATTAAACAAATAATAAACACCCTCCACTGAGTCTCCTACAATATTATTAAGAAATAAGTTTTCACTTGCAGGAACAGTATCATGAGCGTTTGGGTTTACAGCATAATTTAAATATTGAAAAATTCCTCTAATACTGTAATCATAAAATTCATTAGGGTATGTATAAAAAACGTCTCTACCATCACAACTGATTAATTTCCACACAGTAGACGACATCAATTTTCTATCCGAGTAATATCTACCAGCCTTAGTTACATCCACTCCATCGTTAGTCCCAAAGCTTTGTTTCACTCCAGCCGAAACAACATCAGGCTCCGGTATATTGTATCGCAAAGATATAAGCTCTGTAAACCCATCTCCTATAGCACTAACCAGGTCAGCTATCTCTTTAGACCTAAAGTCTATTGTTCCTACACTAACAAAAGATGTTGTCCCTTTTTGTATAGCTAGGGCTATTATATTTTTAACTATAGTTATAACTCTAGGGTTTTTTATTGTAACAATATTATGGTGCAAATATGGTATATCTTTTTGAAAATCAAACCGAGTAGCTATTCCATTATTTCCGGTGGCATAAGTGCTAGTTATCTCGCTAGAACCAAAATCTATCGGGTCATATGTCGCATGAATTTCAGGTGAAATATTAATCGATACATCATTGATTTTATCCACATATGCATTAATCTCTCCATTAACTTTTGTGAAAATTCCACTAGCATAAATCTTATTTTTTTCTAGCATTTCAGATGCAGAGTCTGATGTTTTATATAAAAAATTATCTCTATGAAGCTCAAGCTCTGGAGCATGAGAGGGAACATTAAATGACGAAATTACTTCGGCTGGAGAATATATGGCATTAACTTTCTTAATTAAAGGCATATATGGAAGATCGGCATTATCCAGAGGAAATGCTTTATTTAAACTCCTAGAAGTATCAATATCATATATATAGCAATTATTTAAAATATTATAAAAAATATTTGAATTATTATCGTCTATAGAAAAATCATATACGTTTTGATCTGCATTAACTGCAGGGATCCCGACAGACTTAACTTTACCGGAAATCAACCTTTTAATCTTAGATGCAGATAGCCCACTATATATAGTGTTGTTATAAGTAAAACTAACAGGAAAAAGTTCATTGTCTGACCTGCTTTTTCTGTAATCACTACGAAACTTAGTAAAGCTCCGAACCACCTCGCTCTTTTCTAGAAAAGCCTGAAGAATTGCTTGCCTATCTTGTTCCAGTATTTGCGACCATTTAATGGTAGTCCCACCGGCCAAATTTATATCTTGGTTAAATGCATCGGTAACAAAATTAGCCTTATCCACCCTATCTTCATACTCTTCGTGAAGATGGACTCCTATGGAAAAGAATTTTAAATCAAAATCATTAACATCCCCATCCCCGTCGACATCCCATACATTTAAATTTCCTTTTTTTTCGATGGCTGCATTAAGTTGATTTACAGGTATGCCTTGATTTACTAAATTAAAAGAAGTTGAAAATTTTATTCGCTTTATTGGCATTTTATTTTAATGTTAAATTATTTCTCATTCCATCTTATAGGAGTCATATTAAAATCCATGAAGGGAAAGTTATCATATACTGTGTATTCTTCACCTCTATACGAGAAAGTTGAATCAAAAGCATAAAGTTTTCTCATGAAAGGAGGATTAAATACCTGACTTTTAATGCTTCCGTCAGTGACGGAAGATGGAATTACGTTGGTTATTTTTTCTCCAGGAATAGGGCTAGTCCAATTTTTCAAAAGGGTGTTAGTGTCGGAGACACTATTGCTAGAACTCATGTAGAGCCCCCACTCAATAAATTGATGAACCCACGGATATCCGTCCGACTCTTTAAACATTATACTCCATAGCTTTCTTCGTATTACATTCCCGTCACCATTTATGCCCATGTATAAACCTTTTCCACACCTCGAATAGTTCTGCATCATTATATCGCAAACCCCGACAGCCTCTTCTCCGCCAAGCTCCATTATTTCTCTTAAGTTAGAATCTTTCTTGTCTAGGAAATCTAAAAGCCCCGAGTCAGCAAAAAAACTACTCATCATAAAGCCCAACGAGATGTCCCCGCCCCCTATGCTTTCAATACTTGCAGCTATATCCTTAAATTGCCTCCAAAAACCCTCAGATGTAAGATTCCCGAAGTATCTATAGTCCTGACCCAATTCCTTTCCATTGATTAAATCATAATGGGGCATGCCAGGATTATAATGCTCTCCAAAATCAAGGAAATCTCCGAATTCATTTTGTACTGGTAAAAAATCATTAATATTTAAGTTATTAATAAAGTTATAATTGCCATGAAGCTTACTTGAATTAATTTTTTGCTCAGAATATAAATCATAAACCTCTTGCTTTGGCCTCCAATTTTTAAGAAATCCATTATCACTATCAATTCCAGGATATGTTGCATATAAAGGCTTGTTATTAAATGTCAAATTGAGCGAGTCAAAATCTTCAAAAGAGTGGTCTCCAGCTTCAGGAAATTGATTCATAGCATAAGCTTCATTCTTGTACCATTCTGGATCCCCGAAATCTAAACCTTTTTCCGTCATCGCTGTCGAAATATATGCAACTTCAGATCCAGCCTCATAGCATCTAGCTAAATCTCCAACCTTAGACGAAATAAAATTTAATCCATCAGAAGTAATTGACGAGTTCGCCCCGAAAGTGAAACCTCCGCTATTAGCAAAACCCGACTGAACCCATTTTCCTAGATACTTATAAATAAAAACCTCACCAGTATTTCCATTGGATATTAAAAGAGAAGCCCCACTATGATCTAATGACAAATTGGCTCCAAATTTACTATTTCTAGTCGGCCTATTATCTAATATTGCCCCCCCAATTTGCTGCCATCTATTGAACATTTTGTTGAGCCTGAATACTTTTACATTATTCCTAGATGGCTCATAATTACCAAATGCAAATGTCAATCCATCGCCACTTATAGATACAGAGCTTTTTGAATTAACCATGTCCCAAGATTGAACCTCTAAGTTGAGTCCACCTAGAGAGTTAACCCATTGGCTTCCATTAAAATCGCACAAAGTGACTTCAGAAATTAGCCCCAACTTAGAAGATCCTAGTGAAACTATTCGGCTTCCCTCGTCGTTCATTGAAACAGATCTTCCCAATTTAGAATTTTTTTGCTTGCCCTCTATTCTTGACCCCATCCTTTGCCATACATTTAATGAATTATTAAACTCATAAACCTCAACAAAGCCTGCAGATTCCTGAAAAATCTCTCCAGAAGATTCTAAATATTCGTAATCGTTAATCTTTTCCTGATAATCCCCAACCCTATCGTCATAATAAAGAGGAATCCTAAACTCTGGGTCTGAGCTTGAAAAATCATACCCACCCATTGGAGCTCCTATAACTATAGTTTCTCCACTTTCATTCATATCTATAGATCGACCAAATTCATCTAACTTATGATCGCCAGTCATTACTTGCCCAATCATATTCCATATTCCACTGTCCTCCCTAAAGACTGCCACACTATTTGTGTCAAAGCTTACTGCCAAAATATCGCCAGCTCCATTCATTACTACTGTTTCGGGATTTTTAATTGGTATTCTGTAAGAACTAATCCAATCGCTTTCTTCTAATTTGAAAACAGAAACTCCAGATTCATCCGAGCATGCGGATATTGTTGCTGAATTATTAACTGTTACTGATTTTGCGAAATTTTTCATATTATTAAGATAACTGGTCGGCAGTCACGCCATATGCATAATTCTCATTCCCATCATTATCTAAATATGATATATTGTATGTGCATAAGCTTGAATCGTCATATTCAAAAGTTGAAGCAATCGTGTAATCGCTCGCTCCTCCGCCTGGACTGTACATCATAGGCCAAGTGCCATCGGGATCCCATGTACACGAACCTCCTCCGCCAGGAGAACTATCATTACATGTTCCATTTTCATCCATAGAAACACATTCCTGCCTTAAAAATAAAGTCCAGTAATCCTCATAACTATTCCCCATCGCATTAAATTTTGTTTGATATTTACAATCGCTAGTTATACCTTTTATTGTTATTGAGGTACCTTCATAGAAAAAATCTGCATCAATTCCGTAGCTACAATCATTTCCACCATAATCACCCAAAATTCCTACCTGCTTTGGCCCACTGTATGTTCCAGTGTAATGAGTCGCATAGACATCTTTACCCATGTAATATCTTGGATTACTACCAGCATCCCAAGATCCTAATTGAGTTTGATTAACATCTTGCTCTTCCCCCTGATCGTTCGTATATATTAAATTCCCAAATTGATTTATCGTTCCTAAGTATGCAGTTATTTCTTGTCCGGAAGTTATAACTCCTAAATTAAAATCAACAAAAATCTCATCTCCCTTATGAATTGGATACACAGGGCCGGCATTCTGATGCGTCATCGACGACTCCAGCAATCCAATGTATGTGTTATTAGTATTTAATACATCTTCCACCGTCCATGAGCATGTTGCTGGATCCTCTGCCAATAGTTTAAATAACCTCTCGAATTGATGATCCGAGTCAGCAGCATCGTAGTACCAAACAAGATCATTAGTACTATATTGAGTCTGGCATCCAGGAGTAGCCGACGGAGTTATTGAAATTGTTGGAGTAATCGTACTCGTCGGAGTGGTTGTAGGTGTTACAGTTCTGGTCAAACTTACAGTTGGAGTGACACTACTAGTAGGAGTAGCAGTTAATCCTACCGTCACTGAGGGAGTAATTGTTGGTGTATTCGTAGGAGTAATCGTGCTGGTAGGAGTGATCGTACTAGTCGGAGTAATCGTACTAGTTGGAGTAACCGTTGATGTTGGAGTTATAGTAGGGGTTGGAGTAGAGCTCTGACTTGGGTAAACAATATCCCCACCCAGCTGAAACATTCTTACAACATTCTGCTTAACAAACCCGTCTGGAGCTTGAGTAGAAGTCAAACTCGGAGTTAATGTCGGAGTAGGACTACTACTAGCCCCCGGAGTCGAAGTTACAGACACAGTAGGAGTTGGAGTTTTAAAAGGGGTAGTAGTTGGGGTCAGTGTAGGGGTAAAGCTAGGAGAAGCAGAGACACTAGCAGTAACACTTTGAGTTATCAATGGAGGATCTACAGCTGGAACCCTGACTTCAGCTATGTCATAATCTCTTACCGAAAAACTGCCATCGCTTGCCTCTGAGCCTTTTTTTATAAAAAAATATTGATCCTGGTAGAAAGATATATCAAAAAAATCTTCAACCTCATACCTGCTTACATTAAAATTAGAACTATCTGAGACAAGAAAATATTCAGGATTTTCTGGAAATTCTTCACTGGAAAAGAAATATGAAAATGGAGGTTGATCAGCTACAGAAACTCTCCATCCATCAGAATAAGGATACCCCAACCCTTCGTCTTCGAATTCCTCCAAAGATAAAGCCCTAACAACTTCAATATTTCCTGTAATCTTATAACTTAAATCAGACACTCCTATATTAAATATATCAGATTGGTGCAATTTATCATTAATCAAAACCTCGAATTCATATTCTTCAAATTCAGAATTCCAATTATACGGCAAATATATATCCTTATTAAATAAGTTTGAACCCTGGGCAAAAACTTCAGTATTCCCAAACACTCCTGCAGCTTGTTCAGCTGCAAAATATATCTTAAACATTTCATATCGATCACTATAACCGATAGCCCAGTTGTCAAATTCAAAATATTCACTAGTTGAATTAGTTCTGGATACATATACATACTCAGAGTCTCCTAAATCCCCTATCCATGGAAAACTGCTTCTTTTTTGTATTTCATACAGCCCAACAGGAGAAACATAATCTCGATTGCCGAAACTTACCGATTGAAATCTTTTTTCCGAAAAAGCTAAATACAACTGACCCGCGCTTAGCTCCATTATTTTTTCCAGCTAAGTTGAAAGGTTAATGATTTTAATTCAAAAGCCTGATCGATGTCAGTTGGATCTTCTGCTAATGTCTTAACCATTAAAGTGTCATCTATATGCAGGGCATTCCCAGAATCAGTCAAAGGGAATGCCGACCTAATATCAAAAGGCTCAACAAAGGTATTAGTTGGAGCTGAAGGTTGGTTAATTAAATCCACCATCGAGTTCGTACCAGCAGCAGTTAATCCATAATTCTCGAACCTATCAAGATCAAATTCATCAACTCCATCTTGATGTCTAAATTTAAACCCTGATCCATTAAATCCAAATTCATAATTTTCTGCACTATTGAAATCAGCGATCACATTAAAGAATTCAGGGGTTGCAGTATTAATTGGAAAGTTTCCAGATTTTATATTCCAATATTTTAATGGATTACCCATGTTAATCGGACCGCTATTCTCGACTATTGATCTATAGTGATTATGAATTTCTTCATCCACGTATTGGCCCGTCATGAATCCATAATACCCAGTAAGATTATTAACGGAAGATTTATCTCCCGATTTATACCATTGATATACAAAAACTCCAGTAGAAAAATCTTGTGCCGGAAGTGTGCTAGAGATGAATGTCGAATATTCTTCAGCAGTGCCTGTTACCATACCGCTAAAAGACATTGGTGAATATGTCCCATTCTTAAACAAGCCATCAGCAAATTCGCTAGCTTGATAACATCCAGTATAAATATTCCCAATGTTGATACCTAGGTCTCCCTGTTCCGCAAAAGTATTTCCACCTAAGTGTCTATAAAATACATTAAAATCTGAATCTATAATGCTACTGTCAAAACAACCGGTTGGTCTATTATATCTTATTCCATGTTTTTTACCAATGTCTTCAGAATAATCAAAATCGGTAGCAAATCCATCCGTGCCATAATAAAAATTATCCTTTGGAGTTGTATAGCTGGTGGTAAATTGATTAATTAAATCCTTGAAGTGTTTTGACCCAGTAACTGAATACTCCTTACTAAGGTCGCTTCCAGCTTCGCCCATTAGTATTGGCATATTAACTACATCTATTGATCTAGGAGACAAGGAAACTTTATAAGTTGCAGGAATATTTACATCATATCCATCTAGAAAATAATCAGTAAAATTAAATCCAGTTCCACTAGGCATGCATTCCACAATCTGCCCTGGAGTCACAGGAAGCCCCGTACATGTAGCATAAATCCAAGAAGAGGTTTTGCCGTCATACTCGTTCCCTAAATTTAAAAGATCTGCAGTTTCATAAATATCCCCCCTTATTCTAAATGTTATATCCTGAGTGCCGCAGTCAAAGTCGCAATTATTATAAAATTTTATTGTGTTTATTTTATTTGCTATTTTAACTTCGTCGTATAAATTAGTATAACTAAAATCAGGCTCGGTTACAAATCCCCCTGTAGCTGCAAAACTTTTAAGCTCCTGCCTTTCGTATAAGTCTGACTCTACTACATATTTAAAATAAGCTATTTCAGCACCTCGGTCCTCAAACGATGCATGTATGCCTGACTGCATGTCAATTTTTCTATCAAAGCAGGAAATTTGTGTTGGCTTAAAATTAATGCTTGGGTCATTCTGATTCAGAAATCCAGACTCTATGGCGATTTCCTGCCATCCAGTTGAGTATGTCTGTATAGTGATTTTAGACTCGTGAAAAGAAGGGGTGCCATCAACATATTTAAAGCCGCCTACAATAAAATCAATATCTTTGCCACATACACAACTATTACAATCCAAGCAATCGTCAAAAGATCCATATATAGTCCTAGTAGCAATTACTCCGTCTGGAATAATAACACTTTCTGCTATTTTCTTATAACAATATCCACTAACCTGAACGAAATCCTTACCTGCTGCATCAGATATAGGGACATATAATGAATTATTTATAGCCATATTTATATATACACTTTTTATATTTAGTTTTCATTTAAAAAATTCCAGTTTGCCCGTAAGTAAAAATGCCGCCAGTGTAAGATAGTCCGGTAGAGAAATGGTTCAACTCCCAACTAGGCTGCGGGAGTTGCTGCATTCTTTGATAGCCTTTCGCAGAATTCAAAACTCCAGTTAGATCTATTGGTATGCATATCTCATAAATTGATACAGATTCTGGGCATTTTTCATAAATAGATACTTGAGCTCCAGGAGTTCTTGATGGAGTAATCGTGCTAGTTGGAGTAATCGTACTAGTCGGAGTAATCGTAATAGTCGGAGTAATCGTACTGGTTGGAGTGCGGCTAGCTCCTGGAGTCATAGTATTCGTAGGAGTAATCGTACTAGTCGGAGTAATCGTACTAGTCGGAGTAATCGTACTAGTCGGAGTAATCGTACTAGTCGGAGTAATCGTGCTTGTTGGAGTAATCGTACTAGTCGGAGTAATCGTACTAGTCGGAGTAATCGTACTAGTCGGAGTAATCGTGCTTGTTGGAGTAATCGTACTGGTCGGAGTAATCGTGCTAGTTGGAGTACGGCTAGCTCCTGGAGTCATAGTATTCGTCGGAGTAATCGTACTAGTAGGAGTCAATGTCACACTGGGAGTAACAGTAACTGTTGGAGTTCTGCTTGAAGGAGGACAATACGGAGGTTGATCATTATCAACGATTAAAACATTGTATGGATTTTTATATAAAATCCTAGATGAAACACAATTTATTTGACCTATATTATATAATGTAATATTAAAAAATTCAGACTCTTCATGAATAAGATCTTCTTTTGTGTTTATTGCAATATACTGAACATTTTCTCCGCCTGCAAAATTCAGAACCCCTGTGGTTCCAAAAAAGTCTATACCCTGATCTGCAGAAAATAGGCTAGACGATGTTTTATATCCTACAGAAAAAGGCCCCGAGTAATCTTTGTCAGAGTAAGTTAATTCCCTATAAACCCTGACTCCAGTAGCTTGACCCTCAACGACATAAGTTGATGGATATTGAAATCTAATAGAGAGTTCTTTTTGAATGCAAGTCGGAGTCGGAGTAATCGTATTAGTCGGAGTAATCGTATTAGTCGGAGTAATCGTACTGGTCGGAGTAATCGTACTAGTCGGAGTAATCGTACTGGTCGGAGTAATCGTACTAGTTGGAGTAATCGTACTAGTCGGAGTAATCGTACTAGTTGGAGTAATCGTACTAGTTGGAGTAATCGTACTAGTCGGAGTAATCGTACTAGTCGGAGTAATAG
>Ga0206131_10000109_pt1 | contig 107968 bp, 89 predicted proteins | sample Helgoland_Spring_FD_148636 | JGI IMG/M metagenome (GOLD analysis project Ga0206131, IMG submission 148636) | Pelagic subsurface seawater microbial communities from Kabeltonne, Helgoland, North Sea - Helgoland_Spring_Bloom_20160517_1 | ecosystem: Environmental > Aquatic > Marine > Epipelagic ... | reverse complement strand
TATGTAATTATAAGCATTCCATATAAAAATTGATTTACTTAAAAAAAGATACCTTTTTGAGAAAAAAGTACAATTAATTTTTTTTTTTTCAAAATGAAAAAGTAAAAAAAAAAAAATCTCCCCCCCTCACTAACAAAAGTTATTTTTTTGAAGAAAAAGTTATATTGTTATAAAAACCTAATAAAAGTTACAAAAAATATAACGAAATAATACAACAGATAAAGGTAACAAAAAGGAGAGAAATAAATATCGTTATACAAAGTTACAAAAAAATAACGAAAGTTACAAAAAAAGTTATATTTTAAAATAAAAAAATTTACTTAAAATTAATATATTTTATTATTTTAATATAAGTTTATGGTTAAATATAAATGCAGGAGATGCGGATACCAGGTAAATCACAAGCACAATTATATTAAGCACTTAAGTAGGAAGAAGCCATGTAAAGTAAGTCTAGAAGATGTGGAGATTGAAACCTTAATTGAACAAATTATTGGAAATAACCATAAAACTACTACGGATTACTGTAAAACTACTGCGGATTACTGTAAAACTACTGCGGATTACTGTAAAACTACTGCGGATTACTGCGAAAATACAAATTTAGATGAAATTTCAATAAATAGTTCAAAAGATAGTGTTGAAATTGAGTCTGATCGCAAAAATAATCTAATTTGTCAATATTGTAATAAAACATTCACCAGAAAAGAAAATTTAGAAAACCATTTGAAAAAAAGTTGTAAAATGTTAAAGGATTTTAATAATATTTATACGTATGATGAGAAAACATTTGGAAAGAGTATTTATAAAGATAGCAATAAAGCAGGTGATATTTACATAATTCAGACGGATTATATTAACGAAGACCATTATAAAATAGGAATAACAACTAATATTAAAAAAAGAATGGGTAACTATAGATGTGGAAATACATATGAGCCTAGATTACATTATTATATAGCTTGTACAGATATAAAATTAATTGATAACAAAATAAAGATAGATTTAGAAAAATGTCGTGTAAAAAGAGAAATATTCAAGGGCGATGTGGTGGATATAAAAAATAAAATAGTAGAAGTTATCAAAAAAGAGTGTAAAGTAGATGAAGTTCATGTTCATGAACCTGGTATTAAAATAGGAGATTTATCTGAATGTAGATATTGTAATAAATGTTTTTATAACAAAAATGATTTATTCGATCATTTGAATATTTGTAAAAATTATAGAGAATATTTAAGTAAGAAAAAAGAGGGTAAATACAAATGTAAATATTGTCATAATATTTATTCCAGAAAAGATAATTTACAAAGACATTTAAATAAATGTCAAAAAAAAAATACTTCTAATCAAAATGAACTAATATCGTTATTTAAAGAACAAATAGCTATTATGAAAGAGGAACATGCTAAAGAAAAACAAGAGCTTAAAATGGAGATATCACAATTATTAGAAAAAGTTGGTTCAGTTACAAATATCACACATCAACAAAATAACATTTATATAAATAGTTATGGTAAGGAAAATATAGATTATATTAGCTCTAATTATCTAAATAAACTTATTAAATCTCCCTTTGGTGCTGTTCCTAAATTAATAAAATATGTTCATTTTAATCCAAATCATCCTGAAAACCATAATGTTAAAATTACAAATAAAAAATTGCCATATGCCTCTGTATGGGAAGGTAATAAGTGGACAGTCATGGATAAAAAACAAGTTATAGAAAATATAGTAGATAAAAGTTTTAGTATATTAGATGAACATTATGAAGACAATTGTGGTAAAAATCAAAAATACGACAATTTTCAACAAAAATTTAATAAAGGTGAAAAAGAAATAGTTAAAATAATTAATAAAGATACGGAATTATTAATGGTCAATAATACATTAAATGAACATACTAATCTATAAAATTTTCTAGAAATTAATTAATTATAAATATAAAATAATATTTATAAAAGTATAGATTAAGACAATAATTCATTTTCCATACTCATAAATAATATATTAGGTTGTAATTAGCCTAACATTTTATTTATCTAATAAAGCATCTTTTAGTATTAATGGTTCTTTAAGGGTATTTATTCTTTTAGATTGAATTTTTATTTTAGCCATTTCAAATGAGCACTTATATTTTTTCATTAAATAATATGCCACAATCATAGCAGAACGTCTATGTCCTTTTTTACAATGAACTAAAACATTTTTATTATTTATAATTGCTTCATTAATAAAATTAAAAATTTTACTTAAATAACTTTTTAAAACTATTATATCTGATTCCTTATTATTTATAGGGATTCTTAAATACCATATATTTGGATTATTTTCAAAAAAATTATTAATATGATCAGATACATTAATAACATGTGAAATACTATTTTTCTCAAAAAATTGTTTATCTTTAGCAATAATTTTATTACCCAACCAAAGACCTTTAGTTATTTGATTAACATTTTGTTCCATTTATTCTTTAAAAATATTAAAATATCGTCTTTAATATCCAGAAATTAAATTATATATGACTATAATTATATAAAATTTACATATAAATGAATTATTGTGTTAATTTTAAAAGATCTATTAATGACGATAGAGACTATGTATTTAGTAATGATGATATTATAAATTTACCTAATATATTAGACTATAGAAATAAGCTAATGCCTATTAGAGACCAAGGATCACAAGGAACCTGTTATGCTCAATCTGCTTCATGTATGAAAGAATGGCAAGAAAATAAAGATTATAATTTTAATGAATACTTTTCTCCTCAATTTTTCTATAATAACAGATCCAATAAATACGACACTGATATTTCAAATGACGATGGAATGTATGGAAGAGATGTTATGAAATTATTACAAAATATAGGTATATGTAAGGAAAAAGATTATCCTTATGGTAAAATTGAACATAGAAGTAAAATTAGTAATGAATTATATTCAAAAGCCAAAAATCATATAATAAAATCTTATGGTCAAATTTATACTTTAGATAATCTTAAGAAAAGCTTATATTTAAATGGACCTTGTCTTATAGGAGTACCTGTTTATAATTATGGTGATAGTATATGGATTCAAAATCAAGGTGATGAATTTTTAGGTGGACATGCTATGACAATTGTAGGTTATAATACAGAAGGTTTTATTATTAGAAATAGTTGGAGTGAAAATTGGGGTGATAATGGATATGCTATTTATAAATACGAAGATTGGGGGGCCCATTGGGAAATTTGGACAACAATTGATACTGTAAGTAAAGGTACAGACGATGAAGATGATGAAGGGAAAATGGATGATGATGAAGAGGAGATAGACGATGAAGATGATGAATTGGATGATGATGAAGAAGAGGAAAAGGATTCTGAAAAAAATAATAATGAAATTAGTTGTTACAAATGCTATAAAGGACTATTAAAATTGATATTTCAATAAATATATTTTACTATAATAAATTATATAATAAATTATATAATAAATTATATTGGACACTTATTTCCTAGATAAATACGATAAACTGAATAAAAAATAATATAAAATTCACTAAAAAATCCAGATAAGGTTGAAATTAAAATTCTTATTAATAATGGTTCTTTTTGGTTACAATTCCAGGATAAATAGATAGCTATAGCCGATATAAGGAATTTTAGAATACATACTGTGGAAATTTGTAACCAATGCCAAGTAGATTTATTTTCTTTAGTTTTATTAATTGGTGGAAAATTATTAGGATATTTTTGGATTTCATGACTGGATAAGTGATTGTCTATTTTATTATTATCTATTAAATCAGGTGGAGAAGAACTACTCATTTATAATATAATAAGATTAAATTTTTAATTAGGTAGTTTAAATACTATACTTCTTAGAAAAATATAAAATAAAAATACCGGTGAAAATAAAATTGCTAAATATGTTTTTGATAATTTAAGCCAAACAGGGTCTTTAGTAAAACTATTCCAAGCGATATATCCTGAAAAACTAAACATACCTATAATTATCAATATAAAAATAGTTAAAGAAATTATACCAATCCATTTACCTATAGATTTAGCATCTATTTTTTTAATGGGAAAATCTTTGGAACGATTGTATTGTGTTTTTTCATCAAAACCATAATGATCAATTTTAGTTGACATCTTAATATAAATAAATATATTTATTTATTATTTCTCTATATTTTTATCTAAAGCTACTTGACATTTTTCAATAAAATTATCAACAGCAGGTTGTGAAGAATCTTTAAAGCCCTTATAACTTGAATTTAATATATTAAATGAAGTGACAGTTAAATCTCCTGATAAATTTATTATCCCAGAAAATATATTACCACAAAATTCACCATATTTTTCAGCAATAGTATATACTGAATTTGTTATATTATTATTATCCATTTATACTTTATAATATATATATATAATTTTAGTTAATATTTTGAAACATTTTTAAACATTTTGAAACATTTTTTCAATTTCTTTTTTCTTTTTAGATGAATATTCTGGTTTAAATTCCGAATATAAATAACTTAATTTAATAGTTTTATCAATGTCAATAAATTCCAAAAACTGTAATAAATATTTAGTAATATTATTAATAATATTACTATTATAAATTTTGAAAAAATAACAGTTATAAATATATTGTGAGAATTTTTGAAAATTATAGGAATCTATGTTTATTTTTTTACAAATCATATTTATAATCTTTAAATTATAAAATTTATAGTTTATTTTACTTAAAACTGGAGAATTATTAACAGTATTGTATTTTGGGTAATTATATTTATGTAAACTATTTAAAATACTATTTGCTGAATAACAGGTTAGTATTCCAACAAATTTAGTAAGCTCCCAATTATGATTACAATATAAATCATTTTCAATTACATTCGCATCAGTAATAAAATCATAGTATTTATACATAGCATTTATTTTTTCTAAATTAGAATTTTTATAATTATTTCTTATCTGTTTATTTATATTTTCATGAATAAGCATAGGGACAAATACTTTATCAGCTTGATAACTCTTAATTGATGAATCTATTGTTAATTTAGTATCAAATACATTATTAATAGCAGTATATAACCCTATATCAATATCTTTTTCTCCGAATGATTTGATAACTTTATTCATAGTTTCTAAAGTTATGGTATTGTTGTGAAAATATATCTTTATATTTTCCAATATTGTTATAGTTCTTCTTAAGTCCATTTGACAATGTGGAACAATTGATCGACAAATAATATCATTCATTTTAATATTTTCATTATTTACAATTTTCTTAATTAATTTAAATATATCTTCATCACTGGGAACTGAAACTTTTAAATATATACATGCTTTCTTTAAAGATTTCATTCCAGTAACTACCTGATTACATAGACATATAATAGGGGTATTATTAACTATGATTATGTTTTTAGGGGTTCTTTTTTTCCTAGTTTTAGTTTTTTTTTTAAAAGAAGCTGAATTAACAGAGTATTTTTCGGCATTTTCAATATATTGAACTAATTCTTTTATAACACCCTTTTCTCCAGAACTACTTCCATCAACTTCATCCATAATTATTGCTGTTTTTTTCTTTTTATCTATCATTCTCAAAATATTACTTCCATTTATTATTGATAATAGTTTATCTCTTATAACTTTCTGACTTCTAACTTCTGAAGCATTAAACTCAATAATATCATACCCCGCTTCTTTTAATAATACGTGAGCCATGGTTGTTTTACCTATACCTGGTTTACCACATAATAATATCCCATTTTTAAAATTAGGATAAATTTCCTTTCCTGTGAAATGATTAAGCCAGTTTTTAATTTGCTTAATCTCTTTTCTATTTCCTATAATTTCATTAGAATTGTTGGGTAAATATTTGTCAACCCATAGGCGACTGAAAGACATTTAATATATTTATATAACATATATTTAAGTATTTAATGTATATTATATATTTTTTAAGCACATAATTTATCGACACCCTCCCATGTAGAATCACATCTTTTAGTCCATCTACATTTTTGTAATCTTGATGAATCACTTTCAGGATTAGAAGAACCAGTAACTTGCTTAAAGTCAACAGTTCCTTGTGGAATAGGTCCACTTGGTCCAGAAGGACATTGTCCTAAATTATGTATATTTCTACATACTGAATTACCTTCGTGTGTCCAATAATCAGGACAAGGTGATAGTTGTCTAGGCCATGATAAACCTTCTTGTTCTATTTGCCATTTTTTATATTGTCTCCAGTAATAAATTATAAGAAAAAATACACACCCTAATATTAATACTATATTAAATTTGTCCATTATATAATATAGAATGATAAAAAAATTTCATTAGCCTATAAATAATATTTTAATTCAAGGTTTAGAATAACCTCTTAATCCAACAATAGACATATTTTTAGGTGTTTCTAAAGGAACTGGTAAAAAGCTTGTATGTTTTTTATAACCTAAATATAATTCAACATTTGACAATATATTTGGTATACAATACTCTAATACTATCTGATTTAATTCCTTTACTTGTTCAATTAAATTTTCACATTTATGTTTACCATTTTGAAGAAAAACTGATCTCATAATAATTTTTAATTCATTATCCGATTGTCTACTTATTTTATTTTTTTTATTTGATTGTAACCAAACTTCTTTCCTAATTAAAGTTTGAATATTATCAATGTTTGTTTTAGAAAAATATAAATTATGTAATTTTGATTTTCCTAAAATACTCTTTAATGCTTCATTTTTATAGGTAGTATTACCCCTCTTTGATTCAATGAATAATGGAAATTGAGATCGTGAGATAGGTTCTCCCATAATATTTATTCTACCATTTTTTATTTTAGTCAATAATTGCTTAGAACGATCGGAATTAGATTTTAACAATAAATTGTTTTTAGTATCCATTATTATTATTATAATATTTTAATTCTTATAAATTTAAATAATTTATACAATATTATCTAATGTGATAATATTTAGATTCCCTAATTCGGAACAATATATTTTAATAGACCATGTCGATCCATTTGAATAAATGTCAATATTTGACCCTGTTAAATCAATTGTTTGATTAGTTGTAAAAGAAATTAATGAAATTGGATTATTTTTATTACCCAATGATCTTATAGTATTATCCGTATATATTATATATCCAAATATTCTTTCATTATTATTTGTTTTTATAACAAATGTACCTTTACTTTCTATAGTATCTTTAATTATAATTTTACAATTATATCCAATTGAATTAATAGGTAAAATATATGAACTATTATTATCTAAATCAACAGTTATTATGGAATTAGAATCACTATCTAATAAATTATATGTTAACAGGTCTTGAATATGGTTATATTTAATACCTTTTACTCCTTTATCAGAATTAATAATAAGTTTATTAGAAAAAATGGTCGTGTTATTATTAGAAGAAAGACTCATGTTGTTAGAAGAATCAATATTAATATTATTATTATCAATGTTATTATCAATGTTATTACTATCAATACTATTTTGAGAATTAGTATTATTTGTATTTATGAATATATTACCATTTGATGTTTTATATTTAGTGTCTCCTACAATATCTATTTGAAAAAGATCTAATGTACTCTCTTTTAAATTAGATCTCAAATTTCTTATATAATTACAAGCTATCCAACCAGTATGATTATTAGTATCAGGTGTAAAATCAATATTATTTATTAATTGGTAATTAAAAGATGGTTCGGATGATAAATAATAAGTGTTATTAAATATTTTCGAATTTTGTATGTCACAATTATCTAAATTTGATGAATTTATATCTAATAAAGATATATTATTAGTATTATTCAATACAGAAATATTAGATAAATCAGAGTCTTCGTCAATTGAATTGATTAATATTTCATCAACTTCTAAAACAGAACAATGTAATTTTCCTTTAATATTTAAATTCTGTTCTAAAATATTATTATTAAATAAATTATCAAATTCAAATGAAAAATCTTCAGAATTTGTATTATTATATGATGCTATATTTGTATTTATAGTTTGGTTTGTATTAGATACATTTTCGGAGAATTTATTTCGAATATTTTTAGAAAAATTTTCTAAATTAAATTTATTATTCATTTATAATAATTATACTTAGTTTTTATATATAAATAATTATGAAATTAATCCAGTTATACTGTTAAATTTATCTATTTGTTGAGTTAATTCTGTAATTTCAATTGTAAATGAATGTTCTAATCCATTAAAATCAACTAAAGCGCCTTTATTTGTTATAAAAGCTAGTTCTATTTCATTTAATTCCGGTAATAGTTGTATATCAAATTCCTTTAAACCAGATACAAATGTGTTATACATTGGTTCATTTGTTTTACCAGTTAATAAAATTTTTGTAAAAAGTGTATCTATTAAGTTAAAATTATTATTTTTGATATTGGACAATTGTGGTGAACATAAAAAGAGATAATCACTCTTATTTAATTTTAGAGGTATATTAATTTTTTTCTTAAAGATAATACCTTCTAAACCAATATTTAAATTATTTTTAAATATATTATTATCTAAATTTTCAAATTGAATATCGTATAAATTTTCAGAACTTATATAATTGTTTCTATTTGTCATAGTTTTATTAATAAGTAAATTTTCAGGAATGTTTAAATTTAGTAATTCTTCCTCTAAATCAATAATTAATTTATTTTTCCCATTAGTTGTTTGAATATCTAATATAGTATATCCATCAACAGAATTTACTATATTATTATCTTCAGAATGCCGTTCTTCTATAAAACCACCATATCCTAAATAAAATCCCTTTACTACAATACAGTTATATTCATAATTATCATTAATGTTAAGTTGTTCATTATCATTCCAAATTAATGAACTATCCTTGTCTATATAATTGTTAATCACTGTATCTATGGATACTTCTTCCTTATTATATAGATCAAATAAATCATAATTTGATGAAAAAAATCCATTTATAGATATTGATTCTAATGGAAAATAAGATTTAAAATCGCTTTTTATAGGTGGTTCTGTAATATACTCTCCGTCAATTACTGGAGTTACTTGATTTATAGGAAAAATAATATCGCTATTATTTGATGTATTATATAAATCTAAATTGAAATTATTTTTTATAGTAGGTAATGGTAATTCAGGGATATTAATACCTTTCATGCCTCTAATATATACTTTTCTAGATGATAAACTATTATAAGATTTTGTCCCAGTAGTCCAACTATTATTTATATCATTATTTAAATGTTTTTTCTCACCCAAATGTGTATATTCAGGAGATAGGCAATAATTTCCTTGATAAAAAATTTTAGTATACCATTCATTATCGACAATAAAGGGTTGAGTAGAAAGACAATTATATTTGATAGAATCTTTTGTTAAAAAATCTGTCCCATATTGGCTATCAACAAAACTATTATTTTCTAATAGACCATTTTTGTAATTATGCTTTTTAAATATGATAAAATTAGTATTCTTATCATAATATATAAATGGAATAAATTCCAAAGTAATTAATATTTCTTCATCATTAATATTATAATCAATTTCTTTAACTCGATTAAATTGAGTAGTGTATGTATATTTATTTGAACAATATGTGCCAGGATCTAAGCATGTTTCTTTAATATAATATGGTGGTAACAATTCATCATTATAGTCTATATTTCGTTTATTGAACCAATCAAAACATAGAACATCACCTACATTTATGTATTTTGAATAAAAATCTTCATTAGATGTTCCATTTTGATTTTTACTTTCAGAATAGATATATTTTTTTATATATACTTGATATTTTGAACAGTTATTTATTAAATGCCTATTTAACTCTCCATACTTATATCGATTAATTATTATTTCATCAGATGAATGATCATTTAATAATTCAGAATTGATCTCAATCAATATATTGCTATTTTCTAGATGAGATACATTTTTTACAATAGATAATTCAGATATAGATGATACATTCTTTTTTTTGTCTTGTGTGGGGAAAATAGAGTCTTTACCATACACCGTACCACCTATAATTAATAGATCATTTTTTGTTATCATTTCTTCATTTGGGTGAAAAAAATCCGTATTATGTAATAAAATAAATTTACTACCACGTTTATTATAATTTAAACTTTCTACTATATTAAATTGATTTTCAAGAAGTAAATCTTCCGTAATAGAATTTTGGTAATAACTTGAATTATTTCCACATATATTCGATTGTTGACCGGTAGCTCTTATTTTACCATTGTTCATGAAACCTTTTTCAATTTCATCTGAAAAATCTAAATTAATTATAATATTTTTATGTGAATTTATTTGTTCAAATTTAAGAATATTATTATATTCCCCATTCCATAAAGGTATAATGACATCATATGTGCCTTCATTTATACCTGTATTTTCTGTTATAATTTCATTACTTATGGGATCAATAGCTATTTTTCCTATATTAAAATGATTTTTTGATGTAGTATCCGTATATTTTGATTTTAATTTATCATTATGATACAAAAATATTTTATCAAATGATGAAAAAGAGTGAATAGAATATGTTTCGGGATTAAATTCGTTTACTCTATTTTTAAAATCAATAAAATTTTTATTTGTATAATTAACAGTATTATTATCATTAATATTATTATCTTGGTTAATTTCAAATTTTTTGTTAGTTTCGGGTATCTGGTGTTTATTAAGAAACATTTCTTCTTCTTTTGATAATGGCTGTGAATAATTTATAACACATTTATTTTGTAGAAAGCTTTGATAAAAATACTCCAAATGTCCAGAAACAAAATATTTAACTTCATCGCTATTATTACCAATATCTTCTATGATATCATTTTGATCAGTGGGAACATTTTTACTTTCACTATAATTGTCATCTACCGTTGGTGATTGTGTTATGATTCCAGTAAGATTATAATCTATACTCTCTTGTGTATCTTTATTACTATAAATTCTTATATAATAAGATTGACCCTCTTGAACCCTGAATTGTAATTGATTTAAATTTTTATAGGATGGAACTATGTAATCATTATTAATATCATATATGTCTATAGTGACATGACTATTATTATATTGTTCTAAAGTAAAATATGCTTCAGTTGTAATCATTGATTTAAATTTAAAATTATCTACATCACCTTTAAATCCAATAGATAATCCCGTTAATATTACAGAACCCATTGCTTTATTATCAGAATGTAATGTAAAATATTCACTAATGTCTATATAGTCTATAGGATTAATATCATTATAATTTATAGAATCCATATCATTATAATTTATAGAATCCATATCATTATAATATGAATATTCATAATTGAAACTAAAATCTATAAATATTTCATATTTACTTTCACTGTTGTTTAATCCTATTATTTCTAAATAATAAATTTTATTTATATCTAAAATACTATCAGTAATAAAATAATTATTACTATAAATCCCTATATCTATATCATTAATAGGTATGTTTAATTGTGTTGATTCATATAATTTAACTTTAATAGAAGAATTAGATTTTAAATAAATCTTATGCGTTGTATTTGATTCAGGTTTAAAATAAAACCATTGAGTATTATTATTAATTATTTTTTCACCACTGGTTGCTTCACCATATAAAAAGTGCAACAGTTCCGCGTTATTATGTATTTCTTGATCTGAATTAGATTCGTGAATTAAATATCCTTGATAAATTGTTGCAGCAGCACTCCTATTTTTCCAATAAAAATTATCAAAAGATTGATAATCTTTTTCAGACATATTTTTGGATATATTTTTATCAGTATTTATTTCAAAACCCGATTCTTCAAATTCACCATCTCCTTTGTAATACTGGGTATTAAAATATAAATTATTACCTCTTTTAAATAATTCTATCATTTTTTCTTTGAATCCCACAGAAACTCCGTTTTTAATTTCAAAAACATCTTCATTTAATTCAACGTATAGGGCATATGTTGGGGATGTTCTGGTAAGATTAATATATCCACTTGCTCCTGAGCCACCACCTTCAATATCTGAAAATATCACATTTATTTGTTGGGAACTATTTTCAATATTATCAATTTTATTTACAATATATCCACCACCTGATTCAATAATATTTACTCCAGTTATTTGTCCATTTTGAATGATGGGGACACCTTCTGCTTTTTTGCCCTGGTGTAAATGCTTGTAGAAAATATTAAGTTGAATGGATCCAGTGTTAAATAATAATGTATCTTGATTAATAGAAATATTTGATTCTACAAAATCTATAATTGTATTATTATTAATAAATGTAACATTATTAGTTACTGTAAAAATATTATTATTGAAAAAACTGTTTGTTATTATTTCATTTTCGTCGTTATATATTTCAATGTTAACTTTATCGAGTCTATCTATATAATTAATTAAATCATTAATTTCCGATGAGAATATTATTTGTTTATTAATAAAATTGAATTGAACTGATAAGGTTTCCGAAATAGTATAATTAAATGTATTTCCCTCCTGTGTAGATCCATATGGGTCCGGGAAAATAATTTTAGTATATTCTGTATAATCGTTCCCAGTATTAATTATACTAACACTTTCGACACTATAATCTATACCAGGAACTCTAGATGAACCATTGAATAAATTTGGCGCAATAATTTGTTCATATTCATTTTCTGGCTTAGGAAACATATGTATGTAACTAAGTATGTTATAATTGTCTATATAATCTTTTATTGATAATAAACTTGTTCCAAGCACTTTACCCAATAATGTTGGTTTATCTGAATTAGATACACTTTTGTCATCCTCATTATATTTTAACCATGAATATATTCCCATTCCTTTTAAAAAAGGCAATACTGTTTTTGAATTTCTTTCATATTCAACCAATCCTCCATTTTCTAAATTAAAATATGGTCCTTCTTTTAATATAACATCATTAAAATTAGTTCCATTTTTATCAGCATATTCATTACTTTTATTTGATAAAAAAGTTCTACCAAAACTATCTAATGGAGAAACAATTAATTTAATAATTACTTTTTTGTTTTCTAAAGATGGTATATAAGTTTTATAAAATTTCATTGTTTTCTCTAAATTATTACTATTCCATAAAAAGGGATTATCAAAAAACCAATTAATCAATCTATCTCGCATACCAAGTGTAAAAATATTACTATTATTAAAACTTATGTAATTTTTTTTAGGAATATATGATGATGATACATATTCATTTCCTAAACAATATTTAAAAGATTTTAAGTTATAATCGTAAATTAAGTTAATATTCTTGAATGGGATAATTTCTTCATCTTCCAATTTATATTTATTTGATAAATTGTTAAAAATATTTTTGAGTTCAGCTAAATAACTTCTAAAGGGCTTAATATTATGGATATCTAATTTTTTTTTTAATAAATTATTCCTATATTTATTTATTAGTTTATGATCTTTGATGTATATTTTATCACCTTTTTGAAAATTATTAATATTGTTAGTTTCGATGATTAAATAATTATTTTTACTATTATTATAAATACCTGATAAATAAGATTTTTTAATAGTATTAATATCATATTTAATAGTATTTGTTTGGGAATAGGAAAATTCTTGCTCAGATAAGTTTAAAATATTGTTTGGATTGATATTATCTTCAAATAAAAACTTATATTTAATAGGTTTATATAATTTTAAATTACTTGTTTTTATTCCAGATAATCTTGATTTATTGGGAGAATTTTTAATATTAATATAAATATACTTTTCTCCATTATTTATTTTTTCTAATTTCCAAAAATTTAAGTCAAAGGCAAACTTAATAATATCTTCATAGTAACCTCTTTTTGAATTTTTAACCAGATTATTTAGAAATAGATAATTTTTTTTAAATTTTTCAATTAAATACGATCCCATTCCTTTTAATATAACAGGTTCGATAGGTAATCCATCATAATCCCAGGTTTCTGGAACTATCATCCCAATACTATTAGACTCTAAACAATATATAATATCACCAACTGAAAAATTACCAATTTTACTATTGGACAATAAATCAAAATATACTTCATAGTTTCCATTTGATAAGGATTGTCTATTATTAGGTATATTATTAATTCTACCTATAGTAGTATCATCGTCTATATTATTAATATTACTTAATTTGATAAATATTTCATTTTCAAGCATACTTAGTTCAACTCCTCCTGAATTAATTTCATTTTGTAAAAATTCTTCATAATTTTCAGGATATATCGATTCATTACCAACACTATTTACAAGTTTAGAACCAAAATAATTCATATTTGTTAATAAAGTGTCGGTTTGTTCTCTTTTTTCATATTTATCTATTACATCCAGTCTATGTAATAAATTACCATCGTCCATATTACTTAATGATTTAGAAAAAGGTGGTTTAAAATTATATTTATTTAATGGATTTTTTTTTTCACTAAAAACTCCAAATTTATATTCTGCTAAATTATTAAAATCCCCATATAACCTGTTTTTATTATCACCCCTTGTTTTGAGAGGATAAGATTCTTTATCTGAATGACTACTATTACCTTGTTTATTATAGTAATTACCCTTACCATTAAAGTTACCATAATAGTGGTTATTAACATTATTTAAATATGTCTCATTACCGGTGTATTGATCACTATTTATACTAAATTTCCTCAAATCTCTTTTAAAAGACAATTCTTCTGATATATTATTCATATTTAATGTAGAACCAATAATATTTTCAAAATATTTATCTTGATCTAAATAGGTCAAATTTGGAAGAGGGTAAATCATTCTTACAAACATTTTATATGTAGGTAAATTTTTAACAGTTTTTTCACCATTTACGTCTTGTTCATCAATACCATCTTTTGAAGTAAAATCTTTAATAAAAATTTTATCACCAGTATTAAATTGATGTCCTTGGGGTTTTAAAATAATATAAGGAAACCCTTCATTATAAAATACCATATTGTTATTAACATTGCTACTTTTTTTATAGTAATCAATCAGTTTATATTGCCTAATATCAATTAAATTTGAATTATTATTGATATTTACATTAAAATATTTTTTTTGAAGATCACTGTAATTGTTTGATATACTATGTTTTATTTTATTAAATGTTTGACTTTTATAGTTAAAAATCATGTTATTCGTATTATTAAGAGTTTTTTGTAATTCGAAAATGAATGGTTTCTGTAAATATTTACCATCTTTTAATAAAGTATTATATATAGGAAATCTTCTATAATTTTTAAGATTTAAATTTATCTCTTTTTCTTCATTATTTGGAAATAAAACAGGAGCGATATATTTTTCAGATAATTGGCTTATAGAAGGGTAAATATAAGTAGAATTTAAATTAGTAATTTCAATAAATTCGGAAATGAGACCACTATTAATACCATTTTTTTTTTCATTTTCGTATATAAAATATCCTAAAAATTTAGGGATCCCTAAATTATCAATATTTTTAAAAGTTAAAATATCTGACAAGTCTATATCTATATCTTCATATTTTTGTAATAATTTTGAATAATAGTGATGGAAATATGGTTTGTTTTTTTTTAATTGTATTATATTATTATTATACTGATTTATATCAAATTGAATATTACAATTTTCATTTCTGATTATAGTGTCTTCTAAACTATATAAGAATGATTTTTGAAAATTATGATATGATGATCCTAACCAATATTTTCCAGTAGTTGGATTAGAAGTCGCTGATAATATTATTCCCGTATCCGGATGTCTGAAATTAGATTCCAAAGTTAATTGTATATGCGAGAAAAAATCTTTATTACTATTATTATCAAAATAGACACTATTTATATTTGATATTTCGGAAAAAGATTTTAGTAAAGTTTCATTTAATTTGATTTTATCCCATATTAAACCTGAATATTTCATTTTTTTATCAGTTGTAGATAATTCATCATTAGTAAATAATACATCTTTATTTACAGATTTAAAATATATTTCATCAGAATACATTCTAATATTAAATGTATCAACATAATCCTCTTCATTTATCCATGATAATTTATTATTAACATTTGTTTTTAAAACGTTGCCTTGAAAATTAGTTTCTTTATAATTAGAATTTATAGTATATGCGGTATTTGGTATTCCAGTGCTTAATAATCTTACCTTATATACATTAGAATATGTTTTATCTAAAGTGATTTTATAATGCGATGGATCAGAATAGCCAAATTCCAAATTACTAATTACTGTGCATGATACACTATTACCACCAAAATTATTTGATTTGATTACGGATACGTTATAATTATCAGACAATTTAATTACAAATGTATTGGATAAATCTTCATTCATTATAACATCTTGGACTGTAAAAATAGTATTTAATTTAGTGCTATCATATTCTAAATAATTTCTATTTATTCCAAATGTGGTATATTCGTCATCTAATGATAAATTTTGAAATATTATTTGAGTATTTTTAATATCTTCTAAATTAAATGGATTAACACCAAATACTTTAATAATATTGGTTTGATATTCTGATATAAAAGGATTATTAGGGAGAGTAAATGATGTTATTTTAGTATAAGAAGTTATTTTTTTTCTATTATTACTATCAATATTGATAATACTTTTTTTAGATTTAAAAAACCCTTGTCTATAAACATTACTCTTTTTTGTATCTGAAAAAAAACTCTGTTCTATATTATCAAGATCACTATCAGACGAATCGCAATCATCTAATTTAGAATTATCATTAGTAGTTTCAAACATATTGATATTATTGGTATGATAACTATTATTATAATTACTTTTTGTATTAATATATTTATTGAAAGATTCTTTATTGGATTGATCATAATTATTTTTAAAAACTTGATCTAATCCATTGGTATTATTTAAATCTTCATTCATCTATTATTAATATATTAGTTTTTTTTAAATAATGATAAGAATATGTATAAAAATATATATTAATAATATATAATGAATTTTTTTCAATATTTATTCGGTAATAATAATGAAATTAAATTATCCAAATCATCTATACGTAAACTTGCTAGAAAAGCAGGTATAATATATTTAAAAAGTGATATGTTTGACGCTATTAATTCAAATTATATAAATACAAGTAATGAGTATATTAAAAAATTAAAAAAAATAAGTTCACATAGAAAAGGTAAAATAATAAAAACAAGAGATTTAAATCTTCTTATTGATTTAAATAATAATAAAATTACACAAAATGGTGGAAATTTTGATGGATTTTGTGATAATAATATAGGACAGTGTTCTGATAGTATAATGTGTGGAGGTAAACATCCCTACTCTAATATTATTCCTAAAGAACGGTTTTTAAAAATTGTAAAACATAACAGTAAAAAAAAGATAAAATGTTCTAAAAATTTATTAAATAATTTACATAGTTTAGTTGAAAAAAAAGTTAATAATGATTTAATAATAGCAAAAAATAAAGCTAACAATCAAGGTCGAAAAATGATTAATTTAGGAGATTTATTAATTAGTTTATAAATAGTATATAACTATCTATAAATTATTTAAAATAATTTCTATATTCATAACCATAATATCCTACAAAACTACCTATTAAACCACCAATTATAACTTGTTGAATAGTATGACAATTTAACCAAATTCTAGAGAATAATATAAATAAACTTATTGAAAATAAAGAAAAGAGTGATAAATTTCTTCTAGGAGAATTGGGATAATTGTCGATAATATATCTTGTCCAAAAAATACATATTGTCATCGCACTCATTGAATGACCTGATGGTAATCCAAAACTAGTGCTTAATTTCCCAATCTCATTTTCGTCAACAAAACATCCACAATACATAGCTCCACTTGGTCTTTTTCCTATACCTATTATTGGAATACTATTAATATTAAAATATTTATAAACATTTCTTGATAGAGATTTTAAAGATGTTGTTAATATAACGTCCACTACAATAAGTAATAATGAAAAATAAGTTGAAAGTTTATTTTGGAATATAATTCCATAAAAAAAAGAGAAAAAAGGTATAAAAATTGGATATGCTCTGGCAAAACCTTTTAAATAATTAAATTTTATAATACTCATTATTATAATGATTAGAAAATACTATTTGAATATATTTTCACATATTTTTAATAAATTAGTCGCGCTAGGTCTACATAAATGATCCATATCTAACATTTCAATAATAATTGGGAAATTACGTAATTTTCCTAAATTACCATTTTTAATTTTCTCTAATTCATTAATTTTTTCCATGCCTGTTTTCCAAAAATAAACCATTTCACACATTATAATTCCTAGACTATAAATATCAGAATTAGTATGTAGTATTCCTAATACTCTTTCTGGCGAAGAATATATTCCAGTTCCTAATATATTAATTGGTTTAATATTAGAATATTGATAACTTAAACCAAAATCTGCCAATTTAACATCTATTATATTATTATCTTTATCTAATTTAATTAAAATATTTTCTGGTTTAATATCTAAATGAATTAATGGAATTTTTAGAGAATGTATATATTCGAGGGCATTTAATACTCCATTAATTATAATTTTATAGTTTTTATTAGTTCTTAATAGTTTATTATTTAAAATATCTCGTAGTGAACAATGCATTAATTCCATTTGATAGAATAAATGGAACTTTAAAAATTTATTACTTTGAATATCTTTTTTTGAATTATTGTTATCTTCAATAAGTAATTTATTACTAAATGACGTGTTTACAAAATCTTCATCCATTTCATCATCAAAATCACCTTTGTAAATTTCATTATCGGTTTCAAGCCATGATGTTTTATAGGAAATAATATTTGGATGATTTAATTTAGATAAATACCTAATTTCTCTTAACTTTTCAAGAACAGTAGTAGATATTTTTTCAGAATTTCTCATAGAAATATAAATAGGCAATCTTTTAATAGCGTATTTAATATTATCAAGGTAATGAATACCTTGGTAAACTATACCATATCCACCCTCTCCTAATAATGATATATCTTTAAAAGTATTACTAAATAATGTGCCTTTTTTTTCTTGAAGAATTTGTGAATTATTTCTTAAATTATTGAATACATGTCTGATTTCAGATAATTTATCTTCAGGAGATATATCGTTATTACTATATACGATAGAGTATATATCTTTTAAAGTATTTAATAGAAATAAGTTAGAATCAAATGATTCTATTTTAGTTAAATTATTATTTGAATTCTGTGAAATAATATTCATATAATAATTTTAAATATGACCTTCTTTTTAAATTCAAATTTAAAAAAATATTTAATAACTTTAAATATATTATTTATGTCTTATAATATTATTTTTTAGCTTTAGATTTTTTAGACTTACTTTTATATTTAATTTTTATTTTTTTTTTTTTATTTGATTTAGGATTAGCTTGATAAATTTTTAAATCCTTAAGATATAATGTTTCTAAATCATTTAATTCATCCTTCCATATTTCAGATATTTCCTTCTTTTCTAAATCATCTAATTCAACTTGCTTATCATCTCTCTTTTTAGTTAATTTTTCTATCTCTTCTTTTGTTAATTTATATAAATCCATTTTAAGAATATAATCAAATGAATTTTCCGATTCGTTAGCATCTATTTTATCACATAATTTAGGATAATTGTTATCTTCCAACATTTTTATTACATTTGCTTTGCTTTTATTTCTAATTTCTATAGATCCAGCAATAAACTCATTTATGAATTTAACTTTATATTTAATAATATTTAGTTCTTTTCTTAATTTTTTTAGTAAGTATTCTTTTCTCTTAACGTATAAGTTGTATCTATAAATATACCATTCATCTATAATTTCTTCTACATTTGAATATTTTTTAATTTTATTATCAGTATCAAATAGCCACATATTATTAGTTGATAATCTAGATGTTAATTTTAAAATACTTTCTAAATATGTCATGTTTTCTTTATTAGCTTTATTTTGAAATTTAGTTAAACTATATGAATTAAATTTAATTTTAATACTAACAGTTGATTCCGTACTATTATCTTCATATGATTTAATAAAATGTTTGGTATTTTCCTTTCCCTTTTCTATCATACATTTTTCCAAATGTTCAATATATCTTTCTGTCCAAACACCTATTGGTAATTCAGTAATTATAATTTCTGATTTACTTATAACTTTATATGTTCCTTTTGTTAGGTAACTTTTACTTTCAATTTTCTTTATAGTTCCATTAAAACCCCTATACCAAGGTTTGATAGGAACACTATCTTTATCTGCCAATTTATTTTTAATAACTTTAATTAAATCTAATGGATTGTAACAAGGTATTGTAGTGCTAAAACCAGTCCCTATTCCCTCAGCTCCATTAACTAAAACCATAGGAATAATTCCACAATAAGCTTCAGGTTCTATGGGTATTCCATCATCGTCTAAGTAATCTAATAATGCGTCATCATTATCCAAAAATATTTTTCTAGTCAATGGGGATAGTAATGTAAAGATATATCTAGATTGAGCTGCGTCTTTACCTCCCTGTAGTCTACTACCAAACTGTCCATTTGGAACTAATAAATTAAGATTATTAGAGCCAATAAAATTATGTGCTAAACCAACAATAGCACCTTCTAACGATTTTTCACCATGATGATAAGCCGCATTTTCTGAAACATATCCCGCTAATTGAGCTACTTTAATCTCTTTGGTTAAATTACGCTTAAAAGCACTAAACATAATTTTCCTAATAGATGGTTTAAAACCATCTCTTACGCTTGGTATACTTCTATCGTTACTCTCGTTTGAGAAATGAATCATTTCATCATCTATAAATTCATTAAAAGTCATTTTTTTACGAGAAAAATCAGCAATTGAATCTCTGTCGTATTTAAAAAGCCATTGTTTTCTATCATCTGCTCTCTTTTTATTAAATGCCAGATCTAATTTATTTTCAGGAAGTGTTTTTTGATCACCACCTTCTTGTAAAAATTTTTCAACATTATCTTTTTTCAATAATTCATGTCTTTCGTAGGTGATAACTCTCAGTTCTTTGAAATAATCTTTCGCTTCACTTGTGGTTGAAGTTCCCAATCCCTTATAATATTTGACATTCCAACCCTTTCCATTATTATTAGTTTGTTTCCATTTTTCATAGTCTTGGATAGTATAAAATGATTTTTCTGCTTTCTTCTTTTTTACTTTAATAATAGGAGTGACCATTGAACAAACAAAGCCTATATCTAACAGGGATGGCCACATGTGATCAAATAAATTCATTACCAGTCCTTTAATATGTGACCCATCATGATCTTGGTCTGTCATAATCATAATTTTACCATAACGAAGAGGCCATTCTTTATCACATTCTTCTTTCGTGTAAATTTTATTAGACTGTAATCCTAAGATTTGTTTAACATTACTAATTTCGGTATTATTTAATATCGACTGATTACTGGCATCTCTAACATTCAATACTTTACCCCGGAGAGGAAAAACTCCATAATTATCTCTTCCAACAACAGATAACCCAGCAACAGCCATGGTTTTAGCTGAATCTCCTTCTGTTAAAATTAATGTACATGCTCTGGATTTATTTTTTCTACCAGCATTATTCGCATCTGAAAGTTTAGGGACCTTAACTCTTGTTTTCTTTTTCCCATCAGTTTTTTGAAGAGATTGGCTTTCTTTATATGTAGTTTGTTGAATAATCCTTTCGGTAATATCAGTTTTAAATAGTTTTTGAATAAACTTATCTGATAATGTAATAGAATTTCCGAATTTCGATTTATTAGTTTTTAAAGTTTCTTTAGTTTGACCATCAAATACTGGATTAATAATAGTTGAATTAACAAATACCATTAATTGATTTTTAACATAAGATGATTTAACATTAACTTTTTTCTTTTTTTTTATAAGAATCGATAACTTATCTTTAATTTGATCAACAATATGGTCAACATGTTTACCTCCTCTTACTGTATTAATACCATTAACGAATGAAACTTGTTCAAATACTTCATCATCATTGTACGAAGCTATAACTTTCCAACCATTACTTTCTTCATAAATTCTAGGTTTGTCTTTTTTATCTCCAATAAATAAATCTACATATTTTTCAAATGTTTTATTATTAATTTTATTTTTATTAAGATATACAGCCACATTACTATCAGTACACGCTGCTATATCGTATACTCTTTTTTTAAATAATTGAAGATGGTCACTGTCTAACCCTTCCATATTAAACTTTTTATAATCAGGAGACCATGTTAATTTAGTATATGGTTTACCAGAAAAGGAAGTTATTTTTGGTTTAGATTTTTCACTCATATGATTTTTAAATATTTGCTTAAATTTCTTTCCTCGCTTACTATCTACTGTTTCAATTTGTGTTTCTGTAGAAAATATATTAGCCAACTTTGCACCATAACCATTACGACCACCCCATTCACGTTCTTCACTGTCATCATAATTAGTAGAAGTGAGTAATTCACCAAATATCATTTCTGGGGGGTATTTATTATGTTCTGGAATAATTTCAATGTCAATACCATCACCATCATTAAACACGGATATAATGCCTGAATCTTTATCTATTTCCACTTTAATATTTGTAACTGGAATAGCACTATTATCTCCACCTTTAATTTTAGATAATTGCCTCTTAGTATGATCAAATGCATTTACTAATAATTCATCAAAACATTTGTAAAAGCCAGGACAATAATTAAATTGTTTTTTTACTATTTTAATTTCTTCCATATTGGTATCATCTAATACATATTGTTCAGTTTCCTCTATTTCAATGGAACCTACATAACTATCAGGTTTTTCAAAAATATGGTCAATATGTTTCATTTTAACATAAATTTCTGATACAGATTTCTTAGACTTAGACTTTTTTTTGACAATATTTAGTTTATTTTTAGGAGATGTATCCTTTTTTTTTGAAATATTTAGTTTAATTTTCGAATTCATATTAGAAACATTTGTTGACATTTTATCCTATTAATAATTTAATCTTTAAATAATATATTTTTGTGTCAAATTTATTTATATTTAAAAAAATATCAAGAAATTATAAATAGATATATGTCAGAATCATTATTAAATGACGAAAAAACATGCAGAATATGTTTAGAAAACGATATCATTTGTAATCTAATATTTCCATGTAAATGTTCTGGGACATCTAAATACGTTCATAAATCTTGTTTAGACCAATGGAGAACCCTATCAAATAATAGGGATGCGTATTATAAATGCTTTGAATGTCATTATAAATATAGGTTAACAAGTAATACTTTAGAATATAATGAATCATCTCTAGTAAAATTTTTTAGATATGTATCAAATAATTTATTACCATTTTTAATTTGTAATATAGTATTTATAAGTTCCATATGTTTTATTTTAGAGTCATTAGATACATCACATGAACTAATTAAATTTTTCAATATCACATCTATAACTAAGAAAAATAGTTACTATGGAGAATATTTGGTTATATCATCAATAATTTATGTTATGTTTTTATTATGTTTATCACTATATAATTTTTATTTTATTAAAAACAAAATATTATATTTAAAATATTATTTTCAAAATAAAGTTTGGATTCTTATATCTATTATAGCGATTACTCTTTTATTTTTTGTAGATTATATCTTTACTATTTTGTTTTTGACATTTATTTTACAATTATTTATTAAAAAGCATTTTCAAACTTTGGAACAAATAAATAGAGAAAAAATTATAGAAGTTCATAATTATCATGAAGAATTAGGATAATTAACTATATAAAAATGATGGTGAATACTTATAATATAAAATACTTTATTTTAGTATATCATATTGACATAATGGACATTTAGAAGATTCATGAAACCATTTATCAACACAAGAACTGTGAAAATAATGCATACAAGGTAAAATACGTATTTTTTCGTTTGATAAATAATTGTTCAAACAAATAGAACACTTATAATTATTAATTTTATTTTTAACTATAAATTCAGAAGTATTAGAAAATTTATCTCTTAAATTATTATTAGATTGATTGAATGTATTTATAAAATTATTGGAATTTGATGCTATTATATTGGAGTGTGATCTATAATTTGATAGTATACTTCGTCTACGAAAACGTCTTTGTGGTAAATTATTTGATAGTGTATTCGTCCGTAATCGATTAGATCCCAAAGTGTTTGTTATAATTGGTGAATTTCTGGAATTATACACATTACCTCCTGTTCTATTTATTGTTCTATTTCTTATTAATGGTAATGTGTAATGAGTATCACCAGGTGTGTGTCTATCTAAATTTCGACGTTGATCATGGCGGAATGTTCTTTCTGGACTATTTATAAATGAAGGATTTTGAATATCAAATTCACTTCTTCGTAAATGTGTCGAAATACTACTATCAATAATACTATTATCTAAATAATTTTGGTAAGAGTTAATCCTTTCTCTAAAACAATTAGGGCACCTTCTACCTTGATTATATACCCATCCATGATTCTGACAAGTAAACATATATTAAATAAGATTATAAATTTAAAATTTAATCTTATTTAGCATATACTAAATTTAATTGATTATTCACTCTCACAAAAGTTGTACATTTGGGTATATGTTTTATATTTCGAGCATTAATATATGTACAACATGATCTTAATCCTCCTAAAAAATCTAATATAGTTTTATCAATAGGCCCTTTATACAAAACCTTTATTACCCTACCTTCTGATGATCTATATTTAGCCATTTCACCATAATGTTTATTCATGGCTAATTCTGAACTCATTCCGTAAAACATTTTATATTTTTTACCATTTTCTTCTATTAATTTTCCGGGATTTTCATCATGTCCAGAAAATTGACCACCCATCATTACAAAATCTGCCCCTCCTCCAAATGCTTTTGCCATATCTCCAGGACAGGTAATTCCACCATCGGCTATTATGAATCCACCAGCACCATGTGCTGCATCAGCACATTCGATGATAGCTGAAAGTTGGGGAACACCTACACCTGTTTTAAGTCTAGTTAAACATGCGCTTCCAGGACCTATTCCTACTTTAACTATATCAACTTTACCATTAATAATCAATTCTTCTGTCATTTCTCTAGTGGCTACATTACCTGCTATTAGAATAATTTTAGGATATAAATTACGCAATTGTTGACAAAATTCAACAACGCTCTGCATATAACCATTAGCTACATCAACACATACAAAATTAATACTATCGGGATTACGTAATGTTCTCATTTTTAGAATTGTTTTAATTTTAACAAAATCCACTTGTCCGATCCCAGTTGAAATTATACTCCAATATTGGTCATCTACAGATAATTTTTCGTAATCATCTAGTGAATAAAATTTATGAAGACAAGTTAATAATTTATGACTTGATAATTTTTCCATTACACGTAGAGTTCCAGTGGTATCCATATTTGCCGCAATTATAGGAATACCTTTCCAAACATTATTAGAATGAGGAAATTTAAACTCCCTTACCAAATTTACTTGAGATCTAGAAGTTAAAGTTGTTCTTTTAGGTCTTATTAATACATCGCTAAAATCAAGTTTAATATCTGTTTCGATTTTCATTTATTAATAATACAATATAAACTTTAAATCTTAATAATCTTTAACCTGATAAATTTCTCATTATATATATAATGAGTATTGATGAATCGGTGGATATAATATTTGATTTAATAGACAATATTATGCCTGGTATAATAGGGTTTTTTTCAGGTATAGTGGTAACTACGAAAAAAAATATAACAGAATATGCTGAATATTATAGAAGAAATGCTAAATTAGTCAAGCTATTTTATATGCTATTTATTATTTTACATTTAGCTTTTGTATTTTTTATCCAAGATAAAAGAGTAATATCTAGTAATATATACATTAAAATAGCATCAGCCGTTGTTAATTTAATAATTTTTTTATATACTAGTATAAAAACTTTTAAGTAAAAGGAAATAAGTTTAAATTTAAACTTAATTATTTATATTATATAATATAATGGGAAATACTAATTCTAATAATGAAGATTCAGTGAACCTAAAAATGTCTAAAGAACAGTATAAAAAATATCAGAATTATATGCGACAACAACAAATTGCTAAAAAGCAGCAAAATGATAGAAGACAGCAAATTGCTAAAAAGCAACAAGTCGCTAAAAAGCAGCAAAATGATAGAAGACATATTTCTAATCAATCTCGTAATAGCAATCAACAAAATGAAAGGGATAGATATATATTACAAAATCAATATGAAAACTACAATCAAAATAAAAAAAATGTAGATAATAAAGTTAATAATTATCAAATGTTTAATAATAGAAGACATTCGAGAAATTTTAATATAACACCTATAGGAATGAATACATCCAATACAGATATTTCTGGTAATTTTTCACCGAATGTGTATAATAATTCGAATTTAGCATTTAACAAACCACCTATTCCAAAACATAAACAGACAACTAATAGATCTAATTTTCCATCAAATAAACCACAATATATAAGATCTAATAAACAACCTTATAATACAAAAGTTAATTATAATCCTAAAATAGAAAATCGTAAGAAAAATTTTAATATTAATGAGATTATGTTAAAAAAATGCGATCCATTTAATATTTTAAAACAAAATAAAAAAATTTCACTAGAAAATTTGAGAGATAAATATAAAAAACTAGCATTAATACATCATCCTGATAAAGGTGGTAATATTAATAAATTTAAATTATTAATAGATGCTTATAAAAATATTAATGAATTAATAGAGAGAAATAAAAATGATAAGGACTTTAATGAATTAAAAAATAATTTTCAAAGTGATATCGATAACGAGAAAAGTGTTACGAATAAAAATTTTGAAAATGAAAATTTTAATTTAGAAAAATTTAACCAAGTATATCAAGATAACAAATTAGAAGATTATAATAATTATGGCTATGGGGATATAATGGAAAAAACTAATTCCAATCGCGATGATATAGAGGTTACTAAAACATTAAACAAATATTCTAAAAAAAATTTTAATCTTCATTTTAATAAAGAAAAGGAAAAAATACAGAGCTCACAAGTTATAAAATATACACCTCCTAAACCTTTAGAAAAAAATGGATTAAAATACTCTGTTCTTGGAGAAGCTAAAAAAGATTCATATACTTCAGAAAATAATAATTTAAAATGCGCGGATTATAAAGAAGCTCATATAGATAATTTAATGATTGATCCCAAAAAAATTAATTATAAAACCTATAAATCTGTCAAAGAACTTAAAAAGGCAAGAACGGGAAAATTAACATTAACAGATAATGAAATAAGGAGATTAGAATATTTAAAACAAGAGGAAGAGAAAAAAGAGTGGGAAAGAATTAATAGAGTAAAATTACAAGATAAAAAAATTGCTGAACAATACCAAAAAGTTAATCATTTAATGTTAAGATAGTATAATTAAAATTTAAAATAAATACTAAATTTTAATTATGGTTTATTAAAAATAAAATTTTAAAATATTATCCAATGAGTAAAATTTGGGGAACTACACTTTTTTTGGGAGAAACTAAATTAGATACAATTTATGGCGAATATATAGTCAAAGTATATCAAAATATTATTACTAAAAGATATATTTTAACATTAATTTATCACGAAACGGACATGTCTTCTGAAAAAATAACATTGTATACTAGAATACATTCAAGTTGTGTAACATCTGAAATGTTAAACAGTCAGGATTGTGATTGTGTAGAACAATTAAATGGTGCTCTTAAGATAATTAGTGAGAAAAAACAGGGAATATTATTTTATTTAATCCAAGAGGGAAGAGGATGTGGTTATATAGGTAAAGCCAGGGCTTGTCAAATGGTTCAACACTCGGAATATCATCATACTCATTGTCATCATGATGAAAATCATAATGAACCAATAACCACATTTGATGCCTATCATTCTTTAGGAATGAAACCAGATTATAGAAGATATGGTAATATTAAAGAAATACTTCAAATGTTAAATATATATGATAAAGCTTCTTTTATTTTATTGAGTAATAATCCTGATAAAATTAGTGCTTTTAAAAAACATAATATTAAATTATTAAGAACTGAGAACATCGAATTTATTCCAAACTCATATAATAAATCTTATTTAGTTTCTAAAAATAAATATGGACATATCTTAAAAAAAACAAATAGTATAACTCCCGAATACAGTTTACCAGTTAAACCAATTGAACCATTTGAACCATATCATCTTGAAAATTTAAAAAGATTTATATATTGTGCTAGTTACTATATTCCTATAAAAATTTTTGATAATCATGTTTTGTTAAATGATTTAGAAGCTAAAAAAGTAAATATTGAAATATTAAATAAAAATAACTTATATTGTTTACCCAATAAAATTATAAATAATATAAATATTAAACCATCTTATTGGTTTAGAGTAAATCTTTTTTATGATATATCAACCAATTTAGATTATATTGTATTAGAATATAAAAATCCTTATAATGATTGTAGTAATGATCCCATTATACGATTTCATTCTGAATCATTATTTGATAGATTTCCATTAAAAGAAACACTTTATCAAGATAGATATAAGAGATCTATATTAGAAATTGTTAAAAATGGATTTGGATATTTAATTTTATTTTATAGAGACGGTAGAGGTTCTGGTTTAGGATATTACTTACTCAATTTAGAAAAATTAAATTCAAAAAAAATTGGGATAACTAAAGATATGAGAGATTATGATGCCGCAATTATGCTAATGAAACATTTTACTAATAATAAACCTGTTAAAATATTATATTCAAGTTATTCAGTAAATAGTCTAAAATCTAAATTAAATTCTAATAATATTTTGGTTTCCAATTATATAAATATTGATAATAAAGATATAGAAGGAAAAAAAAGTATTATTTCAAGAATAATTAATTTAGAAAACAACATAATTAAAAATAATATAACAGATCATATTGAATTGGATAAAACTAAAAAATATATAATTACAGGTATAGGTACATCTAAATCTCATTGTATGTATTTAATATATCTATTAAAAAAGCACTATTCTATAGACATTATATTCCAACCTATAATTTATTTTAGTTCAGAGAAAAAAGGAAATGAAGTATTGATAGTGATTTCACAGGGATTATCGTATAACTCACATATTGCTATTAAAAAATGGAATTATAGTAATATACTATTAATAACTGGTTTAAAAATAAAGGATAGTATTGATCAAAAAAAACAATATATACTCACTAAATTAAAATCTAATAATTCTAAAATTCTATACTTTCAAGATGATATGATAGATAATACTTTAGTAAGAATAACTGGTCCAGTATGTGCTTACAAATTTATATATGATAGTTTTATACCAATTGATAAATTACGTAAATATGAAATAAATCACACTAATGCTCCACTAAATAATCATATTTTAAATTTACTAATAAATAAAAGTAGTGAACTAAATATATATATATTATCAGATTACCCTTTTAATAATTTTATAGAAAATTTAGGGAATAGGTTGATGGAAACAATTTTTTGTAATAAACCTACTATTATTGATTATTATGAATTTGTTCATGGAACATATCAAGCATCATTATTAAATAACAATAATATATTTATATGCTTAGAAAGTATATTATTTGAAAAATTTACAGGATTATTTCAGTCTAATGTACAGAATATAATCTGTTTAAAATCCTTAAATTGTATAGATTTAAAAATAATAGATTATGAAATGACTATAAATAAATGGATTTATCAGATTGCTAAATTATCTAATTTAGATTTTATAAATTGGAAAGGAAAAGATCTACAAAATCAAATATATCATTTAAATTGATATTCTAAATAATAAAAGATATTAAAATAGTAAATAATCATTTTAATATTTTAAATTAATCAAATGTGATTAATATTGGTTTATCGGAAACTTGGATATTTTGTTTTTTCTTCTCACTAAGAATAGGATTGTATTCTTTTGTCTCAAGGGGAGTTAATGAATATATAATAAATTTTTCGCCCCTCATATATTTTTCTCTAGATAATACTGTATAATTACGTGTTTTTAGTATTTGTCTTAAAACGGTAACTGAGTTTTTTTCTGTAAGGCCGCTTAAATATGTTCTAGATTTACACGGTAAATAACATTGTTTTAATTGATCTAATATTAAATCTAATTTTTCAACAGTTCTTAATACTTTTAAATCTTTTCTGGTAAATGATCTATTATCATTTAAATCAGTTAAGCCAAATGCTTTTAAAATTTTTAGAAATAATTCATCTGATGGATGTTTTTTAAATAATTGATCCTTCTTCATTACTATATATTTCGAAAAAAAAAGGAATAAACTGAGAAGGAAAGTTTACATATAAAAAAAAAACTATCATGTTTAGGTAATAAAATTATATTACGTATAGGATTACAAATATCTTATATTTCGTGAAATTTAAACGCTAAATTTAGATAGTAATAAAATGTTTATTTAAAAATGTAATTACACATATAATTTATACATAGTCATTGTTACAGACATACTAAATAAAAATAAAGTGATTTTAGTTCTATTGCTTCTAGAAATTGGAAAACCTAATTTATTTAAAATAGGATCGATAATCGTCCATTTACTTTTAGATAAGAGTCTCTCTAATTTAGTTATTATACATCCCTTGCATAAATAAAATAAATAAATACTTATTAATAATGAAGATAAATGAATTTCTAAAATTAATTTATTAGTTGATAACCACCCGAACCAAAGAAAACTATTAAAAATTGAATGGAATATAACTACTATCCAATACAAATTATTCATTAAAATAATGTTAGACTTTTTTATTGCATTTATTTCTTACTTTTAATTAAATGAACTATTTTTTGTGGTAAAATTCCATAACCGTATATAATTAATAAAATTAATGATAAAATATATAGTTTATATCCTTTAGTTTTTACCAATATTAATATACCAATCAATAAAGAGGCAAATATAATTAGATAAATTTTTTCATAATATTTTAATAAAATGTTTGATGTATAATTATAAGGACCTTTGGTTATATCCAATGGCTTATACATTCCATTTGGTATATCAAAGTAGTTTAAATTGAATCTACTAACATCATTCGTTATTAATAAATACTTATATTTGACATTTTTGATATTATTTAGAAATGCTTTAATATTATCATCTGATAAATGCTGGAGGACATCCTTAACTATTATAAGATCAGCATTAGGTATTTTATCTTCTAAAAAATTTTTACACAAAAAGTTTATTTTTGGTTTTCCGTATTTTTTTTTATTAACTTCAATAACTTTTTCTACAATATCTATTCCTAAATATTGCTGATTATTTAGATTTATATGCTTATGTAGTTGCCAATCACCACAACCTAAATCTATAATACTTGATACATCCGTGTGATTCTTAAGAAAATCATTCATAAAATCTATATATTTTTGATTATTAAACTTTAATGATCCTGTTCCTGATCCAAATCCCCATAAATTATACTTATAAATGTTACTAAATATTTTCATTTTACATTAAAATGAGATATTTAAATGTTAAATAAATCACATTATTATCTTAATATATAATATATTATATGGGTAAATACACTGAAAATGATATTGTTGAAGGCAAGAGAGTGCTAAGTAATGGTTTTTTAGCTGGTTTTGTTATGGTTGATGGTAAAAAAAAATTTAGAATTATTAAAATGGTTGATAAAGAAGCTGCTAGAAGAGCAGCAAGAAGTCCTAAGAATAATAGAAAATCTTTAGGTAAGAAATCAGCTAAAAACAGTTTTGATAAATTTTATAAGAATAGAAATTATTCTTCGGCTAAAAAAAGAACACTTGCTAAAAAAAGAGATATGTGTCATAAAAATTCACCAAAAAGAACTACTAAAGATAGAAGATATAAAAGATCACCTTTAAAATGGGATTATCCTGGATTAGATGATGGATCAAATTGTGGAAGAAAATATAAAAAAACTAGTTATAAAAAGCCAACTAAAGAACAAAATAGAAATAATTTAGGTCAATTCCAAAAAGGAGGGTCTAAACCAATAAGTCTTAAAACTGCTGTAAATTTACTAAGACAATATTATACCGAAAAATACAATTAAGTTATTGTTAATGAGACATTTCTTTTAACGATTGGTTTATTGAACACATAATTATCAACCAAAGTATTTTTTTCATTTTCAAAATCATTAAGGGTAATGGAGTTAATAGCTTCTATTACCATATTATCATTAGTGTTTGGAATAATAGGTTCACATTCATGTAGCCAAAATTTATTAAGAGTATCTAATTTGAAATCTGATGGATAATACATTAACAAATTATTTTTATTATCAGCTATATAGTTTTTGATATCCATAGGTAATAATTGATGACTTTTAATAGGTAAGACTATTGATAATTGATGAAGAGGTAAATATGGTGGATCATTTTGAAAATCAGTTTTATATATTCTATTATTTAAATATTGACATAACTCTCTTAAACTAGGAGCTGCTCTGTATGGATAATACCAAGACCAGCATGAACAACCTTCTAGATAATATTTTATATTCCACTGTAGTCCTTCTATATATTTACTACAAATATCATCAACATTATTCTTTGATTTCTGAATATTATTAATATTAAAGTAATATTTATAATATTTTTCTCTCCAATCATCGTATCCCAATTTCAAATATTTATTTTTATTTATTATAGGATAATATCTTAACTGGTCTAATTCTTTATCAAGTTTGTTATCATAATGCTTATGATATATTTTTTTACGATCAATCCTTTTTTGAAAATTTTTAAGAACTTTTTCTTCGTTATTAAATATATGATTTAAGATTTGTTGTAAAAAGTTATAATCTATGGTGGTTTCTTCTAATAAATATTTTTTTCGCACTGATAATAATTTAACATATATTGTTAAAAGGGAATTAATACTATTTTCATTAATATCCAAATTTACTAAATGTGGTAAAAAGTCATTTCCCAACAAAAAGCATAAGAATACGTAGTCTATAACAACTTGTGTTGTTATTTCGAAGTCACATTCGCCAATTTCATGCACTATATCCTGATAAAGATCCTTTTTAAAATTATTTATTGAGAAATATAGTAGTGTATCATATTTTACTTTCCCAAAATAAACAGCTTCTCTTAATAAATATATTTTATGATTTTGACAAAGTGATAACATTATTAAGTCAGCATCCAACCCATATATACAATTAATATCTTCATTTTTATTTTCTCTTAGATAATCCATAATTTTATGTTCTCCTTCTCCGGGAGTATTTGGTCCTGAAAGTATCAAGTGAATATTTTCAGGAAATTTAGATGGTATAGTATGTTTTAAATAATTAGTTAGTTTAATCATAAACGTAGTTCCTGGAGTAATTGCATTTGTATCCCAATATTTTGGTAATTTCGATTTAAATTTATCATGAATTTTTTCAATAATTTCTCTTTCTTTAAATGATCTATATCTTCTTGTTCTTTGTTGTTCCATTTTAGCACGAGGAGCTACGCCATCTATTGCTACATACATCATTTTTTTAGGATTAACGAATTTATATAAATTATCTATAAAAACAATTACTGAATCAAACATCTTTTTTTCTAGGAGACTATATACATCTTTTCTATTTTTAATATTATTAATATTGTTAGTATAATCATCAAAATGTTTATCAATTAGATTAGGATGATCTTGGAGAATTTGTCTACAACATGGGTGTATTAAACAATTGGCATCTAAAAATAAATTATCGATATTTTCTAACTCTAATAATACGTCTTCATCAAAATCTAAAGAAGATTTATTATTTTTTTCAAAAATAAGATTAGAATATTTATTAGTTATCCATCTGAAGTATTTAGGAATTCCCATTATATTATGTTAACAGTATTTATCTTTATATAAAAAAAATCAAATTTATTGAATTTATATATTAAATTAAATATCATCAAAATTAATATCATCTATAGTTATTTCGTTTACTGATTGCTCCTGATTAGTTGTTTTATTATCGTTTGAATCTTCATTTCCTAAATCATTATCATAAGAGTTATCAACGTGTTCATCAGTATCAAATGTATTCCCATCTTTAGTAAATGCTTCTGAAATTAAATTATGTTTAACTAATATATTGGCTTGATCTGAAGAATATTTTTGTATAATTTCACATTTATCGTCTTGAAATTCTCTTAATGATGCCAAAACTAATTCTCCTCTTCTTACCCACTGTCTTTTAACCATTTTACCCCTAAGAATACCTAATCTCTCTTTTTTATCCCAACATATTAATCTAAATCTACAATTACCTAAAACATCTTTTACAAAAGCATACTCCTGATTTTCAGTTTTTTTTAAATCCGATAGCTTATTTCTATTAACCCCGCTTCTATTTCTAGCATATTTTTTATGCTTTGATCCTCCCTTGACATTTTTACCCATTTATTTATATATATATAATGATATATTGATATATTGATAAATCAAATTTATTAAATTTAAATATTGATAAATTAATAATAAATAATCTCTATATATATAAGTATGATCGATACAAAAACGTTGGCTATAATTAAAATTCAAAGATTTATAAGATTTAAATTAAAGTTTAAAAATAATCTACAAAAGGAAATAGATCTTATTAGATATATTATAAGTCAAATTAATAAAAGAATCGTAACCTCCTTTGAAAATAATATTTTATCAAATAATGAATATAAAAAATATATGTCCATACTCCAAGATCATTATAAAAAAATATCACAGTTTCCTGATAAAATAACATTCATTAATTTGAAAGATTTTTCTAACTACAAATTTATGTTTAAAATTGCCGAATTGAAATTAAAATTAATATATTTAATACAAAAAATAGGTTGTTCCTCTATATTAGATATTATTAATTTTACCTTAAATATTACTTTACAGGATTATAGTTCTAATTTAGAAACAACCACTTTATTAAAATTTTATAATTCAATATTTAATCCAACTGGATGTGATGTATATGAAAGTATAGATGATGAAAATATATCATTTAAATTATATAATTATAATAATAATAATAATAAAAATCATACTAATAATAAAATTACTCTTACTTCATTTCAGTTAGATAAACCATCTTGTAATAAAATTACAATTTTTTCAAAATCATTGATTCAAAAGTTATACGGTGGTAAAATCTATATACCTTATAAAAATAAGCTATTAGTTTTGTATGGTCATTTTATTAGAGATGATTTTTCATTTTATAAAGATAATACAATTTTATCTACTAAAATTAAAGATTTAAAAGAAAAATTTAAAAAAATTAATATACCAGAAGATTTTAAAAATAAATTTTTAAACCAAATATCGTTAAGAGATATTATTATTTGTAAAATGAAAGATTTATATAATGCGTGTGAAAAAAGTTATAATGATTATGTAAAATATAAAAACAAAACCTTATCATCACTGGTAAAAGAATTTTTAATTAATGATTTAGAAAAACAAAGATATATTATAACAACTTTATTATTAAATAGCGAAGATGTAGACTCCCAATATTTAGCAGTATTGTTATATGATTTATTAAAATCTGATATTACTAATTCAGACATTAACATTTATAATCTACTGTATAATTCATTACATTGGAATATTCAACAACTATTAAAAAAATCAGAAAAGGAAATGGAGAAAATTAATAAATCATTTACTTTTAATGAAGACATAATTCCATATGAAAAAAGAATTCATTTATTAAAAGCACCAGATTATGTAAAAATTAAAGCACATGATAAATTAAAAGAGATTAATAGTTCAAAAGGCGGAGATACTAATGCCAAAGCTCAACAATATTTAAATGGTTTATTAAGGGTTCCCTTTGGTATTTATAGCGAAGAAGTGATTATGTCAAAATTAAACATTCTAAAGAAAAACGTATATAGAGATTCTTGTGAAATATATGAAGAATTATCAAATATTTTAGATAATTTTAAATTAGATAAATCATCTATTGAGAATATAAATAAAGTGTTAAATGTAGTATATATCGAAGATAGTGAAATATTAAATCCTTACAAAATTAATAAGATATACACTGTCTTGAGTAATTTTAAGACATTTTTGGACAATAAGCCGAAATATAAACTTAATGAATTTAATAGTTCATTTGACTTTAATAAAAAATTAAATAAATCTAAAAAAGCTGATTTAATTACTAAATTTGGACATTTAGGAGTCAACAATGGAACCAAAAAAGAATTAATTAATACCATAATTGATTTAAATATTAATAAGGATGAATTTAATACTTTATTTCCAAATGTAACAATACAATTAAATAATCCAAGTATTCATAACAAAGATATTGAACATATTAATCAATATATTGGCAATATTATAATTAAATGGAATGAATATGCTATTGAACAAAAAAAATATTTACAATATATTGATACTCAATTAGATAAATCAATTTATGGTATGAATGATGCTAAAAATCAAATAAAACGTATTATAGCACAATGGATAAATGGTAAAAATTTAGGATACGTTTTTGGTTTTGAAGGACCACCGGGAACTGGTAAAACTACTTTGGCTAAAAAAGGTATAGCGGAATGCTTAATTGATGACAAAGGTAATAAAAGACCATTTATTTTCATAGCACTTGGTGGTTCTTCCAATGGATCTACTCTAGAAGGTCATAATTATACATATGTTGGTTCCACATGGGGAAAAATAGTAGATGCTCTTATGGAATCAAAGTGTATGAATCCTATTATTTACATAGATGAGTTAGATAAAATTAGTAGAACAGAACATGGTAAGGAATTAGTAGGAATTTTAACACATATGACTGACCCTTCTCAAAATACTGAATTTAGTGATAAATATTTTTCAGGTGTAAAATTCGACATATCTAAATGCTTAATAATTTTTTCATATAATGATGTTAATTTAATAGATAGAATATTGTTAGATAGAATTCAAAGGATAAGAATAAAACCACTGACACAAGGTGAAAAAATAGTTATCACTAAAGAACATTTACTAAAAGAAATATTTACTAATATAGGGTTCGAATCTCAAGATATTATTATCCCAGATGAACTACTATTGTATTTAATAGATACATATACATATGAAGCAGGTGTTAGAAAATTAAAAGAAAAAATATATGAAATTGTGCGTGAAATTAATCTTAATTATCTACATGGAAATATAAGCTTACCTTTTGTAGTAGATATACCGTTTGTTGACAATTTATTTAAAAATTATCCAAAGCATAAAATAAAAAAGAGAAATGATGAATCAAAAATTGGTTTAGTAAATGGATTGTATGCTACAGCAGCAGGTTTAGGAGGAATTACTATAGTAGAGGCCCATCGAAAATATAGCTCTGGATTTTTAGATTTAGAGTTAACAGGACAACAAGGAGATGTAATGAAAGAAAGTATGAAAGTCGCAAAAACCTTGGCATGGAATTTGATACCAACTAGTATTAAAGATACATTGAAAGAAAATAAAAATTTAGGATTACATATACATTGTCCAGCGGGAGCTACCCCTAAAGATGGACCATCGGCAGGAACTGCTATAACTTTAGTTTTGTTATCACTGTTGACAAACCAATGCATAAATCATTTATATGCTGTGACAGGTGAGATAGATTTAAATGGTAATGTCCTCGCGATAGGAGGTTTGGAATCTAAAATAGACGGTGCTAAAAGTGCGGGTATTAAATATGTATTATGTCCTAAGGAAAATGAGGAAGATTTAATTAAAATTAGAAATCGCCAAAATCCTCCAGAAGATGATGAATTCAAAGTTTATTTAATATCTAATATTTATGAAGCAATCAATTATATGATTATAAATAAGGATAAAATAAAGTTTAATTAATTAAATATTTAAAGATTCAATTCTTTTAATATTTAATGTATTTATATGAAAATATTAATTTCTTTCTTAATTATTTAATGTGGTGTGGTATATTGTATATATCATATCCTACAGTTCATTTATTGTTGAATTCATTATATTCCCCATATCAAGAAATAACACCTAAGCATAAACAACAATATTTTATTTCAAATATTATTAAAGGCACGGTTTTAGGATATTGTAGTTATAATGCTATAACAATTTTATATAATTTTACTAATGGATCTTGGGATTTAGAAAATATTAAATACTTAGGGGCGATATATGCTTCAACAGATATGGTATCTATGTTTAAAGTTGAAAAGATGCAGACAAATACTATAGTTCATCATATACTTGTTCAAATATTGTTTTTATTGTCTTTATTTATATTTAATTTTGACGTAAATACTTTATCTCTTGGAATTGTAATTTATGCTATATTTTCAACTCTCGCATTCAGTGTTAATTTATATTTAGCTCTTAGATTAACTATCGAAAACGATAAAATTATTAAATTGCTAGCTACTATAAGTGGTATAATATATCAATGTTGTTGTATTATAAATTGGTTATTTCAAATATATTTCCTTTTCACCAGATGTGATATTAATGTAATATTTAGAATGATATATTTAGCTGTATTAGGGTTAATAATTTTCGATGATTTAGTTTTAATAAAATTTTTAATAAAAAATAGTTTTTTAATATCGACTTAATAGAATATCGACTTAATAGAATATCATTAAATATACATATACAGCTTATTATTTTGATAAACTAAATAAAATTGGTTCAGAATTTGTTAAATCTATCACAATTGATAATCTAAAAGTCATATCTTCTATAATATTTGAAAAATCATCTAATTTAAATATATTAATATTGGTTTGGCAATTAAATTGCTTTGCTAAACAATGATAAGTTATACTATATTTTATGGAAGCTTTATTAAATATAATATGATAGTTATTATCTAAATTTTTTTTTATAATTTCAATTGGTTTTGCGAAAGTTATGGGTGATATGAGTAATAAAATCTTTTCTAAATATTTTGATTTAATATTTTTAGTAGCTGATAAAAAACTTAAATATGTTGATTTATGAACACCATTATATAATATATATGATTGTTGAAAATTATTTTTTATTTTATTTAGTATATCCAATGAATTTTTAAAATTTTTTTTTAAATTTTTAAAATATTCAATTTTATTAAAGTAATAGTTTTTATTCAAATTCTGCATTATTATAATAATACAAAATTAGTATGAGAATAATCATTTATAATCATTTATAATTAAAAAAATTTTTAAGTGTATTAACAGACTTATGTAAATAATTATAAATATTATAATCATTATTTATGGGCGATTTACCTAATATATTATAATCACTTGATGATTCTGTAATATCTGATTTTTGATTAATATAATTTTCTAAAAAATAATTTTTATGAGGAGCTGATTTAGAATAAACTTTAGAATCTTCGTACACATTTATAGTAGGTTTTTCACTCTTATCGATATAAGTAGATTGTGATATAATATCATTATCCATACTAATAAATCGGATTCTTTTAATATCTTCTGTAGATTTATATAATTTATCATCATTTATTTCTCCATGATCACATGTATCTTCAAAAAGAATATTAAAATCAAGGTCATTTATTTTATTTACAAATGTATTTTTAGATGAATTATAATTTACAAACCACGGATGAGAAAATACATCATCCCATGTAATTCGTGTATATTCATTTTTTTCCAGTAATTTTTCTAATAAATCCTTAAGTTTTTCATCAATATGTGGTATATTAATTTTAGTATTATTTTTCAAATGTTTAATTAATTCTGCTTTATTTTTTGATGGATAAGGATGTTTTTTAAATATTATTTCAAATACTATAACACCTAGAGACCATATATCTGCTTTATTAGTATACTCTTTTAACTTTAATATTTCTGGAGCCATATATAAAGGACTTCCACAAAAAGTACTAATTAAGTCATTGTCATTAAATGTTTTAGCAAAACCAAAATCACTTATTTTAATTACATTATCCTTGATAAGTATATTATGGGGTTTAATATCTCTATGAATTATTTTAGAATTAAATAAACATTGTAAACCTTTAATTATTTGATATATGTATTCTTCGTCATACGATGAATTATTTGAATAAATGTATTTACTTAAGTCTCCCTGATTACAATATTCTAAAAATAAATATAAATGGTTTTTATAGTGAATCACGTCAAATAATTTTATAATATATTTTGAATTTATTTTTTTCATTAAATCTATTTCCGAATTTATATATTTTTTATCAATTATTTTAGTTATTTTTTTTACAGCAATAGGTAATTTATCAGTTATCCTATAACCCTTATATATAGTTGAAAAGGATCCATTACCTATTGGATTTAAATAAAAAAAATAATCACCTATTTGTTCATAATCCATTAATATATTAAAATATAGTAATTATTTATTTTTAAATATATATTTTAAATATAAATAAATATTAAATGAATGTTGATACTATAGATTTTAGTAAAATATTATTTTCCAATATAAAAAAAAATATAAATCAACAATATTATTTATTTTTTTATTCCAATTTAAGTTCTAATTTATATGTGCATTTAGAAAACATTAGCATAATCAATGTTGAACAAAAAATTGATAGTCTATCGGTTAAAGTTGAAATCACCGAAATGTTGTATAATTTTTTTAATAGGATTGAAAAAAAGGCAATAGAATTTATATTAAAAAATAATGATAATGTTTTTCAAAAAAATATACATATTGAAAAACTTTTCTTTTCAAATCTAGAATTTAATGAAAATAAATATTACATAAATATTACATCATCGTTGTCTCCAAATAACTTAATATTCGATAATACTACTAATGTTTCCATAAAAATAATTGGAATTTGGATACATGAGGGACTTTTTGGAATTTCTTATAGTATATAAATTATATTGATTTAATTATATTTTTATAATAGTTTTGAGATTTAATTTTAGTAATAATATTTTTACATAATTTATCTGGTATATTATCAATTTTGTATTTATCAAAAACCTTAGGTATTTGATACTGATTTGTATGTAAATACATATATATTTCCAAATTAATAGATGTTATATTAATTGATTTTAGTAAATTATTGACGTCTATATTATACAATAAATCTTCTAATATATCTATTTTATCATTTTTATAAAACTCATATGATATATTACCTAAGCTTTTATATATATCGCTAATAAATACATCTATATATTCTATATTTTTTTCTTCTAAAATCAATTGTTTAAAAATATTAATGATAATATCCCTATATATTAATACAAATCTGTTATAATTTTTAATGTTTTGGTCAAAACTTTTATTATTAAGTTTAATTGGACCTATAGTCTTTTTATAGATAAATAATTTAACATCTAATATATTAATATCTTCATAATAATTTAAATCATTTGATAAATTTATATATTCTATAAATAAAATTACAGCCCTTTCAGATAAAAACATAGTCAATTTTGAATTATTAGTATAAGATAATAGTATAAAAAATATATTACTTACCATATTTAAACAATCTAATGAATATTGGATACTTTTGAATGAAGTATACGTTTTGACTAAAGACAATTTAATAATTTTAGAATATAGGTAGAAGACTTTACTATAATCTAAAGGTAATTTTTTAATTTTACTATTAATAAAATTTAGTAATTCTTTTTCATGATTTAATTCAGACATTATTATATATATATAATATAATTATACGCGGTTAAATTTCTTTAAAAAAATATATAATTTATATTGAGACAATAACATCTGCCTTAATGGGCGTCTCTTGAAATGATGTTTAGACATTCCAAATATGGAGACTTTAAAGAGTTAATGTTTAATAAGTCTATTAAAATAGATGAAAACATATCATAAATAATAGAATTATTTATTGTCTTTAGTCAACAGAATATATCTATGTAAGTCAATCAAAATATTGTTAATAAAATTTTTTGATTATCTTTAATCCGTTTCGCATTTAAAATGTCCTAATAACCCAAATAATAAAATATACCATACCAATACCCCCCCCAATAGATACAGCTATACAAGCACCTCTTTTCCGCCATAGTTTGTAGTCATCTACATTATTTGTTAAATTATAATTTTGAGATTCCATATACTTAAAATACACCATTAATCTATAAGTTAAAAGAAGGGGCATTTTAAATGCAAAAGCTTTAATACTATAGCTTTAAATAACGTTTATTAGAAAATTTTGATTTAATATAAATATTTAAAAGCATCATCAAATATGAATAAATTTTATAGAATATCTATCAATTATAATGCTTTGGATAGAATTATTAATGGTCATAAAACAATTGAAGGTAGAATAAAAAAAGGGATTTTTATTAATATGATCCAAGGCGATACAATAGAATTTCATAATAAAAAATTAAAATGTTTAGCCAAAATAATAAATATTATAGAGTATAAGAATATTTTAGAATATTTATCTGGAGAAAATTTAGATAACATAAATCCAAATAAATCAAAGGAAGATATATTAAAAATTTATAGAGGTTTTTATCCTGATATTTTAAAAATTCCTAAAAAATTTTTAGCAATAAAATTTAAAGTAATTAATATTTGAATAATAATTACTATAATGTATATAAATGGTCATTATTTTCCCCATGATAGTAACTTAAAAGATTTTTATATGCTTCATTAATTTCTTGAAATAATTTTGAATATTTTTCAATTTCATTAGGATGCTTATCTGGGTGTATTTTAGTGCTTTTTTTTAGAAAAGCCTTTTTAAGATCACTTTTAGTTGGTATTTCCTCCGACTTAAGTTCCAATAATTCTAACAATTCATTTACATTTTCTACTTCTTTTTTCTCCCCAGTATGAATATAATCTTGCTTTAAAATAGTTTTAGGAATTTGTTCTAAGCTAGTTAGCATATAGTCGTAACCTTGGGGAGAAAATACTTTTTTACAATACTTATAGGAATTTTTGAATAACATTCTTTTATTTTTTTCTTCTAAAAATTCTAGATTAAAAATTTCATCATAATATTCTTGAAAATAGAGAGCATTTACTTCGGATTTTTTATTAAAATCTTTCTTACGGAATTCCATAACAGTATCAAATAACCAGTCTTTAAAATAGGAGTTCCATAAATGTAATTTATCACCTTGAAGAGAATTTATGGCAATATTAGCATTTTGAAAAAGATTAATAAAGTGCTTTTCTTCGGGTGAAATTCTAGCACTAATTATTTTTGATTTAGTATTTTTTCTTTTTCTTCTAAAAGAACCTTTTCCACCTGTTTGAGTTTTTCCAAATTTTTTTTGTAATATAGCTTTAATTTTAGGATCCATAATTTATTCTAAAATTAAAACAGAACTTAAAAGTATCCTTTATACGCAATTAAATTAATTTAAAAATCCATAATATGCATTCCAATTGCTATTCCCATACCAAGAGATACTTGATCAAATACATAGCTATCAGTTAATCCTAAAATCCCAAGAACTACTGTAGCTAATATAATAAATAAAGTAACATAAAATAATGATGCTTCTTTTACCAGGTATTTTTTTTTAAGTGCTACCAAAAAAATTATAGAAGTAACTAGAACAAATGCTCTTACTGATCTTTTTCCAAATCTGCTAAATGATCCATCTAACTGGTCATCTGATCCTAATTCTTTATTGCAACTAGACATTTATAATATAGTGAGAAATATTTTACAAACACTGGAAATAAATAATATATACTGAATCCCCAACTCTTAATTGATATTTATAATCTATTAATATATCTGAAGTTACAAATTTATAATTTTTCATTAAATCTATAGTAGGTAATTCAGGATAAAGTACACTAATAACCTCCTGTGTTAATTTTGGTTCTATTAAGTTATAATGATAATTAACAAAACTATTATTTGATACATAGTTTTCCATATTTTCAATTTGTTTGATATAAAATTTGTGAAAATAAATTTGTATTCCAAAACTTCTAAAATATTGGATTATTTTTAAAAAATTATCATTACTTACATAATTTAAATTTACTTTACCATTTTCTCCAAATAATATAATCATACCTTCTGTGAATAAAGATACCAGAGATTGAAATAATTCCCCCATGTTTTCAGTATCATCAAATTCTATTTGAATAGATTTTAATGGTTTTATATCATCTAAAAAAATTTTACGAGATAAATTAGAAATATTCATATACCTATATAATATTTAATTAATATTAATTTTAAGCCACTTTATGATTAAATATGGATATAATTAATTACGAAAATGACTAAACATTATTATCATACTTTAAATTAATAGAACATTCTATATTTTTTCGTATAGTTAAATTAGCATGTAAAATCCTTTTAATACCTAATAATTTTATTTTTCCAGTCCACGAATAACCTTGATTAACATATTCTTTACATTGATCATAAAATTCCCGTATTCCTTCAATTTCCGAGGATAAACCTAAGTTAGTGAGTTTTTCTCTCATTTTCATTACTTCACTAAATCTTTCTTCTCTAGTTTTTAATTTATCCTTTTCACTATCTGTTTTTTTCCCATTTTTTTTTGAACCTTTTTTTTTCTTAGACATAATAATATTGAATATAGAATAAATCTTTAACTTAAAATAAATATATTTGAAAATTATATTTTTATATACTAGTATATGAAAAAAAAGATACATTTCATATTGCCAGGTGGTGGAATAAGGGGTAGTTTTCAAGCAGGATTTCTATACACTTTATTTAATGATTATAAAGACTATTTTGAAATATCCAGAATAGATGGAACTTCTGTAGGATCTGTTAATGGCTTTGCTACTATTTTAGGTGAAATAGAAGCTCTTAAAAATATTTGGTATAATATTCATTCTATTAATGATTTTTTCGGAACATGGTCAGACAACCCAATTATAGGAAAACTTCTTAATTTATATAGAGGATTTTATAATAATGGAGTATATAACAACAAGCGTTTAAAAGATTTGTTATTAAATAATTTGAATGAACGTTATAATAGTATTAATAATAATTGTTTATCAAAATATAGTTGTGTTGTAACAAATATGAATGATGCTAGAATAGAATATATTAATGGTACAAATCCAAATATTTTTGATTTTATAACAGCGTCCGCCGCTCCCTGGATTATAACTAATCCTATGAAAATTGATGAAGAATTATATACAGATGGATGTCTTCTTGAAACTTATCCACTTAAATATATAGATAAATGTAATGCTGATTTAACAATAATTGTTGGTTTTGATCAAGAAATAATTAATTTTGTAAAACCAGCGTGTGATAACATGTTTACTTATTTAGCAACTCTTATTGATATAGCAAGATTTAATTCAACAAATAAGTTAGAAATAATAGAATTAATTAAGGATAATAAATGCATTCCAATAGTTAATACTATGAAAATTTTAATTACTGATTTCACAAATTTAGATGTTATCGAAGGGTTTAATCATGGGAGTGATAGTGCTAAACAATTTGCTAAGACTTATTTACTTAATAATTAAGAAAATGATTTAATTATTTAAAAACAATATTTATAAATAATTAAATGGTTAATGTTACACAGATATTTGGTATTATTGCCAGTATATTATCGGCGTCCTTATACATTCCCCAATTAATACATATGATAAATTTAAAAAGTGGAAAAGATATTTCATATATTTTTTTATTTTTACAAATTATTGCTTCCATAATATGGGTAATATATGGATATTATATTAATAGTTTACCAATTATCTTATGTGACACGTTTATGTTTTTTATTACTATGATGATGATAATGATTAAATATAAATTTTCACTAAATGAAAATTTAGATGAGTAATTATTCTCTATTTTTATGTTCTAAAACTAAATTATCAATTTGATCATTAATTTCTTCATTACAAGTTTCGCAAAAATCAGTAAATTCTAAATTATTAATTATTATTTTGTTATTTTCTAAAATTAAATGATACATTTTATTAAGGGAAAAATCTAATTTTTTGGCATAGATGGATTGATGAACCCTAATCCAAATACCTTTTTCATTTACCAATTGTGAACCAGATACAATAACATCATTATATAAATACCAAATGATATCAGTTCCATTTAATTTAATAGTTCCAATAACTTTGGTGCCATTAATAAAATCTCCTATTTCAATATTTTTTATTCTTTTTTTATTTATGATTGTTTCTCCTGAAAATCCCCAATAATATTGATGGCAAATATCATTAAATGATTTAACACATTCAGTTTTATTTAAATGACTAGAAATCATTCTTTGTATAGATAAATTTATAAAGGGGTCTTGGGTTTCTTGATAATCAGAAAATTTATTATTATTAGCCATAATAATATTTTTTTTAGTAATTAAACAATATAGAATATCATTCTCATTATATACAATTTTTTTAGCATTAGATGAATTTTCTACCCTTTTCCATTTATCCGATTCGTAAATTAAATGTGAACCTGAAACAAGTGTATCATTATAATTAAACATTTTAGTTTTCCCAGCAACTACACGTATTATTCCTGTTATTTCTCCGCCTAATTTAATATTTTGTCCTAGTAATAAATTTTTAATTTTTTCAGTTTTATTCTCTAATAAAATTTCAGTATTTTTATCAAAACATATTGCACATATTGGACATGCTACCCAAGATACAAATGGTATATCTAAAATACATAGAACACATATGATTAACATTACAATCATTAACGTAGCATAATACATTAAAAAATTAATAATTCGAGGTATTGGGCCATTACTAAAACTATATAAAAGAAATTTCATAGATTGAGCATATTGTTTAAATACCGAAAACATCGCTGCTTGTTTTCGGAGAATCAATTTAAATTTTTCTTGAAAATAAACTACCGCTGCATAAGAATTAGCTATTCTCTTAGCAGTGCTTTCAACCGTTTGTTTGAATAATTTTCTAATAACGGTTGCCATATTTCTAAATTTATCAATGGTATTTTTAAGATTTCCAATTACTTTTGATACTAATTTCAAAAACCAAATAAATGGTTTTGTAAACATCTTAATAAAAGACGAAAAAACTTTTCTAAAATATAAATTGATATTATGTATAGTTCTCGATATAGTCCCTTTTGTTTTAGGGTTATTATCAACATTGCCTCTAATCAAACCACTAAAAGGTAAAATATATGGTTTATCCTTAAAATAATTCCAATTGTCTGATATATATCCTATAATGTATTTTTTAAGAAACAAGTAATATATAACTAAATACAAAATTAAAATTGAAACAATAGTTATTGGATTTTTATATAATGTAAAAAATCTCTTTAAAAATTCTATCATCATAAACTAATATTTATATATATAAAAATTTATATGTATTAACATTTATATGTTATGGATATATGTATTAAATTCTAAAAATATATAAATTATGTAAAAATTATGAATGAGGTAAAAATTATGAATGATGTATGTCTACTAAATGGTCTATTAGACTATTTGTTACATTATCAGATGTTTCCATAAAATCAGTAAACTCAGAATCATTTATATACAATTGATTGTTTTCAGTAATATAATGAACATAATATTCACTTATTAGATCATTGTATTTAATTGCTTTTTTAGATTGCGATATCCTTATCCAATTTGTATTTTCTTTTACTAAAACATTACCAGAAACTAATATTATTTTACCATTATTACACCTATATTTGTAAGGAGTTATAAAGTCTTTACTTATTATAATTTTACCTAAAATTTTATTTCCATTATTGTAACTTCCTATATTGTATTTATTTATTTGATTTGAAAAATTCGAGAATCCCCATACTAAATCATCTAACCTTCTTTTTTTTGAATAGTTTAAATTTTTATTAAGTTTATTTTCTACAATTATTTGAATATCTCGGTTGACTTCTAAATCATGCGTATCTAGATAGTCGCTAAATATCATATTATTAATGGGTATTTTACCAGTATTTGTAATTAAGCAAATTAAATTTTCCTTATCATAATAATAAGGCTTGGACAATTTTGAATCACAAACTCTTATAGTTTTACCCTCTTCATATATGATGTGATCACCACTAACAATTACATCATTTATAATATACATTGATACAATCTGTGAAGAAATATTAAATTCACAATATCCTTTAACTATAGATCCATCTATTAGAATATCCTCTAATTTTATTTTATTTATATTTTTATATTCACCATTTAAAAGCTTGATTCTTGTGTCTGGATCAAAACATACTGAATCTTGCCATATAGATAACCCAGCTCCGCCTAAAGTAAATGCTGCCATAGCTTGACCAATATCAGCTCCTATTTTAGCAAAATCACCAACTGGCCCATCCATCAAAGATCTTAAAAAATAATAAGAATGTGCTATTGTCCATGATAACATTTTAAATAGACCTAATTGTCTCTTTATTCCTTCTCTTAATTTCAAAAAAAAATAGGTCATTGTAGCAACTGTATTTTGAAGTCGCATGTATACTTTTTCCACTATTTTAAATAAGAAATTTCTCATAATTTTAAATTGTATTCTAAATTTATCCAATATAGATCTAAAAAAACCTAGAATTTTAGTTACTATATTAAATACTGGATATAATGGAGTCATTAACAATTCTAAAAATTTTTTTACAATGTTCCATAAAAATGATATAAAATTATAAACAGTTGATTGAATTCCACTTTTACCTTTTATTGGTTTTATAAAACCAGATATAGGTAAAATATAAGGTTTATTTCGAAAGTATGTCCAATTATCATGAAGATAACCAGTTAATATTTTTTTAAATAAATAGACGTATATAAGAACATTAACTAAGCCTATCAAAAAAATTTTTAACACACTCTTCCAATGTATTAATAAAGGTTCTATCATAACTATTATTTATACACATTTTTAATTAAAAATTAAATTTATTAATTACTATTATAAAATTGGGTTACTAAAGTATCAATTGTTTCGTTTGTTTCTTTATTATGAACTTCTAAATAATCACATATTTCAAGAGAGTTGTTTAAAATTATTTTTTCATTACTAGTAATTAAGTGGTAAATAAATTTTTTAGGGTAATTATCATATTTTTTAGAATAAATAGAATCTTTAATATTAATCCAAAGGTCTTTTTCATTTACTTTTACGTTTCCAGATAATATATACTTATTTCGATATGTGTATATATCGAGTTTTTTAGCATCTATTTTTATTTTACCTAATACAATTGAATTATCAATTATATCACCAATATTAACATTTTTAATTAATTTGTTTCCAACACAGGTATTTTCATCAACTCCGTGTTCTATTAAATTACATTTTAAATTATTAGTAATGATAGATGTATTATTTAATTTTTGTAAAATAATATTATTAATTTTATGATTTAATACTTTGTTATTCGATTCTGAAAAATCTTTAAATGTCATATTTTTAACTAGTATAGTTCCTTTGGTTGTAGATAAACAATAAATATATTTATCTAAATATTTTATTGGAAAAGAGATTTTACTATCAGCTATTCTAATCCATTTATTATTTTCCTTAACTAAATGTGATCCAGAAATAATTATACCATTATAATTATACATATCAGAATTATTAATAAATTGTTGACATGAGATAATTTCATTATCTTCTATTAGTTTAGTCCCTGGTAATAAATTTTTAATTTTTACATTTCCATTTAAAGTTTTTATTAAAGTATCTCCATCGAAACAAAATCCAAGTTCTTTAAAAGCCTTGTATACAAAATCGGTAACTGGTAAAAATTTTTCGGTCATAGGAATTAATGGAGAATTCCAAATACTTAAAAAAGCAAATTGAATATGATGAAGTGTATGAAACATCATATTAAAACCAGAAACAGACCTTCTTAATGAATTTCTCATTTTATGAACCATGTAAGTAATTGCTAAGGTAAAGTTTGATAATTTTTTATAAAACATCATTGATATTCGTTTAAAAAATAATCGAATAGGTTTTGTTAGATTTCTTATTTTGTTGACACTTTTCATTAAATTTTTGAAGATTTTATTAAAAATTCCAAAAATAAAATGAAATATTTTCATAAATGGTTTAAAAATTACCCCTACTTTAGACCCTATAAACCCATTAAAATTACCTATAAAACTTTTACCTAATAAACCTGCAAATGGTAATATTATTGGATTAGTTTTATGTTTATGCCAAATTTTTTGACTATCATCAACTTTAAATTTCTTATATGTTTTTGTTATTAAATATACCATTATCCAAAATATAACTAATATTTCTATAACTGCTGCTGAAAATTTAATGTTTGGATCCATACTAATTTGTAGTAACATTCTTTTTTTAAAAAAATATTTAATAAATTATTATTATATTAATTATTTATTATATAGATAAAATGGCCATTATAGGAAGGTGGTCACTGGTTTCACCTCTTTCATCTGGTAATTGTTTAATACATTCCCTTTGAATATTAATAATGTGTGAACTAATAATAGGTATTTCTCCTTTAGTGAAAATATAATCTATTCTAGAGCCTTCTTCTTGACTATTTATACTTTTTCTATGAAATTCAGTATTAGTATTATTCAGTATATTATTAATAAATGTTGATTTTTCGAAAATATCAGTAAATTTTTGATTTTTAATAAAATTTATAGGTGTTGAACCAGGTATATTATTAAAATCTCCACATATTATTATATTTTGACAATTTTTTACCCAGCTAATTACTGATGACAATTCCTGAACCTGTTCTTTTTCATCTTTATTAATTTTTTGATCATATAATGATTTCAAATGAACTCCTACAAATTTAAAGTTTTTATTATTATATTTAAAATCAATTCCTAAAGCTCTATTTAATTTGAAATTAGGTATATTTTCTACTGAACACATATCATCAATATTATTTCTTATTAAAAGACCTACTCCCTGGAAACCCTTTTCAATATTGTTACTATAATAACATTTATATTCAATGTTAAACATACTCAAAAGTTGATTATTAATAAACTCTAATGCTTCTAAACTACCTATTTCTTGTAAAAAACATATATCTGGAAACATTAATCCAATATTTTTAGCGATAAGATTTAAATGAGTTTTTTGAGCATTTATTGAATTAGGTATATTATGACCACAAGAATCACTATGAATATCTGGGGGTAAATTTAAAAATCCCCATTCTACATTATATGACATTAACCTAATATTTTTGTTTATATTTTTAGTTTCAGATGATCTGTCAATATAACTGTTCATTACTGAATTACTAACAATAGAATTACCCATATATAATATTATAACATATTTAATAAAATTACTACACTTACTAATAAATTAAAGCTTCCCATACCAAAATATTTTAAAAGTTGTATATTATTATTAATTATAGGAAAATTTGATATATTTTTCAAAAATGATAAATATTTACTATTATTTTTAGAATTATTTTTAGAAACATATATTTCCTGAAACCCCAAATGTAAACAACTAAGTATGAAAAATATCAATAATGATGATAGTGAAATAACTAAAAGTGAAGTATTTAATTTATTATATTTATAAAAAACTATTAAAAATATTGTTCCACAGATTAAATCTTTAATATGATCATAATAATCACCAAATTGAGTAGTTAAATTATATTTTCTAGCATAATTACCATCAAAAACATCATAACTATAACTAATAAAAAATATTATTGACGATAACATATATCGTTTTTTAAAAAATAAATATGTTGAAATTAAGCTTAAAATAAGTGATATGGAAGTTAAGGTATTTGGAGTAAATCCTAATTTCTTATATATAGGATATAGTAATTTTCCATAATTAATGATAAAATTATCTATAGGATTTTCGAGATTTTCTGGTAATTTTCTATCATCCATCTTAATATATTGACAGAAATAAATATATTAAGATAAAATTCAATAAGGGTATATGTTATTTTCATCCATGTAATCTATTTCTTCTTCAGTTGATTCTCTACCTAAATATTCATTTCTTTTAGGGAAGCGAGCAAATTTTTCTATAACATGGAGATGGTTTTTTTGATGAAATAATGCTTTTTTTAAAATATTTTTTTCTTTTAAATTTTTTTCATTATGTATTAGTTGTTCTAAAATAGATTTCCCTAATTTTTGGTCATCCATATCTTCACTATGTTGATAAGGCATTAAAGCAAACATTTTTTCAGTAGCATCTAATTTATCACAATGTAGCCAGAATCCCATTTCAGTAAAAAGTAATACTTTTTTATCATTTTGATATGATTTATATGTATTCCTATAAATATGTCTTGAAAATTGGTCCATTAATATAATATACGCTAAATATGATTTATAATTACCTAACCAATGAAGTAAATTCCCCTTTTCAGCTTCAATTAAATACTTATAAAAGGTTTTTTTAATACCATCATCATATTTTTTTCCATTTTCGAACCACAATTCAAAATTAGGTTTTTTATTAAACCAAAAATCTAAAATTGAATTTATAATTTTAATTTCATTTTTAATATAAAATGAAGAATTAGTTATCATTATTATGAATAATATATTTTTTTTTTAAATTTGTGATGTAAATAGTAAATTAATTTTAAATTAATTTTAAATTAATTTTGATTATTAATAAAATGTTTTACATTTAAATAAAATGTTTTGGAAAGCTAAACATAATAATCCTATAGAATTATACAAATTATTTAAAACTCTTAGTTCAATTCTTAGCTCATTTAAAATAAATATAGAAAAAGATGGAATAAGTATTTTACAAATGGACAACGTTCATGTTAGTGTTTTAGATATATTTTTAGATAAAGACGATTTTTCAGAATATAATTTTAGTAAAGAACAAACTATAGTTTTAAATTCCGAAAATTTTTGTAAAGCATTGTCTTTATCGGAAAAAATTGATTCAATAACATTGTCATTAAAAAATAGTAGTTCTAATAAACTAGATATTACGTTTATCAATGAATCTAGGCAATCTAAAATGTCATTATATTTAATTGAACCAGATAATTCTGAAATAACTTTCCCTAGTATAGACTATAGTGTTGAATTAGAATTATCAATAGGTCGCTTTACTAAAATTTGTAAAAATTTGTCTCAATTTGGAAGTAAAAATATCAAATTCAAATCAAATAATGAAAATCAAGAGATTATAATTTTAGGAGAAAGTGATATGGGGAATATTGAAACGATACTGAAAGAAACAAATAAAACAATAAAGAGAAAGGTTAATATAAAAAGAAAAGTTAGTAATGGTTTTGAGTTGGAAAGTAAAGAAATAAATACTAAAAAAGAAATAATTATTAATAAGTTTGTAAAAAATATTACAAGTACTTTTTGTTTAGAATATATTAACAAAATTCTTAGTATGAGTTATTTATCTAATAGAGTAAATATAGGATTATCTGAAGAAACTCCTATAGAAATACAAATGCATTTTTTCGATAATAGTTATTTAAATTATTATATTGCGCCTAAAATAGATGATATTTAATGAGTGAGAATATTATTCAATTTTATTTTATTTAGTAATAATAACAATAATATAATGTTTGATGATTTACGGGGTGGAATAAATACGCGTTTATATAGTAAGAATAAATATGACACAAAAAAGAATTCCTTTTTAAAAAATAGATCAAAAGAAGATCAAAATATAATGAAAATTGATAATAATGGTCAATTTACAAACTATGAACTATTTAATAAAGAATTTAATAAAAATTATAAAGAAATGGAAGAAGAGTTTAATAAAATTAATAAAGAAAAGACTGATATTGAAAAAAAAAATGAATTTACAAATTTAGATTTCGATTCTACACCTATAAAAAAAAATCTCTTGGAAATATATGATAAACCAGTTGTAAGAAAAAACACATTTTTGGAGGAAAAAAAAGAATATCAACCTAATAATTTAGTAAATAGTAATAGTAATAGTAAATTAACTGGGAAAAAGAAAGGATATCAACCTAATAATTTAGTAAATAGTAATAGTAAATTAACTGGGAAAAAGAAAGGATATCAACCTAATAATTTAGTAAATAATAAAATTAATTTATTAGAAAAAAAATATAGTTTATTAATCAAAAAATATCATGATGCTAATAATCCTATAAATAATAAATTGGAACATTTGGAAAAAAAATATAATGATTTGGAAAAAAAATATACAATTTTGAAACAACAGGAATTTAATAAAAGACAAGAGATGATGAAACAACAGGAATTTAATAAAAGACAAGAGATGATGAAACAACAGGAATTTAATAAAAGACAAGAGATGATGAAACAACAGGAATTTAATAAAAGACAAGAGATGATGAAACAACAGGAATTGAATTTATTAAATCAATCAAATAATAAACTTTTTCAAATAATAATTAGGATATTACATAAAAATTTTGCAAAAATACCTGAAAAAATAATAAGTGATAATATAAATAAATATAATTTAACTAATCAAAATTGCTCTCCAGCTATATTATTAAATTTAATTGAAACTATTAAAAAAGATTACAATGATTCTAAAATAAATATAGTTCCTCCAATTTCAAAACCATTCACCAATAATGAAAATATAAATATAAATGAAAATGAAAATGAAAATGAAGTAGATTATTTCGAAAATGGAAAAATGGAAAAACATAATAATACTAAAATTGAGAGTATTTCGATTGATAGTAATAATAGAGATAATGACAAATGGAAAAATTCAAATGAATTTCAAATAAATTTTATAAATAATTTAGAAAATTACAAAAAGAAGGGTTATGTTGGAACATTGTTAAATAATGTTGTCCAAGTACAATTAGTATCAGCAATAATGATTAAAAATAGTATTAATGGTAATAATTTAGAAAACTATCCTTATATTATATTAGAGGTTGAAGAATTTAATGGGGGTAATGGAATGTTAAGTAAAACTATTTTAGGACATATGACATTTGACATTGATACTGGTAAATATAAAAAATCTGTTCCAAGATATGATAATGAATATTTAATCAAATTTGACACTCCTAAAAATTTTAATAGCTTAACATTTAAAATTAAAACTCCAGATGGAAAATTATATAATTTCGGAAAAAAAGACATCAAATCTGATGAAAATGAAATCAAATCTGATGAAAATGAAAGTAAAAGCGATATTGAAAATAATTTAACTCAAAAAATAGAGAATTCTGAAATAAGCTTAATGTTTAAAATAACAAAGGAGATTAGCAATTTAAATAAAAATATGAATATTTAAATTTTAATTTATTTATTAAAAACTAACTTGTTGTACATTTGATAATTATTTATTAAAGATTTTTTAAGGAAGAAAATTTGAGGATTATTCCCAGGTTGTATAGAATTTTGTATTTTATTTTTATTAGATGAATTTTTTTTTCTAATTATTTGATAATTATCTTGAAAAATGGTATTTATAAATTTATAAGCATCATTTATTTGATCTCTTGATCTTGCTCCAGTTACTATAACTTTACCACTTTGAAAAGAAGAAACTGTTACTTTTTTACAATCATTGTCTCCGTTACCTAAACCTTTACCTATACATTTTTTAGAGCAATTACATTTACCATCGTATTCTGTATTAACTGTATTTTTATTCCAAAAATATTCTAATTTTACTCCCGGGTAATTTTCAGATTCATAACTAACTGATAAATCATATTCTTCTGATAAAATTTGAAATAAATGCTCTCTCTGTATTTCCATACCACAATAATAATCGCTATTAATAAGAACAGTTCTATAATTTTTAAGTTCTATCCTTTTCTTATTGGCAACAATTTTCTTACCATTTTTAATATCATCTTCTGTGTTTTTAATTAAATTTATAATAATTTCAACAGCCTTGTTACCTCCAATTTCATTGGGAACTCCTGTCATTTGTAATTTTCCATTATTAAATACCTTTACATTAATACATTTGCCATTTTCTAATAACACATTTAAAGCTGCACTATTAAAGAAGTTACTTTTTTTTTCCTTAGAAAAATATCCTTTAGTTGGGAAATTTTCAGCTTTACATCCAATAGCGCTAAAATTATATTTAGTATTATATTTAAGTTTTTTATTATTCGCATAATTTGAATTGATAATATCAACAGGGGAAATAAATTTTTCATATAAATATTTAGTATCTATAGTAATTCCCAATTCAGCACAAGCAGTCATTGTAGATATTCTTAAAGGTGTAGGTTCTAAAATTAAGTCCGGTTTAATATTTTTAAGATCTATTATAGTTTTTTCTATAGAATTATTAATAATTTCCGAAGTATTAAATTTATTTAATTTATCTAAATTACTATTAATGCTTTGAAATAGTAATTTTAGTTTTTTATCACTATTAAAATTAAGAAAAATTTTATTTATTAATTCGGAATTTAATATTTTTAGAATATCATTGCCCATAATATTTTTTATTTTATTATATTTTTGATCATACAGTTGATCTTCTAATTCATTGAGGTATGGGTTATGAGCCATTTGTTCCATATATTTTTCTACCTCAAATTGGTAAGATTTCCATTTTTTGGAATTAGAATTATTATTTATATTCATTGAAATATCTTTTCTTTTAATAATAAAACGTATATTTTTTTAAGTATTTTAAATCAAATTTATATTTTTTTATATCAAAACACTTTAAAACTAAATTAAATTATTTTGATAATGGAAAAAATAAAAAATATACAATTGAAAAAAATAGAAAAAATAGAAAAAATAGACAAATTTAATTCTAAAAAAAATATAAATGGATTGACAACTAATACTTATGATAATACTAATTCAGATAATATATGGAAAAATGGATGGAATAAAACAAAACAGAATACTGCTAGAAAATGGATAAATAAATTACAATATGAAGGAACGGTTAGTTATTTTTTTGTGTATAATTTGAAATGGTATGAAGCCTTGTGGTCATGGTTAATTATAGTTATATCGACTATAACTTCTGCTTTATCATTAGTTAAATTAAATGAAGAAGAATATAGGTATATCAATAATGGAATTAAAGTGTCACTTAGTAGTGCCGCAATAATAACAACATTATTGGCTGCTTGGATTAAAAAAGAAAATTACGCAGGGAGAATACAAGAAACTGATAGATATTTACAAAAAATACAAAAGCTTACCACAGAATGTGATCATATTTTATCACAAGATGTTGATCACAGAATACCATATCAAGAATATGTAAAGGAGTATCAGCAATCGGTAGTTAATGCTCTGGCTGCAACTGTCCCTATATCACCAGAAGAATATAAAAAAGCCGTATATAATATTACTAAATATTATCCAGAAACTGTTCAGAATTTATGGCCATGGTACGAAGCCAAGCATTTATCTGGTAAAATATATTATTATGAAATGACAGATTTTGGAAATGATGTTCTAAAATCATATAAGCAAATTAAATATCATAGTTGTATTAATAAATTATTATGTTGTTATTATTGCCAAAGTAAATGTTGTAAAGCAGTTGTTATAAGTGTATTTACTGATCCAATAAATTATAATAAATATGAGGTAGATAAGCAGATAAAATTATTAAATTATAAAGATCAATTTGATAAAAAATTACACCATATTGTTAATTTTAAAAATAATAATACTTTCAGATTTTTAAATGGTAAACAAAAAAGCTACGAAGAAAAGAATAAACAGAGAGATAAATCAACATTTAAAAAAAAAAGTAGATCAACATTAGAGTCTCTTAGACCTTATTGTTATGAATAAAATTATTCATATATAATATCATCTATAATAAAACCATCTTTGTATTTACTATGAACATATCCTTTTATCCAAATAAGCATATTATTAGGTTTTACCACTTGTATAGAGCCTATATCTTTACCATTATGGGCTATTGCCGCATAGCTGGTAGATTTACCCAAATATGAACCATTTAAATTATATAACTTATAATTTGGTTTAATAAAATTATATAGTGATTCATTAATTACTTTTTTCCCAATAGGTGGAGAAAAATTATTAAGATTAGAATAAGGAGGCATTGGGTTTTCAGTCATTTTTATGTAGATTATTGTAATAAATATTCATATCAAAAAAATTTAGGAAAAATAATATCAAATTTTTTTACTAAATTAACAATACTGTATTTTTATATGTTTCCAATCCATAGGTCCTAAACTTACCTTTGGATACACACTATAATTAATGAAATTATAGATTAAATAATAGGGATTATCTTTAAAATTGTTATTCCATTAAACTAGAATAATCTATTATATCACTATCACTATCAATATCATTATCGGAATTACGTCTTTTATTTTTATTATTTATATGATCTAAATATTCTGGTCTATCAACAATTCCAACATACATACACCAATCATATACTACAAAAATAGGTGCCATTAAAAATGACTGTACAGCACCGGTAATAAATGCTGGTTGATTGCCTTCGCATATTCTATGTCCAGCTATTTGTAAAATCCATGAAAATACATGGATTCCTATAGCCCATATCCATGCATAATCTATTTGACAATAAAATATATTAGAAGTGTACCAAAGTATAGAATAAAATATTAAGGAAAAAAATCCAACTACTAAATGGAGATATAAATAATATACGTGATACAATAATAATAGAATTGTACTAGGTCTAAATGATAAAACACAATTATTACATATAGGCAATAGTAATTTAGTTTGTATTGGACTGAATGAAAAAGGAATATAATTACAAAAAATAAATAGTGTCCACGCTAAAGCAGGAATACAAAAATAATGAACTAATTTATTCCATTTATTTTTATGAAAGTCGGCATAGAAAATATATTTATCGAATAAACGGCTCATTATAATTGTTTAATTATTAGGTCTTTTTAAGTATTAATAAATTTGATTATTTTTAAAATAAAAAGTTGGAAATAATGTCTGAACTATATTTTAACATTAATGTCTAAATTTATTTCTTTCAAAGAAATAAAATATCATAATACTATCAACGATTGTTGGCTTATTGTTAATAATAAAGTATATAATGCCTCACCTTTTTTGAAAGAAAATCCCGCTCATACGAATAGGATATTAAAATATGCGGGAATGGATGTTACTAAAGATTTTAATTTTCATACTAAAAAACAACAACTGGAATGGAAAAAATATTTTATAGGTTATATAGGTAGTGAACCAAACAAATGCCAATGTATAATTTTATAAATATATTAGCACATTTTAAAACTGTATATTACATTTATCATTTAAAATGTTGTTTATATCTGAAATTTTTTTTATATGGACATTATCGGGTATATTTTCCAGATATATATGAAAATCTGGATGTAAATATATTGTTAGTTCCATATCAGATATAGGTCTTTTTGAATTACTAGTAAAAAATTGTTGCTGTAATATATAATTTAAACCTTTTATTCTCCCTATTGGTTTATTATATTTACTTGGTCTCCTTCTACCTATTATTGTTCGCAATTTCCATTCCATTTGTAATGCTTCCTGTTTATTATCGAATCCTGTTATAATACAATAATAGTTCCATGGACCTTTATTATGAGTAGATTTTGCTCCTCCTTTTATTTCACAATTATGTTGTCGGATACGTCTTTTTAAGTTATTCGTATAACCATTATATGTATGATTTATAAATTTCAAATTTTTAGATTGTAATATATAACAACAGTTCATTATATATTATAGCTTGCTAATTTTAAATATTTAATAGATTTTAAAATAATGTTTACTCACATTTAAATTTTGGAAAAGTATAATAATAAGTTATTATATTAATGGTTAATAACTTATTATATCAAAATTGGTTTTGGTATAAAATTATAGAATATCATGGTGAATGGGATAACTTACTAATTTTTAGAAGTATAAATAAAGAAATACGAAAATTTATATATATTTTCTTAATTAATACGAAAATAATTAAACCAATTGCCAGTAGAAGATTTATTCAAATAAATAAATGCGATCATTGTGGAAAAATTGGCAATAATTTCCATAAACTTCATTACAAAGAATATACTTATCCAGTTAGTGTATTAATTCTTTGTTCTCACTGGAAATGTAGATATTCAGGGTTATTATCATATTGTAATGACTTCAAAGAAAGAGAAAAATTTGTTTGTTTTAAGAAACTACCTTTAAAAAATCAAGAAAATATTATTAGAACTAACGGTGAACAAGTGTTAACATATAATAGTCCCTTTTTTTTAAAAAAAATGAATGAAAAATGGTATGTCTTTTGTTATTGGTACAAAGGAAGAACAACGTATACTAAATACGTTTCAATAAATAATTTTAATATATCGAATCCTAAAAAATACTTATTAAAGTTAGTATATAAAAATAAATATTTTGACAGTGAAAATATTACATTACTAGAGCTTTTTGAGAGAGAATGGTAGAATAATACACTTAAAGTTATATAACTTGTAAATTAATATATGATTAAACAATTTTTAACTCTTTTATTTATATATTTAGCAATATTCCCCAATAGTAGTCCTGAATTAGAATTTACAATCGCCTTTAAATCTAAAAATACGGAGTGGTTAAAATCGGCATTAGAAGTAGTTTCTAATCCTAATTCAAGCAATTATGGAAAATATTATTCTAAGGAATGGATTAAAAAAGTAGTTTCCCCGTCTACACTAGATATAATACCTGTATTTCAATGGCTAAATTCAAATAGAATTACTGTTATTAGTAATAATGGAGATTCTCTAGAATGTAAGGGAAGAATAAATAACATTGAAAATTTATTTAATGTTTCTATGAAAAAATATAAACATTATCGAACTGAAAAATTATTATATAGATCTGATAGAGACTACACTATTCCTAAACACTTAAATAATATTGTATTATTTGTGGAAGGAATTTCTAATAAATTAATAGAAAAGCATTCAATATATACATATGATAATTGGAGTAATGATTCACCTATTTCTGATAATAATTATGCCGGAAAAGAAATAATTTACAATTTATATAATGTAACATTACCCAAATCTACTATGGGAAGTGTATCTTTAGCTTCCATAGAATATCAAGGTAATTCAGGTTTTAATCAAGGAGACTTAAGTTTATCTGAATTTAAAAACGGAGCTAAAAATAATACTGTCAAAAATATTGTTGGGACAGATACTGGGACAGATTTAGAAAGTCAACTAGATATTCAAATGATGGGTATCAATGCTCCTAATACAACATTATGGTTTTGGGATGATAATAATTGGTTATTTTCTCTAGCTTCAAAAATGGCAAATACAAAAAACATTCCTGATATTATATCAATGAGTTGGGGATGGTCAGAAACTGATCAGTGTACTATTACCCAATGCACTAATGAAACAGCTAAACAATACATAGATAGAGTTAATGTTGAATATATTAAATTAGGCTTAAGAGGAGTAACTATTACGGTTTCGAGTGGAGATGCCGGAGCCCCTGGAAGAACTAATGAAGATTGTTTAGATAATTCAAATACTGTTCATGCTGTTTTTCCAGGATCTTCTCCTTGGATTACAAGTGTTGGTGCAACATTCGTTGTAAAATCCAATAAAATTTTAAATTACACTACTCCTTTATGTAGAGAGAATCAATGCGCCAATGGTAAAAATGAATATGTTACTAATTACAATAGCACTGGATGGACAGCAGGTGGAGGTATAAGTAATTTTTCAATTAGATCTATTGTTGCAAAATGGCAAGATAAAGAAGTAAGTAAGTATTTAGCTTCTGAAATTCCCTTACCTAAAAATTTTAATAAAAAAGGTAGAGCTTATCCCGATGTTAGTGTAATTGGTCATTCTTGTCCAGTATATAATAATGGGGTTTTACAAGCTTTAGATGGAACAAGTTGTTCATCACCTGTATTTGCTTCTTTAGTTGCTTTATTAAATCAACATCAATTAAGTCATGGTAAACCAAAACTTGGTTTTATTAACCCTATTTTATATCAAATGAATCGAGATAATCCGAAAATATTTAATGATGGTGAAAAAGGTAGTAATTGGAGCACAGAGTGGAATGTATGTCCTATACGAAAAGATGGAGGATCAGATTTTGGATATAAAGCGTCTAAAGGATATGACCCAGTATATGGATTAGGGACCCCTAATATAGGATTAATGATGGAATGGCTTAATAATCATACTTAAAATTTTATATATTTATTTTTTAACAATATATCGTCGAATATATTGTTTTTGAATATTGATAACAGTTTGTTGAATAGATTTCCAGCATTCCGAAATTTCTTCGGGTTTTTTTGGATAAATTTCGCGAAAATTAAATTTCGAACTGTTTTCCCATATCGTTGATTTAATTAATGATAGACTATAATTTGGATATTTTTTTTGAACCAAATTTAATATTTCAGGAAAACAATGAAAATCTAGTCCAGATAATTCATAGTCTCCAGGATTTAATGTTTTTAAAATAGTATATTTTTTTATTTTTATAGAGGGAACAATGTATCCATTACATAATTTATCAATATAATTTTCTATAGTAAAGTTAATCATTTTCATATCACCTTTCATACCTCCATAAGATCGCCTAACCATTAAAGAATAGATAAATTGTTTTTGTTTATTATTTAACAATTTTAATTTACTAAAATTAGTTTTTTCAATTTTGGTCCCATTAAATATTTTTATAGGATATTTAGATAAAGAAATTATAATATTACCTAACCATGACTTAAAAGTTTCTGGAATATTAATTTGATCTTTCATAACCATAAACCATATAATTATTTCAACTTCCTTAAATAGAGAAACATCCTCTATCATAATTATAGGTAGTCTTCTAAGAAAATCGGATAAGTTTTCTTCCCACCATAAATAACCTGTTAATAGAGATTTATGAACTAAACCTCTCCTAATACATTTTTGAAAATGAGATTTTAAAAATGATTTATTGTGACAAAAATAATGTGATAAATCTTCATTTAAATTGATATAATCATCAAAATGATCGTATTTCAATAAACCAGCAAAAGTAATTTTTTCACTATAGCATCTTAAATTAACAGTTTTTAAACAATTATATTCTAGGGGTAAATTATTTAACCATTTTATTGAATATTTTTTATCAGATTCCCAAATTAAATAGCAAATTTTTTTATCAAATAATTGTTTAGGAGACTCATTTATTATATTTTTAGATGAATTAAACCATTTATCAATTTTTTGAGAGTTCATACAAATGTAATTAATTAAAATTTGAATATAAAGATTACAATATAATCAATTTTATCTTAAAATGTCTTATATCAGTATCGAAGGAAATATTGGAGCTGGTAAATCTACACTTGTTCAAATTTTAAAAGAAATATTATCAGAGAATGAAAATTTAAATTATGCATTTGTTCAGGAACCAGTTGACGAATGGTTAAATTTAACAGATAGTGATGGACAAAATATATTAGATAAATTTTATAAAGATCAAAAGGCATGGTCCTATAAGTTTCAAATGAATGCTTTTATTACTAGATTAAAAAAATTACAAAAAAGTATGGAACAATATCCATTATCAATAAGTGAAAGAACAGTGGAATCTGACCGCAATTGTTTTGCACAGCAATTATTTGAGGATGGTAAAATATCTACACTGGAATGGAAATTATACGATGAATGGTTTTTATGGCTAACAACTGACAAAAGATATAAAAATCCCTTAGGAACTATTTATCTAAGAGTCAATCCTGACATATGTTTAAAGAGGATTAATAAAAGAGAGAGAACAGAGGAATCAAGTATCCCTTTAGAATATTTAAAAAGTATCCACAAAAAACATGACGATTGGTTATTAGATAGTGAGAAAACTAATATTTTAGTTTTAGATGGGAATTTAGATTTTGAAGAAAATGGATTAAGAATGAAATATATAGTAAATGCTGTAAAAACCTTTTTAAAAAAAATATTAAGATAAAATTAAATTTTAACAATATCTTATTTTTTTAACTTAAGCATATAAAATTTGAAAAATATATAAAATTAAGTATAAATAGCTTAAACAAATATTATATATATATATATAATATAATGTCTAATTATTTGAAAGAATATTATTTAAATAATATAAATGAATTTAAGGGCGAAGATGGCCATATAAAATTACTATCTATTTTAAAAAAAACTATTTACCCTATTAATACTAACAAAAAAATTATAGGCATAGATGTAGGTTCTTGTGTTGGAAATTATATTCATAATATTAAAAATATTTGCACAGAGATACATAGTGAAATAATTTGTGTCGAACCTAATCCTATTAATATGAAAACAATAAAAGAAAAATTTAGTAAAGATCTAAATTTAAGTTTTTATGAGTGTTGTGTATCTAATGTAAATACTATAACAAATTTTTATAATCATTCTTGGAAAAATACTAATGTTTCGGGTAACACTTTAGGAGGGTTACGGTCATGTGGGGACAAAATATGTGAAATAGATGTTAAACGATTAGATACGATTCTTGATGAAAAATTTAATAGAGAAGAATTTATTATTAAATTTATTAAAATAGATACTGAAGGTAACGATTCAAATGTAATTAAAGGCTTGGAAAAATATTTAGACAAAGTTAAATATATTATTTTTGAATGTAGTGATTGTTTAGATGATAATAGGGGTCCTGGTATAGAATATCCTATGAAAGATATAGTTAATTTTTTATCAAAAAATGGTTTTGATACTTATAGAATAGGAACAAAAAAGTTATTTAAAGTAAATGATGAATATTGGCATGATACATATGATGAAGTTAAATTTTGGTCTAATTGTTTTTCATTGAAAAAAGAAGATCTAATAATTAATGAAATTATTGATGAAAATTTTAATTACAAATTATAAATCATTCCATAAGTATGGTTTTTAAAAATGCTTTTATTGTTTTGGTAATGTTTTTCATTCTCTTATCATCCGTTTCAAATTCTTGATTTCCGTCAATAATTAAAACATTTTTTATTATAGATAGGAATTTAGATTTTGAAGAAAATGGATTAAGAATGAAATATATAGTAAATGCTGTAAAAACCTTTTTAAAAAAAATATTAAGATAAAATTAAATTTTAACAATATCTTATTTTTTTAACTTAAGCATATAAAATTTGAAAAATATATAAAATTTGAAAAATATTTAAAATAATTTTACATGTAATAATTATATGTCAGGTAAAGTTGAAATAGTAATTGGATGTATGTTTTCTGGAAAATCAACGGAATTAATAAGAAGAATAAGTAGATATGAAGCTATTGGACATCAAACTCTTCTGGTAAATCATCTTTTAGATACAAGAACTGGTAAATCAGTTAAAACACATTCGAATCAAGAAAGAATAGCTATGAAAACTAATACTTTATTGGGTATAATGAATAAACCTAGTTATAAAAACAGTAAAGTAATAGGTATTGACGAGGCTCAATTTTTCGCTGATTTATATCAATTTATAATAGAATCTGAGAAAGATAATAAAATAATAATTATAGCCGGTTTAGATGGGGATTCTAATAGGAAACCATTTGGTCAAATATTAAATTGTATACCATTATGTGATGAAATTATAAAATTAACAGCAATGGATATGGTTAGTAAAGATGGAACACCTGCTATTTTTACTAAAAGAATAGTAAAAAACACTAATCAAGTATTGGTGGGTGCCCAAGATTGTTTTATGGCAGTTAGTCGTTCTAATTATTAATATTTATTTATTCAAGTATTTTTATTAAAGTAATTTTTTTTTGATAAAAAAACTTATACTATATTAATATGACCGAATTTAATTTCAATTTGTTAACTATAAATGGTATTACTAAAATTTGTGATAATAATATTTATACTTTTAATAAAGAAATAATACAATATCAGTGGCATTATTTTCAATTAGAATATATTTTAAATAAAATAGGAATAAGAAATTCCGATACATTGACTGGATTAAAATTGACTAAAAATCAAATATGTAATAGAATTAAAACATATTTAACATCTAATAAATTATTATTTAATACATCAGACGATTCAAATTATGGATTTATACCAAAAAAAATTAAAAATGTTTTTTCAAATGATAATTTAGGAGGTATACCTAATAAAATATTAGTATCTAATAAATTAGGAACTAAAATAAATAATAAGCCTAATAAATATTTAATTGGAGAGGAAGCTATTATTTTTGAGAAAAATGCCAGAGAAAAATTAAAAAAACTTACCAAAAAAACAACCATTTTCTCAAAGAAAAAAAAAACATTTTCTAAAAAATGGACAAATCCAGATTCTAGTAGAATGTCAAAAGCTTTAATTCAAATTCCTAAATGGAAAGGTAGTCAAAATTTCTTAAATTATGGTAGATTAGATTGGGACAACAATAGTTGTTGGGCAGATTCTATATTAGTTATGATTTTTTTTAAAATATTTGAAGACAGTAGTATAGGTGATACAATTAATCCTATTTTTAGTAAATACATTTTGAAAGACATAAGAACTAAATCGGATATAATAGAATCTGGAGAAGAAAATCACTTTAATTGTTTTAAGCCCGATGATTTTGATAGATCATATCCTATTTTGAAAAATATCAGTGATAATTTTAAGGAATTATATTATAAATTAAATCAACAAGAAATTTTCAGAGCAAATAAATTGATTTATAATATTAACCAGTGTCCAGCTAAGAAAGGAACAGAAAATTGGACAAATGGTGGATATCACGATGCTTTAGATTTTTTTAAAATTATTTTTAAAATATTTAATATTCCAAGTGAAGAGTGTAATATTAAACAGACTCTTAAACTAAATACAAGGAGTGTTACATATATGGAAAATATAGATGCTATTTTTAGAAACGATTTAGAAATTACTGATAATTTTGGAGGGGACCCTGTAAGTGACCTACCTATTATCCAAAGAGCTAATTATAGCGAAATTATCACTAAGGATATCATGACAAGTGACTTAGAAATTCTTAAAGGTTTGTCATTACCTGACGGAGTACATGTTTCTCTATTTTTAGATCACAAAGTTGAACAAGATGTAGATTTATATAAAATTTTGAATGAAAACACTACACAAATTGTTAGTGAGAGAAATAGTCGATTTATTGTACACAATGGTGATAAAATAGATATAACTAATGGTTATGATGGACCTTTGGCTAAACATATACCTAAAATTGTAAATAGATATATAATTAATGATACTAATCATATATTTTTTGGTATTCATAGGCTTAAATTAAATATACAGTTTGAAGAATCTAACTTTAACAATATAAAAATAATACCTGATAAATTTATTAATTTAGATGCTTCTGGTAATAAAAACTTATTTTTAAGAAGTATAATAGTATGGTACAATAACCATTATGTGACATTTTTTCAAAAAAAAGATATTTGGTATTTATATAATGACATGTATAGTGCTAGAAATCAAGATGATTATATAGTAGTAATAGGATCTCATGATGATTTAATGAATTATAAGATATCAGGAGAAATAACCGTATTAACGAATAGTGTATTATTATGGTATAGTATATAAATTACATCGTAAAAATATAGTTATTTAAAAATTATAGTAATAATATAATAATAATGGATTATTATCAAATACTTAATCTAAATCGAAAAGATAATCCAAGTAAACAACAGATTATTAAATCATATAGAAAATGTGCTATGAAATGGCATCCCGATAAATGGGGTAATAAACCAGAACATGAACAACAAAAAGCTGAAAAAAAATTTAAAGAAATAAATAATGCTTATACTGTTTTATCAGATTTAGATAAAAAAAAAATGTATGATTTATATGGAGAGGATGGGTTAAATAAAAATAGACGTATGCCAAACAATTTTAGAAATGGAATGGGGGGTAAATTTTTTTTTGGAGGTAATAATGATCCGTTCAATAATGTATTTTTTAACCATCATCGTCAGAATCAACAACATAGAACCAGTGTAAAAAAATATACAATAAAATGTTCATTAGAAAAATTATATAATGGATGTCAAAAAAAAATTAAAATATCCGAAGGGAATTCGTCAAAAACTATATTGATAAATATTTTACCAGGAACTAAAAACAATTCTGAGATAATACATAACTGGGTTTATAATAATAAATTATTCAAAATTAAATTTATTATTATTCAAGAAAAGCACAATATATATACAAGAGAAAATGATAATTTAATATATGTATGTTCTTTAAATTCTGAACAAATTAAAAATAAAATTAAGATAACACTTTACGATTTAAATAATGGGAAAATACCTATTATTATCTGTCCAAATGAAGTATATCAAAACTATCAAAAAGTAATTATAGGAAAGGGAATGCCTATATTAAAATCAGAAAATTTTGGAGATTTAATTATTAGTTTCAATATTATATAATGAATCAATGTCATTGATATAGTTATTTTCCATAGAAATTAATATATCAGTTTCGTTATTTTCAATATCCAAATGTGTTAAATTTTTACTTTGTTTATCACTTTGAATATCGTTATCATATATCCCTTCTTCATCACTATTGGTATTAATTTCTGACAATAAGTGTTGGTTTTCTTCTAAAGTAGAATTAACAGTTGATCTGGGACTTCTTACTAGTAATTGTATTATTAATACACATATTGTAAGATACGATAGTATCATAAAAAATATAAATGACCAATTTATTTGATGAATTTTATTATAATCCATAATATAAATATATTATTATTAAAAGGTTTATATCATTTTAATAATAATAAATTTACAATCTGTTAATATATTTTTTTAATATATTTCGCCCTATTCTACCATGTAAAAGAACTTTTCTTCCTGATTCAGGATTAGTAATATATTTATATTTATCATTTACACTTCCACCTTGCTGTTCTCTGTATCTACCAAAATATCTACCTGTAAAGTTTTTACTTTTTTTATTTTTATTTGTATTTGCATTTGCGTTCGCATTTGTATTTGCATTTGTATTTGTATTTGCATTTGTATTTTTTATTATTTTATTTAATTTAGGGTTCATAATCTGCATATTTTCAACTTTTATTTCACCTCCACTAATATTATTTAAATTATTAGGTATATTCGTTATATTTTCCAAATCTAATTTGGATATAGTATTATTAAATAAATCTAATTTATTATTAGCATTTTCAGTTAAAGAACATAATGTGTTTGAAATTTTTTTAGCAATAGTGCATGGCATAACAAGTCCATTTTTAACCATAGGTTTAACTATTTTAACTATATTTTTAAAATTGGCATTTAATTCATTAACGTTATCCTTAAATTCTTGAACTTGGGTTATAGGATCCATTTTATTTAATGGGTTATTAATTGGTTTTTTATTTTTTAGTGATGTGTCGTTTTTATTTTTTACCATATTTAATATATTAAAATATAAAATATTTAAAGAACAATATTTAAAGGCAATTATAAAATAATATGTATTTAAAATGACATCTACAGAAAGTAGCTTAGATAGTATAACTAAATCTATAGAACAAAATAAAAGTTCAGATAGTGTAAATACAACAGTAGAAAAGCCTACTAAAGTAAAAAAAAAGAGAGGACGTAAGCCTAAACCTAAAACTGATCAACCTCCTAAAATACCTAAAAAACGAGGACGTAAACCTAAACCTAAAACTGATCAACCTTCTAAAATACCTAAAAAACGGGGACGTAAACCTAAACCTAAAACTGATCAACCTTCTAAAATACCTAAAAAACGGGGACGCAAGCCTAAGGAAAAATCTTATGGTAAAATAAAAAAAAAGATTAGTGAATTAGATTCTGGTAATATTATTTTACACTTACCTATTAATTCTAAATCAGTTATGCAAAACTCAAAGGAAGCTGAATTATTGACATATACTCCTAATATAGGTGAACCAAATGCGTGGGAAGAAACAGTATTAGGTGGCCAACCTATAAATAGTATACATTTTATTAAAAATTTAAAAAGTAAAAATGGTGTTAATAATGCCCCTAATTATTCTCATTATCCATTTGATGAAAAAGAGGAAGAAATTGTAAATGTTTTAATAGATAGTGATAATGAATCCGAATCTGGTAAAAGTTCAGATTCTAAAGAATTAAATGATATATCAAACGTCGATAATATGATTAAAGATATTAACATTATTCATAAAGATAAATGGTTTGAATTCCAACAACCATTCAAAGAATTAAATAATCATGAAGATAATTTACATACTATTAATATGATGAAAGAGAAGAGAAAAAAAGATATTGAAAGCTATCAAGAAAAATTGACAGAAAATTCGTCTTCTTCATTATTAATGCAATTCAAGGAATGTAATAAAACGTATTCTTGGCCATCATCAACATCTGTCTATTGTTGGTGGTGTTGTCATCCATTTAATTGGTCTCCCAGTTCTTTACCATGTAAATACGAAAATGGAACCTTTCATGTTAAAGGAGTATTTTGTTCACCAGAATGCGCAGCGGCATATAACTTTGATAACAATGAAAATGAGGAAATTTGGGAAAGATATTCATTATTAAATTTTTTGTATAAAACCATATATAACGAAAAAAATTTAGAAATAAAATTAGCTGCTCCAAGACAATGTTTAAAAATATTTGGAGGTAGTTTAAGTATTAAAGATTTTAGAATGTATAATTCTAATTATGAAAAACATTTTCAAATTGTTATGCCACCTATGGTATCAATAATTCCTCAACAGGAATTTAGTTTTTTAGATAAAGGTTATTCTTCAACTAAAAAAAAATTTATCCAAATAGATAAAAATAAAATTGATAATTTATCTAATTTAAGGTTAAAAAGAAGCACGCCTTTTATTGAATCTAAAAACACATTAGAAAAATGTATGAATTTAACTTTAGCTAATTAGTTTAAACTTACAATTAAATCTATCATATTATTAATAAGGAATAATATGATTATTTTCGATAATAAAATTTATATTAATCAACATCCTGTATTAAGAATAAATTATGATATAGACATAAGATTAATTAATAATGAATTATTATTTAATAATATTGATAAAACAGTTGAATTAGCACGAATAGAATATGAAAAAGGATTGTGTAAAAAAAGTTTCATTATTTTAGTGGATTTTAATAAATTAAAAAGAGATACTGTAGATATTTCTAAAATAAAAATTATTTTAAAATATGTTCTTAATAAATATATTTCTGATATAGAAAAATGTGTGATATATAACTATAATATATTCTGGAAATTTTTAATAAGTATGATTATGTCTATTATTGATACAGACGCAAAAAAAAAAATATGTTTTAGGAAAAATTTAGATATTTGATAGAAGAATATTAACAGCTTGTTCAATATTTCCCCCAGTAATTTGAAGAGCTTCAATATTTTTAGATTCGATATTAAAACCCATGGACACTAATATAGTTAATTCATCTTTATATTTATCTCTAAGATCAGGTAAAGATTGTTCGTTATTAATAACTAAATTATTCAATGAATTAAGAATATTTTCAAATAATTGATTAGAATTATTGGTAATATTTTCCTGAACGTTTGATTCTGAATTATTTTCTTCGTCTGTTTTACTATCATCATCTGTTTTACTATCATCATCCGTTTTACTATCATCATCAGTTTTGCCATCATCAGTTTGGCTATCATCATCTTCAATATTCAGATCATCGGAAACTTCATTTTGTAGTTCTTCATCATTATAATTAATATCGTCTTCATAATCATTCTCTAAATTATTATTAAATAATCCTTGAAATAAATCAACCAAATCTGAATTATTTGAGTTAGGTAAATTAAATGATTCCATTAATGTATTTATACTATTTTGATAACTATTACTTAATTTTTTTTTAACTATTGATTTATCCGAATTATTTAATACTACTAAACTAATATCTTTTCCCATAGAAGACAATTGTATACTATTATCTAAAATTTTACCATCCTTAATTATTATAAGTTTATCTATATCGGTTTCATTATTTCCTACAGTATCAATATTATTTTTAACAGTTTTTTTAAGATCTTCTATATTATAAATATCCTCATCTATTAATTGAATAACTTTTTTTGTTTGTTCTTTCCACGGATCATTATTATGTATGACAAATGCTGTAATCATTATTTAATTTTATATATAAAAACAAAATTAAATAATTAATCAAATTTATATGATTTAATTATTTAATAGTTGAACTCCTATTGTTAAAAGGATCATCTTCATCTGATATAAATTTATAATTTTTTAATATGACACCTTGAGATTTTTCAAAATTAATTATGTAATAACATCCATTATCTCCAATCGTTACTACTTCTTTTACACCATCTATAAAATTTGAGTAGGTTATTATTTTTGGAATTTTAATTTGTGAAAAACTCCATTCTGAACTAAAATATTCAGGTAAATAATTTTTAAAACTACTTATACCCCAACCAACTTCTGTATTTCTAATATGGACATCTTCTAATTGCTTATTACTTAATGAATTAAATATATGTATAGTTCCTCTATTACTACTACATAATAAATAATTATTGTCTTTACTCATTTTAAGATCAATAATTTGAACTTGATCAGACCCCCTTCTTAATTCTTTATATAATTTACCATCATCTGTATTATAAATTCTAATTAAAGTTCCTTTATTTGAACAAGTAATAATAAATTTACCATCTTGGCTAAAATTAAATAGTTCAATTTCATTAATATGGGCATTAATTACTTGTAAATAGTCCTCATTGTATTTGCTTATTTTTATTTCTCCAGTTTTATCACCTAAATATGCGATTAAAGAATTATTTGATATAACACATAATCCTCTTGAATTTTTTATAGTTTCAATTGATTTAATTAAACTGAGATCTTTAAAATTATAAACATATATTTTATTATCTGTTATAACTACAATTATATCTTTAGTAACCTTAATATTTAAAATTTTCTTTTTGAATATTATTTCACCAATAACTGACCGTTTATGATCGTCCCATATAATTAATTTTTTATTTGGATATAATCCCTTATCTATATTACCAGTAAATACAAAAATATTAGATTTATATAACATTTTTACAATAGATACCCCACCAGGGATTTTTCTAGCAATTATTTTTTTGAGTGGATTTACAGTATATACATAGAAACCTGTATTAGTTCCAAAAACAATACAGTCATTCGTTTGATTAATACAACAATATGTTAATTCATTTTTTATAGATGAATCAAAGTTCATTATATTATTGTAAGATATAATTTTTAAATAACTTTCAAAAAGTTTAATAAAATATTTATTTTAGGCCAGTTTTTAAATTTTTGAGTATTTAAAATTATTTTAGGCAAAATATATGCCATAATTTCGTTAGGATGATATAAAGAAATATTTTTGGGATATTTTTTGAAAGGAGGAAATTGATAAATATTCATAAAGTTTTTAGAAGTATAATATTTCCCATTAGCGAATTTTAATTTTATAATAATTTGTTTAACAGATCTGGAACTTTTTTTGAAAATTAACATAGGTAAATAGTAATCATTTAAATATTTATATACCCAATTAATATTTAAACCATCTGGGTTAGTCATTTTTTGTTTTTTCCATTGATTAGATATAATTAAATTATTTATTTTAATACAATTAAATATATTTGGATATATATTATCTAATAAAGTTTGATTTTCTCTTTGAATAACATGAATACATTCATGAATTAATGTATCACAATTTTCTATTAAAATATCATTTTTTTTTGGATTTAAATTATCTAGAAAAATTTCTGGAAGTAATATGTGATCAGCAAATGTAAAAGGCATATTTTTTTCAAGTATATTTGAAAATTTAATGAACTTCCAATTAAAATTTAAAATTTTTAAATATTTTTTGGAATGTTTATTAATGATATCGAGATGCAGATGAATATTATTTTTATCATTATCTGAGAAATCAAGGAAATGTTGTTGATAAAAACTTAAAAGACTAGTTTTTTGAAGAAAATTATATTTTTGGTCAGTTTTAAAAAGAATTTCATCAATAGATAAATCTTTTAAATATAGCAGCATATACTTATTCATTTTATTAGATAAAATATTATTTTTCCGATAAAATATTATTTTTTTACTATTTTGTTTTATGGTAATAAATAAATATATTATAAATAATATTAATATAACAAATAAAAAAATTTTAATATTAACCATACGTATTATATAAATATATAATATATATATTTAATTATATGAACAAAGCTATAATAAAGTTTTGTCAAAATCCAATTTTTTATCAAATTATTAAAAATAATGGGACAATTTACGGGACTATAATACGAAAAAATATTATAGAGAATATACCTTTAGATGAACTTTTTGATGATCAAAGTATTCTTATATCATGTTTTGCCAAAAAAACTTATAAAGATATAATAGAGAGAGATTTGAATAAATGGACTAAAAATAAATTGACTCTTAATATAACAAGTGCTCGCTCAGAAATATGCACATATACTCTCCGTTATTTGGATAAAAACATTATTATTGATTTTTGTTATATTAAAAGTGATTTATCATTCCATTTAAACAACTATCAAAAAGAATTAAATTTATTATTAGATATTGATACACTATATATTGATAGGTATAATTTTGGTATGATCGAATTAGATAATGTTCATAATAGAGAACCTATACCATTATATAAAGTAATAAATAATATTAAAAAAAAGAAGTTTAAAATATTAGAAAAAAGTATTTTGTTGAGTAAAACACTTGTAGAATATGTATTAGATCTAAAAGAAAAAAATTGGATAAATTCTGATAATATTTTATTAAAAATGAGCGAAATAGACGATGATTTAATAGAAGAAATAATTAACCAAAAGTGTGATATATGTAATTGTGAAAATGATGATAATACTGTTATTTTACCTTGTCAACATTATTTTCATGAAAAGTGTATTACAGATTATTTAAAAAATTTTGTAAAAGATTGCACAATAGATGACACATTTAAATGCCCATATTGTACTAAAGAATTAAATATTATTGACATTTTGTAAATTAAAATAATTTGAATTATAAAAAAATTGATATTAATCAACTTTAAAATGATATAAAGTTAATTAATTATTGATTAAATAAAACATGTGTGGAATATTTGCTTATATTTCTAAAAATTCTATAAAAGAGAATATCTATCAAGATTTAGTTAAAAATGGATTGAAGTGTCAGCATAGAGGTCCTGATAATACTAAATATCGTATGGAAAATGAACACATATTTTTACAATTTCATCGTTTATGTATCAATGATTTATCAGATGATGGTGATCAGCCATTAATGCATCCAGATGATTTTAATATTATAATGATATGTAATGGTGAAATTTATAATCATAAAGAATTATATAAAGAGTTTAATTTAAATTCTAAATCAAAAAGTGACTGTGAAGTTATATTACATTTATATAAGGTTTTAGGTTTTAAAGAAACTATAGAAAAATTAGATGGAGTATTTGCTTGCGTGTTGATTGATTTAAATAAAAATGTAGTATATGCAGCTAGAGACAAAATTGGTGTTAGATCAATGTATTTTGGTAAAAATAATGATAGTTACGCATTTTCTAGTGAATTAAAAAATTTACACAATCTTGCGGAGGATATTGAACAATTTCCCCCTGGTAATATTTGGGATAGTTCGAGTAATTCTTTTACAAAATATTTTGATATTAACTCATATATTCCCAAAAGTTTGGGTAAACAAGATATCAATAATGTGGATGATATTTTAAATAATATAAAAGATTTATTTGAAAAAGCTGTTAAAAAAAGATTAATGTCTGATAGAAAAATAGGATGTCTATTATCAGGTGGATTTGACTCAAGTATTGTAGCGTCTATATTAGCTAAACAAATTAAACCTAATGTTTTAGAAACTTTTTCGGTTGGATTAGAGGGATCGCCTGATTTGAAATATGCTAAAATAGTATCTGAACATATTGGAAGCAATCATCATGAATTAATTGTATCAGAGAAGGATATGTTAGATTTTATAGAAGAAGATATTAAAATGATCGAAACATATGATACTACAACAATAAGAGCAAGTACACCTATGTTTTTACTTTCAAAATATATTAAAAATAATACAGATGTGACCGTAATTTACAGCGGAGAAGGAAGTGATGAAGAATCTGGATCATATCTATATTTTCATAATGCTCCTAATTATTTAGAATTCAGTAAAGAGACTAGAAGATTAATGAAGGATTTATGTTACTTTGATGTATTACGGTGCGATAAATCAACTGCTGGTGCTGGTTTAGAAGTAAGGGTCCCTTTTTTAGACAAAGATTTCATGAAATATTATATGGAAATAAATCCATTTCTTAAGATGCCTAAAACATATAATATAGAAAAATATTTATTAAGAAAATCTTTTGACAATGATAATTTATTGCCTAAAAGCGTTCTATGGAGAATAAAAGAAGGAATGTCTGATGGTGTATCTTCTAAAAAAAGAGGATGGTATGAAATAATTCAGGAACACGTAGATAAAATGTATACCGACGAAGAATTTAAAGAAAGAAGTTCTAAATATCATTGGAATCCACCTCTTTTCAAAGAAGCCCTATATTATAGAGAAGTATTTAATAAATATTATTCAGGTAGAGATAAAACTATACCTTATTATTGGCTACCTAAATGGTCTGGAAATGTAATTGAACCTTCAGCGAGAGTATTAAATGAAGTTTATCCAGATGATAAGGAAAATGAAAATGTATTATTAGAATGTTAATTTATTAATGATAATAATTAATTAGTGTATTTATTTTTTATAATTAAATTAATTATAGAAAATAATAATAGATATGTGTTTGAAATACTGTTTTTTATTCACTAGTAAAAAAAAAAAATCAATAGCATATACGGATCATAAAAACCCAGAAATAAATCAATATATTTCAGATGAAGAAGAAAATAATATAGACTTTTCTAATTATAAAGTAGAAGAATATTATTCACCTTACTGTAGAAGAAGATCTTTTAATGCTCGGCGAATTTGTATTAATTGTAATAGGATATTTTATGCATATAAAAAAAAAATATTATGCTCTAAAGAATGTTCCTTTTCACATAATTATAATGAAAATTTTAATTAATATTAAATACTAAATTATATAATTTGGTATAAATATTTTTTTAAGACAATTATTTTATAACTTTAGTTTTATCTAACTAAATTTATAATATTTTGGAGATTATGTTTCTATTCACTCATTAATAATAAAAGAAAATAAATTTAATATTAAAGTAAAATAAATTTTAATAAATTTAAAAAATTTAAAAGTATATTCAACTAATAATCTCGAAATTTAATCTAATAATAGTATAGTAATGAGCTCGTTTAAATATACTTCAAAAACTTTTACTGGAAATGAAGTTCCTGGTATTAATGATCTATTTGATGCAAAATATAATATAAATTTGAGAAATTTAACATTGGGTCATAAATCATTTTCTGATAATCAAACATTAATTACAGATAATACTATTTTAGGATATAAGGCTCTATATGATAATATATCAGGATCATATAATATTAGTATAGGGTCTGGATCAGGTGGTTATAATGAATCGGGATCAGGTAATATATATTTAGGATACAAAGCAGGTTCTAATCCAATTTTTTTAAATAAATCAAATATACTGGTTGTAAATAATAGTGATAGTTCAAAACCATTAATAGAAGGTATTTTTGATAGTAATAATGAAGGAAATGGTATTTTAAACATTAATAATACCATAAATGCTAATAAAATAGGACTATATAATTCAGGGAAAAACTATAAAGTTTCTTTGGAAGTTAATGAATCAAATGTTGATAAAGATACATATAGCATTATATTACCAAGTAAAAAACCCATATCAACTGGTTTCGTGTTAAAAATTACAGATATTGGTTTAGAAAAAATAACACTGGATTGGGGAAATCCGAATTCAGCAAGTCAAAATAATGTCATTGGTTTACAAGATTATACTAATGTTAATATTTTTATAGGTCATCTTCAGAATCCATTATTAAATATTGATACATCAGATGATATATGTCCTAAAATTGATTTTTCACAGGAAGGTGGAGATATTTTAACTAATGAAGATTGTGGTCAAAATAATATAGGTTTAGGTCAAGAATCTCTTAAAACTATAAATATTGGATCATTTAATACAGCAATAGGTAATAATAATATGTCACAATATTTAGATGGATTTTATAATACTTCACTTGGTTATAATGCTTTACAAAATATATTAGAGGGCAATAATAATGTATCTCTTGGGTCTGGTTCTATGACCAATATATTAAATGGATCAAATAATGTAAGTATTGGTAAAAATTCATTATATTCATCAAAAAATGGTTCAAATAATACTATAATAGGTTTTAACGCAGGCTATCATTTAAGTGACGATTCTAATAATAATATTTTTATTGGTTATAATGCTGGATTTGATAATTTAAATAGATTTAATTCTAATTATGTAGATGTAAATAATAAGTTAATCATATCAAATGGATTATTAATTAAAGATATAGACTCCAATCAACCTTCTAATAATACTCAAATTAAGCCATTAATAATTGGAGATTTTAAAACTAGAGAAGTATTCATAAATAATAAATTAGTGACTAATGAAATATCTCTTTATAATAGTTTAAATAGAAAGGTTTCACTTGTATCACGTGATAGTCTAACAAATAATTATAAAATATCTTTTCCTAATAATATACCTTCTAAATTTTCTCAATTAGTTATATCTAATATAACTACTGATATAGATCGAATTCAAGTTGCTGAATTATCATGGGTCTCTACAAAAGACTTCAAAAGTGATAACTTATATAATTATGAATTCGAAGACACATATTTCGATTCAGGAAATATAGGTATAGGTCCTGAATTTGGTATAAATAGAACAATTATTACTAATAATGTAATATCACAAAGTTTAATAATATCTGGAATAGAATCTGATCAAATAAATAGTGATGAATCTATTATAGCAATAAGAGAAGAGTTATCTAAATCATTGGATTCCTCTATTGATAAAATAGAAATTATTGAATCGGACACTGGCTCTAATATTATATATAGTATAACTACTGATTCAGAAAATGATAAAGTTAAAGTTACAGAAACAATGTTACAAATACAGGATAAAAACAGTGATTTATATCAAAATATACTAGATACTATCAATGAACAAACAGAAAATGAAGTAAGTCCACTTGAAACAATAATTACGACACCTTCTATAACCGAATTAGATAGTAGTGAAATTATAGAAATAACAAAACCCAGAGAAAGATTAGAAATAGATGGTGGTATAAATATTTCAGAGGCTATTTCTAACGTTAATGGAACTATACAATATATTCCTAAATATGGTTTCCAAGGTTTTCATGAGGATAAATGGGAATTATTGGGTGGGTATGATATTAAATCTAGGGAGAAATTTAATGTCCCATATATTCCTTTTAAAAAAACTAAGACTCAAGACATAATTCCTATTGAAATTACAGATAATTTTATAAATTTTAAAATAAATGATTTTAAATCAATTTGTCCAGGATGGGATTTAGGTGATTACTTTGCTATATATAATCATGCTATTATACATTATCAATTTGATAAACATAATAATACAATTGATTTTAATAATCTAAATCATATCATTACAATTTTAGGAAATTATGAAAAAGCAGGAAATTTAAATAGTAACGATCCTGTATTAATGAGATTTAACAACCCACTATCTCTCTTTCCTAAAAAAATAAATAATTTATTGGAAATATTTTTTTGTGATTCTGGAAATAAATCCATAAAAAAAATAATAATCCATAAAAATAATAATACTTTTCAATATGAGTCAGTAACTATAAATGAAACATTATTTAATCCAGAATATATTTATATAAATAATAATAATATATATATTTCTGATAGTGGTGATAATACTATAAAATTATTAGAAATATCTGACAATAATAGTTTATCAAAAATAATATATAAATCAACACCATCACCAACAGCTTCTCCTACAGCGTCACCAACACTGTCACCTACCGCTTCACCTACCGCGTCACCAACATCATCTCCTACTTCATCACCAACTTTTGCTAAAATTAATGTATCTAATATAATGTTATTTAATATGATAAGGCAAATAAATTTAACAAATAGTCATTTTAATAGTTATATTAAGTTACTTGTTAATACCCCATTTAATTTATATATATCCAATAATCCAATTTTATTAGAATATACAATTAATACAGTAACTGCACCAGCTATAAAATTTACAATTAAATCAGAAGAAGATATGTCTTTAATAACTTCAATTAAGGATCAAATTATTAATGATATAATGGGGCAAATAAAATCAGACTTAATAGATATTCTTAATGGGATATCTATACCTGAAAAAGATATATTTATAGAAAAAAATATAGAGAATGAAGACAATAAATTATGCTTTAATATACTAATTCACAATATAAAATATGTGCATTTAAATTATTATTCTATAAAATTATCATTTAAAATAAATAAATTAAATTTAGAAGATAAAGAATATACACTGGCAAGCGATATACCTAATTCTAAAATTGTATTACTTAAAAAAGATATTAAGGATGAATTTGAAATAATAACTGGTATAATACCCGATAATGTAGTAATAGAAAATGAGCCAATATTTATTTGTATAATATATAGTTCTTTAATTTCTGGAGAACAATCGAGTAATATTTCAAATATTATTTCTGTAAAATTTAATACCCCAGAAGGCAGATTAAGAACAGGTATATTTAGTGAATTAGATAAGGATTCCGTCAGATTAATTTCTGGAATAAACCATTCAGAAAGTGCTCAACAAATAATTGAAATAAATGATAACTTGACATTTTCACCAACCGCTTCACCAACTTCTTCACCAACAACTTCACCAACCGCTTCTCCAACCGTGTCACCAACTGCTTCACCAACTTCCTCACCAACGGTATCACCTACAAATAGTCCGACCACTTCACCAACAGCTTCACCAACAGCTTCACCAACAGCTTCACCAACAGCTTCACCTACCGCTTCCCCAACAGCTTCACCAACTACATCACCAACCACATCACCAACCAAATCACCAACATCATCACCAACATCATCGCCAACAACCTCCCCAACATCATCACCGACATTATCGCCAACCACATCACCAACTGTATCACCTACAAATAGTCCAACTACTTCACCAACCGCTTCACCTACTCTAGAAATAACATCGTCACCAACAGCTTCACCAACAGCTTCACCAACTACATCACCAACAGCTTCACCAACAGCTTCACCAACAGCTTCACCAACTTCCTCACCAACGGTATCACCTACAAATAGTCCGACCACTTCACCAACAGCTTCACCAACAGCTTCACCTACTTCTTCACCCACAGCTTCACCAACAGCATCTCCTACAGCATCTCCTACAACATCTCCTACAACATCTCCAACCGCATCACCTACCGCTTCCCCAACAGTATCTCCAACCACATCACCAACAGCATCACCAACCGCATCACCTACAGCATCTCCAACAGTATCACCAACCGCTTCACCAACATCTTCACCAACAGCTTCGCCAACCGCTTCGCCAACCGCTTCACCAACTTCTTCACCAACTGTGTCACCAACAGCTTCTCCAACCGTGTCACCAACCGCTTCACCCACAGATTCACCAACCGTATCACCCACAGATTCACCAACAGCTTCGCCAACAGCTTACCCTGATTTATACATAAAAAAATCAGATAGTTCATTTATTAATAATACATTGACAGTAACCGTCTCAAATAAAGGAGGAAGAAGCGGTGGATCTATACCTTACAGGACAAATAGTGATGGGACAAAGGTAAATATAGGAACAGATTATGTAGATTTTCATGCACTATATTCTTTACAAAATAATAGTGACGGAACTATTAAAGTCATAATAGGTGGTAATACTTATAGTATTAAAGAAAAAATATGGTTACCAAAAGATTCAGTAACTATAAATAATAGTAATACTACTCCATCTGCTGAATTATTTTGGAAACAAGATTATGAAGACGTTTTTCATATAAATAGTTTATATGGTTCTTTCTCTACTAAACCATCTATAGATACATCTGAAGAAATAGAGTTAGGAATAGATTTTAATTATATATCTTCTACATCAAATGTGAATACTCCTTTAGAAACTGGTAAATATATATTTATTATAGATCCCCCTTTTGAAGATACTTCTGGATATACAGAAGAATCAATAGATATAACACTTAATAATGATTATGATGATGATTCATCTGTAAATAATTTCTTTATTTTTGATTATACTCAAAAATCTAAAAGTAAAATCATTGTTTATGCGAAGGAACTTAGAACAATAGAATCATTTAAGGAGGCAATATCTCAAGAATTTAACACATGGTTAAAAAGAGATGCTCATCCTAGAAATAATTGTTCGTATATTAAAAATTATATTGGAGATTCAAAAGAATCTGGAGGTAATGGTTTACTAAATTATATAACATATTATCATAACTTTATGAGTTCATTTATTAAAAATACGGGCAGTATATCGGATCCCCCAAATAGTCCAAGAACAAAATATACAGGTAGTCGATATGTTGATAATATATTTGTTGGTTATCTTGATATTACAACAACACTAAGTCCTAATTACTCTTCTCCTAATACAACAAACCCTTTCTATGAAAACGAATCCTTTCAATATCAAAATAGAGATTCATTTTATCGATCAAATGGTAGTTATAAATATTGTGGCAATAATGTATATAGTGGTGCTTACAATGAAATGACTATCTTCGGAAGCGATTCATACTATTATGGATACACTGGTGCTGGTAGAGTTTATGAAAATGATGGGACTTGGAACATCGATTACGGATCGATGACTAATTATGGTAATGGTTCTCAATACATGCCTGATGTTTACGCTAATGATCACATAGAAAATCAAGATGGTGACGCGACCAAAAGGCAAGATATGGGCAAAACGAATGTCGAATTGATGGAGTCATTTCCAAACAGTTATCCCGGAACATGGTTTCAATTTGAACTACAGAATAATTATCAGTTGAAACCAACAATTATGTCTTGGAATATTGGAAAAACCGGTTATAGTACTCGATTACCTAAAGATTTTAAGTTATTCGGATCTAATGATTCTAGAGTTAGTACAAACCCGTTACCAACCGTTGGAATTAATTGGGAAGAGATATCTTGGTCGGGAGATAATACTAATCCACAAAATGGTTTTATTCTCTCAACATCTAAATATTATAAGTATTTAAGATTCGCAGTAAATTCCACAGTTGATCACCAATCTTTAAGTTTTAAAAATTTTAAATTGGGTGGTGATATTAAACAACCAGTTGAAAAAATGTTCGAATATGAAACATCCTTAGAAAATTTTGCTAAATATATTGGTCCTATGATGAATATATTACTTAATAATTATCAAGCCACATTAGAGGACCTATTTAGAAAAACTTTTATAGGTTTTAATGGAATAGATTCTAGCAATAATAATGATTCAGATAAATTATCTTTTGGGTATATTAAAGTTGAACCCAGGTTAGATAATAGTGATAATGTAATTGGACAATTAGATTTAAATACAGTCGACGATACTGGTTATGATATTGGAATATGGATACAGGGAAATAATATAAAATCTGGTTATAATGAAAATATTAATATTAAAGATTTAGTAATAACAGAATCACATAATACTTCATCTTCTGAATTTTATAAATCGACAAATTTGTATACTGATATTAAAAAAATTGTAGTTCAAACCAAACAGACTAATATAGAAGATATACATAAAATTAAACCCTGTGGTACTTTTGTATTTATAGTATCAAATAAATCTGTTGAATCGAGTTCTATAATTAAAAATAATACAGTTACTGATGTTAAATCGCATAGATATACTAGATTAGGGTATGGTAAAATTAGATCGAACACTATATATTTGGATAATTATGGCGAATTTGATATAGGATATAAAAATTTTAATCTTAATTATTCAAATGGTTCAAGTTCAAGCACCGCTAATGAACCAAACATTCCTTCTTCGGGATCATATAAGGATTTAATATTTTTACCATATTTGTATGATTTACATTTCATCTTAGCTCTAAATATAGAATATCGTAAATTATTCCCAAACAATGATAATTATTATTTTATGTTTCATCCAACTAGCTTATCTAAAATTTTTACGGATCCATCGGTATCAACCTATGATTCTAGTCTTTCTATTTCAAGTGATATTAATTCGAATAATCCAATATTAGAATTCGTAAGTTGGTCCAATACATGGGAAGAAAAAACAGGGAATTACTTAATAGATAAAAATTTTACTAGTATACCAACAACATACAATGGCGATGATACCGCTGATGATGATGTTAATGTTCTTTGGAACTTTTTGACCAGAAGCGAATATAATCTTGATAATTTTAAAAATTTTAATGATATAAATAATGATAGATATACTGGAACTATTTCATTTGGTTCATCGCGTAGAATGAAGAAAAGCATGGTTCTGGATTCTAGAGCTAGTTCAGTTGATGATTTTTATAAAGATTTAACTATAAGAGTTATTAGAGGCACTGGAGCAGGTACAAGTGCTACAATTACTTCATATGATGGATCAACTAAAACAATAACCGCTTCTGGATTAACAACTGATAATTCCTCCGAATATTTAATAGATATAGCTACTAATGTATCAATCCAAGTATTTGCGTCAGGTAGTGATAAAGTATGTGAGATAAGTACAAGTGATTTAGAAGTAAGTGGAATTAACCGATATGTAGATAATGAAAATTATTCAATTTCCAGTGTTAAAAATTCATCGGGAGTTGTATTAACACAGTATCCATTGAATTCAATTTGGAATTTCAAATACCATCACGCAACTACAGCTACTATTAGAGTTAGTGAAATCAAATACAATATTATTACTATAAATCAAATACACGTCATTAAAAATTTATTACCAGATATATGGTTTGATGCTAGCAAATCTGATAGTATATTAAAAAATGAAGATGATGATGTCATTTTTATTAAAAATAGAGGACCTAAAGATATTATTTGTAAAATTAATCATTCAAAATGGACAGGTTCTGAATTAATATACGATATAGCGAGTGATGATACGGATAAAAAAGGATACATAAGTGATGAAGGCAAATGGATCAGTGCTAAAAAATTATTTGATGGTAAAGATTCTACTGGATCGGATATAGGTGTATTACACACTAATGGTAAACAAGTATATGATATTTTTATTGAAGAAGCTAAAGATAATATATCAAATAAAAATATATTAAAAGTATCAGCAACTACCAAAAATTCTGATGGGTCATTGAATGATCATGGTATAACAAGTAATAGATTAATAGGGTATGATTTAACATATCCAAATTATAGTAATAGTTCAAGTTATGATCCACTAAATAATTCAATATTAAATGGTAATATACCCGACGATAATGATTTATCACAAAATTTAGATACATTTAAAGATATAAATAATGAATCAATAAGCTACAATACTTTTCCTAATTATTTCCCTAAAAATGGTAGAGGTGATATTTGGAGATCATACCTATATCCAGAAGGTGTAAGTGTTTTTATGGTTGTATCGCCTAATAATAATAATGATTATGAATCATCAGAAATATATGCTAAACATTTATATCATGTAATGGATGAATTTGATTTAACAAGTAAATATAATAGTGAAAAAAGTATATTTGTATATAGATTTTACGATTCAGATGATACTTATCATCCATTGACTGAAATATCTTCAACTTATGCGAAAACTAGAGCATCCGATGGTCAATACACCATGCTGGCATCTGAATTACATATGTGTTCCTTTATATCCGATACGAGTACAAGCCCTGGTGGAAATATTAAAGGTTATTTTAATGGATCAAATGAATCGGTTATATTGGCGAAAGCTCTGTTTAATATAAAAACAGAATTAGATAATAAGACAACCGCCGATATCGAAACATTTAAAGACGGAATAGATACTAAATCTATTCATGGAGAAAAAAATTCAGATTACCCATCATTATATGGTGAATTTAATAGTGATAATTTCAGAAGTTCATTATTAGGATTATTTACACAGGGAAGTTATAACTTTGCTGAATTAATTATAATTCCAAGAGCTGTGACAGTTACTGAAAGACAAGATATTGAAGGATATTTATCCCATAAATGGCCCATATATGGTCCTCATTATGAAAATAACAGCGATTGGTATTCTAGATTGTCTAACGAGCATCCTCATCAAAATAATCCACCAATATATTGGATGAATAACTCTTCTTTATTACCCACTGTTACCTCAATCGAATTACAAGATGTTGTGGATAATACAAAATGGTATAGTGGAGAAAATATTGATTTAAATAATGTATTATCTGATAGAAATCTTACTTTTAGAATAACGGTTGATAATTTACCACAGTTTGTTAAAGGAATTTGGAGAGTAACTTTATCTACTGTAGAAGATCATGGAAATAGTCAAATAGATTATAATTCCACAGGTATTATAATAGATGATTGGACAGGTAAATCTTCGGAGACTTTTGAGTTTACAATTAACATTTCCTCTAAGATTACAGGTAAAACATTAGTTGGGTCATTTAATTATAGATATGCTCACTCCTTTGAAAGTAATCAAATAACTATTTCTAGTGTTGGTCCAAAACCAGTAATCAATAGTATAACTTATACTTCATTAACATCAACTACAGGACAATTAGTTATAGATTATACTCACAATAGACAAGGTAATGACTATAGAATTAAAGATTTAGGAGGAAATTTATCAGAATCTTTAATACAATTTCACGATGGTGCTGATGGAAGAAAATTGGAAAAAATATCTGCAAACCGATATCAAATGACCATTTCTAAAGTTTATAGATTTGTCAGTCCATATTTTTTCGATATCAATTTTACAACAGGAGTCCACAATATATTTATATGGGAAGTAGAAGGACCAGATGATGATGGAGATGGAAATCCAGATAACCCTATAATATACGCTAATAATAATGTTAGTAATTCGTTTTCAATAACAGCTTCACCAACGTCATCACCAACAGCATCTCCAACCGCATCTCCAACCGCATCACCAACAGTTTTACCAACCCTTTCTCCAACACCCGCCCCATCAACAGTTGATCAAAAATATGAACCAAATAATTCACTGGCAACCGCATATGATTTAGGCAATATAGATATTAACAATCCATTTTCAGCAAGCAATCTAAGTTTAACCAGTGATACAGAAAACCACACTGATCAATCAACCTTAGAAGATTGGTTTAAATTTACTTTAACTGAACCTTATAACATCGATATTGACATTAATCCGAGTTGGAAGGGACGAACGAGTGAATTATACGATGAGAATGAAAATTTAATTGTGTTCGGCATCTACGCCCATCCGTCCCTTCCACTAAGTGCTGGATCTTATTTCATACAAATATTGACCAGGTACGCAGAACAACCATCTTACAGTTTAAGTATAACTGCCACTGAATTTATAACTCTTGCTCCAACCCCCTCTCCAACACCCGCTCTAACAACAGTTGATCAGAGATATGAACCAAATAATTCACTAGAAACCGCATATGATTTAGGCAATATAGATGAGACCAATCCACAAGTCGGTGTGGATGGCAACTTTATGTCAATAAGTATCCCCAATTTAAGTTTAAATGGAGACGACCCCGAAGATTGGTTTAAATTTACTTTAACTTATACTTATAATAACGTGAACATTACCCAGGCCTTCGCTTCCAGACAAGACACCGTATTAACACTATATCATGTTCCAGACGCTATAAGCAACTTACAAGTATTTGATACTTGGGTAGGGGGTGTAACTCGGACTCTTGTTACGATTGACAATACTTATTGGTTAAGACTAGAAAATGATGACCCAACAAGCTATATGTTAATTATATCTACAGATGTTACATCTCCAACAACATCACCAACGGCTTCACCAACAGCTTCGCCAACAGCTTCACCAACAGCATCACCAACGGCTTCACCAACCGCATCACCAACCTCATCACCTACAGCATCACCAACAATTTCACCGACCGCATCACCAACAGCATCACTAACAGTTGATACAACTCCTCCCGAAAAACCTAAGATAACATCATTATCTAATAACACATTAACAGGGACAGCAGAAGCAAATAGCACTATTAAATTATGGAATAAAACATCCTGGTCACAATTAGGATCAGATATTGAAGGAGAAGCTGATGGCGATTACAGCGGATCTTCTGTTTCATTGAGTAGTAATGGTAAAATTCTTGCTATTGGAGCGTGGGCAAATGACGGTGGGAACGCAGTCCAGCAAGGACATGTAAGAATATACAAATTGAATGGGTCTTCTTGGTCGCAATTAGGATCAGATATTGATGGCAAAGGTATATCCGATCGTCTTGGTAAGTCCGTATCATTAAGTAGTGATGGATCTATTGTTGCTATTGGAGCTACTCAAGAAGGGATCAACTCAAGAGGTGAAGGATATGTGAGTATATACGAATATAGCAATGGTTCATGGTCACAATTAGGATCTGATATTGTAGGAGAAATAGGTGGAAATTCACATGGGAGCGAACCCCAACGTAGTGGATGGTCTGTATCATTAAGTAGTGACGGCTATATTGTAGCAATAGGAGCTATAAATAATGATGGAATTATGGCTGGTGGTAGTCAAGATACAGGCCATGTAAGAGTATATCAATATACAGGTGGTTCATGGACACAATTAGGATCAGATATTGACGGAGAAGCTGCTGTAGATTTGAGTGGATATTCAGTATCATTAAACAGTAATGGTAATATCGTTGCTATTGGAGCACACAGAAATAATGGAAATGGAACAGATTCAGGCCATGTAAGAGTATATCAATATAGCGGTGGTTCATGGTCACAATTAGGATCAGATATTGAAGGAGAAGCTGCTGGCGATTACAGCGGATTTTCGGTATCATTGAATAGTGACGGCGATATTGTAGCAATAGGATCCAGACATGCTAGTGGAAATGGTAGATATTCTGGAACTGTAAGAGTATATCAATATATTAGTGGTTCATGGTCACAATTAGGATCAGATATTGACGGAGAAGCTGACTGGAGTTATAGTTGCATCGTTTCATTAAGTAGCAATGGATTGACTGTTGCGATTGGAGCTCCGCGAGCAGTCAGCCTCACCCTTACTGGTCTAGAAGGGTATGTAAGAATATACGAATATATTGGTGGTTCATGGATAAAATTAGGATCGAATATTGTTGCTGAAGCTAATCGCGACGGAACAGGATATTCTGTTTCATTAAGTAGTGAAGGATCTATAGTTGCTATTGGAGCCCCTTATAATCCGGGACCGGACAGCGGCGATGCCGATCAAAATAAAGGACTGGTAAGAATATATCAACATACCAAACAAAATGAAACTAAAGCAGATATCTCCGGTAATTTTACAATCACATCATCAACTTTTGGCGTGCAAAATTATATAACTGCTACGGATGAATCGGGTAATGTATCTGCTCAATTAGATATAATTGCCATAACAGCACCACCAACAGCTTCTCCAACCGCATCTCCAACCGCATCTCCAACAGTATCACCAACAACATCACCAACAGCTTCACCAACAGCTTCACCAACCGCTTCGCCAACAGCATCCCCAACCGCATCACCAACATCATCCCCAACCGCATCACCAACATCTTCACCAACAGCTTCACCAACGGCTTCACCAACAGCCTCTCCAACAGCTTCACCAACGGCTGGGGTAACATATGCGTATATTAGATGGACTGAAGCGTTCGGCACGTATTCTCGAGCATCAATTGATCATCACACACAGTCGCAAAATATAGATAACATAACAACGTCTACAAATGCGGTGGTAACTACTATTGGTTCCCATGGGTTTGTAAGTGGTGATTTTGTTATGTTTCAAGATGTTGAAAAAATGCCAGATATGAATAATTTAGTGAATGATCTAAATTATCGAAATAATTCTATAAAAAAGTTGACAGATAAAACATTTGAATGGGATCCGCCGCTGGATACAAGTTCATTTGTTGTAAACTCCAGCTCGAGTTGGGGACAAGTATACCTTGGTCCAAATCCTATACAAATAGAACAATGGGGGTACCCTATCCCATCAACATGGAGCTTATTACCTCCATCATGGACAATAGATGGCACTACCGCTTTGGAAAACCCAAAAAACATCCCACTTAATTTTAGGTTCTTTGATGATGCAGGTGATCCCGAAAATCACCTAACTAACGTTCTTTCGGGAAGAAAATATGATGATGATAGTATCGGTTCAGGTTCTGGAGTTCCTGGCGAAATACATATTTATAAGAATAAACCAATTTTTGCTCCTGCTGCTCCTTCAGCAGGTAGTTGGTACAAAGCAAGTGAAAGACCTGTTTACAGTGAAAATCCAGTGGTGCCAAATAATGGTTTAGTTTTAGGCTCTTTAAATGACGCGGTGGGGATGGTTGGTTTAGGAGTGCCTTTAACTGCTGGGACATATCCAAATATTACGTTGAAAACAAGTGGAACAGGAACAGGAACAGGGGCGAAAGTAACTATTATTTCATCCGTGTCAACAATTACAAGTATTACTGTTACTAACGCAGGTAATGGCTATTCTGCGGGTAGTGTTTTAGAAATTGATGCCACTGATTTACCAGGACGCTCATCACCATTAGAATTTACATTACAGGATAAACATCTCGAACAAACCAAGGCAGCATATCGTGTAAAAATTTTAAAAAATCAAAAATTTAATAAATACAATGGTACGACATCGAGTTGGGAAATAATATTTGAGGACAAATACAATCACTTTAATAGAGGTCATAATAACGCGTCTGTAAATAGTTTAGGCAATTACTGGTATATTGATTTTAAAGTGGATTCAGCTAATTTAATTGATTAACAATTTTAGAAAATTAAAATTAAATTAATACTTTTATTTTACATGAAAATAAAATTATCAATCAAATCCAAAAAAATAAATATACTTATATAAGTAGTAGATAATGAAGAAACAATTATTACATTTATCTGATAAAAAATTTAATAATATTCCAAGATTACGATCTCAGGTAAATAAAAATAGTAAAAATCAAATTATTACCGTTATGAAAGTATTAAGTGAAGATTCTTGGAAAAATTATGAAGATTTTAATATAATTAATCCAAGTTCTCTTTTTGGAGAAGCAGTGCCAGATTTATCTAATGGTATGCGAATGAATTGCCAAGTTTTAATTAGAACATCCAATGGTGAGACATATAAGACACAATCGGATCGAGATTTTATCGTCATAAAAAATGGTGAACATTTACTTGCTAAATCTTATATTAAAGACTTTGAAGCACTTGCTAAAGAATCGATTTTTAGTTTTGGGGGACTGAATATATGGGGAGAAGAACAAGTTAATAAACAATACCCACTTGATAGAGTATTTAATACATTAGATGGTATAAATTATAGTGGAACTGAAGACTCATTAACGATAAATTTATATGTTCCAGAAACAAGAAATTGTTACGAACTATTAGAAATTAATGAAGATGGTTTACAATATGATGGATATAAAAAAAATATTATTTTTAAAAAAAATATAGACTACGGGGATAAAATTACTTTTAATAAAATATTAGTTTTCGGCAATCTCAAAACTCCATCACCAACACCATCACCAACACTATCACCAACACCATCACCAACTGATTCGCCTACAATGTCTCCCACTATTTCTCCTACAGTTTCTCCTACAGTTTCACCTACGTCATCTCCAACACTATCTCCAACACATTTAATTACTCAATCTCCCACATTATCACCCACTAATATAAGAACTATTTCACCTACATCATCGCCTACATTTTCACCAACTAAAGTAAAAGTAAACTTAACAAGTTTATTGTTAACCAACATGGTTACTTCACTGAATGATGTTGATAGTTATTTTAATAATTATATTAAAATGTTATTCAACTCACCCTTTTCTTTTGAGATTAAGAATAATATAAACTATAATGAAGAAAATTGCACAATAAATATATTAATTATAACAAGAGAAAATTTTTCAGTAGATCGATTTACCCTAGAACAAAAAAATCAAATTATATATGATATAAAATCACAGATTTTATCAGATTTACTTAATATATTAAATGGTATTTGTATTGAAAAAGAGGACATATCAATTAATTATTATTTAGAAAATATAAATCAACTTGGTTATGAAATTAGTATTAAAAATGTAACATATTTAGATTTAAATTCACTTAAATTGACATCCAGTCCAACTACTAGTCCAACAGTAAGTCCTACCATTTCTCCTACAGTATCTCCCACAATAGGGGGAACAGCTTCCCCCACAATGTCTCCTACATATTCACCTACATCTTCTCCCACAGTTTCACCAACAGCTTCTCCAACTGTATCTCCAACATTATCTCCCACAAATTCCCCAACACCTTCACCTACTGAACCAGAATATTGCGAAATAAATACCCCGAATGGTGTCATTTATATATACCCTGGTATAGATTTATCAAATTCTAATTTAACTAATGTAGATTTACGAGACTGTTCCTTATTACGGAATTGTAATTTAAACAATGCTATACTAAAAGGTATTATAGTAAATGATAAAACAGATTTTACAGGGTGTATTTTAAATGGAGTTATAAGTGGTGAAATTAATACCGATGATGGTTTTCCTATTTTACCAATAGATGTAAATGGAAATAAATTATGGGATATAAAAAAAGGTTATTTATTAGGTCCTGGTGCTAATATTAAAGATTCATCTGAATTCAATGTTGATTTATCCAATCAAGATTTAAGTAATTTAATTTTACTAGGAGCTAACTTAATAGATGTAGTATTAACAGGTTCTAATATTAATAATACTATTTTTAATTCAGCCAAATTATCTGGTATAACTTCGGGTAATTTATCAGGCATACCTAAATCGTTACCTAATAATTGGAAATTAATTAAAGGTTATTTGGTAGGACCTGGGTCTAATTTAATGAACGCTAATCTTTCAAATTCAGATTTATCAAATGTTGTTTTAAGAAATGAAGTTATAATTAATTATGGTGAACGAATAACTAATCTTGAAAATGCTAATTTAGAAAATTGTATATTTAAAAATATAAACATACAAAAAGCAAATTTTAAAAATTCCAATTTAAATTGTATAGTCACTAAAAATCTTTCCGGTCAACCAAATTTAGAAACCTTTCCAGATGGATTTATTTTTGATTTAGACGGTTACCCTATTAATGGTTATTTTATTGGTCCTGGAATAGATTTATCAGGAGTTAATTTATCAAATACTGATTTATCTGGAACTAATCTTGCTGGAACTAAATTAAATGATAGTAATTTTGAATATTGTAATTTTCAAAATGTTTTATTTAATCCACCTTTAATACAAAACGATACAATAGTTAAAACTGATTGTACAAATACTAGTTTTATCGGTTCAAATTTTTCTAATTTAATTATAAAAAATTGTATATTTAATAATGCTAATTTTACTTGCGCTATTTTGAGATATGTTGTAATTGATACAACATCTAATCTACTAAGTGCTAAATTAAGTGGAGTTATTGGATTAGATACAGTTATTGGATTAGACACAGATACAATTAATGATATAATAAGCATAGGAGATAATACAATTTCTATACCTGGTAATATGGTGGAGTTAAATCATCCTGGAGGTATATCAATAAGTGGTAATTATATATATTTGGCAGATACTAGTAATAATATAATTAGAAGATCTAGTTTAGATGAACCATATTATACAACCATCATAGCTGGAGATATTAATTATTCAGGTGAAACTTTTCCAGATGGATCAGGTATTATTGCTAAGTTTTTAAATCCTAAATGTCTAAAAATATATGGTGAATATTTATATGTATTAGATCATAATAATACAAAAATAAGAAGAATATCACTGGAGGAACCTTTTATGGTTTCTACTGTAATCACTTCGGAATTAGATAATCCCATCAACGATTTTATTATTCAAAATGGTAAAATATTATTAATGGGAAAAAATATGTCTTATATTAATCACGAAGAAGAGGAATTTACATATACTTCTTTTGCTCTTGATAAAAACCATTATATTGGAATAGGACTTACAAAACCTGAAGTTAAATTACATGTTTCTGGAAAAGTTCGTTTTAGTAATTTGGGAGAAAGCGTTATTAATTCGGGAAATTCAGTAGCAGGTATATCGTGTAACGCTAAAGGAGATTTATTATATGAAAGTTCAGATATACAACTAAAAGATCAAATACTTGAACTAGACAATGGGATATCAGTTATAAAAGATTTACGACCAAGATATTTCCGATGGAAAAATAATGGTGAAAAAGATATAGGATTTATAGCACAAGAAGTAGGTAACTCAATTCCTACCGCATTAAAAACAAACCCTAATGGATATTGTAATTATAATAATAGATCAGTATTAGCTTATGCTGTTAAAGCAATTCAAGAATTAAATGAAAAATTAGATAATCAAAATAAAAAATTTATTGAGTTAGAAGATAAATACAATAAATTAATAAATAAAAAATAAGATCAATATAAAATATTAAAAAATTATATTGGATTTATTCATTGAAACTAATATAATTAGCATTACTATCATCATCAGTTAAATCATCATCTGATGGTTCTTTTTCAGGTTGATAATCACTATTGTCTCCCCCATCATCTAGATCAGTTTCATCGTCATCTCCCCCATCATCTAGATCAGTTTCATCGTCATCTCCCCCATCATCTAGATCAGTTTCATCATCATCTCGATCTCCATCAGCATCTGTTTCTGCGTTTTCAATATCAGATATATTTTGTGTCATATTACGAAATTCATCATCTGGCTGCATATCTAAACTATATTCTTGTATATTCCTATCATCAGTAAAATCATTAGTATATTCAGTATCTTCATTAGTTAAAGATGTTACATTTTCTTCATTACTTTCATCGCCATCTTCATATTCATGACCTTCTATGATTTGGTAATATTCCCTTGGTGTTGTATGTTCTTGCCAAGGAAACTCAATTTCATTCCATCTATTTTCTCTTAATTCATTTTGATGAGCGTCAAATTCATCATCAGTATCTTCTTCATCACTAAGATCTTCATCTGATATAGGTCTATTACCTAAACCTAATCCTGTCCATTCTTCATCAGGTCGAAGAGCATGTATAATATTATCTTCATTTTCTATATTAATTTCTGTATTTATATCATCGTTTATTTGACTGTTATCATTATTTTCATCATCCATATTATCTTCATCATCAGGTGAATCATCTTCATCATCAGGTGAATCATCATCATCATCTTGAATATGACCAAGATTTAATTCATCAGAATTATCGGGATTCATAATCGAAAATGAGTCAGCATCTAATTGAAAATCTCTTTCTTCACCACCAATATCAAATTTTAAACCTATAACTTCATCGTCATAACTTACTTCACCTAAAAATAAGACATTCGGATAAAGATTAATATTATTTTCACTATCTAATACTAAAACATTATAACGACTGTTAATACTAAGTGTCATGTTTATTATATCTTCACTTATATCATACATATCATTTAAATGTTCTCCTTCGCCATAATCAAAAAAATTATTTATACAATAAGTATATTGTTGACCCCCTCCGAAAAAACTATGCTGATTAGCAAAATAATGTTTAACCGATTGTTGTAACATGTCATGAATATAAGAACCATATTGTTGACAAGCTAAATCAGGAATATGGGGAAAATGTCTCGATATTAATTTACATGATAGTTGTAATGATTCCATTTTATTATTACCCATAATTAAATCTCCAAGACTTTGAAATTCGTCTTCGCTAATTTTACTTAAAAATTGTTGTACATCGTCCATTTAAAATATGATAATATTTTTTTTTAAGAAATTATCAATTTTATGTTATAATTTTAATTCATATTTTTCACCTGTTTTTTTGAAACCTAATTTTTCTAATAAATAGACACTTTTGGAATTAGGTAGAGGCAAACTAGTAAATGCTTTTATACCTGAATTATCTTTATAACTATTTATAATACTTATTCTTAACAATTCATTATACCCATTCCTTCGTTTTAAAATAGGTGTATAACAAAATGAGAATTGAATAGTATTTTCCTCTAAAAAAGTAATATGACATACACTCAAAATTTCGTTTTCATCTGATAATAAAAAAATCAGTCTTTGATTTTTACTAATTCTTTTAGGATAATTCCATCCAAACTCTGTTTCTTGTTTTAGAACTTTTTCTAAATTTTTTCGCAAAACTTTATCATTTTTCCAAGAATTAACTTCATAAATATTCATTTATAATAATTTAAGATAATTAATACTATAATATTTCAAATTTATACCCAAATAATTCAAATTCTTTTGAACAGACTTTATCAACTATGCTTTTAGTTTCATCATCATAATATTTACTATAATGTTTGTTTTTGTTTTTTCTTTGTGTAGATTTAAAATTAGGTAATTCAGTAATATTATAATTTTCTATACCTAATATTTTACATAACTCTATAATATCTTTTTCCAAATTTTCGTAACGTATATAATAGTTGCATACACTTTTTTTATCTATAAAATAATGATTAATATTACTGCTAGTATGATTTTTTATAAATTCTTTAAATGTTGTTTTAGCACCTCTAAAAAAATATTTAGATACCATCTTATCATAGGGATTTCTTATAACACAAAATTTAGTATATTCATTAAACATTTTATCCCCTAATTCTTTTTTTATTTCTTTGGCAGGTTTATGGTTGACCCATATTGTTGCGTTACCTCCTCTTCTACTACCTATTATTCCATATTCATCATTGTGTTCATCAATTTTATCATTATAATGATACTTTAAATTTGGATTTAAACAATATTTTCCAAAAAAGGATTCTACACTGCTACCTGCTACTTTTTTATTTTTAATATAAATAAATTTATATTTATGCGAAACCAAAACCATTATATTATATTATATTATATTATTAAAATATCGAATATTTTATTAAATTATTTAATTTAGGTATTAATTCTTGTTGTGAAATTGATCGCGGACCCGCAGTATTACGTTCGGTAAATAATTGTTTTGGATTATATTTAGTATCTAAAAAACCACTAATATCAAAATCATTATCATCAAATCGAATATAATAATGCGTATTTGGATTTTTATCTTCTATTTGTTGGGAAATTCTTCCCGCATATACACCAACTCTTCTAAAGGCAACGTGAGGTGGTGGATTATCATATTTTTTTACAAATTTATACCCTATAGGTTTATGTTTTTTGGGTAATATTCTGGGAGTTGGTCTCTTTTCCCAAACTTGAAAAACGCAAGGCACATCGTATGGGACTCCGTTAACTAAAAATGAATCTTTTGGTAAATCCCATTCAAATATTTGATGAAAATGAATGGGATATGTACGTTTAAATGTATTTTTCTTAAAACTTTTTGGTAAAACAAATGAAATGGTGTTACAATAAGTTGCTGATTTTTTTATAAAATCTTTAGCTAATTTTGAATTTCTACCAAAAGGTGGATTACCAACTACGTGTATTCTTTTAAATTTTGAAGTTATTTCAGATGGATCAAAAAGGAGATAATCTTGTTGTTTAATATTAACTTTTTCTGGTTTTAAATCAAGTGCTAATACAGTACATCCCATTTTTTGACACAATATTTCTAATTTGTCACTGAAATTACCACTACCAGCACTAGGTTCAATTACTAAATCATTTTTATCTAAATGGAGTATTTCCTCTAAATAATTTAAACACTGGTCAACTATTACATGTTTAGTATAATATTTATCAATAAGATCTCTTTTTAATCCTACTTTTTGAGCCCCACCTAATAACTCTTCTACAGCAAAATATGTTAATTTACTCATATATGTATTATAATTATATATTAATAACCGAATCAAATATATAATTATTTATAATTTATTTAATTAATTGACAAGCTATTGGCAAATGATCAGATGCTGGTTCTGTAAATTTGGGGTAATTATAGACAAACTCTCCTGATTTCGAATCTAAAACTACGTCACCAAAACGATGAGATGGAGGTTTTACATATTTTTTCCCATCAATTGGTATTAATGTGCTTGAACAACAAGTTTTCCTCAAATCTGATCCTAAATATAGTTTTTTATCTAAAATAGTAAATTTATCTATAAAGGCATATTTTTCGTTATTTCTAGGGTCATCTTTAGCAAACCAGGGACCACAATCATTTGTATCACTACACATAATAATTCTGGCTTTTAGATATATTTCTTCAGGTATATTAGATGTAATAGCCGATTCTAATACTTTTTGAATAACAATTTGTGGCTCATCCCCTTCTTCATTAATTATATTTCTTGTTTGTGGCATATGAGCATTAATAAAAATAATCATTTCATTTGATTGGATATTTTCTAATAATAAAATTAAAAAAGGTCTACCATCATGTCCCAAAGTTCCATCTCGTTGACGAGCTAAAAATTCACCAAGTATTGTATGATGTAATTTAAATTTTTTATGATTAAAAAGAGAAGCAATAAAGATAGGTTTAATAAAATTAGGTAAGGGTAATTCGACATAATCACTTACCATTGTCATATCCGACAGAGTTCCTTTAATTTTTTCATCTAATGCTTCAGGATAATATTCTTGTAATCCCATTAAATCATATGGCTCTTTTTCTCCATTAGTATTTGTTAAACCATTTGCTAATACTTCAAAAATATTTTGACGACATACTTCTACATCTTTATTACATAAAAATCCTAAACCATTTTCACCATCTCCTTGGGTGTATGGATTAGGACCAATATTCCAATCAGGTTTTGGTGTTAGTGCTTCCCAACTAACATTATATGAAAGAACATTTAATTTATCTCCAGCTTTTTCAGAGGCTTCTTTTGATGAACCACCTACTAATACATTTAAATAATTGTGAATAATAGTTTGACCTAATTTGCTATTTATATTTACTTTTCTTCCAGTTAATGGATTAACGATTTTATTCCACATATAGTATATAATAATATAATTAATGATTTAAATAATTAATTATATTATTTTTAAAAATACCTTATTAATATATTTAGCTAAGATATTACTAACTGTATTAATATAACAAAGAGGATATTCCCCATTATAATGAAGATGAGTAAGCATTTTTGCAGACGAAAGTGTGTCTAAATTATATTTTTTTTTTCTAAAAGGTATGACATATTTTTGTAAATTAAAGGCTTTTACGATAAATTGATCAGAATCAATACCTATTTTACCAAGCATATCATATATTCTATATAAATATTTGGAATATTTTATAATGATTATTTGAAATTGTTTCTGTTGAATAAATTCTGTTTGGTCACTTATTTTTTCCAGATCTTCTTTAATATTTCTTAAATAATCACCAGTATTTTCAATGGCAGAAATAAAATACATCCATTGTTTAGTTTTTATTCCTCTATTACTTAATTCAAGAGGTTTATTTATTTGATTTTCTATAACTATTGTATTTACCGCACATGAAGTATAATAAGATTCACAGGCAAAATAATTAGGAATACCTGTGTAAAAAAATAAATTTTTTTGGGAGTCCTCCTCTCCTTGAAGAAATATTTCCTCTCCTATAAAAGTTGTATTTTCATTATCAGATGAATAAATATATTTCTGGATAGGTTTTTGCCATAAATATTGTAAATAATATCTTTTAATAATTTCCCTTGTATTTTTAGTAATAGTATTCGCCGGATGAAGGTTATTCTGTAAAGAAATATCTAAATAGGTTTCATCTTTTTTAATAGTATTTAATAAATTATTCATAACTAATTTATATTTACGAGCATTATCAATATATATTTGTAATTTATTATTTATGTTTAGGTTTAAATCAATTATTTTAACACATGCCCAGGATAATTCTGCATTTAAATCATCTTGACTACAAGGAACCAAGGTAAATTGTTGATTACCATAATTAACTCTTTGAGGAAGTTTATCTTTACTTTTACATATTATTTTTTCATTAAATACATTTTGGTAAGCATATAATGGACTCGCATATAAATTTACATCTAAAGCTGATGGCAAATCATCTTCGAATTTAGCTAAAAAAGTAACAAACATCTTCCACATAATTATATTAGCATCTGGACCTATAATACTTACATCATAGTCCGATGTTACATTACATGAACCTACTGAAATAATATCATTTAGATGACCACAATCCAAATCATCTATTAGACAATGAAAAATATTTTTTACCATATATTTCCTTATTGATCCTAAAATTTCAAGAACCAATTCTTGTTGATCACTATCACACGATGAAAAATTATTCATAATTTCAGACTTATGTTCTTTGTCTTCACAGTTATTCACGAGACCCTGTTTATAAATTGAAGTTATTTCTTGCCATCCATTATCCATATATCCCTGCAGTAAATCATCTGTGATCAATTCAGATAAACGGAAATGTTTATATACTGCTCCATGTTTTTTCCATTCATCTTTTTTTCTTTGCCAGTAATTAGCTTTTCTAAGTTTTCTAATAACATCACATGTTAATGATACATTTCTTTTCATTTAATAAAAAAAGTTATTAATTATAATTAATATTTTATTTTTTTATTTAAAACTTACCACCCATAATAGGATAATTCTTTCTTAGTAATATTATTTTCATCCAGAAAATTTTTAATATGACGTATAGTTCTTGATTTGGGAGATGGTATATTTTCTATATAGTCAAGTAGTTGTTGAGATCTATCTGTTGAATTAATACCTGATTTAGCAAGACGTTCTGGTAATTTTACCAGATGTTGAAACGGATATTTAGTCAAGTAATATCTTCTAATTAATACAGAACTTTTATTATTACTATTAGCATGTATGTATGTTAATCTTTGATCATATCTTGCTATATTTCCATATAAATATGAATCAGGAATTCGGTATTTTCGATATGATTGTTGTATTAAGGTAATACTTCTTATAAACTGCTTATGACGTCTATTCCAATATTTATCTAATAATCTAAATTTATCACGAGATAAATAGTTAACACATTTATATATTTCGTTTTGAATATCAAGAGGCACGTGCATACTATTGTATTATCCAAATGTTAAATTAACATTTATAATTATCAAATTTATTTAACATTTTTTTTCCCAGAAGATTTATAATTAAATGGGTTTTGAGTCACTAATTCTTCAGTTCTAAGTTGATTTAAACTTTCCAAAAAAAGATGATAGTGGTGATCGAACTCTTTAAAAAACTTATTTATATAATTATATCTAGGATGAGAGCTTAATAAAAACCCATTTTCAATAACTACTTTATTTACTATTTTTAAAATAGAAGCATGTATATCTAATAAAGAATTATCTACATCATGATAATAAGGTATAATCATTCCTAAATTTTCGTCAGGAGTTAATAATAAGGAAACAACTTTTATCTTAGATTCTATTACAACACATTGTTCCGTTACATCAATTATAAGGGTATTTTTACAAAATTCATCAGATTCATAAAATTTTTTATAAAAATCTAAGATTATTTGTAATAATTTAGTTGATCTTAATTCCAAATGTTTAAAATAACATTTTGTCTAATTTGACTAAATTCCTGTAAAGCCATAATTTTTTTTCCTAATATTCTAAAATTCTTTCTAGCTCTTTGTGAGTTATGTTTATAACTATCATTTTTAATTTTTTCTAATAATATTCTTCCTTCTTTTTCTAAAATCTTTAAATTTTCAGAAACTTTTCTATTTTCTTTATCTATAAATTTTTTCCTCTGACAAAATCCTGAGTCTTTATTGTAGTAGCACATATTACTATTTAATTTAGATTGTTGATTACATCTGTCTGTATCTGTATCAAAACCACAAATTACTTTTTCTTTTATAAATATAGTTCTCTTTTTTTTAGGAGATTCCTTTTTACCTTTAGCACTTTTACGACAATATTTAGTTTGTTTACACCATTTTTTATTCAAATTAGATTTTTTATTACATCGCATCGAAGTTGAATTAAAACCACAAGACATCTGGTATATAAATAGATATTTTCTAAAATATTTTTAAAATTATATAAATAGTAATATTTTTAAATATTATTTATATAATAATGAATCAAAACACTTTTATAAAAAAAATGTTGTCAAAATCAAATTCAATACAAATAGAAGATAGAGATAAAGATAATCGATTTAAATATGGTATAGAAAATCATGCTGAATTTTTAGGAATGATGAATCCATATGATAAGTGTTTATGGGATGCAATAATCCCGGGTTATAAAAATATTTTACCTAAAAACAAGGTGTTTAAAACTACAAAAATTTTGGGTATGCTATGGTTAGAAGATGGTAATCATAAGGTGGCTGTGCGAATAGATAATCCAGGATTCAATAACAAAAGATCTAAGAAAGATATTAAAAATTATGTTAATAATTATTTATCAACTTATCCTAATCTTCGAGGTAAATGGATAGACAGTAAAATGGTATAAAAATTAATGTAAATAGATTACTACATAATAGTTTGAAATTTTTTGTTATTAAGTAACTGTTTAGCATCTCTATATCCCAAATTAAATACAGATTCTATCCATTTTTTTGAAGGTGGGAATACAAGCCCACCTATATAACTTGGTAGCTTTATAGTAGGTTTTAAATCAAATGAGCCATTATATTTTACTGCTACATTATCTTTTCCATTGTATCCAGAAATTATTATATCAATATCCTCATCATAATGATCAGTAATAATTCCAGTATCAGAATTTAGAAATCTAAATTGGGGCATATTAGTAAATCCTCCATCTATAATAAGTTGATTATCAATGTAATATAAATTGTCATTATCAACCAACGGACCTAAATACGATGATCCTATAAGAATATCAAATAAATTTTCAGATGATATATTTTTATTAGCAGTATGTTCAAAAAAATTCAATTTGTATTTTAATTTTTTTTCTTTTTTTATACCTAAATTAGTAGTATATACTATTAATTTATCTTTTATTCTATTTTCGTTGTTTATATTTTTCATATCAATTAAAGTAAATGATTTTTCAAAAATATCTTTTAAAAATAACATATCTAATAATTTTCTTTTCTTTCTTTTTTGAATAGCTTCATTTAACCATATTTTATATATATCGATTGGGTCAATTTTTAAAACTGCTGCACAGGCTATCCATGCTCCTGCTGATTGACCATGAAATTCAATTTCATTATATTTATCTTCATCTATATTTTCTCTAAGAAATTTATATACCCCCATTTGATATATACCGGCAGACCAAGCACCATCTAAAAAAAAAATCTTCATAGTTATAATATACTTACATAAAATATAAAATTTGAATATTTTATTTTATACTTAAATAATTAATAATAAATAATATGTCAAAAAAAAAAATTCCAATATTATTAATTAATCTATCTAATAGACCAGAAAGATTAATTAATGCTATCGACCAATTTAGAAAAGTTAACATGAGTGATTTTATAACAAGAATAGAAGCATGTAATGAAAATCAAGCAAAGGAAAATATGTATAAATATATAACAAATAGGGCTTTTCAAAATATACAAAATATACAAAATACTATGATTATGCCTAATTTTAGAGCATTGGGATGTGCTATGAGTCATATTAAATGTTGGAAATATGTAATGAGAAGTCAATATAATGGGTGTTTTATTGCCGAGGATGATATTATTATTTCTAAAGCTGATGAATTTCAATTTGAAATAGAACAGGCTAAAAATTTAATTAAAAAAATTTCTAATAAATCTAAAGATATTTTTATTACATTCAATACTAAGCAAATTAATTTTAGTAGTTTAGGATATAGTTCGTATGTTCCTCCTGATAGTTATTACGGTGGTTATGAAGATAATATAAATTTTCAAAATTATAATTATATTAACAATAGTTTTGCTAGTTATGTGAATAATTATGAAGAATCTAAAAATAATTTAGAAATTATTAAGAATCCAATAATTGGAACACATTTTTATTACCTAAGTAAAGGCATGGCTAAATATTTGGTTGAAAAATTAGATAAAATTACGTATCAAATAGATATAGAAATAGGAATTTTATCTCGAATATTTTCTGGTAATATGAATAGAAGAAAAATTTTTATTAATTTGAAAACAGATTCTATAAAACAAAATGATAAATTCAAAACAGATATACAGTATCATAATATTACAGAAAATGAAATCAGTAACATTCTAAATTTACCACTAGATATGGCTTATGAAATATTTAAATATATACCTAATTGTTTTAAAAAAATTAGATATAAATTACATAAGGTTGTAAATAATCCTATTAATAATGGTGATATTGATTCTCTTATAAATTATAATTATAGATATTAATTAAAATACAAATTATGTAAGATTTCTATTTTATTTTTGATACTATATAATAGTATGTCTAATTTTGAAATTGTAGTAAATAATACAGGAATAGTGAATGATAAGACATTTTCTAATAAATCCGCAAATCAATTAGGTATTGTTGGTTATCTATCATTCAACACTGATACGAGTGCACTAAATATTAATTTAGCAATAAAAATAACTGGTAGTGGATATGACCCAAATATTTTTGATGACGAGACCCTTGAAATAATTATTTTTAATGGTGAGGATAAAGTATTTAGTAACCAAATAACCAATGACGAATATTTACCCATAACCGATGGAGACAGTAACGCTATATTATCTCCAAATAAGGAATATACTGTTACACTATTTAATCCTAAAAATATTTTTTTTTTTTTTGGTATAACATATAATTTTGATATAACATTCGGTAATTTACCAACAGCTTCACCAACAGCTTCACCAACAGCATCACCAACAGCTTCAACAACAGCATCGCCAACCGCATCACCAACAGCTTCACCAACAGCATCACCAACATCTTCACCAACAGCATCGCCAACCGCATCACCAACAGCATCGCCAACAACATCGCCAACAGCTTCACCTACCACATCACCAACAGCTTCTCCAACAGCATCTCCAACAGCATCTCCAACCGCATCACCAACAGCTTCACCAACAGCATCACCAACAGCATCACCTACAAGTAGTCCAACAGCATCTCCAACAGCTTCACCAACAAGTAGTCCAACAGCATCTCCAACAGCATCTCCAACAGCATCTCCAACAGCATCACCAACAGCTTCACCAACAGCATCACCAACAGCATCACCAACAGCTTCACCAACAGCTTCACCTACAATTAGTCCAACAGCTTCACCTACAGCATCTCCAACAGCATCACCCACAGTATCACCTACATCATCTCCTACAGCATCACCTACAGCATCACCTACAGCTTCACCTACAGCATCTCCAACAGCATCACCCACAGTATCACCTACATCATCTCCTACAGCATCACCTACAGCATCACCAACAATTTCACCTACCGCATCACCTACAGCATCTCCAACAGCATCACCTACAGCATCACCAACAGCTTCACCTACCGCATCACCTACAGCATCTCCAACAGCATCACCTACAGCATCACCTACAGCATCACCAACAGCTTCACCTACAAGTAGTCCAACAGTATCACCTACCGCATCACCTACCACATCTCCAACAGCTTCACCAACAACTTCACCTACATCATCACCAACAGCATCACCTACAGCATCACCAACAGCTTCACCTACAAGTAGTCCAACAGTATCACCTACAGTATCACCTACCGCATCACCTACCACATCTCCAACAGCTTCACCAACAACTTCACCTACATCATCACCAACAGCATCACCTACAAATCTTTTTATAAAGGAGATTAATATGTTTAAACAACCTAATTTTATTAATGGATTTAAAATAATATATAGTAGTAATGATTTTTTAATTGTTCCAGCAGATATTGATATTGAAAATAATTCATTATTTGAAAATACAATTATATTAGGCGAAGATGAAAAGATAATTGAATTGATTCAATTTAGAAAGGATAATAAATGTTTAAAAGTAAAAATAATAACTGATCGTAATGAAATAATTTGGACATTAGGAACCACCGAGTATTATTTTATTGATTATTTTATAAAAGATGATGAAAATGGTATAAATTTAGAAAAATTAACTTTGAAAAGTGGTTATAATTTTATAATAGATACTATAGATTGTGAAAAAAATACAGTTGATCTAACCCCTAGAGAAACTAATTCACCAACATCTTCACCAACAGTATCACCTACAGCTTATCCTACCATGTCACCAACACTCTCTCCTACTTCTTCTCCAACAACTTCTCCTACAATTAGTCCTACTGCTTCTCCCACTTCTTCTCCAACATCTTCTCCCACCGCTTCTCCCACTTCTTCTCCAACATCTTCTCCCACTTCTTCTCCCACTTCTTCTCCAACAACTTCTCCTACAAGTAGTCCTACAGATTCACCTACCGTTTCACCAACTCCTTCACCTACAGCTTCTCCGACAACTTATCCAACATCATCACCTACGATTAGTCCTACTAGTTCCCCTACGAGTAGTCCTACTTATTCAAAAATACCTGATACTTTTGATACAGATAAAATTATAGAAATTGGATGTAATTACGAAAATTTAGAAATTATTAGTGAAATTATAGATAAATCTACGGAAGATGTCGTTGATATAGATATTTATAAATTAATTATTATTAATAACGGTAAATATACAATTAAACTAACAGGTAAACATATTTATTTACCTAATCAAGCCGGGCGTGAAAATTTATCATTGGATAGTGTAATATTAGGACTTCATGATAGTGACTATAAATTAATAGAAAATGTGTCTGGATCTGCAGAATATGTATCTAACAATATCGCAACCATAATAATTGATATAGATGATTTATTACCAGATGAAACAAAAGAATATTTTATAAAATCACGCGGGGGTTATGGAGAAATAGGAGTATATAAATTAGAAATTATACCAGAATGTATAACAGCTTCTCCAACAGTTTCACCCACTACTTCACCAACCTCTTCACCTACTGTATCTCCGACAGCATCACCAACAGCTTCGCCTACGGTATCTCCGACAGCATCACCAACCTCTTCACCTACGGTATCTCCGACAGCATCACCAACAGCTTCACCAACGTCCTCACCAACAGCTTCACCAACGTCCTCACCAACAGCTTCACCAACGTCCTCACCAACAGCTTCACCAACGTCCTCACCAACAGCTTCACCAACATCCTCACCAACAGCTTCACCAACATCCTCACCAACAGCTTCACCAACGTCCTCACCAACAGCTTCACCAACGTCCTCACCAACGTCCTCACCAACAGCTTCACCAACAGCTTCACCAACGTCCTCACCAACAGCTTCACCAACAGCATCACCAACGTCCTCACCAACAGCTTCACCAACGTCCTCACCA